>LNFM01000726.1_pt1 | contig 106298 bp, 80 predicted proteins | sample 596031 | NCBI WGS metagenome assembly LNFM01 (sample SAMN04254537, study PRJNA301005) | activated carbon metagenome | isolation source: dual media filters at the Ann Arbor, Michigan drinking water treatment plant | place: USA: Ann Arbor
GACGTCAGCACGATCAAGGAGCTGTCGCGCCGGTGGTACCCGGACGTGAAGGCGCCGCCGAAATCCGACAGCCACCGCGCGTTGGATGACATCCGCGAGTCGATCGCGGAGCTGGCGTTCTATCGCGGCAGCGTGTTCCGATAGGGCTCGCGCCGCCGCGGTTCAGGGCCCGCGGAGCATCTGCACGACCCAGTTCACGTGGCGGCCCGGCGCGACGCCGCGCGCGTGGGCCCGCAGGCACTCGGACTCGAGCACGCGCACGTGCGCCTCGAGGTTCGTCTCGAAGCGCGAGTCGGGGACCACCTTGCCGCTGGGCGTCACCTGTCGGCCGCGGATCGTCATGCCCCGCAGCACCGCGATCGAGGCCACGCGCAACAGCTCGTAGGCGTCGGCGGCGTGGCTGGTCGCGGCGCGGACGGCGATGATCAGCTTCCCGAACGTCGGATCCTTGTTGACCAGGACGTCGCCGGCCTCGAAGCCGCAGTCGAAGCGGATGTCGAGCTCCTCGATGCCGTGGATGCCGTCGGCCGCGAGCGACGCACGAATCGCCGACGCCTCCGGCACCTCGATCGCGTCGAAGATCCCACCGTTGGGCAGGAACAGCCCTCGCTGACCGTCGCGGGGGTCCTTGAGGTCGGGGCGCCAGCTCTCGGCGTTGATCCGGAACTCGCGGGCGACGTGCGTGCAGACGACGTCGTCCTGCGCGAAGGGAATCGGCGCGCCCGCGGCGATGCGGTACTGCAACGCGACGAGATCCAGCGGCTCGAGGCCGTCCTTCGTACGGATGCGGTGCGCCGCCTCCGTCACCGGGTGCTCGACCTGGATCCGCGTGTTCATCTCGAGCAGGTAGAAGTGCCCGTCCTTGAACATCACCTCGACCGTGCCGGCCCCGGTGTAGCCGACGCGATCCGCGATCTCGACCGCGATCGCACAGATGCGCTCCTCGAGCCCGTCGTAGCGGCGCAGCAGGGCCGGCGGCGCCTCTTCTTGGATCTTCTGGCTGGCGCGCTGCTCGCTGCAGTCGCGCATGCCGAAGTGCCGGGTGTTGCCGAAACGGTCGCGGACGATCTGCACCTCGAGGTGGATCGTCTCGGGGATGTTCTGCTCGAACATCACGCCGTGTTGCCACCCGTTCGCCATGATCTCCGCGAGGACCTTCTCGACGGCGCCGGGGATCGCGGTGGGCGAGGCGGCCAGCGCTTGGCCGCGACCGCCACCGCCGTTGGCGGCCTTGAGCCGTCCGGGGAACTGGAAGCGCCCGGCCGAGTGGGCTCGGGCGATGGCGATCGCGATCGCCTCGGCGTCGGTCTCGTCGATCACGATCCCCGGCGTGACCGCGTTGGGATCGATCGCCTCGCCGAGCAGCCGGAACTTGCGCTTGTCGCCGGCCCGGACGACGACGTCCTGCGTGGGTCCGATGAACACGATGCCCGCGCGGCGGAAGTGCTCGATCGCCGACGCGTTCTCGGCCAGCGGCCCGTAGCCGGGATACAGCGCCGATCGGGCCAGCTCGGCCTGGGCCGTGGCGCCGAACCGTGCGGCGTAGGCTGCGAGCACGTTCCGCGCGATCTGATCGAAGCTCGCGTAGGTCTCGCGGAACGAACCCGCCAGGCCGATGCAGAACCCGCCGTGGGCCTCGGCGAGGCGCACCTGCAGCGCGCCTTGGTCGTCGGCTTCGCTGAAGAGCACCACCGGGATCGCGCCGTAGGCCACGGCCTCGCGCACCGCCCGGACGCCCATCTCGCCCTTGTCGGCGACGATGATGTAGCGCAGGTCGCCGTCGCCGACGCTCGTGGCCGGATAGGTGCGCAGATCGTAGGTCGCCAGATAGAGGAGATCGGCGATCCGCGGCGCGCTCGCGTGCAGTGCCGTGGCCTCGGCGCGGAGCCGGTCACGCAACGCGGCCGTCGCCGCTTCGTCCCGCGCGAGGCCCACGAGCAGCCGAAGGCCCGCGTCGGATTGCCCGGCGTCGCGCTCGAGGATCGCCGCGAGGTCGGACAGCGTCACGCTTGCGGTCTCGCGGAGGAAGTCGGCCGGCGTGGGGAGCGACGCACGCGCGGCGGAGATCCGCGTCAGCAATTGCTCGAGCCGTGCGGGTGCGTCTTCGCTGCGCGCGACGAGGCTGTCCTGCCACGCGAAGTACCGCAGCCAGGTCTCGCCGTTGGCGATGAAGTAGCGCAGCGCCACGAGCCGCTGTCCGAGCGCACCGAGCGGGAGCGAGCGGAGATCCGCGATGCGGGCGTCGGGGAGACCCAACACCGTCGCGAGGGCCTCCTTGGCGCCGACGTAGCCGCCGGCGGGGCCGAGCACGGCGGACATGGCCCGGGCGATCTCGGGGTCTCGGCGATCGGTGACGGTGGTCGGCTGGTCACGCAAGGCGCTGGGGAGGGTATCGCAGTTCTCGGGGGATCGAGATGTGGCGGCGGCCTCGCCCGCTGAAGCGCGCGCCACGGCGTCCGCGGTCGGGGAGCGGTGCCCGGGGTCGTGCGGATGGCTCGGTGGTTCAACGCACCAAGATGAACGGTTGCATTGAGGGCGCGGTGGCGCGGGCTTCAGGGCGCCGGCGCGAGCCGGGCGTGGTAGAGCGCATGCTCGCCGTCCGGAACGTCGACCTCGTACACGACGTCGAGGTCGTCCGCGGAGGAGAACATCCAGGTCAGGGAGATCGAGCTGTCGCGGACCCGCGGGGCGATCGTCGCAGCCGAGCCGTCGCGGTAATCATGCAGGACGAGTCGGCCGTACCCGTCGTGCTCGTCGTGCAGGGCGAGCACCCGACGGTCGTTCAGGAGTAGGGAGTACGGCTCGTGCACGCCGGGCGCGAGGAGTTGAGCCGGGCCTCCGTCGTTGCTCGCGAACCACAGTCCTCGATCGGATGAATACGCGCCGGCGTAGATCGTGAGGCCGTGGGCGTAGCCCTGCCCTCGCGGGTAGCAGTCGCGACACGACAGGACGGGTTCTGGTGCCTGGCCCTCCCACCACCGCGAGAATTCGACGACGTTCGTGGTGTCGGGCCGGGACGCCAACCAGAGCATCCCGTCTTCGGTCATGCCCACGATCGAGGTCCCCGTGGGCGGCACGATCGGCCGCGCGTCGCGTGCCCAGAACCACTTCGGCTCGGGGAGCTGAGGCCAGCCGAGCACCGCCGCATCGGCCGTGAGCATGTTCGATACCGACGCCGGGAACGCGTCGTCGAGCACGACCTCGGTGCCGGTCTGCCGGTCGCGCAGAATCACTGCCGTGAGGCCGTCGGCGACCCCGTCGTCGGGCCGGTAGAGCAGATGGGTTCGCGAACTCTGGAAATCGAGGACGCCGTCGAGAACGATCTCGCTGGTTCCGGTGGCGAGACGGTAGCTCGACACGGCACCGCCTGCGATGGTCACCATGATCTCGTCGTCGAGGGCCAGGTATCCGTAGCTCCCCTCTGGGCTCGGCAAGAGAAGTTCATCGACGAGGGGGTGAACCTCGAGCTGCCCCGGTCCAAGCGATCGGACTGCGACGAGCTGTCCGATCACCTCGCCGGTCGCGACGTCAGGGGCGATGAGTCCCCATTCCGTTTCGTAGTAGCCACAACCGCGCCGGGCCAGCACGGAAGGTGACGGATCGTCGAGATGATCGAGCTGCACCAGGCTATCCATCTGATCGCAGCCGAGCAGCGTCTCCTCCCACACGAAGACCCACTTCAGGTGCGGGGGCAGGTCCGTGACCTGCTCACCGCACGCAGACACGACGACCGATCGTGCGGGATACTCCGGTTCAGGCGCGTCGTCCTCGACGTCCTCGATGTCGGTCGCGATGTGGATGCGGAAGCCATCGCCGTCGAACGGCTGCACCATGCCGACCGCCTCGTCGTCCGCGAGATCCAGCAGCTTCACCGCGCCGTCCTGCTCGCACCGTGGCTCGAACTCGACGTCGCCCACGACGACGCTCTCGGCGCAGCCGAGCCCGAGCAAACCGATCAACCAGCCGCGCCGCATCGTCACGGGTGCAGCATGACACAGCGGGTTCGCGGCCGCTGGATCGAAAGCAGCGGGGGGGGGGCGGTCGGGGTGGGATCAATCCTCCTCCCGCGTATCCGACAACCCCCCCGCCGAATCCGGCCGCGCCTCGCCCCCCGCTTCCGCCGGAAACAGCGCCTTGTGCCCGAACTTGCTCCGCACCGCCGATAGCACCCCCTGCAGCCGCACGGGCTCGACGATCCCCCGCGCATTCGGCTCGGGCGGGAGCAGATCGAGCTGCGCGCCCTGGACCCCGCGCGGCACCAGGTCCCCCGCGCCGACCCCCGTCAATCGAAAGCTCCGACCCTCGATCTCGACCCCCTGCAGCAGATCGCACGCCGCCTTGTAGAGCACCCGCGCGTCGTCCGTCCCCGGCCGCAATGTGCATTGTCGGGTCTCGGTGCGGAAGTCCGTGTCCCGGATCTTCAATTGCACCCGCTTCGCCACCACCGACTTCGCCACCAATCGATCGGCGACGCGGGTGGCCTGCGACAGCAGCTTGCGGCGAATCGCCGCCTCGCCCACCACGTCGACCGCATACGTGTCCTCGTGGCTGATCTGCTTGCGATCCCGCGACGGTACCACCTCCCGCGGATCCATCGCGTGGGCGAGCTCGTGCAGGTGCACGCCGCTGCTGCCGAACCAGTGCTCGAGCGCCGGCCGGCCGACGCGCTCGAGATCCGCGATCGTGGTGATCCCGTGCGCGCGCAGCCGCTCGGCCGTCTTGGGCCCGACGCCCCAGAGCTCCTCGATCGGCAGCGGTCGCAGGAATTCGAGCTCGGCGCCCGGCGGGATCTCGGTCAGCCCGTCGGGCTTGCGGTGGCCGCTGGCGATCTTCGCCAGGAACTTCACCGCCGAGATCCCCACCGAGCACGTCAGGCCAGAGGTGGCGTCGCGCACCGCCGCGCGGAGCTTCTCCGCCGCGACGGCCGGCGCGCCGAACAGCCGCGTCGTGCCGGTCATGTCGAGGAACGCCTCGTCGATCGACAGGCCCTCGACCACCGGCGAGAACTGATCGAACACCTCGAACGCGCGGTCCGACGCCTCGGCGTAGGCCTCGAAGCGCCCGGGTAGCACGACCGCATGCGGGCACAGGCGCAGGGCGACCGCCATCGGCTGCGCCGAGCGGCACCCGAACTTGCGCGCCTCGTAGCTCGCCGCCGCCACGACCCCGCGCCGCGCGACGCCGCCGACGAGCACCGGCTTGCCGAGCAGCCCCGGGTCGTCGCGGATCTCCACCGACGCGAAGAACGCGTCCATGTCGACGTGGAAGATGGTGCGCGGCTCGTCCACGGCGGGGGACGATCATGGGCGATCGTCGCGGGGCGGGCCAGGGGGATCCACGGCGGGGTGTTCAGGCGCCTGCACCGCCCCTGCCCATCCTCGCGAGCCCTCGGGGCCGGACGGGTCGCCTCGCGCAGGCCGGCACGTGCACGACGTCCACGTCAACGCGCATGGTCGGGCGGGTCGTCGGATCGAGCACTCCGATGGCCGGCCGACGTGGAGCACGTCGAGCCGGGTGCACGCGGGCAGCGTCCCGTCGCCCACGGCAACCCGCAGGTGTGTGGGCGGGCTCGCGTCGTCGGTCCACGCCGGCGTGACCAGGCGCGGCGTGGGCAGCCGGACCACGCGCTCCGTCTCGATCGGTGTCGCGTGCACCCGCTCGATCGCGAACCGCTCGTCGAGGACGATGGCGGTGGGCGCCGCCGCGGTCGCGAGGGCGGCGAGCGCGAGCAGGCCCGCGTGCGCCCAGTGCTCGCGGGGATCGGCGACGAGGTTCGCGAGCGTGCGTTCGAACATCTGCCAGGGTGCGCGCCGGCGATGGCGGATCACCGGGGGCACGGTCGCAACGCGGACCGCGGGCGCAGCTGACACCTCGCTCGCCGCGGCCCACCCCGCCCGCGATCACGGGGTCCACTGCGACGTCCGGTCCTCGCGCTCGTCGCAGTACCCGCACCGCTCGTCGCCCCAGAAGTCCTCGTCGCGCTCGTACTCCGGCGCGAAGGTGTCCTCGAGCAGCGTGCGTCCGTCGAGCGTCATGGTGATCTCCACGTCCTCGGGCCCACGCACCGACTGCGAGCGATCGTCGTCGTGCCAGTCGCTGTGGTCCGCGATCGACACGCGGAGCGCCTCGACGGGCGCGTCGGGATCCCACGTGTCGCCGGCCTGTCGCGGGGTGAGGTCGACGACGATGTCGAACGCATCTCCGCCGGTCACGACCGGCTCGCTGCACCCGCTGTCCCGCAGCCCGGCCGCGATGTCGCAGACCAGCACGTGCGACGTCCCCTCGAGGACGAACTCGAGCTGGTACGCGCCCGGCACGATCGTGCTGCCGTCGGCCGGCGCGGCCGTCCACTCGAGGCCGCCGTCGCAGCCGATCTCGTTGCAGGGCACGATGCACGACGCGGCCGCGGCGGCGAGGGCGGCGACCAACGACAGGACGGGGCGAGCGGCGCGCGCGAGGAGTGCCATGACACGAGAGTGCCCCGACCCGAACGAACGATCACCCGTCGATGCGACGCCGTGATTTCACCGCCCCTGCGCTGCGCGCACCCGCGCGAGCAGCTCCACCGCGTCGCGGGTGTCCTGGTGGTCGTCCCCCAGCGTCTCCCGGCAGATGCGATGCGCCTCGTCCGCCTCGCGCAGCGCCGCCTCGGTGTCGCCCGTGGCGAGGTGGGACTCGGCGAGGTTGTAGGCCTCGAGGGCGACGTTCGGGTGCTGATCGCCGAGCGCCGCGCGGAATCCGGCCTTCGCACGGCGGTGGAGGTCGATGGCGCGGCGATGGTTTCCCTCGCCGGCCTCGACGTTGGCGAGCGTGAGCACGGCCGCCATCGTCTCCGGGTGCTCCTCGCCGAACAGCGCGACCGACTCCGTGACCACGAGCTCGCTCGCCGATCGGGCGAGGTCCAGCTCGCCGAGGGCGACGAGCACCGTCGCGTAAGCCATGCGAGCGCCGCGGGTCGTCGCGCTGATGCCGAGCTCGGCCTCGGCGATCGTCAACGCCTCGAGCGCGTCGGCCCGCGCCTCTGGCAGGCGTTGCAGCGCGACCAGCACGCTGGATCGCGTCTTCAAGGTGTAGACCTTGTCGTTCACGTCGGCGCGCGACCTCGCGGCGCGCACGTTCTCCTCGGCCAGGGGCAGCGCCTCCTCGACGCGACCGAGTCGCATCAACGCGTCGGCGATGCCGTCGCGGGCGTGGATCGCCGTGAACGCCGCATCGCCGAGGTCGCGCTCGGCGCTCTCCAGCGCCAGGCGAAACGACGCGAGCGCCTCGTCGTAGCGGCCCTCGAGTCCGAGCTGCTGGGCGCGCATGGCATGCAGCGTCGGGACCAGCGGGTCCCCGGGGCGGACGTCGTCGACGAGCGTGAGCGCGTGGTCGAAGGCGCGGTGGGCACCCGCGACATCGCCGACGCGCCCGCGCATCGACCCCAGGCGGGTGTCGAGGCCGAGGCGCTCGTGTGGGGTGTAGAGCGCCGCCGCGGGATCGTCGAGCAGCCGCTCGAGTCGCGCGATGGCGTCGTCGAACGCGTCGAAGGCGGTCAGGTACTGCGCCTCGACCATACCCGCGACGAAGCGGGACCGCGGTCGGTCGGTCCGGGCGGCGTGGGCGTTCAGAACCCCGATCCAGCGCCGGGCGTCGGGCTCGTCGCGGCGTTCGGTGGCCTGCGTCGCGAGCATCTCGGCGAGGCGGAACGCCTGGTCGTCGAGCGCGAGGGCCGACGCGAGGGTGAAGGCCTCCTCGAGCAGGGGTTGTGCGTCGGTCTCGCGGCCCGCGACGGCGAGCGCCATCCCCTGCTCGGCGACGCAGCCGGCCCAGGACGCGTCGTCGCGGCGCGACAGCCCGGCGCACGCGACGACGGCGGTCGCGTAGGCGTCCTGCGGGTGGCCGGCGCGCGTCAGCATGCGAGCGCGGGCGAGGCCCGCGGCGACCTCGGGATCTCCATCGGTTGCCCGGCCCGACGAGCACGCCTCGGGCTCGGCCAGCCCATCGAGGACCCGCGCGAGGGCTGCGGCAGAATCGATGCTCCCCTGCGCGATGAGGTCGAGCGCCGCGCCGTGGGCGAGCGCGAGCTCGTCGAGGCACTGCAGGCGCAGGCGGGTGACCTCCACCGTCTGGGCACACGCGTCGGTGCGCAGCGCCTCGAGGTGGGCCGCGTAGTCGTCCAATACGCCGAGCGCGTGCTCGGCGGTGCGCGCGTCGATCGGGGCGAGCTGCGCGTCGATGCCTGCTTGCGTGGAGGCTTCGCCGTGCACCTCGACGCTCGGGCGCAGGCCATGGCACGGCGGCGGATCGTCGCCGCGTGCGCCCGGCCATGCCGCGAGCATCGCCACGGCGCCGAGGCCGGCGAGCCCACCGATCGTGCGAGGTCGGGAGGTCCCACGCGAGCGTCGCAACGCCGACTCGACGCGCTGCATCGAGGCGTGACGCGCCGCCGGATCGGCCGCCAGCCCGCGGGCGACCAGCGCCCGGAGCCACCGCGGGATCGCGGGGGCCCTGGGAAATTCCAGCCGCCGCTCGGGCTCGAGGAGCAGCGCTCGACCGGGGGTCGCGTCCAGCGGTCGATGCCCGAACAGCGCCTCGTAGAACATCACGAAGTAGCTGAACTGATCGCTGGCCGCCGTCGGCTCCTCGTGCTGCCACACCTCGGGGGCGGCGTACGCCGGGGTGCCGCGGCCGCGTGCCGACGTCGCGCTCCCGCTGGCGTCGAGCGTCGGCGCGACCGCGGCGTCGTGCGGCGTCGCGGCGTCGTCGACGGAGCGCTGCAGCCGGGCCAGCCCGAAGTCCAGCATGCGCACGCGGCCGTCGTCTCCCACGAGCACGTTCTGGGGCTTGACGTCGCAGTGCAGCACCTGCGCTGCGTGGGCGAAGGCCAGTGCTTGCGCGATCTGGTCCATGACGTCGAGGATCTCCGCGAGTCGTCGCGGCGCGGCGGCGAGCCACGCCTGCACGTTGCGACCCGTGACCAGCTCGAGGGCCATGAACACGGTGCCATCCGCGGTGCCGACGTCGTAGAGCGTGGCGATGTTCGGATGCGAGAGCCGAGCGAGGAGCTGCGCCTCCCGCAGCACGCGGTGCAGCTGGGTCGCGTCGCCGATCTCCACCAGCTTGAGGGCGACGTCGCGGCCGAGCGCCGGATCGGTCGCCGAGAACACGACGCCTTGTCCGCCGCGCCCGATCTCGCGGACGGGGAGATAGCGGCGGAATCGCGGCGGCCTCGAGATGCCGAACAGCGCGGCGCGCACCCGCTCGGCGGCGATGTGCGTGGGAAGATCGCGCGCCGGGTCGCTCCCGAATCCCAAGACCACTCCGCGGAGGCTAGCAGCTCCCACGCGGTGCCGTCGAAGGCGCCGCGCGATCCGGTCGATCCTGCGGTACGCTCCGGCGCGGTGACGGCTGCGACGACGCGCATGTGCGGCTTGGATGCCCTGCGCGGGCTCGCGGTCTTCCTGATGATCGAGCAGCACATGGGCGTGTGGCTGTGGCACGGCGTCGGCAAGGGCAAGATGCTCGCGTCGGCGTGGCCGCTGGTCGCGTTCAACGCGTTGGGCGGCGGCGCGGCGCCGATGTTCATCACGCTCGCCGGCGTCGGCACGGCCCTGCTCGCGCGGGCGCGACCGACCGGGGCCGATGGCGTGCTCGTGCGCCGCGGGCTCGTGCTGCTCGCGTTCGGCTACCTGCTCACCGCCATGACGCCGAGCTGGTTCTCGTGGGGCTCGTGGTTCGTGCTCCACCTGATGGGCTTCGCGATGGCGACCGCGGTGCTGTGGCGTCGGCTGTCCGATCGCGCGCTCCTCGGGCTCGCGCTCGCCGTCATGGTCGGCGCCATCGCGGTGCAGACGGCGATCGACACCCCGCTGCAGCTCACCAACGAGCTGATGCGCGACTCCTCCGGCCCCGGCGGTGCGCTGCGGTTGGCGTTCGTCGAGAGCCAGTTCCCGATCCTGCCGTGGCTCGGGCCGTTCCTGCTCGGCATGGTCGCGGGCCGGGCGATCGCGGCCCAGGCCTTCGGGCGGATCGCGTGGCTCGGCGCCGGCGCGATCGTCCTGGGCGGCGGTGGATGGCTGGTCTCGCAGCTCGTCGCGCCCGCGCCCGAGGGCTTCGCTGGGCGGGCCTTCGCGATCCACCTCGGGTTCTTCCCGGCCTCGATCGCGATCGTCGGCCTGCTCGTCGGTGCGGTGTTGCTGGTGATCGCGTGGGTGTCGTGGCGGGACGCGAGGTCCCCGATCTCGGACCGCCATCCGATGGTCGTGCTCGGCCGCGCCTCGCTGACGCTGCTGCTCGTGCACGTGCCGCTGTTCCGCGAGGCGACCCGCCCGGTCGGCATGTGGCACGGCATGGGCGCGGGCGCGACGCTGGCGATCATCGCCGGGTTCCTGCTGCTCGCGGTGTTCCTGTGCGGGCAGTGGCAGCGCGTCGGCTACCGCGGCGGCGCGGAGTGGATCCTGCGCAAGCTCGGCGGTTAGCGCGTCGCGTTGCTGCGGTACACCGTGAGATCGTCGGCGCGGGACGTCGGCGTCAGCCACGGGCACGCGGGCAGGGGCAGATCGACGCAGGCCACGCGGATCGTCCGCCGCCGCGCGACGGCCTCGAGCGCGTCGAGCATCCGCCCGAGCCGCGCGCCGCCGAACGGGCAGTAGAGGAAGAACACCGTGCCGGCCACGATCGCGTCGCCGAGCTCCGGCGCGTCGCCCTCGACCATCGTGCACGTCGTCGTCAGTTCCATCCGCTCGAAGAGCTCGTGGGCAGCCGTCACGAGCCCCGGTTGGATCTCGAGGCCGATCGCGCGTGCGCCCGTCAGCAGGTGGACCAACGCGGTGGCGCGGCCGATCCCGGCGCCCACGTCGACGAACACGTCGGGCGCGGCGACGCCGGCGTGCTCGACGACCCGCAGGAGCGCATCCACCGGGCACGGCAGGTACGGCACGCCGCCGCGCGGGAGCTCGGGTCCGTCGTCGGGGATGCCGTCGAGGCCGAGCACGCGATCGCACCACACGTCGCGGTCCGAGGGCGGGACGGCGAGCAGCGCTGTGCGGAACGACGAAGGGTCCACGTCGCCTCGGGGATAGCGGAGCCAGCACAGGGTCGCAACCGCGACGTCGTCCCGCCTCACTCGTCCGTGCGGAACACCACCGCCCCGGTCGCGCGCTCGTCGTCGTCGACCTGCTCGCGGACCGCCACGAGGGCCCGCTGCTCGCGTTCGAGCTCGGCGAAGCGCCAGCCGGTGCTGCCGTCTTCGGCGATCTCGAGGTCCCCGCCGAGCTCGATCAAGCGGCGCTGGAGATCGGCGTCGCGGGGCACTCGACCGGTCGCGGAGCGCCACGCCGCGGCCGCGTCCTTCATCGGGAGCGTCTGGCCGAGGCCGGCGCTCACGTGCACCGCGGCCAGCAAGGCGCGCTGGCCGTTGGCCTCGAGCGCAGCGCGGACGCGGCGGCGGTGCCCGGGCACACGCAACACCGGGACCGCGGCGAGGCCGAGGGCGGTGAACAGCGGCAGCTCGGCGAGGTACCACGGCAGACCGAGGCCGACGCCCACGGCGGCGACGAGGGTGACGAACGTCCACAGCAACCCGATGCGGAGCGTCGAGCCGTCCGGGTTGCCGATGTACTCGGGCAGCGCGCGATGGAACAGCCACGCCGGAGGCACGGGCGCATCGGGTACGGCGAGCGCGGTCGTCGGGCGCAGCGCCGCGAACACATAGAAGATCGCGCCGTCCTCGGAGACCTCGACGTGACCGTCGAAGTCCACGAGCATCGAGGACAGCAACACCTCGGCCTGCGCCGGGGTGCAGCCGATGACGCGCTCGACGTCGGAGCGACCGATGCGGCCGCGGTGGGCGCGGATCTCCTGGGTGAGCAGGCGGCGCGCCGCGAGCGGATCCTCGACGGCCAGCGGCGGCCCGAAGAACACGCGGTTGATCCGCTCGTAGAGGTGCGAGTTGGATCGTCCGTCCCGCAGCGCGCGCTGCTCCGGGTCCTGCGCGAGCGCGGGGTGGGTGCTCCAGTAGAGGCCCTCGAACAGCACCTCGACCAGCCCGTACAGCAGCAGGCCCGCGCCCTCGAGCGGCGCGCCGTCCTCGGCGATGATCGCCAGCACGATGCTCCCGACGAGCAGGCCCAGGGCGAAGATGGCGGAGTAGCCGACGAGGAAGACGGTGAGCGCGAGCCGGGCCGTCCACGTCGCCACGGCGGAGGCGCCCCGAACGACGCGCGCCAAGGCGAGTTGTCGCGCGTCGCGGCGCTCGTGGTCGATCGCGAAGCCGTCGGGGAATCGAAACCGCAGCTCGCCGCGCTCGGTCACGGCGATGTGGCCGCCGAAGCGGCGGCTCAGGCGATGCAGGCCGCGCTCGGCGTCGGCCAACGCCAGGCCCGATCGCGCGGCGGCGTCGGCGACGGTGACCTCGGTCAGGCCGTCGCCCAGCGCCGTCTGCAGCCGCGTCGCGAGGTCGTCGGCAGCTCGCGCCGGCCGGCCCACCTCGGCCCCCGTCGGTAGCACCAGGGCGGTCGGTGGGTCGATGGGATCGGTCATGCTAGCCCCGCACGACCGCGGTGGGTCGCGCGAGATTCCTCGCCGTCTCGATCGCCGCGTAGTACGGGGCGAAGCACGGCCGATCCACCCAGCGCCCCGCGCCGCGCTCGCTGCGGAGCTGCCCCTGCTCCCACACCACGTTGCCGCGCGAGATCGTGATCGCGGGGACGCCCACGACCTCCATGCCCTCGTAGATGTTGAAGTCGATGTTCTGGTGGTGGGTCTTCGCCGAGATCGTCCGCGTGCCGCTGGGATCCCAGACCACGAGGTCGGCGTCGGCGCCCGGCACGATCGCGCCCTTGCGGGGGTACACGTTGAAGATCTGCGCGGCGGCGGTCGAGGTCACGCGGACGAACTCCGAGGGCGTGAGCCGGCCGGTGCGCACGCCGTGGTGCCACAGCACGCTCATGCGATCCTCGACGCCGCCGGTGCCGTTGGGGATCTTGCGGAAGTCGTCCTTGCCCATCTCCTTCTGCGGCGTGCAGAAGCAGCAGTGATCGGTGGCGGTGGTGTGGAGGCGGCCGCTCTGCAGGCCCTGCCACAGCGCCTCCTGGTGCCGTCGCGCGCGGAACGGCGGGCTCATCACGTGGTGCGCCGCGGTGCGCCAGTCGGGATCGCGGTAGACCGAGTCGTCGATCACCAGGTGCTGGGCCAGGACCTCGGCGAACACGCGCTGGCCCTCGAGCTGGGCGCGCGTGACCGCCTGCAGCGCGTCCTCGCACGAGGTGTGGACGAGGTACAGCGGCACGCCGAGCACCTCGGCGATGCGGATCGCCCGGTTCGCGGCCTCGCCCTCGACCTCGGGCGGCCGCGACAACGGGTGACCCTCGGGCCCGTGGATGCCCAGCTCGAAGATCTCCTGCTGCAGGCGCCACACCAGCTCGCCGTTCTCGGCGTGCACGGTGCAGAGCGCCCCGAGTTCGCGCGCCCGCGAGAAGCTCGACACCAGCACCTCGTCGTCGCACATGATGGCGCCCTTGTAGGCCATGAAGTGCTTGAAGCTGTTGACCCCGAACTCGCGGGTCAGCGTGCCCATGTCCTCGTGCACGGTGTCGTCCCACCACGTGACCGCGACGTGGAACGAGTAGTCGCCCGCGGCCTTCGCCGCCCACTCGCGCCACTGCCGGTAGGCGTCGAGCAGCCGCTGCTTGGGCGCCGGGATCACGAAGTCGAGGATCATCGTCGTGCCGCCGGCGAACGCCGCGCTGGTGCCGGTGAAGAAGTCCTCCGACGCGGTGGTGCCCATGAACGGCAGCTCCATGTGCGTGTGCGGATCGATCCCGCCGGGCATCACGTACGCGCCGCTGGCGTCGATCACCCGGGCGCCTGCGCGGGCCTCGAGGTCGACGCCGACCTCGACGATCTTGCCGTCGGCGATCGCGACGTCGGCCCTGGCTTCGCGGTCGGCGGTCACGACCGTGCCGCCCTTGATCAACGTGGAGATCGTCGTGGACATCGTCGGTTCCCTCGGGCGCGTGCGCGCCCGGCGGTCATGGTAGCGGCCGCACGCCGGGCCGTCGCCGTCGGCCGGACAAAGCCCGGGATTCGGGGCGACTAGCCCCCGAACGTGGCGATGTCGCCCGGCGCCACCACACCGCGGTCGGTGATGATCGCGGTGACCAGGGCGGCCGGGGTCACGTCGAACGCGGGGTTGCGGACGGCGATGTCGACCGGCGTCATCAGGCGCCCGCCGTGGGTGCGGACCTCGTCGGCGCCGCGATCCTCGATCGGGATGTCGGCGCCCGAGGCGATCGCCCGATCGATCGTGGTCCAGGGCGCAGCGACGTAGAAGGGGATCCCGTGGTGGCGGCACAGCACCGCGACGGTGTACGTGCCGATCTTGTTGGCGACGTCGCCGTTGCGGGCGATGCGATCGGCGCCGACGATCGCCGCCGCGATCTCGCCCTTGGCCATCAACGCCCCCGCCATGTTGTCGGCGATCACGGTGACGTCGATGCCGTCGCGCTGCAGCTCCCATGCGGTGAGGCGCGCGCCCTGGAGTACGGGCCGCGTCTCGTCGGCGAACACGCGCAGCTGCTTGCCGAGCTCGACGGCGCGGCGGATGACGCCGAGGGCGGTGCCGTAGCCGGCGGTCGCGAGCGCGCCGGCGTTGCAGTGCGTGAGGATGGTGCCGCGATCGGGGAGCAGCGGCGCGCCGAAGCGGCCGATCGCGTGGCACGACGCGAGGTCGTCGTCGGCGTGGCGCATCGCGGTCTCGAGCAGCGCCGCGCGCAGGGCCGTCGTCGAGGCGTCGGGCCCGCACGCGGCGGCCGCGGCCGCGAGCTGATCCAGCGCCACGAACAGGTTGACCGCCGTGGGGCGGGTGCGCGCCAGCCGTTGCAGCGCCGACGCGAGCGCGACACGGAACCCCGCGGGCTCGTCGGGGAAGCCCCGGGCCGCGACCGCGAGCCCGAGGGCCGCGACGCAGCCGATCGCCGGGGCCCCGCGCACGGCCAGCGACTCGATCGCCTCGGCGACCCCCTCGACCTCGTCGAGCGCGAGCCAGACCTCCTCGCCGGGCAGTCGTCGCTGATCGAGCACCCGCAGGTGGGAGGCGCCGGGGTGCAGGGCGAAGGGGCTCACGCGGTCCACGGCGCGTAGCATCGCGCACGGACGCGCCGGTCGTCCACGCTGCGGTCAGGCCGGCGCCCTGCTACCCTCCGCCGCAGTCCGAGCCGCTGCAGGCTCGCGCGCCCACGATGCCTCGCCCGTTCAAGATCCTCTCCGACTTCGATGGTGTGTGGACCGATCAGGCCGTCGAGGCCCAGTGCGTGCGACGCTTCGCGATCGATGCGCTCACCACCGCGACCGGCTCGCCGCGCGCGAGCGTCGAGGCCGACTACGACGCGATGATCCGCGACATCGTCGCGCGCCCGGGTGTCCACGGCTGGGCCCCCGACGGGCGGATCTCGGCGTACGTCGACGAGGATCCGCTGTGCGAGTGCAGCGCGCTGTGCAGCTTCCTCGATCGCGCCGACGAGCCGACGCCCCGACGGTATCGCCAGGCGGTGCTCGACGCCGGCCACGCCAGCCTCGGGGCCTTCGGTGAGTTCTGCTTCCACGGCGGCACCGGGCAGTTCCGCGAGGAGCACCCGGCGTGCATCGTCGCGGGCGCGCGCGACATGCTCGACGCGCTGCACGATGCCGGCGCCGAGCTCGTGGTGGTGTCCAACTCCGCGACCGAGAAGCTGGTGGCGTTCTTCGCCGCCGCGGGGATCACGGCCTCCGAGCACCCCGGCGCCGAGCTCCGGGTCCGGGGCGCGGCCGGCAAGTGGTTCCTCGGCGAGACCGATCGATCGATCTCGATCGGCGGCCGCAGCATCCACGTCGATCGTCCGCGGTACCGCGCGGTGATCACCGACGAGCGCCCCGACCTCGTCATCGGCGACGTGTTCTCCCTGGACCTCGCGCTGCCCCACGCCATGCGCCTCGAGGGCGACGCCGCCGCGCCGTCCACCCTGACGCTGCGGCGCCACGGTCACACCCCGGGCTGGGTCCTCGACGGCCGGGCCGGCGGCGCGATCGATGCAGTGGTGGATCAGGTCGGCGACCTCGTCGACGTGATCGCGAGCCGAGCCGATCGGCGGGAGACCTCGGGTTAGCCCATGCACAAGGTGCTCGAAGAATCGATCGCGATCGTCGGGCTCGTCCTGGTGATCGGCCTGGTCGTCGCGCGGCTGCCCAAGGTCGAGGTCGGGCACTCGCCGGCGTTCCGATCCCGGCGCCTGCGCAACTGGGTCCCGGTCGGCCTCCTGTACGCGTTGCTGTACATGGGCCGGTACAACCTGACGGTCGCCAAGAGCGAGTTCGCGAAGATCATCGGCGTCGACGGGGCGCCGATGATGGACAACCCCGACTTCGCGATGATCTTCGGCGTCGGCACGACGGTCTACGGGTGCGCCTTCGTGCTCAACGGCCCGCTGACCGACCGCATCGGCGGCAAGAAGGCGCTGTTGCTCGGGGCGTTCGGGTCGATCGCCGCCAACGCGGCGCTCGGTCTCATCACGTGGATCCGCCCCGACAGCCACCTAGCGCTGTGGTTCTCGATCGTCTACGGCGTCAACATGTACTTCCAGAGCTTCGGCGCCGTCGCGATCGTCAAGATCAACGCGCCGTGGTTCCACGTCCGCGAGCGCGGCACGTTCGGCGCGATCTTCGGCATCCTCATCGCCCTGGGCCTCTACCTGTCGCTCGACGTCAGCCGACTGATCGTCGACGGCATCACGCTCGAGTGGGTGTTCTTCGCCCCGGCGCTCCTGCTGTCCATCCTCGCGGTGGCGACGATCCTCCTGGTGAAGGACACGCCCTCGCAGGCCGGCTTCGACGAGTTCGACACGGCCGATGCCTCGTCGGGCGACGACGGGCCGCCGCTGCCGGTCGTCGAGGTCTTCAAGCGCATGCTCCGCGACGAGGTCATCGTGACCATCGCCTGCATCGAGTTCTGCACGGGGTTCCTGCGCCAGGCGATCCTGCAGTGGTACCGCTCGTTCGTCGAGGCGATCGGCCAGACGGACGGCTTCGTCTACGCGCACTGGGGCATGGTCTCGTGCTGCGCGGGGATCCTCGGCGGCGTGTTCGCCGGCGTCATCTCGGATCAGTTCTTCGGCTCGCGCCGTGGGCCGGTCAGCGCGGTGCTCTACGGGCTCATGGTCGTCGGCAGCGTGCTGGCCGTCATCGCCCTCGAGTCGCCGTGGCTGGGGCCCATCTTCGCGTTCATGTCGATGTGCGTCATCGGTGTCCACGGCATGCTCACCGCGACCGCGAGCATGGACTTCGGCGGCCGCCGCAACGCTGGCGTCGCGGTCGGTATCATCGACGGCTTCGTGTATGCCGGCACCGCGGTGATGTCGTTCACCTACGGCGCGATCCTGCCGGTCAAGGACGAGGCCAAGGATGCGGGCGCCTGGATCGCCTGGCCGGTCGCGATGGTCCCGGTGGCGGTCATCGGGTTCTGGTTGGCGCGCCGGGTGTGGCACGCCAAGCCCAAGCGTCACGTCAAGTGATGCGCGCCGAGGGCGGTGCGACGGCGGGCGTGGGGCCGCGCCACGGCGCCGTGACCTCGCCGTGGATGGCCACGTCGCGCGCGCGCAGGGCCGCGAACTCCGGGGAGCCCGCCACGTCGGCGAGCCGCACGCGTGTTTGCTGCTCGCGGTAGCGGAAGTCGCGGGACGGCGCGACGAGGAACTCGCAGCAGAGGTCGAGCAGCGGGAGCTCGGGGCACTGGTCCTCCTTCCACAGGAACTGACCGGCCTCGTTCACCTCGAGGAACACGTACTCGCCGTCGGGGGTGACGACGAAGTCGAAGCTGCCGAACAGGAGGTCGAGGCGGCGCATGATCAGGGCGGCCTTCCGATGCACCTCGGCGGGGAGCTCGATCGGCGCGAGGGGACGCTCGCACGCCGGCACGCTGCGCCAGTCCACGTGCGCGTCCGGGTGCCGCTGCGAGTCGATCGCGACCGCGACGGCGTGGTCGCCGAAGAACGTCGCCCTGACCTCGTGTCGCTTGGCGATCCGCCGCTGGAAGATGCCCGGGGTGAGCCGGAGGATCCGATCCGACGGGAGGTTCTGCGGCGTCACGATCGCGGTGCCGCTGGTCGCGATGCCGTCCGCGAGCCCCCACTGCAGCGGGAGGAACGACTTGTGGATGGTCTGCCCTGGGGGCGCCTGGCCGACGAACTCCCGGATCGCGGCGGCGTCGTTGCTGCACAGGGTCTCGGGGACGGCGAAGCCGACGGCGCGGGCCTCGGCGAGCTGCAGCAGCTTGCTCGACGCGCGGCGCTTGGCGTCGATGCCGTTGATCCACACGGCGTCGCGCGCGAACGCGGCGAGCATGCTGTGGAAGAACTCGTGGTTCTCGGCCTCGGCGTGGGCCACGTCGTCCGGGTGGAGCTCGGCCCGCGGCACCCGGGGCGAGACCGGCCGACGGTGCCAGACCACGTCGAGCCCGTCGCCGTCGTGGGCGAGATCGGGCCCCTCGAACGCGAACGAGGGCGCGGTCGCGTCGCCGACGCGGACCGAGATCGACTGTCGGCCCGGGAAGTCACCGCCGAACCACCGCGTCACGCGGTGCCCACGCGCCGCGAGCACGAGCAGTACCGCGGCGGCGTGGGCATCGTCGGGCTGGGTGCTGACGAAGACGTGCGTCATTCCGGGAGGTAGACCGCGATTTCCTTGTCGCACTGCATGGCCGACTCGGTGGACCAGTTGGTCATCCCGCCGGCCACGTGGGCGAGCTCGTCTGCGGTGAGCTCGCGGGCGAAGGCGCGGGCGGCGATGCGCTCGGGCTCGGGCGTGGTGGTCGGCTCGGTGGTGGGTGCGGGCTTGGTCGGCTTCATGGTGGTCGTTGGGGAGTCCACGGCGAGCCGCGCGATCCTGACGGGGGCCGAAGGTTCTTCCAGGTCCCCTCGCGGAATGGGGCCCCGGCCGCGGGGCGTCGTGGTTGCGGACCCATGCTCAGCCTGACCACCCGCCAGTCGATCCTCCTCGGACTCGCCGCCTGTGCGCCGATCGCCCTCGGCGTCGCGACGCACCTCGAGCACGAGGCGGCCGAGCGCGCCTGCCTCACCAAGGACGCGGTGCCGGTGCCCGAGACCATCGTCGAGGTGGTGCCGCAGATCGTCCCCATCGTGACGCCGATCCCATTCGCCGCCCCGATGCCGAGCGACGACCTCGCGGGCGCGTACGAGTTCGCGTTCCTGGTCGACGTGCCCACGCCGCACCTCGTGCTCGCGACGGCTGCCGAGCTCGGCGACGGCGCGTTCGAGGCGATCGCGACGGGCGCGTCGCACTACCGTGGCGCGCCGACGGATGCGTTCGTCGCTCAACCGGTGTGGCGCGACGTCGACGCGACGCGGCTGCCCGAGCGTGCGCGGCTCGCCGTCGGTCGTCACGTCCGCGTCTACTCGGCGGCCGGTCGGGTGTGCGTGGCGCGGATCGGCAGGCCGGTCGCGGTGAGCGAGCGCTCGGGGAAGATCGAGTACATGCCGGACGACGAGGTCACGGAGCTCGGTGAAGGCGAGGACGCGACGATCGATCCCGCGTCGCTCTGGGATGACGGTCGGCGCCTGGTGGTCGCGCCGCTGGAGGGCGCGAGCTGCGAGGGGGGGATCTGGGCGCGCGACATCGCACTGTCCGAGCCGCTGGTCTACATCGCCGAGCAGGAGGGGGATGCGCCCGCACGCCTGCCGTCGCCGGTCGCGCGGCGGATGGTGCAGCGCTCGACCGCGCTGCAGCCGATCGCGGCCGCCTTTGCCGAACACGTGCGGGGCTTCACGGACGACGCATTCACGACGCGCCGCCTCGTCGATCGCCTCGTCGGTCAGCGATGGATCGAGCCGACGCGCGGGGGCGAGCTCGACGTGTTCACCACCGACGGCGACGAGTTCGGCGGCTGCGGCGGCTTCGACCCGGCGTGGGCCGCGATCGCCGTCGACGCGGATGGCGGGCCCGTCGAGGCGGTATGGGCCGACGCGCACGCCGACTACGTGCAAGCGGTGTTCGATCTCGACGCCGATGGTCGACTCGAGGTCTACGCGCCGAGCTGGCTCGGACCCACGCACGTCTTCACGCTCGAGCCCGACGGCCCGCGCGAGTTCGCGGTGCTCGCCGACGTCCCCTACTACGGCTGCCCCTGCTGAGCCCGCGACGCACGCCCACGAGGGGTCACCAGGGACCGCATGGTTGACGCGCTCTCGCCGCTCGGCCACGCTGCATGCATCGTGGCGGGCGTGCAGCTGGAGTTCAGCGACCTCGAGACCGACGTGTCCGGTGCGAAGCGCCGTGCCCTGGTGGTGACCCCGGCGCAGAAGATCCGCGTCGGCCGCGGCCGGCTCGGCGCCACGATCGCGGCGGGCCGCGCGTCGGAGGTCGACTCCGAGATCGTCTCCCGTCTTCGGGCCTGGCCCCACCCAGTCGACGTCCTGCTGCTGCGCTCGTGGGGCGGCGACGAGGCCCGCTCGTGGGGTTTCGAGGCCGATCTGGCCGACGCCGAAATCGACGCGGTCGGTTACGCGATCATGCGCGACCAACTCGCGTTCTTCCGCGATGCCATCCGCCTCGGCGTCTACGCGATCGTCTCGACCGACCTGAGCGCCGTCGAGTTCGACGCGATGCGCCGCGCGACGACGCGACTGTCCCGCGAACTCGGGCTGCGCGCGAAGTCGGGGACGGCGACGGAGGACGACGAGGTCGATCGCTGGATCCTCGAGCACCTGTCGCTGTGGACGACGCGCCCGTTCGACGAATTCGTGCTGCAGGGCCTGCCCGAGCTGTTCGCCCTGGTCGACCGCCACCGCGGCCGTCTCGCCGACCTCTCCGCCGCGCGCCCGTGACGTCACGGCGCTGTGCCGAATCGTCACCGCGGCGCCGCGGCGACGTCGCGCCGCAGGGCTAGACCGACTGTCATGCAGGTCATCGCCCCGCGACGAGTCGTCCCGCAGGTGCCCCGTCTGCCGCGCCCGCTGCGGTGGCTCGTCGCCGCCCTCCGCCCCGCCCCCGCCGCCATCGCCCCCAACCGCGAGCCGACGTGGCTCCCCGAGCAGCACCCCGCGCTGCCCTGGTGGTTCGATCAGTCGTTGATGTGAACACGGGGCCCGGCGAGACTGCGCCGACCATGAGTGTCTCCGACCCTGCCGCGCTGGCCCGACGCTGGATCGACGCCTTCAACGCCCACGACGTCGTCACCCTCGTCTCCCTCTACGACGAGCAGTGCACCCACACCTCGCCGAAGATCCGCGCCCTACACCCGGACACGGGCGGCAAGATCGTCGGCAAGGCGGCGCTGACCGAGTGGTGGACCGACGCGATGAAGCGCTTGCCCGACCTGCGCTACGAGGCGACGGCGATCGTGGCGGATGAGGCGCGCGTGATCATCGAATACATCCGCCACACGCCCAACGAGTCCCCAATGTTCGTCGCCGAAGCCTTCGACGTCGAAGCCGGAAAGATCACCGCCTCCCGCGTCTACCACGGCTAACCCGTGGACGCGTCCGTGGTCAGGTCTGTGGGGGCCAGATGTGGAGGAGGCTTTCTTCCGCGGGGACGCCGAGGCGGATTGGGAAGCCGTAGTGGCCGTTTGCGCGGTGGACGTAGAGACGATCGGTGCCCCGGGCCCACAGGCCGTGGTCGGGCATCGATGACACCGCGCTGAGGAAGGTCCCTTGGAATCCGAGGCTGACGAGACCGACGTGGCCGCCGTGCGTGTGGCCCGAGAGCACGAGGTCGGCGTCGCCCGGGGGAATGTGCTTGAAGGCGCCGGGATCGTGCAGGAGCCACAGTCGAAGCGCGCCGTCGGGGGCGGACGTGCGGGGGTAGCGTTGGGCGAGCCCGGCGAGGTGCTCGACGCGGCCGCGCCACACGAAGTCGGCGCCGATGAGGTGCACGGGGCCGGCGGGGGTGGTCACGTGCACCGCCTCGTCGACGAGCAGGGTGATGCCCCAGGTGGCGTAGGCGCGGGCGACGACGGCGCGGGCCTCGTGATCATGATTGCCGTGGCAGGCGAAGACGCGGCCGCGCAGGCCGGCGAGGGGCGCGAGCGCGGCGGTGACCACGTCGACGTCGTGCGATTCCATCGTCATCAGATCGCCGGTGATGAGGATGAGATCGGGATCTTGCTCGACGGCGCGGCGACAGATGTCGCGCAGGCGGGCGATGGACATGAAGGGGCCGAGGTGCGGATCGGTGATCTGCACCACGCGCAGCGGGCGATCGGTGCGCGTCGGCGTCGCGATGCGATCGAGGGAGTTGCGGGTGATCGAGGCGGTCGCGCGGGCGAGACCATCGACGTGGGTGCGATCGAGCAGGATGTCGACGCGCTCGCGGCGGGTGACCAGCGATTCGTAGAGGCCGAAGGTCGCCAGCGCGAAGGGAATCCACGCGCCGATGGGGTCGCCGAACGCGGCCCAGATTGCCCAGGGGAACGCGAGGAAGCAGGCGGCGACGAACCACAGCGCGGGGATGCTGACGAGCGAGCGGAACCACAATGGCCGCAACGCGGGGCGCACCAGCAGCGCGCCGAAGTGCACGTACGCGGCGAGCTGCGCGTAGGTGATGAACGCGTCGGCCGGCGCCAATGCGTCGCGCAACGCGTTGCCGACCAGCGTCGGGAACATCAGCACGATGGCGGCGAAGACCCCGTAGGCGCGGCTGCGGACGAACGCCGCGACCACGACGAGGGCGTAGCCACCGAGGACGAGCCCGCTGGCGGTCACGCCCCCTCCTCCCCGACAGTGCCGGCCGCGATGGCCAGCGCCAGACGTTCGGCGACGAGCTTCGGGTTGGCCTGTCCGCGGCTGCGCTTCATGATCTGTCCGACGAAGAAGCCCTCGAGGTTGGTCTTGCCGGCGCGCAGCGCCTCGAGCTGCCGTGGGTGCTCGGCCAACACCTCGGCGACCAGCGCGTCGATCGGCCCGGTGTCGCTGACCTGCCGCAGGCCGCGGGCCTCGACGATCGCCGCCGGGCTGCCCTCGCCCGCCCAGCACAGGGCGAGCACGTCCTTGGCGGAGCGACCGGACACCGTGCCGTCCTCGACGAGGACGACGAGCTCGCCGAGCATCGCCGGTGTGACCGGACAGGCCGCGATCGGTGCGCCTGCGAGCCTCCCCAGCAGCTCGGTCAGCACCCAGCCGGCGGCCCGTCGCGCGCGGGACTCCCCGGCCGTCCGCAGTACGCCGTCGAAGTAGTCGGCGAGGTCGCGCTCGGCCGCGAGCGCGGCGGCATCGTCGGCCGCGACCCCGAGCCCGCGCCAGCGATCGCGACGCGCTGCCGGCAGCTCGGGCAAGCGCTCGCGCACCGCATCGACCCACGCGTCGTCGATGTGCAGCGGCGGCAGGTCGGGGTCGGGCATGTAGCGGTAGTCGGCCGCGTCCTCCTTGCTGCGCATCACGAACAGGCGATCGTGCTCGTGGTCGTAGCCGAGGGTGCAGCGGGTGATGGTCTCGCCGTGGCCGAGCATGTCGGTCTGGCGGCGGATCTCGGCCTCGATCGCGCGGGCGAGGAACCGGAACGAGTTGACGTTCTTGATCTCGCAGCGCACGCCGAGCGTCTCGGTGCCCACCGGTCGCAGCGACACGTTGGCGTCGCAGCGCAGCGTGCCCTCCTCCATGTTCGCCTGCGAGATGCCCAGGGCGCGGACCAGCGTCCTCAGCTCGCGCATGTAGGCCGCCGCCTGCTCAGCGGTGCGCAGGTCGGGCTCGCTCACGATCTCGACCAGTGGTGCGCCGGCGCGGTTGTAGTCGACGCCCGAGCGCCGACCCGCGTGGACGTTCTTGCCCGCGTCCTCCTCGAGGTGGATGCGCTGCAATCGGACCCGCCAGGGATCGCCCTCGGCCGTGGTGAAGCCGGGGATCTCGACGTGCCCCGCGGTCGCGTAGGGCTCGTCGGCCTGGGTGATCTGATAGCCCTTGGGCAGGTCCGGGTAGAAGTAGTGCTTGCGCGCGAACCGACTGCGGCGATGCACGGTGCAGCCGGTCGCGAGCGCCAGCGCGATCGCGGCGTCGACCGCCGCGCGGTTGAGCACCGGCAGCGTCCCCGGCAGGCCCCACGTGTACGCGTCGGTCCGGGTGTTGGGCGCCGCGCCGATCTCGAGCGGGCAGGGCGAGAACAGCTTGCTGCGGGTCTCGAGCTGGCAGTGCACCTCGAGCCCGATGACGCTCTCGTAGGGCACCCTCATGTCGACGGCTCCGACGCGGGCGAAGTTTCGTCGGCCGCGATCGGGGGCCGCTCGCGGTGCCAGGCGCTGCCGTCCTCGTGGGCGGCGGCGGCGGCGAGCACGGCGTCCTCACGCCAGGCCGGGCCCACGAGCTGCAGCCCGATGGGCAGCCGCGGGGTGCGATCCGGCCGCGTGAACCCGCACGGGATCGAGATGGCGGGGAGCCCCGCGAGGTTGGCCCCGACCGTGAAGATGTCGCCGAGATACATCGCGAGGGGATCGGCGTTGCGTTCGCCCAGCCGGAACGCGGGCTGCGGCGCGGTCGGGGTGGCGATCACGTCGCAGTGCGCGAATGCCTGCGCGTGATCGTCGGCGACCAATCGACGCACCCGCGCGGCGCGCCCGTAGTACGCCTCGTAGCTCTCGGCCCGCAGCACGAAGGTGCCGAGCAGGATCCGTCGGCGGACCTCGGGGCCGAAGCCTGCGCTGCGGCTGGCCTCGATGCTCGCCTCGACCGACGCCGCGGCCACGCGCGCGCCGTAACGGACGCCGTCGTAGCGCGCCAGGTTGCTCGCGGCCTCGGCGGCGCACAGCACGTAGTACGTCGCGATCCCGAGCGCGGCGTGGGGCAGCTCGATGTCGACCAGCGTCGCCCCACGATCGCAGAGCAGCGCGAGCGCCTCGAGGAACCGCGCGCGCACGTCGTCGTCGAGCCCGTCGGCGTCGAGGCTGCGGCGGTGCACGCCGATGCGCAGGCCCTTGGCCCCGCGCTCGCACGCGGCCACGAAGTCCGGCACCGGCGCGTCGACGCAGGTCGAGTCGCCGTCGCTGCGGCCGGCGAGGATCTCGAGCACCGCCGCCGCGTCGCGGACACTGCGGGTGATCGGGCCCGCCTGATCGAGGCTCGACGCGAAGGCGATCATGCCGCTGCGCGTGACCCGGCCGTACGTCGGCTTGAGCCCGACCACGCCGCAGCACGCCGCGGGCTGACGGATCGAGCCGCCCGTGTCGCTGCCCAGGGCGACGGGGATCATCCCCGCGGCGACGGCCGCCGCGGCGCCGCCCGACGATCCGCCGGCCACGCGATCGCGGGCCCATGGGTTGCGCACCGGCTCGCCGACGACGTTCTCGTTGGAGGAGCCCATCGCGAACTCGTCGAGCGACAGCTTGCCGAGTAGCACCATGTCGGCGTCGTCGACCCGGCGGGCGTGCTCGCCCTGGTACGGCGGGATCCAACCAGAGAGGATCCGCGAGCCCGCGGTGGTCGGGATCCCGCGGGTCACGAACAGATCCTTGAGCCCGATGGGGACGCCGGCGAGCCGACCCAGCGGCCCGCCGCGGTCGCGGGCGTCGTCGATGCGCGCGGCGTGGGCGAGGGCGGCGTCGTCGGTGCGGCACAGCCACGCGTGGAGGTCGGCGCCGCGATCCATCGCGCGGTGGTGCGCCTGCACGATCGCGGTCGCGCTGGTCTCCCCGCGGCGCACCGCGTCGCTCAGCTCGCGCGCGTCGAGCTCGGTGAGTGCGTCGCCCATGTCACGACTCCACGAAGCGCGGCACGAGGACGAGGCCGTCGGCCGCCGCGGGGGCGCCGGCCAGGACGGGCTCGACCGGCAGCGCCTCGGCCGCGAGATCCTCCCGCAACGGCGCGGCGCCCGGGGCCGACGGCTCCCACGGCGCGACGCCGTCGACCTCGACCGCGGCGAGGGCGTCGAGGTAGCCGACGATCTCGCCGAGCTGACGCAGCAACGTCGCACGGTCCTCCTCCGCGACGGTCAATCGGGCGAGTCGCGCGAGGGCCTCGAGGTCGTCGACATCCAATCCGGTCATGGGACGTCGCGACCTTAGCAGGACCGATCCAGTCGGCGGTCACCCGCCATCGGTCGGTCCGCGAATCGCGCCCGACCCCTCGAGGTGCCCAGTTGGACGGCGGGGGTGGTCCGCATCGGGACGAGGCCGTGCCCGCGGCGGCTGGGTTCGTGACAGCGGCGCCCCGCGGCGGTAGGTTTGATCCGTGCCCGCTCTCCGACCCGGCCGCGGCCTGCCGCCGCGTGCGCTCGCGCTGACGCTCGCGGTCGCGGCGTGCCAGACCGCCGACACCCGGCCGGAGACGGACACCGACGCGCTGCGGCTCGGTCGCGTGCACGTCGTGCTCGAGCCGAGCGAAGACGTGGTCGCCCCCGACGTGCGCGACGGCGATGATGCGGACGACGCGATCGAGACCCAGCTCGAGGTGTCGGCCCGCTTCGCGTTCGTGCGCGGCCTCGACGAGGAGTTCGTCCGCGCGCGCATCGACGTGCCGGTGCTCCCGCACGAGGCGCTGCGCCCCGGCGAGTGCGTGCCCAGTGCATCGCTCGTCCTCGAGGCCGCCGAGCCCGACGACAACGAGGCGCGCGAGCTCGTGCTCCTCGATGCGGGCGATCTCAGCGTGCGTGTCGGCGAGTCGGACTTCGACGTGCCGCTGGCCCTCGTCCCCGATCTGCTGCCGTACATGTCCGGGGTCGAGTACCTGCAGGAGGGCGACGTGATGCCGATGCGCAGCGCGGGCGTCCCCGACGTCGAGGTCATCGCCCGCGGATCGATGACCGAGGACATGCCGCCGTTCCGCGCCCAGGGGCGCGTGCCCGCGGCGCTCGAGCTCGGGGCCAGCGACGCGGACCTCGACGAGCAGCGCGAAGGCGCCTTGGTGCTCCGCTGGACCCCGCAGGGCGACGACGTGATCACGGTGCGCCTCATGCCGCTGTCGGCGGGCGAGGCGGCCGGCGAGGAGATCACGTGCGTGCTGGCGGATCACGGCACGGCGCGCATCGACCTGCGGCAGCTCTCGGTGCTCGGGCTGTCGCGCCAGGTCGAGGCCGTGCGGGTGACCGCGAGCCGGACCTCGGTGGTCACCTTCGACGTCGGCGAGTTCACGGGCACCGAGCTGGTGATCGAGCGCCGCGATCGTTTGGTCGTCCCCAACCGCCGCCTGACGCCGTCGTCCGCGGACTGACGCGGTCGCACCCGTCGCCGCCGACGCCTGGGCCGCACGGCCAGCGCGATCTTCGACGCATCGGGAACTCCCGGGACGTCCCTGCGTCAAACTGCGGGACTCTCGCCCGGATAGCCCACATGTCCACGCCTGCGCGTCGTGTCCTCGCCGTCGTCCTCGCCACCGTCTGTGCGCTGCTCGTGTGGTGGATGTGGCGGAGTCGAGGCAGCGCCGACGGCGGATCGAGCGTCGAGGACACAGGCGCGGTCGCCCCGGCGGGCGTCGTCGCGAAGCGGGCGATCGACGCGGAGGTCGAGGCCGATCCTGCGGCGAAGCGGCCGCGGCCGTGGAACGCACGGGCGGCGATCGTCCGCGGCCGCGTCCACGATCCCGCGGGCAAGGACGTGCCGGGCGCGACGGTGTGCGCGTCGATCATCGTGGACGACGTGCCCGCCGCGTTGACGCGCGAGCCCAAGTGCGTGGCAGCGGGCAGCGACGGTCGCTACACGCTCGAGGGCCTCGCCCCCATGCGCATGCGGGTCTCCGCGAGCGCGCCGACCTTCATCCCGGGCCGCCACCGCGCGACGCCGAGGCGCGACTGGATCGAGCCCGCGCCGGGCGCGACGATCCCGAACGTCGACATCGAGGTGCGGCCCGGCGGCGTCGAGGTGCGCGGCGTGGTGAAGGACATCGCGGGCGGCACGATCGAGGGCGCGTTGGTCTCGCAGGGCGGTGGTCGTTGGTGGATGGGCGACGCGCAGGTCGTCACGCACACCGACGCCGAGGGGCTGTTCTCGCTGTGGGTCGCGCCGGGCGAGGCGTGGATCGGCGCGCAGGCGGAGGGCTACACCGACGGCTCGCGCGGCGGCAAGGCGCCGGGCTACACCTTCGAGATCCTGCTGACGCCCGAGTCGGTGGTCGCGGGTCGAGTCGTCGACGCCGCCACCGGGGCGCCGGTCGCCGACGCGAAGGTCGAGGTCGCGGGGACGAGCTGGGGCGGCCAACAGGTCACGTACACCGATGGCGACGGCCGCTTCCGCGTCGACCGGCTCGAGCCGGGCCGCTACACGGCGACGGCGACGACGGCCGATCGCTTCGGCGTCAGCAACGAGTCCCGGCAGGTGGGCCTCGGCCAGAGCATCGATGATCTCGAGGTGCGCGTGCACCCGTCGGCGTCGATCTCGGGCCAGATCGTCGTGGCCGGCGAGACGCCGACGCCGTGCGTCGAGGGCTCGGCGTCGATCACGGGGCAGAGCTCCAAGCACAACGCGTGGGCAACGGTGGAGGGCGACGGCGCGGTCGCGTTCCATGGGCTGCCGCCGGACACCTACGACGTCGCGGTGAACTGCGAGGGCTACGTCTCCAACACCGAGAGCGCACCGGTGGTCCTCGCGGCGGCGCCGATCGACGGGCTCACATGGGAGGTCACCGCGGGGCTGTCGGTGTCGGGCATCGTCGTCGACGCCGAGGGGGCGCCGGTCGTCGACGCCAACGTCCGCGCGGCCTCCGTCGGCGGCGGCGCGCGGGCGAAGCAGACCAACGCGTGGGGCGTGCCCACCGGCAAGGACGGTCGCTTCGTGCTCGAGGGTCTCATCGCCGGCGAGTACGAGATCCGGGCGTCGCACACCGACTTCATCGAGCCCGAGTCGCCGACCAAGCACACGCTGGCGGCCGGTGGCACCGACGAGGTCCGCATCGCGCTCGAGAAGGGCGGCAAGGTCGTCGGCCTGGTCGTCGACGCCAAGCGTCGGCCGGTCCCCGGCGCGCGGGTCGAGCTGGTCGGGCGGCGCTGGACCGGCAACGACGCGCGCACGGGCGACGATGGCCGGTTCGAGCTGCTCAACGTGCAGCCCGGCGAGCACCGCGTCCGCGCGACCTCGGGCGGCTGGGACGAGCTGCGCGCGCCTGGCACCAGCGACGACGACGTGCAGGGCGAGCAGGTCACGGTGAAGTCGGGTCAGGACGCCGAGGTCGAGCTCGTGGTCGAGGAGCAGTTCGGCACCATCGCTGGTCGGGTCGTCGACGCCGATGGCGGTCCCGTCGACGACGCGTTCGTGTCGTACTCGCGCGAGAGCGACTCGGCCACACAGTCGGGCAACCGCGCCAAGCAGGCCGTGCGGTGGAGCGGCTGGGTGCAGGCGCCGGTGCTCACCGACGAGGGGGGCGCGTTCGAGCTGACGCAGATCCCGATCGGCAAGCACACGCTCATCGCCCAACGCAAGGGCGGTGGCGAGGGGACGATCGAGCACATCGAGACCGGCAGCACGGGCGTGGTGATCCGCCTCGCCGAGGGCGCGGCGATCCGCGGCAAGGTCGTGCTCGCCGGCGGCGGTGTGCCCGAGCGCTTCACGATCCTCGCCCAGGACGAGGCGCAAGGGGTGAGCCGCGACGAGTTCTTCCACGCCAGCGAGGGCGCGTGGCAGGTCAGCGATCTGCCGCCGGGCAAGTACATCGTGTCGGTCTCCGCGACCGAGGGCGCGGCCGACACGACCGTCACGTTGGCCGCGGGCGCCTCGCGCGACGACGTCGTCCTGAAGCTGACGCCGCGCGTCGACGTGAGCGGCACCGTGGTCGATCTCGAGACCGGGGCGCCGATCCCCAACATGTCGGTGTCGATCTCGCCGCTGAAGGGCCAGATGACCTTCAGCTTCTCCGACGCCGGCGCCAAGGAGAACGTCACCGACGATGCGGGCAAGTTCACGGTCCGCGGCGCGCCCGCGGGGCCGGTGCGGATCATGGTGATGGGGCGCAGCTTCATGGCCGAGTCGGGCAACGACTACGGCTGGACGCGGATCCGGGGCAGCATCCCGGCCGACCAGAAGACCTTCGAGCTACCGCCGCTGCGCCTCGTGCCCAAGCGCCTGAAGGGGCGCGAGCGCGCCGGCGACCTCGGCTTCTCGCTCAAGGACGTCGCGCCCGAGGACGAGCCCGAGGACACGCCGCTGCAGGTCGCGGTGATCCGCCCGGGTGGCCCCGCGGCGAAGACCGAGCTGAAGCTCGGCGATGTGATCGTCGAGGTCGACGGCAAGGACGTCACCGGCGACAACCGCTACATCTACGGCAGCCTCGCCCGCGTGAAGGAGGGCGAGAGCGTCACGATCGGGCTCGAGGACGGGCGCACGGTGACCATCGTCGCGGGCGCGCCGATCTGATCCACGCCTGCTATCGTCGCCGTCGCACGTGGAGAACCACAACAACGGCAATGGGCGGTGTCGGATCGTGCTGACCGGGGGGCCCGGCGGTGGCAAGACCACCGCCGCGGACCTGTTCCGGCGCGAGATCGGCGAGCGTGTGGTGGTCGTGCCCGAGGCGGCGACGTTGCTGTTCGCCGGCGGGTTCCCCCGCTCCGAGGAGCCGCATGCGCGGCGCTCGGTGCAGTGCGCGATCTATCACGTGCAGCGCCACCTCGAGGACGTGCAGTCGGCCCTGTACCCCGATCGGATCCTGCTGTGCGATCGCGGCACGCTCGACGGCGCGGCGTACTGGCCGGACGATCCGGCCGGCTTCTACCGCGCCGTCGCGAGCTCCGAGGAGCAGGAGCTCGCGCGCTACGACGCGGTGATCTTCTTCGAGAGCGCCGCGGTCGGCGGCATCGCGATCGAGGGCGGCAACCCCACGCGCATCGAGTCGAACGAGCAGGCCGTGCAGCTCGACCGGCAGCTCCGCGCGATGTGGTCGAAGCACCCGCGCATGGTCGTCGTCCCGCACAACCCGTCGTTCGTGAAGAAGATCATGTTCGGGTTGGCGCTGCTCGAGAGCATGGTCGCGCAGCTGCGGTAGGCGCCCGTTGGGGGCGGAGGTCGCGTCAGTAGCCGTCGAAGGTCATGAACGCGTCGTTGGTGTCGAGCACCGCGGCTCGACCGGCGGCCGGGCGCGCCGCGGCGGGGGCATCGGCGGCGGTGCGGACCTTGTTCTTGGCGCGGCTGACCCGCGCCGCACCGTCGAGCATCTGCTTGCGCTCGGGCTCGCTCTTGGCGACCACCGCCCGCTGACGGAGGGTCTTCTCGGCGGCCTCGAGGTTGACGGCGGCCATCGCCAGGTCGCCGTCGACGGCGAGCTTCGACGCGGACGCCGCGAGCATCGACGCCTCGCGCAGGGCGATGATCGCCTGGGTGCGATCGTGCTGGTGCTCGGCGACCAACGCGGCGTCGTCGGTGACCGTCGCGCGGACGATCGACTCGTGCACCCGCTCGACGCCGCCATCGGCCGGATCGCGGTAGAGGAGGCGAACGCTCGCGAGCGCGCGCTGGCCGAGGCCGCGGTCGTCGACGCGCACGCGCACCAGCACATCGCGCTGCTGGCCCGAGAACATCACCCCTAGCGGGATCTTGGCGGTGCCGTCGTCCATCACGCTGCGGACCGCGTCGATGCCGACGATGGTGACGCCGGGAGCGGGGACGATGGCGAGCTCGGCCTGGGCCGCGGCGGTCTTGCCGAGCACATCCATCTCGCCGGCGACGATGCCCGGGAGCCCGTCGCTCGTCTCGAGGTGGTAGAGCCGCCCGCTCGAGCGGACCGCGAAGGCGTCGAGCGTGGTCTCGTCGTAGTCGAGCCCAACGCCCAGCGCGGTGACCTGGATGCCGTGCCGCATGCCGACCTCGGCGAGGTTGCCGAGCGTCTGCGGATCGCTGGGGCCGACCGTGGCCTGCCCGTCGGAGATCACCATCACGCGGCGCACGAGGTAGCGATCGGGGACCCCGAGCAGCGCCATCTCGGCGGCCTTGACCCCGTCGTGCAGCGCCGTGCCGCCGCTCGCCGACAGCTCGGCGATCGTGGCCAGCGCCCGTCGTCGCGCCCCCGGCGTGATCTCGGTGGGCGCCATGATCGTGCGCGCCTGGCCGTCGAAGCTCACCAGCGTGATCAGATCGCCGTCGACCAGGGACTCGACGACCTTGCGCGCGGCCTGACGCGCGTGCTCGATCGGCTTGCCACCCATCGAGCCCGAGGTGTCGATCGCCAGCGCCACCGCCAGCGGCACGCGGTCGAGCTTCGACGGCGGCACGTCGACCCACACGCCGACGAGCTGTTCGCTGCTGCGGCGCGCGAGGTAGTCGCTCGCGGCCGCGGCCCCGATCCACTCCCGCGGGGCGACCTCGTGCGGGGTCTCGATGGTCTCGAGGGGTGGGGCGCCGGCGGGGGCGATCGGGATGGGCGGGGCCGTCGCGGCGAGGGGCGTCGCTGCGGGCGTGCCCGCGCATGCACACACCAACGCTCCGAGAACGATCGCGAACCTGCGCCGTGCCATGGGTGCCCCTTTGCGGTCGCGGGCCCGACGGGACGCGCGACCGGGCGTCCAACGCACGCGTCGCGCGGCCGATCTGAACTTTCTTCCATGGCCGGCCGTGGCCCGTCGCATCACCCGAACATCACGCGCAGCGACAGCATGAAGGTCTGGATCGGCCGCCCCGCGGTGTCCACCCGCAGGTCGTAGTCGACGCCGATGCGCCCGCCGATGTGATCGCCGAAGGTCTGCAGCCCGATGCCGACGACCCCGCCGACGGCCGGGCGCGCGTCGTCGAGCACGCGCGTGGCCGGCATGCCCGCCATCACCCCGAGTCCGCCGCGGACGTACACCATGCGATACGACCCGGTGATCATCGCGTCGAGGCCACCCGCGGGTCGCTTGCGGCCGAAGTACTGCAGCAGGTGTGCGTCGGCGCCGATGGTCAGCCGCACGTGTCGCCGCGTCCACGAGAAGCCGGTCTCGACGTCGTAGCGCAGGGCCGGCGCGAAGCCGTCGCGGTACAGCGTCATGGCGGGCGCGGTGCCCATCGCGAAGTAGCCGCCGCGCTCGAATCGTTCGGGCTCCGGCGCGGCGCCAGGCGAGGCGGAGTCGGTGGCGGATTCGGGTGCGGCGGCGAGGCCGAGCAGGATGAGGGCGAGCATCGAGGTCACGCAGTCCAGCGTGATCGGGCGCGCCGGCGCGGCACGTGGTGCAGCCGCCCGGTGTGACGCGCACCGCTCGGCAACGCCGGACGCACCCGTGCGTCGGATCGTGCACGCCACGAAACGCGGGCGATGGGCCCACGAAGCTGTCGCGCGGGCGCGGGCAGGTGTCGCGCCGCTCACCGATGTCGACGATGCGTCCCGGCCCGCGGCGTTCGGTTGCATGCGCGTGCACCGGACGCGCGACGACGCCGTTCGTCTGCGACTCGGGCAGCGTGTCGCCCGCAGCGTGGGTGTCGCGTGGATGCGACAGCGCATGGGTCGAGCGCCGACGCCCGCATCCGGGTCCGTCGGCGCCCTATGTTGCCGGTCGACGACCGGGTCGCACTACAGCGCGAAGATCAGCACCTGGCCGTCGCCGGACTGGATGCCGTCCTGCACCACGCCGCTCGTGACGCCCGAGGCGTCGTTGCTGCCACCGGCACCACCGCCGCCGCCGCCCTTGTCGTTGCCCGAGCAGCCGGTCGTACCGGCCGAGCCGCCACCGCCACCACCACCGCCGATGAAGCCACCACCGCCGCCGCCGCCACCCGGGATGCTCCCCGAGCTGAAGCAGCAGCAGGACTGACCCGCGCCGCCGTTCGAGCCGACGCCGTCGAGGCCCACGATCTGTCCGGGCGCACCGAGGAAGCCGCCGCAGCCGATGCCCGCCGCACCCGGGCCCCCGAGCGTGCCACCGGCACCGCCGCCCGCGACACCGCCGGGCGTCGGCGCATCGACACCGCTGCCGCCGGCCTCACCGCCGGCGTCGCCACCGTTGCCGCCGCCGACCTGCGCCTGCTCGCAGCCGGCACGACCACCGCCGCCGCCACCTCCGGCCACGAGCACGCGATCGGTCGCGGTCGCGCCGCCCTGTCGGATGTCGGAGGCACCGCCGCCGCCACCGGCGTTGGTCGAGCCGCCGATGCCACCGCCGTTGAAGCCCGCCGTCGGCACGCCGCCCGCACCACCGACGACGATCTCGAGGACCTCGCCCGGGGTGACGTCGAGGATGCCCTCGGCGTAGCCGCCCAGGCCGCCCTGTCCACCGGTGGCACCGTTGCCGCCGGTCGCACCCGACCCGCCCTGGGCGCCGAAGGCCTGCACGTAGACCTGCGTGATGCCGGGCGGCACGACCCACTGCTGCGCGGCGCCGGTGAACTCGAACTCGGTGACGCACGAGTCCACGGCCATCGTGCAGTCGGCGTTGCAGGTGACCTCGCCGCCACCGAAGCCGAGATCGACGCAGCTGTCACCGAGGGCCGCGCCGTCGCACTCCTCGTCGCCGTTGATGATGCCGTCGCCGCAGGAGAAGCAGCCCGAGGTGTCGTAGCTCGAGCAGTCGTCGGCGCACGAGACCTCGCCGCCGTCGAAGCCGAGCGAGATGCAGTCGTCGGGCAGGTCGCTGCCGTCACAGACCTCGACGTCCTCGACGGTGTCGTTGGAGCAGACCGAGAGCAGGCAGCCCGAGGTGTCGAGGCCGCCGCAGTTGTCGTCGCACGCGAGCTCGCCCGCGACGAAGCCCTGGGTCACGCAGGTCTCGCCGGCGAGGTCGGTGCCGTCGCAGACCTCCTTGAACTCGATCGAGTCGTTGCCGCACATCATGTTCGAGCACGCGGTGGTGTCGAACGTGCACGCGTCGCAGGCCAGCTCGCCGCCGTCGAAGCCCTGGCCGGCGCAATCCTGGCCGCCGAGATCGCTGCCGTCGCAGTCCTCGCCCGCGTCGATGGCCCCGTTGCCGCAGAGCTCGGCGCCGGTCGAGGTCCCCGAGGGGTCGCCGCTCGAGCTCGAGCCGGGATCACCGCTCGAGCCCGAGTCGGGATCGACCGTCGTGCCCGTCTCGGGGGCGCCGCTGGTGCCGGTGTCGGGGTCGACGGTGGTGATCGAGTCCATCGTGGTCATCGACCCGCTCGAATCGGGGTCGACCGTGCCCGCCTCGCTGGACGATGGATCGCCCGTTCCGGAGGTCGTGTCAGCCGGACAACCGGTCGCGAACGCGACCGCGAGGAGGGGGAGACCAGTCGTGGTCTGGAAGAGTCGGAGGAGAGTGCGGCGCATGCCGCTTGTTTCGTGGTCGATTCGCGCGCGGGCAAGGCACAGAACGGTCCACCGCGACGATTCCGCCGAGCGCTACGGCTGGTAGCAGAACGACGCCCAGGTCGCGCCGCCGAGGATCGTCCCGTCCAGGGCCAGCGGACCGCGATCGCCCACGATCGTGCCGCTGCCCTCGCGGAAGTCGTACAGCGCGAGCGTGTCGGCATCGACCGCGAAGTCGGGCTCGGGCACGAAGGGTGCGACGTAGCGCGCGCTGCCGGAGACGCGGGCCTCCGCGAGGCTCACGTCGCTGAACAGGCTCTGGGCGCCGAGGGTGACGTCGTCGACCGCCCCGAACGCGCCCGCGATCTCGTTGCTCGCGAGATCCTCGGCCAGGGCCGATGTCGCGACCAGGGCACCGTCGAGGTAGATCTCGACCGACGTGAGGTCGGGGTAGACGAGCGCGATGTGGTGCCAGCCGTCGGTCATCGCCACCGGGGGGCCGGCGTAGCGCCGCGGCGCTTCGCCGTCGCAGCCCTCGAACAGGCTCGCGTAGATGTTGCCGCCGCCGGTGGCGAGGATGCCACAGCGGGTCGAGAAGACGACCTGTAGGCCGGCGTTGGGATCGAGATCGGCCCACACCTCGAGGGTCAGCGCGGTCACGCTCGGGAGGCCGTCGGGGAGCGTGACCCAGTCGTCGACGCCGTCGAAATCGAGGAAGGGACACAGGGCGCAGGCGTCGCTGCAGGCATCGCCGTTCGCGGTGCCGCCGTCGTCGCAGGCCTCGCCCGCGGCGACGTTGAGGGTCGTGTCGCCGCACTGCGCCGCGGTGCAGTCGGCGTCGCACGTGGCCGACTCGCCCGCGTCGTCGCAGGCCTCGCCCGCCGCCGCGTTCGCGTTGCCGTCGCCGCACGACGGTGCGGTGCAGTCGTCGTCACAGCTGGCGGACTCGCCTGCGTCGTCGCAGGCCTCGCCCGCGGTCGCGTTGACGACCCCATCGCCGCACGTGGCCGCGGTGCAATCGAGGTCGCACGCCGCGGACTCGCCCGCGTCGTCGCACTGCTCGCCGGCGACCGCGTTGGTCACCCCGTCGCCGCACGAGAACAGCGTGCAGTCGTCGTCGCAGGTCGCCGACGGCCCGGCGTCGTCGCACAGCTCGCCCGCGATGCCGTTGACGTTGCCGTCGCCGCACGAGGCCGGCGTGCAGTCGGCGTCGCAGGTGGCCGAGGTGCCGCCGTCGTCGCAGGCCTCGCCCGCCGCCGCGTTGACCTCGGCGTCGCCGCAGATCGGCGCGGTGCAGTCGGCGTCGCAGGTGGCCGACGCGCCGTTGGTGTCGCACGCCTCGCCGGCGAGGACGTTGAGCACGCCGTCGGGGCACGCCGCGGCGGTGCAGTCGGCGTCGCAGGTCGCCGACGGACCGGCGTCGTCACACGTCTCGCCCGCGGCGGTGTTGGTCACCCCGTCGCCGCAGGTCGGCGGCGAGCAATCGGCGTCGCAGGTCGCCGAGGCGCCCGCGGTGTCGCAGGCCTCGCCCGCGGTGGCGTTCGCGACCCCGTCGCCGCAGGAGGACGGCGTGCAGTCGACGTCGCAGCCCGCGGTCTCGCCCGCGCCGTCGCAGAGCTCGCCCGCGTCTCCGTTGGCGATGCCGTCGCCGCAGACGACCGCGCTGCAATCGGCGTCGCATGTCGCGGACTGCCCCGCGGTGTCGCAGGCCTCGCCCGCGGCGGGGTTGGGCACGCCGTCGCCGCACGCCGCGAGCGTGCAGTTGGCGTCGCAGGTCGCCGAGGCGCCCGCGTCGTCGCACTGCTCGCCGGCCGCGGCGTTGGTGATGCCGTCGCCGCAGAGGGCCGCGGTGCAGTCGGCGTCGCAGGCCGCGGTCGGCCCGCCGCCGTCGCACGCCTCGCCGGCGGCCGCGTTGATCACCGCGTCGCCGCAGACGGCCGGGGTGCAGTCGACGTCGCACGTCGGCGTCTGCCCGCCGCCGTCGCAGGTCTCGCCGGCGGCGGCGTTCAGCGTGCCGTCGCCGCAGGAGGCCGCGGTGCAATCGGCGTCGCAGCCCACGGACGGGCCGACGTCGTCGCAGGTCTCGCCCGCGGCGACGTTGGTCACGCCGTCGCCACAGCTGGGCAGCGAGCAATCGGCGTCGCAGGTCGCCGAGGCGCCGCCGGTGTCGCAGGCCTCGCCCGCGGCCGGGTTGCGCCGGCCGTCGCCGCACGCCGGTGCGGTGCAGTCGCTGTCGCAGCTCGCGGAGTTGCCGGCGGTGTCGCAGGCCTCGCCCGCGCTCGCGTTGCGCGAGCCGTCGCCGCACGTGGCCGCGGTGCAATCGACGTCGCACGTGGCGGACTCGCCCGCGTCGTCGCACTGCTCGCCCGCCGCTGCGTTGACGACCCCGTCGCCGCAGCCCGTCGAGGTGCAGTCGGCGTCGCAGGTGGCCGAGGGGCCGGCGTCGTCGCACTGCTCGCCGGCGGCAGCATTGGTGAGCCCGTCGCCGCAGGAGGCGGCGGTGCAATCGACGTCGCAGGAGCCCGACGCGCCGGCGTCGTCGCACGACTCGCCCGCCGTCGCGTTGGTGAGCCCGTCGCCGCACGAGGCCGGAGTACAGTCGACGTCGCACGTGGCGGACTCGCCCGCGTCGTCGCAGGATTCGTCGGCGACCGCGTTGGTGACCCCGTCGCCGCAGGAGGCGGCGGTGCAGTCGGCGTCGCACGCCGCCGAGGGCCCGACGTCGTCGCATTCCTCGCCGGCGGCGGCGTTGGTGACCCCGTCGCCGCAGGAGGCGGCGGTGCAATCGGCGTCGCATGTCGCCGACGCGCCCGCGTCGTCGCAGGACTCGCCAGCGGCCGCGTTGGTGAGGCCGTCGCCGCAGAGCACCGCGGTGCAGTCGTCGTCACAGTCCGCCGACGGGCCCGCGTCGTCGCAGACCTCGCCGGCCGAGGCGTTGTGGTTGCCGTCGCCGCACGCGGGCGCCGAGCAATCGTCGTCGCACGCGGCCGACTCGCCGGCGTCGTCGCAGGTCTCGCTGAACGGGTTGATCACGCCGTCACCGCAGCCGACGAGCGTGCAGTCGGCGTCGCACTCCGGGGATGCGCCTTCGTCGTCGCAGTCCTCGCCGGCGGCGGCGTTGACCTCACCGTCGCCGCACACCGCCGGGGTGCAATCGTCGTCGCACGTCGGCGAGGGCCCGGCGGCGTCGCAGAGCTCGCCCGCCGTGGAGTTGCGGCGCCCGTCGCCGCAGAGCACCGGGGTGCAGTCGTCGTCGCAGGTGAGCGACTCGCCGTCGTCGTCGCAGGTCTCGCCCGCGCTCGCGTTGACGACACCGTCCCCGCACGCGGCCGGGGTGCAGTCGTCGTCGCAGACCAGCGACTCGCCCTCGTCGTCGCAGACCTCGCCGGCGACGAAGTTCGCGAGGCCGTCGCCGCACTCGGCGAGCGTGCAGTCGGCGTCGCAGTCGGCCGAGGCCCCGGCGTCGTCGCACTGCTCGTCGGCGCTGGCGTTGGCGAGTCCGTCGCCGCACTGCACGGCGGAGCAATCGGCGTCGCACTTGGCGGACTCGCCGGCGTCGTCGCAGGTCTCGCCGGCCGTGGTGTTGACGATGCCGTCGCCGCAGCTCGCGAACGTACAGTCCTCGTTGCACGCGTCCGTGCGCTCGCCGTCGTCGCACTGTTCGTCGCCCTCGACGATGCCGTCGCCGCACACCGGACCGCCGGTCGTGCTCGATCCGTCGGTGGTCGCGGGCGCGGTCGTGCTCGAGCTGTCGTCGGCGACGCTGTCCTCGCTGCCGCTGCTGGTCGCCGCCCCCGTGTCACCGCTGCCGACGGAGGTGTCTGCGCCCCCGCTCGTCGGATCCCACACGGCCTCGGTCACGTCGCCGCTGCATCCGAGCGCGCCGTGGACCACCAACGTGACGATGAGCGGCCTGCCTGCCGCACCCAGGGAACGGTACATGGATCGAGCATACCCCGACGCCGTCGTGATCCCGCCGAACAAACGAACAGGTGGAGACGCGCAAATTTCCGCGCCTGCGTAGGTTCGTGGATTGCGAATGCACCCAGGGGCGGCCGACGATTCACCCGTGGATCGCCAGCTCCGACGCGTGATCTCTGCCGTCACGTTGCTCGCCGCGCTGGTGGCGGCGTGTGGGGACACCGGGGTTTCCCCCGGGGCGGGGACCGCGGGCTCCAGCGCGACGTCGAGCGACAGCAGCACCGACGACGCCGAGGCGGGCGAGACCACGACGGGATCGACGGCGGCCCCCGCGACGTCGAGCGACGACGGTGCCGCGGACGAGACCACGACGGGCGTGCCGAGCCGCACGGTGGTGGTGCGCTTCGCCTTCGTGCACGGCGTGCTCGGCTCGGCCGACTCCCAGCGCCAGGCCGAGGACGAGTCCTCCGATCTCGAGGCGTACCTGCTCGAGCAGTTCGACGCGCGCGCGGCCGCCTACGAGGCCACGCATCCGGGGCTCGACGTCGAGGTCGCGTCCACGCGGCTCAACCTCTACACCGACGTCGACGGCGCGCTGCTCGTGCCGGGGCTCGATGAGGTCGCCGACGAGGGCGGCATCCTCACCGCGAACCGCTGGCGCGAGGAGCTCGCCCTCGACCTCGAGCTCGCGTATCCAGGGGAATCGAACCTCGTCGTCATCGGCCACAGCACCGGCGCACGCGCGGCGATGGAGGTGACCGCGGGCGTGATCGACGACGCCGGCCCGGGCTCGCACGCGTGGCCCGTCGCGGATCGCGTCGCGGGCGTGGTCGCGCTGCACGGGATGATCGACGCCCTCGGGAGCCCGGCGTACGACTTCCTCGGCCCCATCTCGTTCCGCACCGGCTGCGAGCTCGCGCAGGCCGACGGGTGGTGCGCCTACGCGTCCGAGATCTCGGCCGTCGCCGCGAGCGACTGGGTGGCCGCGAATCGCCGCGCGCTCGGGCTCATCGCGTGGGGTGACTGCAGCCCCAGCCTGTGGACCGGGCAGAACGACAAGTCGCTGCCGCTGCGCGCCCAGGGCAGCCCGGGCCTCGCGGGCGTGACGATGACGCCCGCGGCCGACGGCGCCGTCGAGCCGGCGCACGGCGTGCTCTACGGCAACTTCTGCCACTCGGACGTCACCGCGAGCTCGTCGCCGCAGCACGACGCCGCGGTCGCGGCCGCGATGGATCGCGTGCTCGACTGGGTGTTCGACGCCGCGCCCCGCGTCACCAATCCCACCGTCGAGGGCCAGCGGATCGACGTCGCGCCGCTGCCTGCGGCCACGTGGTCGCGCCCGGCCCAGCGCGGTGGCGGCTGCGGGGACGAGCTCGACGCGGGCGCGCCCGAGCTCGCCGGCGCGTGCGTGCACGACGACGCCGATGATCACGCCCTCGATGATCACGACGTCGTCGAGCTCGTCGACCAAGACGGCTGCACCGGCGTCGCGCGGTGGCAGCACCTCCACGACGGCGAGGCGGTGGGCGCCCGCCTGTGGATGAAGACGTACGCCGAGCTCGAGGACGGCGGGCTGATCGCCACGCTCGTCGCCGAGTAGCGGCGGGCTCGGGATCCCGTCAGTCCCGGTGCGCGCCGTCGGGCCACAGCGTCGTCCACGGCCGGGTGAACCGCAGCGGCCCGGTGCGCCGCCAGATCCACGTCAGCGCCACGGTGTACACCGCGAGCACCGCGAGGCTCAGGGTCACCGCGGGCCAGAAGCCGGCGTCCCAGCGCGCGACCGACAGGGGGATGACGCCGAGGAACAGCGGCATGCCGATCGGCACCGCCGCGGTCGCGGCGATGACGGTGCTCCGCGCGACCGGGCCGCGCAGCTCGGGATCGACGATGCGAAGCAGGGCGAGGCCGGTCGGCACGGTGCCCGTCGCGGTGCCGTACAGCAGCAGCGCGTGGGAGAACGGCGCCTCGGGGAAGGCCCGCTTGGCCAACCAGAGGCACACCACGAGGGTGACGAGGCCGCCGATGCTCGACATCACGAGGATGGGGACGATCACGTCGCCGAGCGAATCGAGCACGATCGCCGACAGGGCCGCGGCGGTGGTGAAGTCGATCGCGGTCACGGCGATGCGGCCGAGCAGCCCGTCGTGCAGGGGGATCCGGACGTGGCCGCGATCGACGAGCTTGCGCAGCGCGATGGCGAGGCTCGAGCCGACCAGGAAGTGGAAGCCCCACAGGCTCGCCGCCATGTTGCCGCCGGCGGGCAGCGCCGACGACAGGCCCCAGAGCACCGCGAACACGGCCGCGTAGACGCAGCCGATCGCGGCGACCTGCACGGTGAGCGGCTCCATGCCGTGGCGCTGGGCGGCGACGGCTGCAGCCGTGCTCGGCGCCGCGACGCCGTCGTCGGATGGCACCGGATCGAGCCAGCCGCGGCGCCGCGCGTAGGCGACGAGCGGCACCCCGAGCACGCAGCACCACGCGAAGCCGAGCGCGGCGTACAGCAGCCCGATCTGCGCGCCGTGGACGAGGCCGAGCGGCTCCCACGCGCTGCCGAACGCGAGCGCCTGACCGGGCCCCTGGGCGAAGCCCAGCGTGATCATGAAGCCGAGACCGGGGTGCAACTCCTGCGAGGTCGCGAGCGCCCAGCCGGCGAGCAATGCGAACCCCAGCAGCGCCTGCAGCACCGCGAGCCCGACCAGCGCGAACGACAGCGACCTCGCCGAGCCCGTCGCGCGCACGCGCTCGCTGCCCTGCAGGCCGACCGCGACGAAGACGATCGCGAAGCCGTGGTAGACGAGCGGCTCGAGGTCGTGGCCGTCGAGCGGTGCGATCGCGGCCAGGTTCGGGCCCAGGACCAGGCCCAGCGCGCCCGCGACGATGCCGTCCGGGATCTCGAGGCGTCGCAGCATCGCGACCCGCGTCCGCAGCGCGGCCGCGATCGCCAGGAGCACGGTCAGCGTCAGCACGTTGCCGACCAGGGACGATCGCCAGAACTCCACGGGGCCTGCGGTGGGCATCATACGCGGACGGGACCCGGCGTGGACCGCCCCCAAGCGAATGCGCCGGGACCCCATGCAGACGTGCAGGGGCGCGTGCGCGCTCCGGTGCAGCTACACTCGCGCTGCCATGAGCACGCCCTTTCGCGTCGACCTCGACGACCTCGAATTCATCTTCTTCGACCAGCTCGCGGCCGACGCCCGCCTCGCGCAGTTCGAACCCTACCGCGAGCTCGACGCCGAAACGTACCGGGCGACCTTCGCCGAGGCCGCGCGGCTGGCCACCGGCGTGCTGCACCCGATCAACAAGGTCGGCGATCGCATGGGCTGCAAGCTCGACGACGCTGGCAACGTCACGACGCCCACCGGCTACCAGGCCGCGTGGCGGCAGATGGCCGAGGGCGGCTGGATCGCCCCGTCGGCGCCCGTCGAGCTCGGCGGCGCGGGCCTGCCCCGCTGCGTGACGATGTCGGTCAACGACATGTTCGACTCCGCGTGCACGGCGTTCATGATGTACCCCGGCCTCACGGCGGCCGCCGGTCGCATGGTCCAAGCTGTGGGCCCCGTCGATACCCGCGAGCTCGTCGCGCGCAACCTCTTCACCGGCAAGTGGTCGGGCACGATGTGCCTCACCGAGTCGGGCGCCGGCAGCTCCGTCGGGGACAACCGCGCCCGCGCCACGCCGTCGGGCGAGGCCGGCGTGTACCTGCTCGAGGGCGAGAAGATCTTCATCTCGGGCGGCGACAACGATCTGGTCGAGAACATCATCCACCTCGTCCTCGCGCGCACGCCCGACGCCCCCGGTGGCACCAAGGGCCTCTCGCTGTTCCTCGTGCCGAAGTTCATGTTCGACGCCGACGGCAAGCTCGGCGAGCGCAACGGCGCGAAGGTGGTCGGCATCGAGCACAAGATGGGCATCAACGGCTCGGCGACCTGCACGCTGGCGCTGGGCGCCGACGGCCCCTGCAAGGGCTGGCTGGTCGGCAGCGAGCGCGAGGGCATCGCGCTCATGTTCAACATGATGAACGAGGCGCGGATCGGCGTCGCGGGGCAGGGCACCGCGATGGCCGGCGCCGCGTACACCTACGCGGTGCAGTACGCCAAGGATCGCGTGCAGGGCACCCGGCTCACCAAGCGCGACAGCGACACCGAGCGCGTCGCGATCTCCGAGCACCCCGACGTGCGGCGCATGCTGATGACGCTCAAGGTCGTGGCCGAGACCACGCGCGCCGCGTGCATCCGCCTGGTGTTCCTCCACGACGTCGCGCGCAACACCGCCGACGAGGCCGAGCGCATCCGCTCCGAGCAGCGCCAGGATCTGCTCATCCCGGTGCTGAAGGCCCACTGCACCGACCTCGGCTTCGAGATGGCCGCGCTCGCGGTGCAGGTCTACGGCGGCTACGGCTACATCGGCGAGTACCCGGTCGAGCAGCTCGTGCGCGACTCGAAGATCCAGTCGATCTACGAGGGCACCAACGGCATCCAGGCGCTCGACCTCGTCGGTCGCAAGCTGCGGGCCCAGGGCGGCGCGCTGTTCATGGGGTGGATGGGCGAGGCGCAGGCCGAGCTCGGCGCCGCGGCGACCGAGGGCTTCACGGCCCAGGCCGACGCGATCGGCAAGGCGGTCGGACAGCTCGGCGCGTGCGCGATGCACCTGGGCAAGACCGCCGGCGGCGGCAACGTCGACGGCGCCTTCATCTACGCGGTGCCGTTCCTGCAGACGTTCGGCGTGATCCTGCTGGCCTTCGAGGCCCTCGAGCAGGCGCGGGTCGCCAAGCGGTTGATCGACGCCGGCGGGCTGACTGCCGCCCGCGCGACGCTGTGCAAGGGCAAGCTGTTGAACCTCGACTTCTACGTCAGTCACCTGCTGCCGCGCGCGGTGGCGACGGCGAAGACGGTGCAGTCGGGCGACGAGAGCTGCATGGATCCGTCGCTGTTCGTGTGAGGGCGGCGATCCGGCGGCGTCACTCGGGTGCGCCACAGCTCCAGCGCGAGAAGCGATAGCCGGTGCTGTGGCCGCACCCGGTCCGCTTGCCCGTGGCGACGGTGAAGGCGACGTAGCCCACCAACTCGGGGTGGCCGAGCACGTAGTCGCCCGGCGGCAGCTCGGTCTCGAAGCAACCCGCGGCGTCGGTCTCGGTGCTCGCGGTCGGCGGTCCGAGCCGCTCCGGTGGCGGTGCGATGCGGTGGTTGTCGGGCCGGCCCGGTGGGCCGACCTGTGCGTCGGCGCGCATGCGCTCCGCCAGCGCCTCGAGCTCGGGTGGGATCGGCAGCGCGAGCCCGGGATCGTCGGCGCGGAACACCAGGATCGGCACGCCCGCATTCGGAGAGAACGAGCTGTCGGTGTCGGACTTCTGCGTGCTCGCGCCGACGATGCCGGTGGTGATGGTGTGCGTGCACCGACGCGGCGTGTCCGTCGACGCCTTTGCGCAGCCTGAGATGATCATCGTGGGGATGAGGGCGATCGTGAGCAGCGTCTTCACGGGGTTGGAGATGTGGATGCGCATGGCGACCGGTCGATTGCGGATCCCTCGACGATGCCGCAATTCGGGTCCGCATGGCGGCGCCCTGTGTGTCCTCGGCGAGGGGGCCGCACGCGGCGGCGACCCGGATTTTCGGCTGCAGCGTCTTCGGTCACGCGCGCGCGAGGTCAGGGCTGGCTGACGACCTCGCGTCCCGCCGCCTCGGCCTCGTCGGGAGTGTTCGTGAACACGAAGGGACACCTTGGCGTCGACCCTCGCACCGAGCACGACGCCGAGCCCGTCGAGTTCGATGCAGGTCTCCGGCCACTTCCACTCCAGAGCGCTGCGCAGGGCGTCCTCCAGCGTGGCGTGCAGGAAGACGACTGCGGCGCGGAGCAGGTCGACTTCGGTCACCGGTTGTCGCGCGCGGTCGGGCATCGCAATCCGTCCGACTCCCGTGATCCGGGGCGGGCGCACCGGCGTTTCCAGGAGCATGCACACGCTCTGCGTCCTCCTGGCTCTCCTCGCCACCATCCCGACCACCGCCGCATCGGCGGACCGCCCGACGCCCACCGCCGTCGCCGCCGACGACGACTGCGTCAAGTCCACCGTGCAGGTCGAGATCGACGCCTTCTCCGGCCACGTGCGCGTCTTCGATGGCCGCACCTGGGCCGATGCGGACGGTGAAATCGAGATCCCTACCGGCGCGCTCAGCCACGTCACGCTCGAGGTCCGCTACACCGAGGGCGAGTGGATCGCCGCCTTCGCCGCAGACGGTGGCCAGGCGGTGCGCGTCCAGACCAGCGGCGGCGTATTGCGCCACGCGCTGCGGGCCGACGGCGGACGCTTCGAGCTCTCGAGTCGATGGGTAGGGCCCAGCCCCCAGGCGACCGCGATGGTGCAGATGACCCCGGTCGTGCCCGACGTCATCGTCCGGCCGATCAAGACGTGTCCGCCGTCGACGTGAGCGTCGACGGCGTCACGCGCTCGTCGTGGCCGTGCTGTCATTGGTCTCGGTGCCGGTCTCGGTGCCGGTGCCGGTCCCCGTGTCGCCCGAGCCCGAGCTCGAGCTCGAGCTCGAGCTCGAGCTCGAGTCGGGATCGACCGGATCGTACGTGGTGAACTCGCCGCTCGTACCCGCGCCGGTGCAGTTCGGATACACCGTGAAGCGCAGCTCGGACGCCATGCCGCCGCACGTCTCCATCGCGCCGACCGTGGACAGCTCGTACTCGCAGTCGTTCACCCCCTCGGTGACGCGGACGACGATCGACTCTCCGTAGCCGTCTCGGATCTCGCACGAAAGGGCGCTCGCGCACGATGCCTCGAGGTACGGGCCGCCGTCGACCCGGTACTCGACGCGGGAGGGCGCCGTCGGGTGCCCCATCTCGGTCTCGACGAAGACGGTCACCGCGGGGTTCGTCGTGCAGTCGCCCTGCGTCGACGTCCCCGTCGTCGTCGGGGCGCCCGTCCCCGTCTCGGCTTGCCCGCCGCCCGTGCTGCTGCACGCGCCCAGCCCCATCACGTACACACCTCGAAGGATCCATCGCGTTCCCAGCATGTCCAACTCCTTGGTCCAACCGCTCGACGCCGCCCAAGTGCGACGCGAACGGGATCGAGTCTGCACGATCTCCGCGTGCGATGGGTCGTGATTGTGCCGGACCGTGCACGACGCCCGCGGGACGACCTGGACCGGCCCGGGTACGTCTGATTTGATGCGGGGACGATGCCCGCCGCGCCGCTCCTCCGCGTCCTTCGCCGCCTCGCGTTCGCCCTGGTGCTGACCGGATCGGGGCTCGCCCAGGCGGCCGAGCCGGACGGCGGGTACCGCCGCGCACCGCCGGAGATCCACGCCGTGCTCGACGCGGTGCCGGCCCCCTCGATGCGGGTGTCGCCGACCGCGAAGCACGTGCTGTTCGCCCGCACGTCGCTGTATCCACCGATCGCCGAGCTCGCGGCGCCGATGCTCAAGCTCGCCGGCGTGCGCATCGATCCCGACAACAACGCGGGGCACGGTCAGCGCCACATCGCCGCGCTGTCGATCCGAGCGCTGCCCGATGCGCGCGGCGTCGGTGGCGGCGAGGAGCGAAAGGTCGCGCTGCCGGCGGACGCGCGCATCGACGATGTCGTGTGGAACCCCGCCGGCACCAAGGTCGCGTTCACCAACGTCACCGAGCGCGCGGTCGAGCTGTGGATCTTCGACGTCGCGACCGCGAAGGCGCGCAAGGTCCCCGGCGTCGCGCTCAACCCGATGCTCGGCGCGCCCGCGATCTGGATGCCCGACGGCGAGACGCTGCTCGTGCGCTTGGTCGGCCCGCGCCGCGGTCCGCCCGAGGCCCGGCCCGCGCCGGTGGGCCCCCGCATCGAGTCGAGCGAGCGGGGAACGAAGGCCAGCAGCACCTACGAGGCCCGCGACCTGCTGCGCACGCCCCACGACGCCGATCTGTTCGAGTACTACGGGACCGCCCAGCTCGCGACCGTCAGCGCGCGCGGCAAGGTGACGCGGATCGGCAAGCCGGGGGTGTTCACCGCCGCCGATCCCTCGCCGGATGGTCGCCACCTGCTGGTCGCGCGGATCGTGCGGCCGTATGCGTTCACGCGGCCCTTCGGGCGCTTCCCCCACGAGGTCGAGATCTGGGACTCGGCAGGGCGCAGGCTCGAGACCATCGCGAGCGTGCCGCTGGCCGACAAGGTGCCGGTCGACGGGGTGCGCACCGGCCCGCGCGACTTCTCGTGGCGTCCGCTCGCGCCCGCGACGTTGATGTGGGCCGAGGCGCTGGACGGCGGCGACACCTACAGGTCGGTCGATCACCACGATCGCGTGGTCACCAAGGTGATCGGCAAGCCGCCGACGACGTGGCTCGAGACCACGCACCGCTTCGGCGGGATCGCGTGGCTCGAGGACGGCAAGCGCGCGATGGTCTACGAGGTCCAGAGCGAGGCGCATCGGATCAAGACCACGCTGGTCGACGTCGAGGCCCCGAGCGTCGGGCCCAAGGTGGTGTGGGATCGCAGCTACGACGATCGCTACGGCGATCCCGGGACCCCGATCACGCGGGTGCTGCCCAACGGGGAGTCGGTGGTGCGCGTGCACGACGACGCGATCTTCCTCGCCGGCCGCGGCGCGACGCCCGAGGGCGACCGCCCCTTCCTCGATCGCATGGCGCTCGATGGCTTCGCGACCGAGCGGTGGTTCCGGTCGCCCGACGATCGCGACGAGTCCTTCGCCGCGTGGGTCGACGTCGGCGCCGGCGTGTTCCTCACCCGCCGCGAGACCGAGACCACGCCGGCCAACCTCGCGGTGCACACGCTGTCGGCCGCGAAGCCGGCGGGGAAGCCCGCGGCGAAGCCGGGAGAGCCGGTGCGCACGACCGACGCCCGCGTGTTGACGAGCTTCGAAGATCCGGCGCCGCAGGTGCGCACGCTGACCAAGCAGCTCGTGAAGTACGAGCGCGCCGATGGCGTGCCGCTGTCGTTCACGATGTACCTGCCCCCGGGCTACCAGCCGGGCACGCCGATGCCGACGGTGCTGTGGGCGTATCCGCTGGACTACACCGACGCGAAGAACGCGGGCCAGATCACCGGCTCGGTGCACGAGTTCACCTCGGTCGTCGGGCCCTCGCCGATCTTCCTCGCGCTGGCCGGCTACGTCGTGCTCGACGAGGTCGCGATGCCGGTCGTCGGACCCACCGAGACCGCGTACGACACCTTCTTGCCGCAGATCGAGGCCAACGCGAAGGCCGCGATCGACAAGGCCGTCGCGCTCGGCGTCACCGATCGCGATCGCGTCGGCGTGCTCGGCCACAGCCACGGCGGGCTGATGACGGCGAACCTGCTGGCGTGGACCGATCTGTTCCGCGCCGGGGTCGCGCGCAGCGGCGCGTACAACCACACCACGCGCCCGTTCGGGTTCCAGAACGAGCGCCGCAGCCTCTACCAGGCCAAGGACAACTACCTGAAGCTGTCGCCGCTGCTGCACGCGGATCGGATCGACGAGCCGCTGCTCATCATCCACGGCGAGGTCGACGCGAATCCGGGCACCGTGCCGCAGCAATCCGAGAAGCTGTTCGAGGCCGTGCGCGGCACGGGCGGGACGACGCGGCTGCTGATGCTGCCCCACGAGTCGCACGGGTACATCGCGCGCGAGTCGGTCGAGCACGTGCTCGCCGAGACGATCGCGTGGTTCGACGTCCACGTGAAGAACGCGGGCCCGCGACCGGCGAAGGCTGCGGCGGCGCCGGGGCCGAAGAAGGCGGTGGTGATGGCGTGGAAGCCGGCCGAGGCGAAGGCGACGCCGGCTGCGGCGCCCTGCGACTGCAAGCGCCGGGGAAAACGGCGGCGCGGGCGGCGGGGAGCGGTCGCGCCGTGACGGATCGGCCCGGCTGCCTCCACAGACGGGGTATCCGATGACGACCCTGCGATTGCCCCCCCTGTTCGCGTCCCTCCTCGTCGGCTGCGCCGCCCTCGCCACGGGCTGCGTCGTCGACGACGACCCGTCGGCGGACACCGACGGTGCCCCCGAGACCGGCACGCCCGACCCGAGCGACACGGACGCGGTCGACGACACGGGCGGCGAGCCGGTGCCCGATGGTTGCGCCGCGCCGACCGGACCGGGCACCGACGTCGGCACCACGCTCGACGCGGACGTCACCTGGACGGCCGAGGGCAGCCCGTACCGCATCGCGGCGACGACGTACCTCACCGCGACGCTGACGCTCGAGCCGTGCACGGTGGTCGAGCTCGCCCCCGACGCCCGACTGCTGGTCGGCAACGATCCGGCGCCCGGCAGCGTCGTCGCCCACGGCGAGATCATCGAGGTCGCCGGCGCCGAGGTCCGGCTCCCGGTCCGCTTCGAGCGGCTCGACGACGCGTCGCCGTGGGGCGCGATCGAGGTCGACGTCACAGGCCTGCTCGACGCCGAGCACGCGGACTTCGTCGGTGGCGGCAGCATCAACGCCAACGGCGCGATCGTGGCGTGGGGCGCGACGCCCAATGGTGGGACCACGCCGAACCTGCGGTTGGTCGACGTGACGGTGGTCGATGCGGCGAGCAACGGGATCTACCTCCCGAGCCGCGCGGCGTTCACCGACGACTCCGACGGCGTGCGGGTCGAGGGCACCGCCGAGGCCGGCTTCCCGATCCAGGTGCAGGCCGGCGCGGTGCACAGCCTGCCGACCGGGCTCACCCTCGTCGGCAACGCCGCCGACGTGGTCCGCGTCGAGACCTTCGGCAGCGTCGACGACGACACCTTCCCCAACCGCGGCGTGCCGCTGCAGATCGACGACGCGCTCTACCTCGGCACCGTCGACAGCGACGGCCTCTCGACGTTGACGATCGAGGCGGGCGTCGAGGTGCAGTTCGCCACCGGCGGTGCGGGCAGCGGGATCTACATCGGGCTCGACGACGATCACCAGGGCATCATCGTCGCGGCCGGCACCGCCGCCGCGCCGATCTCCTTCCGCTCGGCCGAGGCCGCGCCGGCCCCCGGCGACTGGATGGGTCTGTACTTCCGCTACACCCCCACCGACGGCAACGTGCTCGAGCACGTCACCATCGCCCACGCGGGCGGCACGAGCGGCGCGCAGGGCTTCGGCTGCGGGCCCGCCGAGAACCACGCCAGCGTCCTGTTGCTGACCGAGCAGCCGCTGGCCCCGTTCCTCTCCGACGTGACCTTCAGCGAGGCGGGCGGCGATACCCAGCTGATCCTCGGCTGGCTCGACGAGTCGCCCTCGGCCACGGCGCAGGCGTTCGCGGACGGCAACACGTTCGCCGACGCGCCCGCGTGCCACGTGGGCCTGCCGCGCGGCACCGACAACGGCTGCCCGGGCGACGCCGAGCCGGATTGCCTGTGAGGGCGAGCGGTGGCGGGAGCGGCCCTCGGGTTCACGGCGTCGCCCACAGGCAGACGCCGCTCCCGTCGGGATCGCAGACCATGCCGTCGGGACACTGCTGAGCGTCCGAGCAGTCGAGCAGGCACAGCGTCGCGCCCACTCCGATGTCGGTGCACACGACGGGGGCGTCACCCGTCGTGGGCACCGGGCACTCGTCGGCGCTCGCGCAATCCTGGGCGCACACGCCCATGCTCGGTGAGTTCGGATCGTCGTAGAGGCAAGGTCCCTCGGCGCAGGGCATCCCGAGCTGGGTGACGCAATCGCCGTAGGTCGGCAGCGGCTCGCCGAAGTGGCACACGGTGTCGAAGAAGCAGATCATCGCGTCGGGGCAGCCGTGATCCGGATCGCAGGCGATGAAACACTCGCCCATGCCATCACCGGTGAGATCGCCGCAGGAGTGCTGCGACTCGAAGCCGGGCGTTGGTGCCGGGCAGTCGCACAGCGAGTCGCACGCGAAGGTGCAGACACCGGAGGTGACATAGGGGTTGCCGATGCACTGCGCTGGGTTGTCGCCGGCCTCGCAGGGGACGAGGCTGCCGGTGCCGTTGTCCAGGAGGCAGTCGCCGAGCACGCCGTCGCCCCAGGCGACGCACATCGCTCCGCCGTCGGATCCGCCGTCGGACCCACCGTCGGATCCGCCGTCGGACCCGGAGGTCGCATCGCTCGCCGAGGCGCCGGAGTCCGAGCTCGAGGTCGATGCCGCGGCGCCTTCCAATCCTCCGCTGTCGCTCGAGGGGTCCGGTTGTGTCGTGCTGGTCGCGTCGACCGGCCCCGTCGAGCCCCGCGACGTTTCGCCTCCGTCGTCGGGGATCGACTCCGTCCCGGGCGTCGAGCATCCGTGGGCGACAACGACGGCCCAGAGGGTGAACGGGAGGTGAACGACCGTGCGCTTCATGGGTCCCCGCATCCGCGGCGGTCCGGTGCTGCCGGAGCGCGCGTCGAGGAGGTATGGGGCCCTCGTCGCGACGATGCAGGATCCGCCGCGCGAATTTCGGAGGGGTACCGGTCGACTGCGGTGCGGCTCCGGGAACCAAACCCACGTCCGGGGCGAATGCTACCCTGGACGTGGCGCCATGCCCGACGACGAGCACTCCGGACCCGAGGCCGAGACCAGCCCCGGTGGGGTCGAGTCCCAGCTGCGGCTGGCGCGGGTGCTGAAGAACCTGCTCGGGGATGCGGCGAGTCCGTCGACGCCGCCGCGGATCGGTCGGTATCGGATCACCCGGACGCTGGGCCGCGGCGCGATGGGGGTGGTGTACGCGGGGCACGACGAGGGGCTCGATCGCGAGGTCGGGATCAAGGTGCTGCAGTCGAGCATCGCGACGAGCGACGCGGCCCGCCGCCGGTTCATCCGCGAGGCCCAGGCGATGGCGCGCCTGAGCCACCCGAACATCGCCCACGTGTACGAGGTCGGCGAGCACGGCGGTGAGGTGTACATCGCGATGGAGCTGGTCGCGGGGCAGACGCTCCGCGAGTGGTTGGCCGACCAGCCCCGAGGCGCCCGCGAGATCCTGGCAGTGTACGTCCAGGCCGCGCGGGGGCTGGCGGCCGCGCACGAGGCGGGGATCATCCACCGCGACTTCAAGCCCGACAACGTCATGGTCGACGCGAGCGGCCGGGCGAGCGGCCGGGCGCGGGTCATGGACTTCGGGCTCGCGCGGCACGCCGACGACGCGGCGTTCGAACAGACCGCGCAGGAGCATGCGGCCGCGATCGCCGACTCGGGGCGGCAGAGCGCGCCGTTCGACTTGACGACCGTCGGTACGGTGATGGGTACGCCGGCGTACATGGCACCCGAGCAGCTCGTGGGCGAGCGCGTCGATCCCCGCGCGGATCAGTTCTCGTTCTGCGTCGCGCTGTACGAGGCACTGTACGGCCGACGACCCTTCGCGGGCGCGACGATGGCCGAGCTGCGCGCCGCGATCCGCACGCAGGACTTCGCCCGCGCCGCCGTGCTGCCGTCGGATCTGCCGCGGGGGATCGACGGCCCGCTGCGCCGTGGCCTCGCCTTCGAGGCCGCAGATCGACACGACTCGATGGAGGCCCTCATCGCCGCGCTCGAGGCCGCGGGCAGGGCCTCGCGACCCCGACGGTGGCGCCTCGGCGCCGCGCTCGCGGCCACCGGTGGCGCGTTCGCGGTGGCCCTGGCGCTGCGCGAGCCCACGGCCGCACCGATCGCGAGCCCGGCGATCGAGGACGCGCCGGCGGACGCTCCACCGGCCGTCGTCGATCCGTGGGCAGAGATCCTCGCCGGCTCCGAGCTGCCCGAGCTGCTGCCCGAGCCGCTCGCCGGCGATCCGGCGCAGGTGACGGTGCATCGGCTCCGCAACGGCCTCACGGTGTACTTGGCGCCCACCGCCAACGCGGCGCTCGTGCACACCGTGATCGCGGTGCGTGCCGATGCGACCGACGAGTCCCCGCGTCAGGCGGGCGTCGCCGATCTGCTGCCGCACGTGCTCGACGGCAGCGATCGACTCGGGAGCACCGACCCCGTGGCCGAGGCCCCCGCGCTCGCCCGGGCGCACGCGGCCCTCGCCGCGCTCGAGGGCGACCTGTCGGCGCACGAGCGACAGATCGCGCTCACGGCCGCCGTCGAGGCGGCCGCCGAGCACCAGCCGTTCGAGATCGTCGGCGAAGCGGACGGGTTGGCCGCCGAGCTCGGCATCCTCCGGGAGCCCCAGCTCGACGCCGTGGGGACCTCGTTCGTGAACAGCGTCCCCCGCAATCGCCTCGCGGCGTGGGCGGCGATGAGCGCCGAGCTCCTCACCCGACCCGCCTTCCGCGACGTCCTCGGTGCGGTCTCCTACCGCGTCGAGAACGACCGCGAGGCGGCCGACGACGCGCTCGCGGTCGAGGCGGCGCGGGGGATCGGCGAGGCCACCGGATGGACGCTGGGCCCCGACGCGCGGCTGCGGTCGCTGGTCACCGTGCCGTTCGCACCGATGCGCGACTTCTGGCGCGACTACTACCGACCGAACAACGCCGCCATCGTGTTGGTCGGCGAGGTGAACGCGACCGAGGTGCTGCCGATCCTCGAGGCCGCGTTCGGCCACTGGGAGCCCGCGTCGATCCCCGCGAGGCGCGTGGCGCCGCCGGTCGCCGGGCGACGCACCACGGTCACCGACGACGGGCCGCCGCAGGTGACGTTCGCGTGGCCGCGGCGCGACGGCCTGCACCGCCTCGATGCGGTCGAGCACCTGCTGCACGAGTCGCAGTTCGTCGCGCGCTGGCTCGCCCGTGACGGTCGGGCGCGCCAGGTCCCGCACGAGCTGTGGCCGAGCGTGCTGGAGTTCTCGGTGACGCCGAACCCCGGCAGCACCCTCGACGACGCCGAGGCGGCCGCCCGCACGCTGCTCGAGACCATGGCGCGCGGCGGCCTCTCGCCCGACGAGGTCCGCATCGCCCAGCGGGAGCTCGAGCTCGACGTCGCCACCCTCGGCGCCTCGACCGAGGACCTCGCGGTCCTGCTCGCCGAGTCGTTCGCGCGGCGGATCCCCTGGCGCGAGCACCCCGCGTCGCGATCCGAGCTCGTGCTCTCGGCCCAGGACATCTCGACGGCTGCGCAGGAGCTGCTGCGCGACGAACCGATCGTGGTCCGCCGCGAGAGCGGAGCGAACGCGCGGCTCGATCTGCCGCCGTTCGTCCTGCCCGAGCCGAGCGTCCCCCGCGTCGAGGTGGAGGGCGCCTCGGCCTTCGCGACCGCCCTGCGCGAGGCGCCGGTGAGCCCGCTCGAGCCGCAGTTCCTGGTCCGCGGCGAGGCGTTCACCGAGCATCGCCTCGGCTCGGGCCGCGTCATCGCGGTCACCGAGCCCACGGGCCTGCTCGAGGTGCGCTGGATCCTGCCCCGGGGCGTCGCGGACGATCCGTGGATCTGCGATGCGTGGCGCCTGCGCATCGCGGCGCTCGCCGAGGGACCGGAGTTCGCCGGGGCCGACGCGGCGGTGGTGTGCACTGCGAGCGCGACCGCGATCGATCTCGGCGTGGCCGCCCCGCGGCGCGAGGCGCTGTGGCCGATGCTCGAGGCCCTGCGATCGCCCGAGCTCGACGAGGCGTCGGCGCTGGTCGACCTCGCGGAGCTCCGCCAGCGGCGCGAGGGATTGCGCTCGTCGGGGGATCGGCGGCGCGCTGCGTTCTCGGCCGTCGCGCTCCACGGTGAGCACGGCGTGGACGCGCACCTCCCCTCGGATCGGGCGCTCGAGCGGGCGACGCCGGCCCTGCTGCGCGCGGCGCTGATCGACTCGCTCGCCTTCGCGCCCGATGTGCTCGTGGTCGGACCCGCCGCGAAGGCGGTCGCGACCGAGCTGGTCACGCGCACGCGCACGCCCACGCCGGACGCGAAGACCCGCGCCCCACGGTCGATCGCCCCACGGTCCCTGACGCGGACCACGATCTTCGTGATGGACGATCCCGACGCACGCCTCGCCGAGATCTCGGTGGCGCAGGCCGTCGACGCGCGCGATCCGGCGGCGCGCGTGCTCTCCGAGCTGCTCGGCGACGACATGACCACGCGCTTCCTCGCGGCCGACATCGAGATCGAGCACTGGATGCCGATCAAGCCGCCCACGCTCGACGCCCGCGGCGTCTTCCGCCCCGAGGGCCTCGCGTGCGCGGCGAAGGACGTCCCGACGCTGCTCGCCGAGCTGTTCGAGGGGCGACGCCGGCCGCTGACCCCCGCGGAGTACGAGCAGGCCCACGGGCTGCTCGATGGCCGGCTCCGCGCCCGTCGCCGCTTCGGGCTCGATGCGGCCGCGTACGTGTGGAGCTGGCGGAAGATCGGCCCCGGCCAGACCGACCCCGCGCTCGACGAGTGGATGGCGCTGCGTGGCCTCGACTTCGCCACGGCGAGCCGCCTCCACCAGGAGATCGCGGCGGCGCCGATGATCGTGTCGGTGAGCGCCGACCTGCGGACGCTCGATCTCACCGCCCTGGCCCGGATCGGCCAGGTCGTCCAGCTCGCCCCCGACGCGCTGCGCGATCCCGAGAAGAGCGACGTCGACGTGCTGTACCTGCCCGTCGCGCGCTGATGCTGCGGTTCCAAGCGCGGCGACCGTCTGCTAATGTCGCCACCTTGCCGGCACCATCGACGAGCCTGCTGCTCACCCGTCTCGAGCGCATCGCCCGACGGTTCGGCGAGGGGGGTGCCCCGCAGAAACTGCAGCTGCTCCGCCATGTCGCTCGCCGTCGCTTGACGACACCCGCCCAGGTGCGGCGGCTCCACGAGGTGATCTGCTTCCTCCGGGCCTATCCCGACGACGCCGACGTCCTCGCCGAGGTCGAGCGGCAAGTGGCGACATTCGGCCAGCGGCGCGATGTGGCCGCGATGCGGGAGGAACTCGCGGATTCCGGCATCGCGGGCACGCCCATCCAGTATCAATTCCACTGGCCGACGGCCCGGTGGCTCGCGGCGCGCTGGCCCCGGCACCTGGACATCGATTGGGAGTGGTTCGATTCGGCGGTGACCGCCCCCCAATTGCTCGACCTCGCGGTCTCGCGCGCCCAGGTCGTCGACATCGCGTCGCTGGATCTCACCACCGAACAATGGATCGAGCGGATCAAGGGGCCGGGGCAGACGGGCGGGACCTTCGTGGTCCGCCGGTTCGAGGCGCTGGAGGTCGACGAGCCGACGCGGCAGACGATCTACGAGACGTTGGACGTCCCGATGCGGCTGTCCCCGGGGCCCGACACGCCGTCGCGCACCCGCGCAAAGGTGGCCCTGCACGCGCCCGTGTTCCAGCGGGCGCCGCTGTCGTCCGCCCGGCCCGACCTCGCGGCGGCGATCCGCGTCCCGCCGCGATCGGTGAAGGACGTGGTCGGCGCGCGCGCCGAGGCGCTCATCGACGTCGCGCGCGAGGCGATGGTGACGCGGGCGCGCGACCTCGACGCCATCCAGCACGCGAACCCGGAGGACGTGCGGCTCATCGACGTCGGCGACGGCGTGATGCTGTCGTGCATCGGGCTGCTGCCCGCGTTCCGGCCGCTCGTGGAGACGGTCCACGTATTCGTCCTGCACAAGAACGGCGTGCCGCTCGGGTACTACCAATCCGCGTTGCTGTTCGGATCGGCCGAGCTCAACTACAACGTCTTCGAGCCGTTCCGCGGGACGCAAGCCGCCGCGATCTATGCAAAGGCGCTGTCCGCCGTGCACCACCTCTTCGGCGCGGACGTGTTCGCCGTCGATCCGTACCAGCTCGGCCAGGACAACGACGAGGCCCTGGCCAGCGGCGCGTTCTGGTTCTATCAGAAGCTCGGTTTCCGCCCCGCGGAGGCCGGCGCCCGTCGGGTCCTCGCCCGCGAGCAGCGACGCATGGCCCGCGACCCCGCGCATCGGTCGTCGCCCGCGACGCTGCGTCGGCTGGCGTCCGGCCACGTGTATTTCCACCTCGATCGGCCGCGGGATGACGTCGCCGGCAAGGTTTGCCTGGATCGCATCGGCCTCGCCGTCGGCGAGTGGGTGGCGCGGCACCACGGCGGCGATTCGGAGGCGGCGGAGGCCGAGTGCTCGCGGCGCGTCCGGGCGGGCCTCGGACTGCCGAGCGCCTCCGCCTTGGACCCGACGCAGCGGCGTTGTCTCGCCCGTTGGAGCGTTCTGGCGTGCGTCCTCGGGGTCGAGCGGTGGTCCCGGCCCGAACGTCGTGCGGTGGTGTCGATCCTCCTCGCCAAGGCTGCGACGCGCGAGGACGCCTTCGCGATCGGCCTCGCCCGGCACGCGCGATTGCGTGGGGCGCTGCTCCGCCTCGCGGCCTCGGGCTGATTCCGCGGTTGCGAGCGGCGCCGGTGTCGCGCATCGTGCGGACATGGTCCCGCGCTCGTCGGAGGACTCGCAGTACGCCGCGCTTCTTGCGCAGGAGCACTTCGCTCGGGCGTTCTTCGAGGAGTCGAGCGTCGGGCTCAACCTCTGTCGGATGGACGGGCGCTGGCTCGAGAACAACCCCGCGTTCCTCGCCATCATCGGCTACGCGGCCGACGAGGCCGACGACGGCAAGCTCAACTACTGGCAGCTCACGCCGCGCAAGTACGATGTGCAGGAGGCCGAGCAACTCGAGCGGCTGCGCACCACGGGACGCTATGGCCCCTACGAGAAGGAGTTCATCCGCAAGGACGGATCGCTGGTCCCCGTGCGACTGAACGGCTTCGTCGTCGAGGTGGGCGGCGAGAAGATGATCTGGAGCTTCATCGAGGACCTCTCATCGGAGCGCGCCCTGGAGACCGAGCGAGTGAAGGCGATCCACGGCTCGAAGCTCGCGGCGCTCGGTGAGCTCGCAGCGTCGATCGCCCACGAGATCAACAACCCGCTGACGGTCATCTCGGCGTTCGCCCACACGTTGCCCGACTCGATCGCCGACGGGGACGAGGCGCTCATCACCGAGGCCATCGTCGGGATCCAGCGGGCCGTCGAGCGCGCGGGCGCCATCACCTCGGGGCTGCGACGGCTCTCGCGCGGCACCACGAGCGCCGCGTTCGAGCGCTTCGAGCTGCGGGGCCTCGTCGAGGAGGCCGTGGCGCTCGCGGGGGCCCGGGCCCGGTCCGCGGGCCTGAGCCTCGAGCTGGACCTGCGGACCTCGGCGAGGGTCATGGGCAACGGCGTCCAGATCCAGCAGGTCATCCTCAACCTGCTGAACAACGGCTTCGACGCGGTCCGCCGGGCGCCGATCAAGCAGCTCGCCGTGCGCGCCGTGGATGTGGACGGGTTCGCGCTCGTCTGCGTCGAGGACTCCGGCCCGGGCGTGGCGCCGGAGCACCGCGAGCGGCTGTTCGACCGCTTCTTCACCACGAAGGAGCCGGACGAGGGGACGGGCCTGGGCCTGGCGATCAGCCGCGATCTCGTGGCGTCGATGGGCGGCACGCTGACGTGGGAGCGCGTCGGTGACCGCACGCGCTTCGTCGTCGCGCTCCCCTGCGCGCCCGACCCAGGACCGACACCCTGACGGATCCCGTTCATTCTCCTCTCGGGGGACGAGCGAGTCGGCGACGCCGATCAGCTCGCCCGCGTCACGGCCTTTCTGAATGTCACAGGACGGTCACGTGATAGAAACGAGGGGATGAGCCGCGACCCAGTCTCGCCGGGCCGCTCCGCACGCAGCGCACGGTGGCGCAAGTGGAGCCTGATGATCACCACGCTCCCGGTCGTGGGCGCGCTGGTCCTGCTGCGGGAGTTCCTGCGGGCCGAGTTCGCCTTCGAGGGGATCATCGAGTTCACCGAGGTCGCCGTGGTGCTGAGCGGTGGCGTGTTCCTGCTCGGCTTCATGCTCGCCGGCACGATGGGTGACTACAAGGAGGCCGAGAAGATGCCGGGCGAGATCGTCACCGGCCTCGAGACCATCGAAGAGGTGATGGTCCATGTCGCGACGGTCAAGCAGGACGATCCGACCAAGCACCGGCGCTCGATCCTGCAGGTGCTCGACACGATCGACCGGTGGCTGCACAAGCAGGCGACCGAGGCAGAGCTGCACGAGGCGCTGCACCGCGTGACGTCCACGTTCACCGCCATCGAGCTCGGATCGCACGCGACGCGGGCCTTCTCGATCATGACGAACGTCCGCCGGGCGCTGTTGCGGGTCGGGGTGACCTCGCGCACCGGGTTCCTCGCCACCGGCTACGCGCTGCTCGAGGTGATGATCGCGATCTGCTATCTCATCTTGATCCTGTCGACGTTCAAGTCGGCGCTGGGTGAGATCGTCGTCGTGTCCTTCGTCGGCCTCATCTACACGTACATGTATCGCCTCATCCGCGACATCGACGATCCCTTCGACTACGACGCGGACGGCGCGACCGGTGCGGCGGAGGTCGAGCTGTTCCCGCTGCACGAGTACCGCGTGCGCCTCGAGGCCCGCATCGCCGCCGACGAGGTGTCGACGGTGGACCCGCCGTTGCGCGCGCGGGGGCTCGTGACGCGCGCCGCGGCGCCGTCGGGTCGCTACAACGGTGATCCGCCGTCGTAGCAGCGAAGGAGCCGCGGCCGCGGTGCTCGCCGTCGTCGCGTCGGCGCTGGCGCGGCGTGGCTCGCCCGTCGCGCCGAGCAAGGGCCGCTGGTCAGCGCCGATCCAGCAGCTCCATCGCCGCCGCGAGCGTAGGATCGTCGTCCGCCTGCACCGCGCCGATCCGCGCCGGCTTGCGCTCCGGATCCGCGGGGATGCGCACGTCGGGCTTGACCGCGCCGGTCGCCCCGGACGCGAGCACGAAGCGGCTCACCGACAGCTTCACGGCCCAGCCCTCGGCGAGCTCGTGGATCGACTCGATGGTCCGCTTGCCGAAGGTGGTGTCACCGACGAGGATCGCGCGACGATCGGCGCGGTCGCCCGCGTGGTGCAGGGCATCGGCGAGGATCTCGGCGCTCGACGCGGTGCCGGGGCCGATGAGGACCGCCAGCGGGAGGTCACCGCCGCCGCGATCGCGCTCCGTGACCCGCGACTCGGTGGTGCCGTCGCGGTGGGTGATGCTCAGCACCGGTGCGCCCACCGGCAAGAAGTGCTCGGCGATGCCGACGGTCGCGTCGAGCATGCCGCCGGGGCAGTCGCGCAGATCGAGGACGATGCGCGTCGCCCCGCCCCTGCGCAGCGAGGTCAGCTCGTCGCCGAGCTCGCCGGGCGTGCCCTCGGCGAACGAGGTGATGCGGAGGTAGCCGACGCCGTCCCCCAGCGAGGTCGCCTCGACGCTGTCGACGTGGATCTGGCCGCGGATGACCTCGGCCGTCCACTCCTCGGTGTCCCGCTGGAGGAACAGCGCGACCTTGCTGCCGTCGACGCCGCGGATCCGCGCGACGACGTCGGCGAGCTCGAGGGGGCCGATGCGCTCGCCATCGATGCCGAGGATCCGATCGCCGGCGGCGATGCGCGCGGCCTCGGCGGGACCGCCCGGGATCACGTCGGCGACGACGACGACGCCGGCGACCCGCTCGATCTTGATGCCGACGCCGACGAGCAGGCCCTTGGTGCCGATGAGCAGCTCCTGCAGTTCGGCGGGGGACAGCAGCGCGTTGACGTGGGGATCGCCGCCCTGGGCGGCCCGGGCGAGCACGCCCTGCATCGCCCCGGTCCACAGCTCGTCCTCCGACAGCGGCCCGTCGACGTACTGCGTCGCGACCAGATCGGCGACGGTGGTGAACGCCTGCTTGGCGCCGGGCATCGCCGGGCCGCGGGGCGCCGCGGCGTCGCGCGGCTCAGCGCTCGCGCTCGCCACGGAGGCGGCCGGCGCACGTCCCGAGGCGGGATCCGTGACCGCCGCGACGGACTCGACGGCCGCGCGCTCGGCCTCGACGGGGCCTTCGCTCGCGTCGCACGCGGCGATCGAGCACGCGAGGGCGACCAGGTGGATGACCGTGTTCTTCATGGGGGTGGGTCCTTTCACAGCACCTCGCGGTGCACGTTGGGCATCGCGGTCGCGTCGTAGTGGGTGATCGTCGGGGCGCTCGACGTGGGCGGGGTCGGGCGCGGCTCCGTGGGTTCGAGGGCAGTGGCGATCCACACGACCAGGGGTACGGCCGCGGCCAGCACGGCGCCGTACATCGGGATCGGTCGACGCAGCGGCGCAGCGACGCGTCGCCACCACGGTGGGGTGATGGTCGCGGCCACCCGAGCGCGCAGGGCCGCGCGCACGTGGGGGCCCGGTGCATCGTCGTCGTGCGCGACGGCGATGCCGTGCAGGTCCGCCTGCAGCCGACAGTACTCGAGCGCACAGTCGGCGCATTGGGTGAGGTGCCCCGCGATCTGCGTGTGCACCTCGCTCTCGAGCTCGCGGTGGGCGAAGTCGATGAGCCCGTCCTGACAGTCGTTGCAGTTCATCCGCTCTCTCCGATCTCTTCCAAGCGCTGACGGAACGCCTTCATGGCCGCGTGCAGGCGCGACTTGATCGTGCCCTCGTGCTCGCCCTGCAGCTCGGCGATCTCGCGGTAGCTGAGCTCGCCGACCTGCTTGAGGACCAGCAGATCCTGCTGACCCTCGGGCAGGCCGGCCATCGCCTCGCGGACGCTGCGGATCCTCGCGGTCGTGGCCTCGGGATCGGCGTGGGGCCCGCTCGGCTCGCCTGCCCCCGCGATGGTGGCCGCGGTGCGGACCTGTTGCTGGCGTTGATGCATGCGCCCGCGGTTGCGCGCGACCGTGAACACCCACGGCGCGAAGCGGCCCCGCGCGGGGTCGAAGTTGCGGTCGCAGAGGACCGCGAGCAGCACGTCCTGGAAGAGATCCTCGGCGACGGCGCGGTCGCCGGCGAAGCGGCGCAGGTAGGCGAACAGCCGGCGCTCGTAGCGGTCGTAGAGGCCGTCGAATGCCGCGAGCTCGCCGCGGCGCAGCCGCAGCACGAGGTCCTCGTCGCTGGGGTCCTCGGGCATCCGAGGGGACTATGCGCGAGGGGGGCGGATCGTTCGATGGGCGGGCGAGAAATCGACCGCGGGGTGGCTACGATCTCATGCCCGGCGCCTCGTGGTGCGACTGCGCCACGTACTCGAGGTAGCCGCCGCCGTACACGTGCGCGCCGTCGGGGCCGAGCTCGAGCACGCGGTTGCTGAGCTCCGCGAGGAAGCGCCGGTCGTGGGACACGAACAGCATCGTGCCCTCGAAGGTCGACAGCGCTCGGGTGAGCATGTGCTTCGTGTCGAGATCGAGGTGGTTGGTGGGCTCGTCGAGCACGAGGAAGTTCGGCGGTTCGTAGAGCATCGTCGCCAGGACCACGCGCACGCGCTCGCCCCCGGACAGGATGCGGCACGGCTTGTCGACATCGTCGCCGGAGAAGCCGAACGCCCCCAGGAGGTTGCGCAGCGCGCCGCCGCCGGCCCGCGGATGATCGTGCTCGAGCTGCTCGAGCACCGTCAGCGAGCCGTCGATGAGCTCCATCGCGTGCTGGGCGAAGTAGCCCAGCTTGACGCTCGCGCCCGGCACCACGCGGCCGGAATCCGGCGTCGCGGCCCCGGCGACGAGCTTGAGCAGCGTCGACTTGCCGGCGCCGTTGATCCCCATGACACACCAGCGCTCGAGCCTGCGGATGGTGAAGTCGAAGCCGTCGTAGACCACGCGCTGGCCGTAGCGCTTGCCGACCTTCTCGAGCCGGACCACGTCGTCGCCCGAGCGCGGCGGGTTGCGGAACTCGAACTCGACGACCTTGCGCCGACGTGGCGGCTGGACCTTGTCGATCTTCTCGAGCTTCTTCACGCGCGACTGCACCTGGGCCGCGTGGCTGGCCCGCGCGGCGAAGCGATCGATGAAGGCCTGCTCCTTGGCGAGCATCGCCTGTTGCCGGGCGTAGCTGGCCTCGTGCTGGACCGCCGCGAGATCCCGCTTCTGCTCGTAGAAGTCGAAGTTGCCCGAGTACGTGGTGATCTCGCCGCCGTCGATCTCGACGATCTTCGTGCACAGCCGGTTGAGCAGCTCGCGGTCGTGCGACGTCATGATGATCGCGCCCGGGAAGCCGCGCAGGAAGTTCTCGAGCCACAGGATCGACTCGAGGTCGAGGTGGTTGGTGGGCTCGTCGAGCAGCAGCGCATCGGGGTTCATCAGCAGGATGCGGGCCAGGGCGACGCGCATCTTCCAGCCGCCGGACAGGGCCCCGACGTCGCGATCGGCGACGTCGGGATCGAAGCCGAGACCGGCGAGGATCTCGCGGGCGCGGGCCTCGAGCTGGTAGCCCCCGAGCTCGTCGAAGCGGGGCTGGACCTCGCCGAAGCGCTCGACGAGCTTGTCGAGCTCGTCGGCGCGGTCGGGGTCGGCCATCGCCTCCTCGAGCGCGTGCAGCTCGGCGGCGAGGACCGACACCGCGCCGGCGCCGGCCATCGCCTCGGCGAGGATCGAGCGGCCCGCCATCTCGCCGACGTTCTGATCGAAGTAGCCGATGGTCACGCCGCGGTCGACCGACACCGTGCCCTCGTCGGGGCTGTCCTCGCGCGTGATCAGGCGGAAGATCGTCGACTTGCCGGCGCCGTTGGGCCCGACCAGGCCGACCTTCTCGCCCTTGAACACGCCCATCGACGCGTCCACGTAGAGGATCTGCGAGCCATGGCGCTTGGCGACGTTGTCGAGGCGGATCACTGCGGGCGGAGGGTCGCACAACCCCGGGGCGGCGACCAACCCGAGGGCGGGCGCGTCGCGCTCGTCGGCGCCCGCCCGTGGGCCGGTCACTTTTCTCGCGACATCGGGCGGCCGGCACCGTGTCGGATCGGGGCGGTATCGCCGCCCGACCCCCGACGCCATGCCTGCGCTCGAACACGGACGCCCCGCGATCGCGCCCCGCCCAGGGTCACGGCTCGGCCGTGGCCCCGAGGAAGCGCTCGATGCTGAGATCCCACCGGCTCGCCACGAGCGCCATGAGCTGATCGAACTCGGCGCGGCCGACCGCGACGCGGGCGAACAGCGCCCGACGCGTGGCGGCCAGCAGGTTCTCGCGGCACTTGACGATCCGTCGCGCTGCGCTCGAGCGATGCACGTCGAGCAAGCGGCCGAGCTCGTCGATCGTGAGGCCGTGCAGGTAGTGCAGCCGCAGGAGGTTGCGCTCCGCGGGCTCGAGCCCCGCGAGCGCCTCCTCGAGCGCGGCGCGGAACTCCGCGCGGTACTGCTGCTGGAGCAGCGCGGCCTCGGGACCGGTGCCGCCGGCGTCGAGGGCCAGGAGCTCCTCGTCCGACACCTCGACGTCCCGGCGCTGGCTCGCGAGCAGCGTCAGGGCCTCGCGCACCGCGACGACGCGCAGCCACGTCTGCAGCGGGCCCTTGCCGGTGTAGTGGGCGAGCTTGGGCGGATCGCCGTCGTCGGCGACCAGCAGCTTCATGCGCACGCGCTGCAGGACCTCGTCGACGAACGCAGGGTTCGCGTCGATCCGGGCGATGGCGCCGGCCTGCGCCGCCATGTACCCGCGCTCGAACCGACCGAGCGCGGGCGCGTCGCCGTGACGGCAGCAGAACGCCAGGTGGAGCTCGACTGCGCTGACCCGCGCCAGCGCGTCGGCCAGCCCCGCGTCGTCGACGTCGTCGGGGACGCAGCGCGCCAGCTCGGCCCAGTACGCGGCCTCGCGGGGCGGGCCCTCGGGCCAAGCGGCCACGAGCGCGCCGCGGACCTGGTCGAGCTGCGCGCCGATCGCCGCGCGCTGTCCTGCGCTCGGTTCGCCGAGCCAGGCGGCGAAGAACCCGTCGCTGGGCGTCCCGTGCACGTGCGGCACCGCGGCGAGCGTAGCACAATGGAGGCGCCGCGATGCCCACGCCTCCGCCGTTGAACGAGGCTCGCATCGCTGCGTTCGTCCGCGGTGACGTGAGCGCCGAAGAGCGCGCCGCGATCGAGGCCGCGATCGATCGCGAGCCCCGCTGGCTCGCGGTGGTCGCGATGATGGTGCGCCTCGACGAGGGGACGGCGTCGGCGTCGGCGTCGGGCCTCGGGGCCAGCGACGAGGCGATCGCGTCCGAGCTCGATCGCGATCAGGCGCACCGCGTCGCCGTGGGCGCGCGCTTGGGGCGGTACGCGATCGAGGCGGTCCTCGGTCGAGGCGGCATGGGCGTCGTGTACGCCGCTTGGGACCCGGAGCTCGGCCGCCGCGTCGCGCTCAAGCTGCTGCACGGCGGGACCGTCGACCAGGCGCGGATGGTCCGCGAGGCCCGGGCCCTCGCGCGGGTCGCCGATCCCCGGGTGCTGGCGATCCTCGACGTCGGCACCTGGCGCGGCCGCGTGTTCGTGGTCACCGAGCTCCTCGACGGCGTGACGCTGCAGGCGTGGCGCCTCGCCGCGACGCCGCACTGGCGCCGCGTCGTCGAGGTCTTCCTCGAGGCCGGGCGCGGCCTCGCGGCGGCGCACGTGCGCGGCGTCGTGCACCGCGACTTCAAGCCCGCCAACGTGATGCTGGTCGGCGAGCGGCGCGTCGATGCTGCGGACCCGCGCGCCGGTGCGCTCGAGCGGGTCGTCGTCCTCGACTTCGGCCTCGCGCGGATCGAGGACGAGCGCGACGTCTCGCGCGAGCGCGACATGATCGCCGCGGCGCACTCGGTCGAACCAGCGCTCGAGCGCACGGTGACTGGGCGCGTGCTGGGGACGCCGGCGTACATGGCCCCGGAGCAGCGCGATGGCCAGCCGTGCGGGCCCGCGGCCGATCAGTACGCCTTCGCCGTCGCGTTGCACGCCGCGCTGTTCGGCCGGTTCCCCGCGCAGGCGAGCCACCCGTCGGCGCGCGTCGGCCACGGCGCGGCGCGGGGCAGGGTGCCGGCGGCGCTGCGGCGCGTGCTCGCCCGGGCGCTTGCGGACCAGCCATCCGCGCGTCACCCGTCGATGGCCACGCTCGTCGCGGCGATCGAGACCTCGGTGCGTACTCCCTGGCGCATCGGTGCGGCTGCGCTGGTGCTGCCCCTGGCGATCTATGCGGTGGTGCCTGGAACGGCGCCGCGCGATCGCTGCGCCGGCGCTGCGCCGACGCTCGCCGGCACGCGTGAGGGCGCCGAGCTGGACGGGATCGCCGCCGTGCTCGCGGGATCGAATCGTCCGTGGAGCCGCGATGCGGCGCGGGGGGTACAAGCGGAGCTCGAGGCCTATCGCGCGGCGTGGTCGATGGCGCGCGCCGAGGCCTGCGATGCCGCGCCGCGGGGTGATGCCGCGCTGTTCGATGCGCAGATGGCCTGCCTCGATCGGCGACGCGCCGCGGTCTCGGGGCTGCTCGACGCCCTCGTCGACGGCGCGCAGGATCCCTCGACGCACGCGCTCGCGGCCGTCGCGGCGCTTCCCTCGGTCGCGCCGTGTCGCGGGTCCGAGGCCCTGCGCGACGCGTCGTGGCTCCCCGAGGATCCTGCGATGCGCGCCGAGGCCGAGGCGCTGCGCGCTCGGATCGATCACATCGGGACGCTGCGTCGGCTGGGGCGATTCCTCGAGGCCGAGGCGCTGGCGCAGGCGTCGATCGCCGAGGCGCTCGCACTCGCGAGCCCCGCGGTCGAGGCCGAGGCGCGCATCGCCGCGTCGGCGGTGCTCGACGATCTCGGGCAGTACGACGCCGCCGACACCGAGCTCGACGCCGCGGCGCACGCCGCACTCGCGTCGGGGCACGACGAGGCCGCGACGGCGGCGTGGATCCGCCGCGCCGCGCTGCTCGGCATGCGTCGCGGTCGCGCGGCCGAGGCCGACGAGCTGCTCGCGCGCGCGGAGGTGTGGCTGCAGCGCCTTGGACGGCCCACGGTGCTCGCCGTCGAGCGGCTGCGGACGCTGGGTGAGCTCGCCCTCGCCGCCGGCGATCCGGCCGGTGCGCGTGCGGCCCTCGAGCGCGCCCTGGCGGAGTCGGCCGCGCTCGCCGAGATCGATCCGATCGACGACGACGAGCTCGCCCTGCTGCACCACGGGCTCGCCGCGGCGGCGCAGGCCCTCGGTGACCTCGACGAGGCCGAGCGTCACGCCCGCGACGCGCTCGCCCGGCTCGAGGCGCGGGTCGGGCCCGATCACCCCAACGTCGCGCGCGCCCGCGCCAGCCTCGCGACGGTGCTGCGCATGCAGGGCGACGCCGTCGAAGCGCGGTCGCTGCTGCGTTCGAGCCTCGCGATCGTCACCGCGGCCCACGGTGATCGCCAACCCGTGGTCGGCGAGGTGCTGCTCAACCTCGCGGTCGCCGAGCTCGACCTCGGGGAGCACGCCGATGCCCTGGATCACCTGGAGCGCGCCGAGGAGATCGTCGTGCGCGACCTCGGTCCGAGCCATCCGCTGCTGGCGAAGCTCGTCGCGCTCCGCGGCGATGCGTTGCTGGGGGCAGGGCGTCCCCGCGACGCGGTGACGTCGCTCGAGCGCGCGCGGGCGATGCTCGTCGAGCTGCACGCCGGTCCGCACCCCGAGCTCGCGATCGTCGACTCCAACCTCGGGGTTGCCCACGCCGATCTCGGCGAGCTCGATCGCGCGGCGGCGTGCCACCTGCGGGCGCTCGACGGCCTCGAGCGGACGCTCGGTCCGACGCACCCCGACCTCGCGGTGGCCTTGGTCGCGCTCGGGCAGGTGCGTCGGAGCCAGGGACGGATCGACGACGCCGTCGCGCTGCACCACCGCGCGATCGAGCTCGCGCCGCCACCGTTCGCGCCGTACGCGAGCGCGCGGCTCGGCGAGCTCCTCGTCGCGCAGGGGCGCACGGACGAGGGCGTGCGGCGGCTCGAGGCGGCGCGGCCGGCCCTCGCCGCGTTCGACGTCGATCCCCGCCTGGTCGCGGACCTCGAGCTCTCCCTCGCCGACGCGCGCTGGTCCCTGGGGCGCCACGCCGACGCGCGCGCGGCTGCGACCGACGCGGAGGCACGGCTCGGTGGTGTCGAGGGCGCCGGTGCGGTGGCGCAGCGCTGGCTCGCCGAGCACGCGGCGCCCTGATCGCGCTCGAGGCCCCGAGAAAGTTCGCGACCGGCCCGCCGCGCGTCGGTGTTCCGATCGCGTGAACCACCTCCCCGTCGCCTCCACCCGACTCGCCCGTGTCACTTGCCTGCTGATCGCGCTCGCCGGTTGCAGCGCCGACGCCGACGCGGGACCCAGCGGCTCCATGACGTCGTTCTCGGTGCAGGGGACGTGGGCCGGCACCGCGACCGATGACGACACCGCCCTCGACATCGTGCTCGAGCTCGACAACGACGGGGGCAACAGCATCGAGCTCGCGGGGACCCTCGATCTCGAGGGCGTCGGTCCGCTGACGTTCACCGGCGCTTACATCGACACCGGCGCCGGGGCGTCACGCCCGTCGACCATCGACGCCGAGGACGACGACGGCTACCTCTACACGCTGCGCGGGAGCTTCTCGAGCAAGCGCATGGACATGGGCCAGCTCGAGTCGACCAACCCGGCGCTCGACGTCGACGTCCTGTTCCTCGAGGTGACGCTGACGCGAGCGCTGTGAATCAGCGGCGGGCGGCCAGTGTCGCGCCGTCGCCGTCGCCGTCGCCGTCGGGAAGCGCGAGCGTCCGCAGCATGGCGGTCCGGGTGACCGCCATGCGCCGCGATCGCGGTGCGGGTGCGGCCGACACCGGCGCTGCCACGGGCGGGAGCGGGCCGCCCGCGGCGGCGATCCGAGTCCACAGCACGGCGTCGAGCTCGGCCTCGAGCGCCGCGTCGAACTCGCGCGGCTCGGTCGGGCCCGACGTCGGTCGGGCCAGGATCGCCTGCGCCGTTGCGACGGCCTCCGCACGAGATGCTCGCGACGAACCGAGCGCGAGGACGGCCTCGAGTCGTCGCACGCTGCGCGGCAGATCGATCCCGTACATCGCCGATCCCTCGGGCAGCGACTGCAGCACCGCGAGGTGACGTCGGGCGCCGTCGTGGTCATGGGCTGCGACGCGGATCCACGCGGCGAGGTGATGCGCGCCGCGCAGGCCGTCCTCCGATCGCTCGGGCAGCTCGGGCAACGCCCGCATCGGCGCCTCGATCGCAGCCGCGGCCGCGGTCGCATCACCGGCGAACCACTCGATCTGCGCGCGCATCAGCCCGTAGCGCACGGTGTCGGGGTGCGCCTCGCCGTAGCCCGCGAGCGCGAGCGCGAGGGCCTCCGCCACCGAGGCGCGCGCCGCCGCGAACTCGCCCAGCCTCGCCTCGGCGATCGCCTGCGCGAAGAGACCTACGCCGAGGAACGGGTGGCCGTGCAGGCGCGGTCGCAGGCGCGAGACCGCCTCGCGGAACCCGGACGCCGCGCCCTCGAGGTCGTCGCGCTCCTCGGCGAGCCCGCCCTCCTGGAACGCGATCGAGGCGTAGTTGGTGTCGGTCGGCAGGCTGACCTCGTCGAGGATCGCGCGGGCGTGCTCGACGTGGCGCGCCGCGCCCTCGAGGTCGCCGTGCTCGATCGACCAGCCCGAGATCGCCAGCAGGCAGCGCGCATGCTCGGACGACGGTCGACCGACCGCCTCGAAGGTCGCCGCCGAGCGCTGGTACAACGCGATCGCGCCGTCGTCGTCGCCCTTCTCGACGAGGATGGAGGCGAGCGCGATGTCGATCGTGGCGAGCTCGTGGCGCGGGTCGTCGACGTGCTCGGCCATCGTCCGCGCGTGCTCGATGAGCTGCTCGGCCGCGGCGCGATCGCCCAGGTCGCTGCCGACGGAGAGCACGAGCATCGGCATCAGCTCCAGCGCGCGCGCGTAGTCGTGGCCCGCGGCCGCCCGGAACACGGCGGTGCGCACGTGCTGCTCGGCCTCCTCGAGCCGGCCGGCCGCGCGCGCGACCTGACTGAGGCGGAACGCGATCGTCGAGGCCAGGCCGGCGTCGCCGAGCTCGTCGGCGCGCGCGAGCGCCTGCTCCGCCCACGCGGGATCCTCGAGCACGCCGCGGGCGTCCACGCCGACGCCGAGCGCGTCGATGCGCCGCCACATCGCAGCGAGCTCGGCTTGGTCCTCGGGCGCGCGGGCATCGGCGGCGACGCACTCGGATGGCGCGCGCAGGCCGTCGAGGAGCGCCGGTGCGTTGCCGAGCTCCTCGAGGCCCAGCGATCCGAACGCGTCGATGACCTGGTCGAGCTGGGCGCGCGTGCGATCCAGGCAGTCGAGTCGGGAGGTCACCGTCGCGCTCGGGGCCTCGGTCGCGCAGACCTCGTCGTAGGCCGTGTGCCACCGCTCGGCGAAGGCGTCGAGCCGCGCGCCGACACCCGCTCCCATCGCCGCGGCCTGGGGATCGGCGCGGCTGGCCAATCCCGCGGCGAGCTCGGTGCGCCGCGCCGGCGACCACACCTCGTCGAGCTCGAGCGGCGTCGCGTCGCAGGGGTGACGCGCGCGCAGCCCGGCGAACGACGCGGTCAGGGCCACGACCGCCGTGGCGCCCATCGCCCATGACAGGCCACGTCCGGATCGGGTCGCCCGCTCGATCGCGGCGAGCAGGGCGTCCATGTCGGCGAAGCGCGCCGCAGGATCGGGCGCCAGTCCGCGGCGCAGGATCCGATGCAGCGCACGCGGTGGTCCGGGCGTCGGCGGCGGCACGCGCCCGGCCGCCTTGGCCGCGGCGAGCTGGCCCATCGACGTCGCCTCGAACGGCGCGATGCCGTAGATCGCCGCGAACAGGCTCACGCACCACGCGTATTGATCCGCCGCCGGCCCGACCGCGTGGCCCGCGTGCTGCTCGGGCGCCATGTACATCGGCGTCCCGACCATCCGGGAGCGCCGCGTGGTCCCGTCGCCATCGGCCCCGCCGCTGTCCGAGCTGGCGTCGGAGATCGCAACGACGCCCGCCGCGTCGGCCAGGCCGAAGTCGATGAGGACCACGCGACCGTCGTCGGTGAGCAGCAGGTTGTCGGGCTTGAAGTCGCGGTGGACGATGCCCGCGACATGGGCGGCCCGCAGGCCACGGGCGGCGTGCACGTGGACGTCGAGGACCTCCCGCCAGCTGCGGTGCTCGGCCCCGAGCCACTGCCGCAGCGTGCGGCCGCGCAGGCGCTCCATGACGACGTAGATCCCGGCGTGGGTCGAGTCGTCCCCGTCCGCCGTCGTGCCGGCGTCGTAGACCTCGACGACGTTCGGGTGCTTCAGCTTGGCGAGGGCCTGGGCCTCGCGCTGCAGCGAGCGCTGCCACGTCGATCCCGGCGTGCCCTCGCGGGCGGGCAGCACGATCTTGATCGCGACCTCGCGATCGAGCTCGGGATCGTCGGCGAGCAGCACGAGGCCGCAGCCGCCCTGACCGAGGCGCTGGCGCACGCGATAGCGGCCGAGCTCGAGCTTCGGCGCTCGGCCGAGCATCGACGCGATCATCGATCGCATCGCGAGCTGGACCTCGAGCTCTGGGATCACCGGCGGCGCGCCGAACGGGTCGCGCGTGGGCGCGTCGCGATCGGAGGGGGTGCCGGAAGCCATGGCCCCCATCAGACACCGAAATCGTGGCGCGATCCGCGGCCGCCGGCGGGCTTGCCCGCTGGGGAATCGGCCCGATCGGGCGGCAGGGCCGACCTTGGGGAGGTTTCGTCGCCGGGCCCCCAGGTTCCCGCGACGCGGTCTTCAGGCGTCCCGGGCGCCCTGGCTGGCCAGCGCGACGCCGCACAGCTTGTACAGCAGGCGCGCGCCGACGTTGCCGTCCCACTCGTCGCCGGGTCGCTTCGACGGCGCCACCTCGACGAGATCGAAGCCGACCACGGTCTTGCCCGCGCGCACGAGCGCGCACAGCAGGCTCGTCGCCTCGGCGAAGGACAGCCCGCCCGGGACCGGCGTCCCGGTGCTGGGGCACAGGGCGGGATCGAGGCCGTCGATGTCGAAGGTGACGTAGATCTGCTCGGGCAGCGCCGCGAGGATGCTCGCGCAGAGCTGCGACCACGTGCGGCCCTCGGCCAGCGACCGTCGCATCGCGACGTCGAAGTGCGTGACGATCCGCGGATCGTCGCGGGTCATCGCGTGCTCCTGGGCGCTCAGATCGCGGATGCCGACCTGGACCAGCGCGGCGACACCGTCGATCCGCCGCATGACGTTGTGCAGCACGCTGGCGTGCGAGCGCTCGAAGCCCTCGTAGGCGTCGCGGAGATCGGCGTGGGCGTCGACGTGGAGGATCCCCAGGCCGGGCCACTTCGCCGCGTGGGCGGCGATGGCCCCGAACGCGACGCTGTGATCCCCGCCGACGACGCCGACGATGCGGCCCTGGTCGATGCCGGCGCGGACCTCCTGCTCGACCCAGCGATCGAGCTCGCGCGAGAGGTTGTTGACGTCGGTGAGCGCGGTGAGCAGATCGGCGTCGTTGTCGACGACGCCGCCGGCCGCGATGATCGGCAGGGCCCGCGCGCAGGCGTGCTCGTTCCATGCGCGGACCCGCGACGACTCCTCGAACATGTGGATGCCGAACTGCCACGGCTCGCCGAGGCCGAGCTCGGACAGCTCGAGGTCGAACAGGTCCAGCTGTGGGCTCGCGGACCGGATCGCCGCGGGCCCGAGCGCGGCGCCGCGGCCGTAGCTCGTGGTCGCCTCCCACGGCACGGGCACCAGGAGCACGCTGGCGTCGTCCGCACGGAACGGCAGGCCGAAGATGCTGCCGTCGGGATCGCCGGCTCCGGTGGCGTCGAACGAGGCGGTGTCGGCGCGGCGGGGCATCCGCGAAGGATAGCGGATCACCGCCTCACCAGGGCTTGAAGATGAACGCCGCCCCGAGCGCGACGAGCCCGAAGCCGACCGCGTGGTTCCAGTGCAGCGATTCCTTCAGGTAGAACACCGCGAACAGGGCGAACACCGCCAGCGTGATGACCTCCTGGATGGTCTTCAGCTGGGCGGTGCTCATGCCGGCGTCGTGGCCGATGCGGTTGGCCGGGACCTGGAAGCAGTACTCGAAGGACGCGATGCCCCAGCTCACGGCGATCGCGATCCACAGGGGCGAGCGCTCGAGGTGCTTGAGGTGGCCGTACCACGCGAACGTCATGAAGACGTTCGAGAGCACCAGCAGCCCGATGGTCCACAGCGTCGAGGTCGGCATGCGCGTGTCCCTTGCCCCGTGGCCCGGCGCCTACCGCCAGCCCCGGAGCTGGTTCTCCTCTTTGCGGTACAGCGCGAAGGCCTCGCGAACGACCTCGAGGGCGCGCTCGTGGCCGGAGAATTCCTCGACCTTGACCTTCTTGTTCTCGAGCACCTTGTAGTCCTCGAAGAAGCGCTTGATCTCGGTGAAGGTGTGCTTGGGCAGCTGCGAGACGTCGGTGATCTCCGCGAACGCCGGATCGTGCACGTGCACGCCGATGATCTTGTCGTCGCTCTGGCCCTCGTCTTCCATGTGCATCACGCCGATCGGCCGCGCCATCAGCATCGCGAGCGGGACCACGGGCTCGAAGCCGAGCACCAGGATGTCGAGCGGATCCCCGTCACCGCAGTACGAGCGCGGCAAGAACCCGTAGTTGGCCGGGTAGTGCACCGAGCTGTAGAGGATGCGATCGACGCGCAGCAGGCCGGTCGGCTTGTCGAGCTCGTACTTCACCTTCGATCCGCGCGGGATCTCGATGACGACGCTGACCGCGTCGTGCGCGGTGTCGGGGTTGTTCGGGAGGTCGTGCCAGGGGTGGGCCATCTTTCGCGGGAGGCTATACCGCCTGCGTCACGGGCCGCCATGGGCCGTTGCGGAACGACGCGTCGCAGCGCACCACAGCGGCGGGGGCGCGGCGATCCGCGCGTGGGATGAAGTCGTCGGGATCACGGCGGAATCCGTGCTCCGCGACCGCGGCGCGGGCCTCGCAGAGCACGGCGGCGATGCAACGCAACGCACTGCTCGTCCTCGCCCTGTCCGCGCTGGCATCCAACGGCTGCTGGCTCGCGCCGACGTACGACACACCCGTCATCGAGGGCGACGACGTGCGCATGGATCCGCCCGGGCTCGACGGTGGTTTCCGCGAGGCGGGCGAGCAGGGCGAGGCCTACGTCCTCGCGCGCGACACGGCGAACGACGCGAACGCGTGGGTCTCCGACACGGTCGAGGGCATGGGCGAGGTGGTGCGCACGCTGAACGGCTATCCCGAGGATCGCCGCGAGGGGCAGTGGCGCGTCTACGGCCCCCACGTCGACGAGGACGGCGGCGACCTGGCGTGGCTGGTCCGCATCTCCGGGGACGCGGCCGAGTCGTCGGTCGAGATCTACGTCGGCGACGACACGGCGGGCGACGCCGACGACATGGACCTCATCCTGTGGGGCGACATCGCGGTCGACGGCAGCGCGCGCAAGGGCGGGTTCGCGATCGACTTCGACGCCTACGCGCGCCACCCCGAGCTCGCCGCGGGCGAGCGCAGCGCCGAGGTCGTGACCGGCACCATCCACGTCGACTTCGCCCGCGACACCAAGACCCGCTCCAAGCAGGTCGACATCGTGTTCGACGGCGTCACGGTCGACGACGGCGACGACCTCGTCGACTTCGACGGCGAGACCTACGCCTTCCACCGCGGCCCCGACGGCGACGGATCGTTCCACCTCGGCGCCCGCTCGAGCTTCGAGACCGAGGGTTGGAGCGGCCCCGACGTCGAGCGCATGGCCCTCGACATGGTCTGGGATCGCAGCCAAGCCGGCCGCGCCCGCGGCATGATCGTCGAGTCGAGGACCGAGGGCGATCTGCTGTTCGGCGACGTCCGCCTCGACGAGTGCTTCGATGGCCGAGGCGGCCTGACGTGGCGGTTCTTGACCGAGGCGTACGCGAAGCACGAGCCTGCGGGCTACAACTTCGGCAGCGAGAAGACCTGCGTGGTCGACGAGGCGGCGCTCGGGGAGTAGGGGACGCCGAAGCGGAGCTGCGCGGCGCGGCGGCGATGCGTGAAGATCCGCCGCAGCTGGCCGCCGACGAACAGCCACTGCGCGACGACGCCGAGCAGCCCCAGCGGCGGGGCGTACCACACCCGATCGATCATCACGGTGCCGGTGCCGACGCGCAGGAAGGCGTGCTCGTGGTACCAGGCGCGGTACGGGCCGCGCAGCTGGCAGTCGACGAAGCCACCGGCGTCGGTGCGATCGATGCGGGTGCGCCAGCGCAGGGGCATCGGGCCGATGCGGATGCGGTAGTCGATCGTGGTGCCGGCCTCGATGTGGGCCGGCGGCGCGCCGAGGATCTCGAAGCCCATGTGGGCCGGCGTCATCGCGCCGAGGTTCTCGGCCCTCTCGAAGAAGGGCAGGACCTCGTCGACGCCGTGCGCGAGCGCGACGCGGGTCTCGAGGCAGTAGCGCGGGCGTCGAGCGTCGAGGTACGCGCCGGTCGGCCACGACGCCACCGTGGTGATCGATGGCGCCGTCGCGTCGCCGAGCAGATCGGCCAGCGCCGGCGCCAGGGTGGGGAACGCGAAGCGGAATCTCAGGGCGAGCGCGCGCGTCGGCGCCACGCGCTGCCCCGACAGCACCACGTCCGCGGCCTCGCCGAGGGCGAGGCGCAGCGCGAACGCAGGCGCGCGGAACAGCCGAGGACGTCCGAGCTGGCGCGCGATCGCGTCGGCGAGCTCGCGCATGCGCACGGGCTCGGGGGCGACCGCGTTGATCGACCCCCGGTAGCGATCGTCGCCGAGCGCGGCGACGAAGAGCTCGACGAGGTCGTGCACGTGGATCCACGGCACCCACTGCCGTCCGCTGCCAAGGCTCGCGCCGAGGCCGAAGCGCGTCGGCGTGGCCATTGTCGGCAGCACGCCCCCGTCCTCGGCGAGGACGATGCCGAGGCGCAGGCACGCCACCCGCACGTCGCGGGCCGCGAGCGCGGAGGCCTCCCAGTCGCGCGACAGGGTCGCGAGGAAGCCCTCGCCCGGGGCCGCGTCCTCGTCGACGATCGCGTCGCCCCGATCGCCGTAGTAGCCGACCGCGCTGGTCTGGATCCACACGCGCGGCGCGGCAGTGCACGCGCCGAGGGCGGCGTCGATGCGGAGGTTGAGGCCGACGCGGCTGTCGACGAGTCGCGCGCGCACGCGCTTCGTCCATCGCTGCGCCACGGGCTCGCCCGCGACGTTCACGATCGCGTCGCACCCGTCGAGCAGCTCGACGAGCGCAGCGTCGTCGTCGGTCGCCTGCACGAGCTCGACCTCGGCGCCCAGCAGGCCACGGGCCCGTCGCGGGTCGCGGGCCCACGCGCGCACGTGGTGGCCGTCGCGCCGCAGCCGCAGCGCCAGGGCCCGGCCGACCAGGCCAGTCGCACCGAACAGGGCGATCCTCATCGACCGTCGGTTTGCACGACCGTGGCCGAAGTGCAAGGCGACCACCCCGCACTCCCCATGCCGCGAACGTCGGCATCCGTCCGTGCCGGAGAGAATTTTCCGACGAAGACGGGGCTGCGAACGGATGGATCGGGAGGGCCCGCGGCATGTGGGGAACATGCGACGTGCAGCGCCGATCCCCCGGACGCGATGGCTCCTGCTGGCCGCGCTCCTGCTCCCTGTCGCCTGCGGGGAGCCCGACGCCGCCCTCGACCCGCAGGCCGACACCGCGCGGTCGCTCGCGCCCGCCCCGCTCATCGTCGTGTCCAATGCGGCCCTCGCCGACGGCGCCATCCTGGAGGAGCGCAGCCTCGTCGTCACGAGCCGGGTCGGGTTCTCTGCGGTCGCCGACCCCGAGGGGACGCTCACGCTCGGCAAGCTGCTCACCGATCGCAACACGTTCATGGGCGCGCTCGCCGAGCAGAACGGCGAGAACGCGATCTCGGCCCAACGTGGCACGCTCAAGCCGTTCGTGACCGCGGAGCAGGACGTCGACGAGCACAACGCCGCGGTGAGTCCGATGGCCAAGCTCGGTACCGTGGCCGAGATCGAGAACACCTACCGCGATCAGATCCTCGATCGTTGGAACGTCGGTCCCGACGAGGAGGTGCTCGTCGACCCCAACGGTCCGTTTCGCCTCCTCGCGGTCGTCAACCGCATCGACCTCGCGGGCGACGTCGACGGCCGCACCGGCGACAACCAGCTGCTCGCCGAGGACCAACGCAAGTGGTTCGGCGAGGGACGTCTCGTGTTCGGGCTGACCTCGACGCTGGGCGGCAAGCCGTACCCGATGACGCTCATCATGGAGTTCCGGCTGCCGGCGCTGCGCGAGGCGGGCTTCACCGCCGACACGACGAGCTTCGAGATCGATCCCACGTTCGATCCCGTCGCCGGCCCCATCGATGCCGCGGCGTGGAAGCAGGGGCGCCAGCGCTGGGCTCGGGTGTGGCGCGAGCTGTCACGCCATCCGCTCACGAGCCCGGCGTACAAGGCCCTGCTGCGCGACATCGTCACCGTCTTCGCGCGGCCCGAGAACCACCTCGCGCTGCGCGTCGGCGAGCTGGTGCAGGACGCCTCGGGCGAGCAGGGCTCGATCCGCGAGTTCGAGTACCGCGAGTTCTACACGACCGCCGGCTTCCAGTTCGGCACCCGTCATGCGCGGCGCGAGCCGGTCGCGTGCGCGGGGCCGCTGCCGCTGCTCGCCGAGGTCGTCGGCGAGGAGTGGAACCCGGGCACGCAGGACTTCGACTACGACTACAAGCTGCGGCGGATCCTGTCCGCGACCGAGTCCGAGGCGCTGCGCTCGGCCTGCGGCGGCCTGCCCTTCGGCGGTGGCACCGACGTCGAGGAGGGCATCGAGCTGCGCGCCCACTTCGCCCGATTCCGGCCGCAGACGGTGTGGCCGGCGCTCGACGGCGACGTCGCGAACGAGCCGCAGCGGCACGCCCTGGCGCTCGGCGCGTGCTCGGGCTGCCACGGCCGCGAGACCAAGACCACGGGCTTCCACATCGCCCCGCGCGGCCCGAACGCCGACTCGCTGCTCTCGCCGTTCCTGTCGGGCCCGGTGGACGTGACGCCGATCGCCGGCGGCGAGACCTACTCCTACGACGAAGTTGCGCGCCGGCGGGGTCTGCTGCGCGCGTTCTTCCGCGGCGAGGACTTCGCCGACCCCCCGACGAACATGACCGAGCAGATGCTGCTGTGCACCACCTCGCCCTGCGGCGGGTGAGGGCGCGAACCGGCGCGCCGTCTCATCCGCAGCTCGAACCCATTGCGGGCCGGACCGGTCCGTTGGACGATCCTCACCATGCTCCGAATCTCGACTACGTCGCTTCGTGCCGCCCTCCTCCTCGCGGCCCCGACCGCGCTCGTCGGTTGCCCGGACGACACGACGCCGAGCGACACCGCGGACGACACGAGCGGCAGCAGCTCGACCGACGCCGCGTCGACTTCGGGCGCGACGACGACGATCGACCCCGACACCTCGAGCTCCACCGATCCGACGGTCACCACGGTCGATCCCGATTCGTCGAGCTCGGGCGACGCGTCGTCGTCGTCCTCCTCGGGCCCCGGATTCGACGGCTGCGGCGACGGTGACATCGACGACGGCGAGCTGTGCGACGGGGACAACCTCGACGGCCGCGACTGCGCCTCCGAGGACTTCGTCGACGGCGTCCTCGCGTGCAACGCCGACTGCACCCTCGACACCAGCGGCTGCAACTACGCGTGCGGGGACGGTGACGTCCAGGGCGACGAGCAGTGCGAGGGCGACGATCTCGACGGTGCGACGTGCGTGACGCAGGGTTTCGACGGCGGCAACCTCGACTGCAACGCCGACTGCACGTTCGACGTCAGCGGCTGCGAGACGTACACGTGCGGCGACGACGTGCACGCCGGGCCCGAGGTCTGCGACGGCGCCGATCTCGACGGCGAGACCTGCGCGACGCAGGGCTTCGACAGCGGCACGCTGGCCTGCGCGGCCGACTGCACCGGCTTCGACACCACCGGGTGCTTCGTGTGCGGCGACGGCATCATCAACGGCGACGAGGTCTGCGACGGGGCCGATCTCGCCGGCCAGGACTGCGTCTCCCAGGGGCTCGACGGCGGTTCGCTGTCGTGCGCGGCGGACTGCACGTTCGACCTGTCGGAGTGCACCGGCTGCGGCAACGGCGATCAGGATCCGGGCGAGGAGTGCGATGGCAACGACTTCGGCGGTGTCACCTGCCTCGGCCTCGGCTTCGAGGGCGGTCAGCCCACGTGCGCGCCGGGCTGCGTGATCGCCCCCGAGAGCTGCTTCGGGCAGCACACCTTCTGCGCCTCACCGGCCTCCGCGATCGGGCCCGGTGCGGGCGCCCTGACCGTGAGCACGATCCCGGTCGCGGGGCTCGCGGGCCTGGTGAGCGATGTCGACGTCCTCGTCGACGTCGGCCACACCGCGGTCGGCGACCTGCAGCTCGATCTCCGCCACGTCGACGTGGATCTGTCGGTCGCGCTCGCCGACCCGGTCGCCGCCGCCCACATCGTCGAGGAGATGGTCCGGGCGGTGAGCGTGCCGGTCACCGTCAAGATCGAGCACGGTGCTGCCGCTCGGAGATCTCGACGCCTATGTCGGCGCCGCCGGCAACGGCGCGTGGGAGCTGAGCATCCTCGACCAGACCGCCGGGAACGGCGGCACGCTCGACGAGTGGTGCATCTCGCTGACCACCGAGTCCGACGGCGAGTCCTTCGCCTATGTCGTCAACGACACCGCGCCCAATTCGATCACCGCGTACACCGTGGCCGACGATGGCACGCTCGCCGAGATCCCGGGCTCGCCGTTCGCGACCGGCGGTGACAGTAGCTTCAACCACCACCCCAACGCGGTCGTGAACTGCGGCCCGTACCTGTACGCGGCGAACTTCAACTCGGGGAACATCGCCGGCTTCTCGGTCGCCGGCGACGGCTCGCTGTCGGTCCTCGCCGGCAGCCCCTTCCCGAGCGCTGGCGTGGTCAGCGTGGCGTGCACGTCGTCGTTCCTCTATGCGAGCAACTTCGGCACCTCGGTCGAGCGGTTCTCGATCGACGGCGCCGGCGCGCTCGCGTCGCTCGGCACGACCGACGCCGGCCCGTCGACCCTCGGGATGACCCTCAACGAGGCGACCGGGCGCCTGGTCGTCGCGGGCTGGAGCAGCTCGGTGAACGTCTTCGACATCGACGGCGCCGGGAATCTCACCGCGGTGCCGGGGTCGCCGTTCAACACCGGCGGCAGCAACCACTCGGCGTCGATCAGCCCCGATGGCGCCCTCGTGGCGACCGAGGGCAACAACGCGGTGAACCTCTTCGTCGTCGCCGACGATGGGTCGCTCAGCCCCGCGGTCGGCTCGCCGTTCGTCGACCCCACCGGGTGCGAGACCGTCGGCCTGGCCTGGGCCCCGGACAGCGCCCGCCTCTTCGTGGGCCACCGCGGCTGCTTCCCCGGCCAGGTCATGGTCTACGACGTGGCTCCCGACGGCGTGCTGTCCCCGGTCGCCGGGGCGCCGTTCGCCACCGGCGGCAACGAGGCGGTGGGCCTCGCCGTGGCGTTCGATGGCTCGAGGATCTACGCGTCGCACATCGGCGACACGTCGACTGCGGTCCTCGACGTGGATGCTGGCGGCGCCCTGACGCCCGTGCCCGGCTCGCCGTTCGCGAACAACACCTTCGGGAACCACGCCTGGATCGTGCTGCGGTAGACGCCGGTCCCTCGAGCGCGGGGGAGGTCGATCGCGATCCGGTATCCTCGCGGGATGACGCGCCGCGCCGCACTCGTCGCCCTGCTCGCCGTCGCGTGCGCCGGTCGGCCGCCCGGCGCGGGGCCCCGCGACGCGGTCGCACTGCCGCGGACGTTCACGTCGGTGGCCGCGGACGTGCTCGACCACCAGCTGCGCGAGCATCCGCAGCGCGGCGTCGAGCTGGGGCTGCACGCATACGACGGGAAGCTGCCGGACGTCTCGGCCGCGGGCCTCGAGCGGGCGCGTCGGCAGGTCGCGGCCGATCTCGCCGCGCTCGGGGCGGTCGATCGCGCCGGGCTCGATCGTCGGGCGCGGGTCGAGCACGCCGCGCTCATCGGCGCGGTGCTCGCCGATCGATTCGAGCTCGAGGTCCGCCGCGCGCCGTGGCGCGACCCGATGGCCTACCTCGGCCCGCTCGATCTCACCGCGTACATCAGCCGCGACTACGCGCCGCTCGAGGAGCGCGCCGCTGCGGTCGCTGCGATCGCCGAGGGCAGCGCGGCCTACCTCGAGCACGCGCGCGCCCGGCTCGAGCGTGCGCTGCCGCGGACGTTCCTCGACACCGCGCTCCTGCAGACCCGCGGCAGCGCCCAGTTCGTGCGGGTCGACGTGCCCGCCGCGCTCGCCGGCGTCGGTGATCCGGCCCTGCGTCGCCGCCTGCAGGCCGGGCTCGCGTCGATGGCCGCCGCGCTCGACGGCTACGCGCAGCACCTCGACGATCTGCGCGCCCACGCGACGCAGGACTTCGCCCTCGGGCCCGACGCGTTCGCGCAGATGCTCCGCGAGACCCAGGGCATCGACGTGCCGTTGCCGCGGCTGATGGCGCTGGTGCAGGCCGACCTCGACCGCAACGTCGGGGCGCTGACCGCCGCCGCCGCGCAGATCGAGCCCGCCGCGTCGGTCGCCGACGTCATCGCCGGCCTCGGCCACGTCCCCGCCGCGGAGGTGCTCGCGGTCGCCACGGCGCAGAGCCGACGCACGCGCGACTTCGTCGTCGCCCGGGACCTGGTCTCGATCCCCAACGACGATGTCGTGCGCGTCGTCGACACGCCGCCGTTCCTGCGCTGGAACGCCGCGTTCCTGAACCCGTCCGGGCCCTTCGAGGACGCGGGCCTACCGAGCTTCTACTACATCAGTCCGCCCGATCCGACGTGGCCCGCCGCCCAGCAGCGCGAGTTCGTGCCGTCGGCGCCCGAGCTGCTCTTCATCACGGTCCACGAGGTCTGGCCCGGGCACTTCGTGCACGGTCAGCACCTGCGCACCAACCCCTCGCGCGCGCTGAAGGCCACGTGGAACTACACGACCGCCGAGGGCTGGGCCCACTACGTCGAGCAGATGATGTTCGACGCGGGGCTCGACGACGATCCCCGCGTGCACGTCGGGCAGCTGCTCAACGCGCTGCTCCGCGATGTCCGGGCCCTGTCCGCGATCGGCCTGCACACGCAGGGCTGGGACGTCGAGCGCGCACGCCACCTCTTCCGCACGGCGGCGTTCCAGGACGAGGCCAACGCCGCGCAGCAGGCGGTGCGCGGCACGTTCGATCCGATGTACCTGGCCTACACGGTCGGCAAGCTGGTGATCCTGCAGCTGCGCGCCGACGTCGAGGCCCGGCAGCGGGCGCGCGGCGAGCCGTTCTCGCTGCGCGCGTTCCACGACGAGCTCCTGTCGTACGGTGCGGCGCCGCTCGGCGCGATCCGTCAGGCGATGCTCGACGAGCCCGACGACGCCCGCACGCCGCTGCTGTAGAGCGCGGAGGTGCAGCCAGACTTTACATTTGGTCGGACCAAATGTAAAGTCTGGCTGTGGATGCGGTCCCCCGGCCGTGGTGGGTGGAGCGGGTGCAACGCTGCTGGCGGAGCGTGCCCGTGGCGTGGCTCTCCGGGGTCCGACGGGTGGGGAAGACCACGCTGGGGCGCGAGATCGCGGGCGCCGAGGTCTACAACTGCGACCTCCCCTCGGTCGCTGCGCGGCTCGCCGATCCCGAGCACTTCTTCGCGACCGTCGGCGCTCGGGTGCTCGTGCTCGACGAGGTGCATCAACTCGAGGATCCGAGCCGCGTCCTCAAGATCGCCGCGGACGAATTCCCCACCCTTCGCGTGCTCGCGACAGGTTCGTCGACGCTGGCCGCGACGGTGAAATTCCGTGACTCCCTCGCGGGTCGCAAGCGCGCGGTCCACCTCGTTCCGGTGCTCGCCACCGAGCTGGACGCCTTCGGCGTTCGTGACCTGCGGATCCGCCTGCTCCACGGCGGATTGCCAGGGGCGCTGCTCGCCGAAACGCGCGACCCCGAGTTCTACGCCGAATGGCTCGACTCGTTCTTTGCCCGCGACATCCAGGAGCTGTTTCGGGTCGAGAAGCGGGCGGCATTCCTGCGGCTGATCGAGCTGTTGCTGCGTCAGAGTGGTGGCCTGGCCGAGGTGACCGCCCTCGGTCGTGGGGCCGGGTTGAGCCGGCCCACCGTGATGAACTACCTCGAGATTCTCCAGCTGACCCACGCCGTGACACTGCTGCGTCCATTTCACGGCGGGGGGAGGCAGGAGCTCCTGCACCAGCCGAAGATCTACGCGTTCGACACTGGGTTCGTCGCGCATGCCCGCGGTTGGGACGAGTTGCGCGACGAGGACTGCGGAGTGCTCTGGGAGCATGTCGTGCTCGAGCACCTCCAGGCGACACTGGACGCGACCAAGCTGCACTACTGGCGGGACAAGTCGCAGCGAGAGGTTGATTTCGTGATTCCGCGCCGCAGCGGGTGCGACGCGATCGAGTGCAAGTGGCGTCAAGGGGGGTTCGATCCCGGGGGCTTCATGGCGATGCGTGCGCTGCATCCGCGCGGGCGAAACATCGTGGTCGTTCCCCACGGACGCGTGCACGATCGGCGGTTCGGCGAGCTCGAGGTCACGATCACACCGATCGCCGGACTCACGGCGCTGCTGCAGGCATGATCCTCAAGGGTCCCGGCGTCCGGCTCACCGACCTGCGGCCGCGTGGCTCGCCCGGCCGATCGCGTCCGAGGTCCCCGCGAACGCCCGCATCGCCGCGCGCACGAAGCCCGCGAACAACCGCCGCGCCGCCGAGCCCGCGCCGTCGGTGCGGTGCACGAGGTTCTCGGGGTGCCACTGCACGCCGAGCACCCAGCGCTCGGGCTCCTCGGCCTCGATCGCCTCGCACAGCGGTCCGTCGGGCAGGTGCGTGTCGTGATCGTGGGCGACCTCGACGAGGCCATCGCCCGGCTCCTCGACCGCCTGGTGGTGGCGACTGTTCACGGTCACGGTGTCGTGCCCCAGCACCTGCAGCAGTCGCGAGCGCGGTCGCACGCGGACGCGGTGACGGATCGATCCGTCGGCGGCGGTGCCGTGCTGGTGCGCGGTCGGATCGCAGCCGGACAGGCTCGGGATGTCGGGGTGCAGCGTGCCGCCGCGCGAGACCGCGAGGAGCTGCGCGCCGCGGCACAGCCCGAGCACCGGCACACGGCGCGACCAGGCCTCGCGGGCGAGGTGCAGCTCGATCGCGTCGCGCTCGGGATCGACGGGGCCGGGCCACGGCAACGCGCCGCGACGATCCCAGCGCCGGGCCTCGATGTCGACGCCGCCGGCGAGCAGCAGCGCGCACGCGGGACCCCGGGGGAGGTCCGTGCCGGGTCGCACGATCTCGATCGTGCCCGACCACCCCGCCTGGCGCAGCGCCGCGACGGGGGCGGACGCCGCGTCGGGGTCGCGCGAGCAGCTCAGCACGATCGACGGCACGCTCGGCCACGCTGCACCAACTCGGTGCGCGTCACAAGAAAACGTCGGCAGGCCGGGGGTCGCCATCGACAGTGGCTGCGCAGGCAGCTGCGCAGGACTTCGACCAACTCGCGCCGCGCCTTGAGCGGACCCGGATCGGCCCGGCGTTGCGGTCAGACCGCGAGCTCGGGCAGCACCTCGGTCGCGCCGTAGGTGGCGTCGCCGAAGCTGGTCGCCTGCACGCCGATGGCCTTCAGCAGCGTGTACGGCACGACGCTCGTGCGCTTGCCGGCGGCGGCGATGTGCTCGCCGCTCTTCAGCGCTCCGCCCGCGCGGCCCGCGACGACCACCGGGTAGTCGGTCACGGTGTGGGTCTGGCCGTCGGCCAGATCGCTCGTGCAGTAGATCGCGCAGCGATCGAGCAGCGTCGCCTCGCCCTCGGTCACGGCGGCCAGGCGCTGCAGCAGGTACGCGAACTGCTCCATCGAGAACGCGACGCTGTCGATGTACATCTGCCGCTTGCTCGGATCGTGGGTCAGCGTGTGCGAGCCCTCGTTGACGCCGGCCTCCCAGAACAGCACGTCGGCGATCGCCTGGCTGAAGCGCACCGAGAACACCCGCACCAGATCGCACGCGATCGCCTGGACCAGCACGTCCACGATCAGCCGGCTGCGGGCCGACAGCGGCTCGTTGGCGCCGTCGTCCAGCGGGTCGACCGGGGCCATGGGCACCGAGCACGTCGGCGGCTCGGTGAGCAGGCGGGTCTCGAGCTCACCGAGGCCCCCGAGGTGCGCGTCGAGCTTGGCCCGATCGGCGGCGCCCAGGCGCGCGCGCAGGCTGTCGGCGTCGGCCTTCACCGCGTCGAGGATCCCGATGCGCGTGTCGAGCTCGCGCGTGTCGGGCGAGAAGCCGAGGAACAGCCGGTCGAACAGCGCCTTGGGCGAGAACTCGGCCGGCAGGAGCTGGCCGTCCTTCATCGCGATCGAGAACTCGTCGTTGCCGCCGCCCATGATGTAGGCCCGCGAGACGCCGAGCTCGAGCGAGCGGAACGTGCTCGTGGCGCCGAGCAGGTCGGCGGCGATCTGATCGCAGCTCGGCATCGTGGTGGCCGCGTCGGCCTGGCCACCGGTCGGGGCCGTGGTCGCCCCCGAGAACGCGACCGCGCGCGACGTGATGTGATCGCCGAAGCCGACCCCGAGATCCGTGCCGCTGATGATCGACACGTACGGCTTGATGATCGGATCGGCCAGCGCCTGCAGGCAGGACGTCGGCATCCAGTCGGGCCCGGTCTGCGCCGGGGCCCACGCCTCGCCGGGTACGCCGTTGCCGAAGTACCAGGTGCCGAAGCGCAGCGGCAGCGCCTCGCCCGACGCGTAGGCGTTGCCGTTGCCGTTGAGCATCGCCTCGAGCGCGGGCAGGCCCACCGCGCAGCCGACCCCACCGAGCACGCCGCGAAGGAACCGTCGTCGTCCGATCGTCATGGGACCGCCTTTCACTCGACCTCGGCGAAGGTTCGGAAGGCCGCGCTGCTCACCAGCGCCGGCACGAACTCGGACAGGTTGCCGTCGACGTCGGCGAACACGGTGGCCAGCGCGTCGATGGCCGGGCCGTCGATCTCCTCGACCTCGACGTGGCCGGTCGCGTACCGGTACAGCTGCCGCACCATGCACGCCTCGACCACGGGGTCGGTGCGGAGCTTCGCGACGAGCTCGGCCATGCCGTGGAATTCCTCGTCCTCGTACTTGCCGCTGTCGTCGATGGTCAGCCCGTGGTCGTCGGCCCGCCACGCGCCGAGCGGATCGAAGTGCTCGAGGGCGAGCCCGAGGGGATCGACCAGGTGGTGGCACGTCGCGCACGCCGGGTTGACGTCGTGCTCCTCCAGCAGCTCGCGCATGGTCTGCGGCGTGCCTTCACCCGCGGGATCGTCGGGGATCTCGACGTCGACGTCGGGCGGCGGCGGCGGCAGATCGACGCAGCGGAACCGCTGCTGCACGTAGATGCCGCGCAACGTCGGGGCCGTGCGGGCGCGTCGACTGGTCAGCGAAAGGACGCCAGCGGTGCCCAGCAGCCCCGCGCGCGGATCGTCGTCGTCGCGCTGCACCGCGACCATCGAACCGTCGCCGGTGGCCGGCATGCCGTAGATCGCCGCGAGCCGGTCGTCGACGAAGGCGGTGCGCGTGTCGAGCAGCGCCAGCATGGACTCGCCCTGGTCGAACACGACGTGCTCGACCATGCGCTCGAGCTCGAGCGACATCGACGCGAACAGCTCGGGCGTCGCGGTCGGGTAGACGGCCGGGTCCTTGGCTTGGGCGCCCACGGCCTCGACGCCGAGCCACTCGCCGAAGAAACGCCCGAGCCCCCCGCGCGCCGAGGGGTGGTCGAGCATCGCCGCGGCGACCTCGGCCACACCATCACCGGAGGCGAGCTCGCCGGCTTCGGCACGATCGAGGAGGTCGTCGTCGGGGCCGTGGCCCCAGAGGAAGAACGCGAGGCGCGAGGCCATCTCGACGCTGGTGTAGCGGCGACGCTCGGGGTCGTCGGGGTCGCTCTCGCCGACGTCGGTGATGTAGAGGAAGTGCGGCGACGCGAGCAGGCCGATCATCGCGCCGTGGATGCCGCGCCACGGATCCTCGAAGCGCGTGGCGATCGCGGTGCCGAGCGCGACGTAGCGGCCGCGCTCGTCGTCGGTGAGGGTGCGGCGGAACGCCCGGCGGCCGAAGCTGGTGACGAACTGCTCGAGGCACGTCGGCGCCGTCGCGTCGCAGCCGACGACCGCGTCGCGTCGCGCCGGGTCTTCCATCACCTGGTCGGCGAGGTCGCGCGCGGCCCCCTCGAACTGCTCGACGTCGAAGCCGCCCACCGACAGACCCGCGGTGCCGACCGTGGAGTAGTGATGATCGACCGCGTCGGCGGGGAGCGCCGTCGGCACGACGATGCCGTCGCCGAGGAGCTGCGTCGCGGTGCGGCCGTACTGCGATCGCGTCAGTCGGCGCAGCTGCACGCGCTCGGCCGGCGCGGCCTCGGCGGTCCCGTCGTCGCCGCCACCGCCGTCGTCGTCCGCGCCCCCGTCCCCGTCGCCGCCGGTGATGCCCGCGGGCGCGCCCACGGGCACGTTCTCCATGTCGATCGTGCAGGCGGTGGTCAGCGCGGCCCCGAGGAGCCACGCGCGTCGTCCATGTCGCTGCATCGTGCGTTGCATCCGCGTGCGTCCCCCCACTTGCACCGTTGCCTCGGTGGGCCTGGAGGTTCCCCGCGCGGTGCAGGCATCGTCGGGACCGGGCTCGACACCCTGGGTCGTGCTCCGGCACGCTGCCGTTCGTGCGCACGCGTACCTCGCTCGGTCTGGCCGTGTGGCTTTCGGTAGCCTGTCGCGCGGCGCCGCCGACCGAGCCCCCGGCGGCGCGCACCGAGGCGGTCGCTGCCCCGGTCGCGATCCCGCCGCGGGTCGGCGCGACGATCCGGGCCGACGACGGCCACCCGCTGTCGCTGTGGTCCCGCGTGCCGAGCCGCCCGCGGGGCGCGATCCTCCTCGTCCACGGCCGCACGTGGAGCGCCCGGCCGGACTTCGACCTCGAGGTCGCGGGTCGCGATCGATCGCTGATGATCGCGCTGGCCCGCGCGGGGTGGGCCACCTACGCCCTCGATCTGCGGGGCTACGGGGAGACGCCGCGCGATGCCTCCGGGTGGAACACGCCCGATCGCGCGGCGAAGGATCTCGCGGCCGCGGTGGCGCACGTCCGCGCCGCGCACCCGGAGCTCGCGCCGCCGGCGGTGCTCGGGTGGTCGCTCGGATCCCTGGTGGCGCAGCTGACCGCGCAGCGGGATCCCGCGTCGATCTCGGCGCTCGTCCTCTATGGCTATCCCCGCGATCCCGACGCGCCCGGGCGCACGACTGCGATGCCCGGGGCGACGCCCGAGGCGACGCCGAAGCGCGAGGCGAACACCGCGGCCGCGGCGGCCTCGGACTTCATCACGCCGGGGTCCATCGATCGCGCGAGCATCGACGCGTTCGTGGCCGCGGCGCTGGCCGCCGATCCGATCCGCGCCGACTGGCGCGCGATGGAGACGTTCGCGGAGCTCGACCCTGCCGCCGTGCACACGCCGACCCTGGTGATCCACGGCGCGGGCGATCCCTACGCCCCGATCGCGAACCAGGCCAAGCTGTTCACGCGCCTCGGCGACGACGACCGCGCGTGGGTGGTGCTCGCCGGGGGCGATCACGCGGCGCACCTCGAGGACTGCGGCGACGCGTTCGTGCACGCGGTGCTGGGCTTCGTCGAGCGACCGGGCTCACGGCGGCAGTAGCAGGCCCTCGGCCCGCAGGCGCTCGAGCGCGCCGTGGATCAGCCGCGGCAGCGCGGGCTCGATCGCGGCGAGCGGCGCGTCGGCGCGGAGCCGTCCGCTGCGGAGATCGTCCGTCAACGCGGCGACGAGATCGCCTTCGGTGCGGGTCCCGTCGAGCCGAGCGACGACGCAGGCGACGAACGGATCGACCGGCGCGCACGCATGCTCGGGGGTCGTCACGAACCCGCGGTGCTCGGCCTCGAAGCGGGCGAGCACGGAGACGCAGGGCCGCGCCGGGATCGACGCGACTGCGGGCACCCGCGATCGTCCGTGCGGCCGCCGGTCCGCCACGCGCGGCGCGTCGGCATGGGCGAGCACGCTGGCGCGGAACCGCCGGTGGGCCAGCACGTCGAACAGCTGCGCGCGCGCGATGGGGTCGGAGGTGCGGGCGGCCACGCGGTCCTCGAGCACCTGCCGCTCGGCGTCGTCGAGGCCGACCCGCGCGACGTCGTCGACATAGGCGAGCCCGGCCTGCTCGGCGAGCGCGACGAACTCCCGCAGCCAATACGCGCGGCCGTCGGGCACCAGGTACTCGTGCAGGAGATACGCGTCGGTGCGGTGCTCGAGCTCGGCGAGCTCTTGGTCGAGCAGCACGGCCTCGACGACCTCGGGGTCGGGGCTCGCCCCGCGCAGCCACGCCAGCGCCGCGCGGGCCTCGGCCACGCGCTCGGTCGCCGGCCCGTCGCCGACGAGCTCGCGGAGCGTGCGGCGGACCCCGTCGCCCACCGCCCAGCCCGGCATCGCGTTGTAGCTGACGTAGGCCACGCCGGCGGCGTCGAGCACCGTCGCGCACAGCGACAGCACCCGATCGCGCACCGCGTCGGGGACCCACGACAGCACGCCGTGGACGATCACGTAGTCGAAGCGCTCGCCGCCGAGATCGAGGTCCATCACGTCGGCGCAGCGGACCTCGAGGTTGGTGAGGCCGACCGCGGCGACGTCATGGCGCGCGCGCTCGATCTGTCGGGCCGATCGATCGATGCCGAGCACGCGGGCGCCGGGCAGCGCCGCGGCGATGGGCAGCAGGTTCACCGCGTGCGCGCACCCGAGCTCGAGGATCCGCGCGCGCTCGGGCGGCGCGATCGGGAGGCCCGCGGCCCGAGCCACGCGGTGCAGGCGGTCGGGGTGGGTCTCGGCGACGGGGCGGTCCTCGTACGGAACCTCGTCGTAGTCGTCGGGACGCGTCACGTCGTCCCGGAGCGTATCGCCGAAGGCGTCGCCGCCACGTCGAGCGCGAACACTCTGCGGGCGCGCGCGGCCCTTCGCGTAGCGCGGCGTGCGCTCGCGGCCGCACATCGAACGACGATCCGCAGATTTGCGCGGGTGTGCAGCCGCGTTCGCATGGAGAATCGACCGATCGCGTGAGCCCACGCATTCGCGAGGGGCCTGCGGGCCCGTGTGTGGGGTTGTCGACTCGCGCGCCGCTTGTACACTCGCCCGCCGCCACGATGAGTGCAAAGCACACCGCAGCCTTCTTTCGCGCGGAGGGCGTCCTGGTCACCAGCGGCGTCATGCAGGCCGCGATGTTCATGGCCGGACAACGGGCCGGGATGCGCGAGCGAGCGCTCCGCTTCGGCCAGGCCCTCGCCTCGGCGCCGGTCTTCGGTCTGCTCGGCCAGAACGATCGCACGCTCGGCAACCGCGTCGCCCACCTCTGTTACCGCGACATGTCCGAGGACCGCGTCGTCGTCCTCTCGGAGGAGTACGTCGACGACGTCCTCTCCGAGAAGGTCCTCGACAGCGGCATCGAGCTGATGCGCAAGGCCAAGGCCGACGGCCACCGCGTCGTCGTCCTGTCCGAGGGCATCAGCGAGATCATGGAGCGCATGCGCGAGAAGTGGCGCTACGTCGACGACCTGGTGTGCAACCACCTCGAGTATCGGGGCGGCAAGGCCACCGGCAAGCTCGTCGAGCCGGTCATCGGCGGCTACGAGGGCGGCAAGTGGCTCACGAGCTACGCCGCCGAGCACGACATCGATCTCTCGCGTTCCTTCGCCTATGCCGGGCACGGACCGGACCTCCTGCTGCTGTCGGCGGTCGGCCACCCGTGTGCGGTCAACCCCGACTTCACGCTGCGCAAGGCCGCCCGCGAGGCGGACTGGCCGCTGATGGACTACAAGGCATGAGCACGCAGGGCCGGCTACCGCTGTCGATCCGCGAGACCCTCGCGGGCAAGCACATCCTGCTGACCGGCGCGTCGGGCTTCGTCGGCAAGGTCTGGCTGGCGATGGTCCTGCACCACATCCCGCAGGTCGGCCGGATCTACATCCTGCTGCGGGGCAAGGGCCGCGGCGTCAAGGAGCGGTTCGAGAAGATCGTCAACGAGAGCCCGGTCTTCAAGCCGCTGCACGACGCCCACGAGGGCCGGATGAGCGAGTTCCTGTCGCAGCGCGTCGAGGTCGTCGCGGGCGACGTCTCGCAGCCGAACATGGGCATCGAGCCGGACACCCTGGCGCGGCTGCTCGCCGACGTGGACCTCGTCCTCAACTGCGCGGGCCTGGTCGACTTCAACCCGGATGTCCGCGAGGCGCTGTCGTCGAACGTCCAGGGCGCGATCAACGTCGGGGACTTCATCGAGGCCAGTCACCACGCCGCGCTGCTGCACGTCTCGACGTGCTACGTCGCCGGTCACCGCGACGGCTTCGTCCCCGAGACCATCGTCACCGACCGCACGCCCAACGGCACGTCGATCTCCGCGGAGGACGAGTACCGCAAGCTGCACGAGATCATCGCGGACGTGGAGGCCGAGAACGACGATCCCGCGACCGAGGCCACGCTGCGCGAGGACGTCGTGCGTCGGCTCGCCGAGCGCGGCCACGAGGGCGACTACAAGCGCGTGACCGACATGGTCACCCGGCTCAAGCGCAAGCGGCTGCGCGAGATGATGGCCAAGGCCGGCACCGACCGCGCCAAGGCGCTGGGCTGGCCCAACACGTACACGTACACGAAGGCGCTCGCCGAGCAGCTGCTCGCGGCGCGGGCCGATCGCCTGCGCTTCGCGTCGTTCCGGCCCGCGATCGTCGAGAGCTCGATCGACTTCCCGTTCGCCGGCTGGAACGAGGGCTTCAACACCTCGGGGCCGCTGGTCTACCTCGCGGGCACCTGGTTCCGCCACGTGCCGGCGGCCGCCGGCAACGCCCTCGATGTGATCCCGGTCGACAGCGTGTGCCGCATGCTCTCGATCGTCGCCTGCGCGCTCATCCGCGGCGAGAACTCGCAGGTGTACCAGTGCGGCTCGTCCGACCGGAACTTCCTCCCGGTCGATCGCCTCACCGAGCTGTCGGCGCTCGGGCACCGCAAGTACCTGCGCGAGCACGGCAACGGCGCGCTCGAGCGGCTCATCCTCTCGCGGTGGGACGCGACGGCGGCCGACCCCGAGCACGTCCTCAACGTCACCAACATCCGCAAGCTGATGGGGCAGGTCACCCGCTACCTCAAGCACGGCATGCCGGAGAAGATCCCGAGCGAGCTGCGCGAGTGGGCCGACGACGTCTCGAAGAGCACGGACAACGGCGTCCGCAAGCTGCGGCAGATCGAGGAGGTCCTCGAGCTGTTCATGCCGTTCACCTACGAGCACTTCTGCGTGTTCGAGTGCCGTGCCGTCGATCGCCACCCGGTGGTCGAGCCCGAGTTCCGTTTCGCGCCCGAGACCATCGAGTGGCGCTCGTACTGGCTCGACATCCACATGCCCGGGCTGCGCCGCTGGTGCTTCCCCGAGTACGAGGACAAGGCCAAGGAGACCTACGCGCCCAAGACCCCGTTCCGGCTGCTCGATGCGGCCCTCGAGCCCGCGCGCCCGTCGGCACCGGTGCCCGCGCGAGAGGAAGCCGGCTGATGACGATCCTACTGACGGGTGCGACCGGCTACATCGGCTCGTACGTCGCGAACGAGCTGCTGAACCGCACCGACTCGCGCATCGCCGTGCTCGTGCGGGCCAAGACCGAGGACGAGGCGCGCCAGCGGCTGTGGAAGTCGATGCAGCTGCACCTCGACTTCGACGCCTTCGCCCGCGCGCTGCCGCGGCTCGACATCTACCGCGGGGACCTCACGGTCGATGACCTCGGCATCGACCCCAAGTCGCGCGAGCGGCTCGCCGACACCATGCGCTCGGTGATCCACTGCGCGGCGTCGCTCAACCGCAAGTCGGACAAGGTCTGCTTCAACGTCAACCTTCGCGGCACGCTCGAGCTCATCAAGCTGGCGCAGCTCGCCCGCGCCAAGGGCAACCTCCAGCGCTTCTCGGACGTCTCGACCGTGGCCGTCGCCGGCCACCGCAACGCCGAGAACGTCCAGGAGGACGACGCGGTGCAGTGGGATCGCAGCGACTACGATCCGTACGCGCGCACCAAGAAGTTCTGCGAGCACATGGTCCACGAGCTGCTGCCGGACGTGCCCAGCACCATCTTCCGGCCGAGCACCGTGCTCGGCGACAGCCGCTTCCCCGAGACCACGCAGTTCGACATGGTCCGCGCCTTCGCAGCGCTGGCCTACATGCGCGTGTTGCCGCTGCGCCGCGAGTGGCGGTTCGACATCGTCCCGGCCAACTACGTCGGCGAGGCGATCGCCCGCATCCACCTCGACCCCAAGCCGAAGTACGGCATCTATCACCTGAGCGCGGGCGAAGGCTCGTTGACGTACGGGCAGATCGTCGACGGCCTGCGCCGCGAGGGGCACCGTGCGCGGACGTTCTTCGTGCCCCAGCTCGAGAAGCCGTTCGGGCTGGCGGTCGAGGCGTTGATGTCGACCCCGCGCAAGTACGGCGTCGCAGGGGCGGCCTCGCTGATGAAGGTCTTCCTGCCGTATCTCACCAATGACACGGTGTTCTCGAACCGCCGCGTGATCGAGGCGCTCGGCCACGAGCCGGTGCCGTTCACCGACTACGCCCTGCCGCTCCTGCGGTTCGCGACCGAGGGCAAGTTCACGTATCCCTACAAGCCCTGGCCCGAGGACGCGGGCCCGCGGCTGGCCAAGGCAGTCTGAGCATGGGCATCCTCTCGCGCATCAAGAACGCGTTCGACCCCGACCGCGTCCTGCAGGAGATCATGGGCGGCTTCATCGAGGCCGTCGCCGTCGAGCGCGCGCTCGATCTCCGGCAGAACACCTGGGCCCCGGGCAAGCCGCTCAAGCTGCTGTTCGCCGGCTACGTCGGCACGCGCAACACCGGCGCCGACGTCCGCGTCGAGGAGATGATCCGGCAGATCCGCCACGTGGTCGGCGATGACGACCTCGAGGCGACGATCATGACCGTCGACCCCGAGCTGACGGCGGGCTACTTCCGCACGGTCCGCCAGGTCGAGCTCCCGGTGGTGTTCCCGAAGTTCCTCCACGACGAGTGCCCGAAGCACCACGGCGTCATCGCGTGCGAGGGCTCGATGTTCAAGTCGAAGTTCGCGTCCGCGCTGTCGGTGATGATGGCCGGCGCCCTCGGCATCGCGAACGCCGAGGGCAAGCTCAGCGTCGGCTACGGCGCCGAGGCCGGCAACATGACCCCGGCGCTGCGCGACTTCGTGAAGAAGCACTGCAAGAACTCGCTGGTCATCTGCCGCAACGAGCCGTCGCGCGACGTGCTCGGCGTGATGGGCATCCGCACGACGGGCGGCGCCGACACGGCGTGGACGTTCGAGCCGGCGCCGCTGTCGGTGGGCGCCGAGCACCTGCGCAAGGCCGGCTGGGACGGCAAGAAGCCGGTGTTGGTGGTGTGCCCGATCAACCCGTTCTGGTGGCCGGTGAAGCCCGATCTGGCCAAGGCCGCGGCGATGCGCCTGGTCGGCCAGTACCGCGACGAGCACTACCAGTCGGTCTACTTCCACCACAGCTCGCAGGCCGCGACGGACAAGTACGAGAACTACCTCGACGCGATCGCCAAGGGCGTGAACCACTTCGCGAGCAAGCGCGACTGCTTCCCGATCCTGGTCGCGATGGAGCAGCTCGACAAGTACGCCTGCGAGGACCTGGCGCCGCGCCTCGACATGGGCGCGCCCATGTTCACGAGCGACAAGTACGACATGTTCAACATGGTCAGCATCCTGCGCAACTGCGCGTGGATGCTGAGCTCGCGCTTCCACGCGGTGGTGACCTCGATGCCGGGGCAGGTGGCGTCGGCGGGCATCACGATGGACGAGCGCATCCGCAACCTGATGAACGATCGCGGCCACCCGCACCTGTTCCTCGAGGTCGACGAGGCCGACCTGGCGGACAAGGTCGTCAACGTGCTCGAGGTGTTGGCGCGGGACTCGGAGCAGATCCGCGAGGACATCGGTCGCGCCGTGCCCAAGCAGCTCGCGCTGATGGGCGGCATGGGCATCGACTTCATGGACGAGGTCGTGCGCGTGTATCCGGAGTTCCCGAGGAGGGAGCTGCCGCGGACGTGGCAGGCGCATCTTCCGGCGATGGAGCCGGTGTTGATGCGGTTGCTCGAGCGGTACGGGTGAGCGTCCGCTTCCGTCGCGGGTGATCCAGGCCCACGGCCCACCGATATGCATGGGCACGCCGCGGCGTTTCGGGGCGTGGCCTGGCGGCGTCGTTCGGCGTGGTGGAGCGCATGGCTGGCCCTGGGGCTCGACCCGGGCTGCGGGGACGCCGTGCCCGCGGTGACCGACCTGGTGCTCAGCCCCGCCACTGCGGTCGTCATCGGTACGCAGCCGATGATCCCGATCGCCCCGGATGTGTACGTCGAGCCCGGGACTTCGACCGACGATCTCGTGGCGCTGCGGGCCGCCCACACCCGAGCGCAAGGCGAACTCGACGCGTGGTTTCCCACGACCACCGACGATCGTGGCCTGGTCCTGTTCTGCGGCACGGCGGCGTGCAAGATCGCCTTCGGTGCACCACCGACGGCCGCGAGCTCGAGCGACCTCGGGTTCGCGACGTACGTGCCGAGCGGCGGGCACGAGGCGCGTCGCGCCGTGGTGGTCACCGGCCCCGCGCCGAACACCGATCGCATCCTGATGCACGAGTGGGTGCACGTGCACATGGGTCTGCATGCCCAGTACGAGCTGGTGCCCACATGGTTCAACGAAGGGGTCGCGACGCTGTTGGCCGGCGAGCCGAGCTGCGCGCACGCTCCGACGCCGAGCGCGGACAGCCTGCACGACGTGGCGACGAAGGACGCGTGGCAGGAGCACATCGCGGTGCCGGGCCGGACGATCCGGATCTACTGCCAATCGAGGAACGAGGTCCGTGCTTGGGTGGGCGGGGACGTCTCGGCTGCGACGGTCGCCGCTGCGGTCGTCGTGGTCCTCGACGCGGTCGCGGCGGGCGCAGAGTTCGAAGCGGTGTACGGGCCGCTGCGGGGGTGATGCGTCCGCGACTCCGCGCAGACTCGTCCGTCGTTGCACACGAGCACGGCGTTCGACGACGTACAGCACCGCGGTTCGCAACGCCCGTGAAGCGGCCCACGAGGGAGCCCGTGAACGCCCTCTTCCGGCAGATTGTCAGTCGGATTGACAATCTGCCGGAGGCCCCCCAGACTCGCGTGGACCATGGTCGCGCCTCGCCTGCTCGCGCCGTTGTTGAAGCGCCGCGCGAGGCAGTCGCCGATCGTGGTCCTCACCGGACCCCGGCAGTCGGGGAAGACGACGCTGGTCCGCCAGGTGTTCGACGACAAACCGTACGTGAACCTCGAGGCCCCGGACGTTCGTGCGCGCGCGCTCGCCGATCCGCGGGGATTCCTCGCCGACCATCCGCGAGGGGCGGTGCTCGATGAGGTCCAGCGGGCGCCCGAGTTGCTCTCGTTTCTCCAGGTGGACGTGGATGCTCGGCGGCAACGCGGCCGATGGATCCTCACCGGCTCGCAGAATCTGCTGCTGCTCTCCGGGGTGTCGCAGTCCCTCGCGGGGAGGGCGGCCCTCTTGCAGTTGCTCCCGCTGTCGTTGCCGGAGCTGCGCACCGGCGGCTGGCTCGCGAAGGATCTCAGCTCGGTGCTCTTCCGCGGCGGATACCCGGCCCCGCTGGATCGTCGCGAGCCGGTGCGCGAGTGGCTCGCGAGCTATGTGGCGACGTACGTCGAGCGCGACGTGCGGAGTGTCTTGGGGGTCGCCGATCTGCTCGCGTTCCAGACGTTCTTGGCGCTGACGGCGACGCGCACCGGTCAGGTGCTCAATCTCTCGCAGCTCGGAAGCGAGGCGGGCATCAGCCACAACACCGCGAAGAGCTGGCTGGGTGTCCTCGAGGCCAGCTACATCGCGATGCGGCTACCTCCGTTCGCCAAGAACCTCGGCAAGCGCCTGACGAAGGCCCCGAAGCTCCATCTGCTGGACAGCGGCTTGGCGTGTTATCTGCTCGGCATCCGATCGGCGCAGGAACTCACGGCGCATCCGCTGCGCGGCGCAGTGTTCGAGTCGTGGATCGTCTCCGAGGCCGTGAAGGCCCACTACAACGCTGGGACGACACCGCGGCTGTCGTACTTCCGCGATGCTCACGGCCTCGAGGTCGACCTCGTCGTGGACCGCGGTGCGGATCTCCTCGGCATCGAGGCGAAGAGCGGCGCGACGGTCTCGCCCGACGCGTTTGCGGCGCTCGACAGCGTCGCCGCGCTGCTCCCCGAGCTGGCGGAGCGACTCGTGGTGCACGGTGGAGATGCCGATTGGTCGACCCGAGGTTCGCGGGCGCTTCCGTATCGCGAGCTCGACTCGATTGCCTGGTCGCGGGCCCCCACGCGGCGTCGGCCAGCGATCCGGCGCGGCCCGGGGTGACGCTGAGTCGACCGATCGTCTGCGATGTTCGCGCCGTGCTCGTCCGCCGTCTCGCGCGGCCGCAATCTCCTCGAAGCCAGCGGCAGGGGCCCACTTCGCAACCGGAGGAGTCCGCACGCTACATCGGTGGCATAGTCGAAGCCCGTGACGACGAGACGAGCTGCGACCCTCCTGGCGTTGTTGACCCTCTCGACCTGCGATGGCGACGCCAGCGACAGCGAGAGCGCTGCGTGCGAGCCGAGCGACGCGCCGACCTCGTTGACGGTGGACAACCGATCCGGCAACCGCGTCGAGGCCATCAGCGCGACGGCGTGCGACAGCAGCGAAGAGAAGGCGCTCACCCTGCCCGCGGGGGGGATCGCATTCACATCCCAAGCCACCATCGAGCTGCCCGGGCCGGGCTGCTGGCTGCTTCGCTGGGAGGGCGAGGGGTGCAGCAACGAAACTCCGTATCGCACGTCGACCAACGTCTGCGGTGGGGAGACGTACGAGTGGACGGTCCGCGTGGATGGACGGGTCTGCGAAGTCGGCTGGTAGTCCAGGAGCTTCGTCGCTCGACGCCCCCCGAACCCCCGGGCGCGGACATGGAAAGGCCCCGGCCGACGAGGTAGCATCGGCGGCGGATGTCCGACGACCTGGAGCTCCTCGCGGCATGGCGCGACGGGAACGTCGCAGCGGGCAACCAGTTGTTCCGCCGACACTTCGATTCGATCTACGCGTTCTTCCGGGGCAAGCTCGGCGCCGAGGCCGAGGACCTGACCCAGGACACGTTCCATGCGCTCGTGCGCAGCCGCGAGGCCGTCGCGCGGGCGCAGAGTTTCCGCGGCTACCTCTTCGCGACCGCGCGCAGCAAGCTGTACGACGCGCTGCGCCGCCGACACGGCGGGGCCAAGGACTGGGATCCGCTGACCGAGTCCCTCGCCGCCATCGAGATGTCGCCCTCGCACGCGGTGGCAGCCCGACGCGAGCAGCAGCTCCTGATCGACGCCCTGCGTCGCCTGCCGATCGAGCTGCAGGTCATCGTCGAGCTGCACTACGTCGAGCAGATGCGCGGGCCCGAGCTGGCCGAGGCGCTCGACCTGCCCGAGGGCACCGTGCGCAGCCGCCTGCGCCGCGCGTTGGAGCAGCTGCGCGAACGCATGCACGAGCTCACCGACGACGCCGGGCTCGTCGGCACGACCCTCAGCGATCTCTCACGCTGGGCCGCCGAGCTCCGCGCTGCCGGCCACTGATCCCGGCGCGCCAGAGTTCGACCTCTGCGGCCCGCGATGGATCCTCGGCGCGTCGAAAGTCCTCGGTCGCGGCGTCCGCCCACGCGAGCGCGGCCTCGGTCGGTCCGCCGACGAGGACCGATGCACGGGCCCGCGCGAATCGGGCCTCGCCGAGGAACGCCGCTGGAATCCCCGGATCCGCCTGCGCGACCTCCAACGCCCGCCTGAACGCGGCATCCGCCTCGGCGGGATGGTTCAGCGCGAGCTCGGCGGAGCCGATCCCCATCAGCGGCTGGAACAGCTGGAAATCGAGGCGGTCGGCCCAGGTCTCACGCGCTGTCAGCACGCGCTGGAATCGCTCGCGTGCGGTGCTCGGTCGTTCGAGCGCGAGGTCGACCTCGGCCTGCACGAGCAGGACGGCCGAGCCGGTCGGATGATCGAGGCCGACGGTGTGCTCCACCGCGGTCAGTGCCTGTGCCACGAGTGGCTCGGCATCTCGCGGGCGATCGCTCATCAGGTAGTACGTCGCCAGGTTCGACCGGGCACTCGAGAGCTCCGGATGCTCGGCGGGCAGCGTCTCGGTGAGGATCGCGACCGCCTCGACCAGGTGGGCCTCCCCCGAAGCGAGCTCTCCGGCCGAGATCTCGGTCGTGCCGAGGTTCATCACCAGCTGGCCGAGCTCTCGGGTCGGTGGGCCGAGCGCTCGCGTGCCGGCGACGGCCTCGCGCATGACCTCGAGTGCGCGCTGCTGCTGCCCCACGCGTTTGAGCATGACCCCGAGCATGGCCAGCGACGCGAGCGTCTCGGGGTTGTTCCTGCCGAGGCTGCGGCGGCGGATCGCCAATGCCTGCTCGACCTGGACGAGCGCGGTGTCAGCGTCGCCACGGATGTGGTTCACGTTCGCCATCGCCGCGAGCACGGTCGCGTACGCGGGATGATCGGGTCCGACCAGATCGGCGTCGATCGCGAGCGCCGCGTCGAGCGACGTGCGTGCGGCGTCCAGGTCGCCGCTCTCGAGGCCGACCACGCCGAGCGAATAGTAGAGATTCTCGAGGTGCGTGCTGACCTTGCCCTGCAGGCTCTCGGCCAGCGAGACCGCACGCTCGAGGTGCTCTCGCGCCGCCGCGTAGCTCCCGCGGCGTGTCTCGACGTTCCCGAAGGCCTCGAGCAGGGCGAGCTCCGTCGCCGGATCACCCGCTCGATCGGCGAGCGAGCGCGCGAGTTCCTTCCACATCGGCGCGGTCTCCGGCTGGATCCCGAAGCCTGCGGTCACCAGATAGGCGGTCGCGGCCGCGGCCGCGGCGGTCGCGTCGTCGTCGACGCTCATCGCGGTGAACGTCGCCTCGGTCGCGACGCGGAGCGTGGCGTCTCGATCGCCGCGCTCCCAGTGCAGACGCGCGAGCTGTCGCAGGGCCACGCCACGCCTGGTGTGCCCGACTGGGAGCCTCGAGAGGAGCGCCTGGACCTCCTCCGTGGCCTCCGACAGCTTGGCGGCGCGCTCGAGCACGGCGACCCGAGCGAGATCCGCATCGGCGGCGGCGGTCTCCGCATCGACATGTGCATCGTCCGAGCCGAGGCGCTCGACCGGGCCGGTACACGCCTCGAGACGGGGGAGGTCGAGCACCCTCGCGGTCCGCACGATCGTGTCGGTCTCACCGCCGCGCAGCACCTCGATCGCAGCGCCGAGCTGGGCGAGCGCGCGATCGAAGCACGTATTGCGGCGCGACAAGGTGTCCTCGGACTCGTCGCCCTCGATGCGGGCGCTCCGACACGCGCTCGCGCGCTGGGTCGCCCAATGGTCGGCGTACTGGCTCAGCTCGCGATCCACCCGCTGCGAGGCGGCGGCAGCAAACGGTAGATCCGAGCTCGCGTACGCCGACGCGATCGCGTGGCGAGCCTCGTCGTTCCACACCCCGTCGATCGCCGATCCGGTCCCGGCACACGGGGCCGCGGGATCCCCCGACGCGAGCCAGCCCCCGAAGAACGCCCCGGCGATGCCGAGCGCACCCACGCTGCCGTAGGCGAGCCGAACGCGCCCACGCCCCACACGTTCGAGGCGCGCGAGCAGGACCGCCATCGACGGGTGGCGCTCCCCGGGATCGCGCGCCATGCCGGTCACGAGGATCCGTGCGATGGCGGTGGGCACCGGGGAATCCGCCGGTGGTTTCGGATCGGTCGGATCGAACAGTCGATCCGCGTACGCCATCATCGTGCGCCCGGCGAACGGTCGCGCTCCGTACAGTGCCTCCCACGCGGTCACGCAGAACGAGAACTGATCGCTCGCGGCATCGGCCACCGACCGCGTCAGCGTCTCGGGCGCGATGTAGCCCGGTGTCCCCGCCGCGAGTCCCGGCTGGGTGGCGTCGCGTACTGCGGCGGGATCCATCGCGGCGGAGACCTCGGAGGTCGTCGCCCCGCCGGCCAGTCCGAAGTCCGCGACGCGCGGTCGATCATCGCGGCCGACGAGGACGTTCTGCGGCTTCAGGTCGCGATGGACGATCCCCGCGGCGTGGGCCGCTGCGACTCCGCGTCCGACCGCGATGAGCATGCGCAGCCGCTCCCGCCACGGTGGAACGCGCGCCTCCACCCACGCGTCGAGCGTGGTGCCCTCGACGAACTCCATCGCGACGAAGACATCGTCGCCGTGGGTGCCGACGTCGTACACGGGGACGACGTTCGGATCGGTGATGCGCGCGAGCACCCGGGCCTCGCGCAGCAAGCGGGATCGATTGTGGGCGTCGCCGTCCTCGCCGCGCGCGCGGATGATCTTGAGCGCGACGCGACGATCGAGCTCGGGATCGTAGGCCGCGTAGACGATGCCCATGCCGCCGGCGCCGACCCGCTCGAGCACCGTGAACCGCCCGATGCAGACCCGCGGCAGGTCGATCCCGAACAGGCTGGAGGTGATGCGCTGCATCGCCCCGGCTGCGTCGAGGTCGCGCTCGAGCGTCGGCGCCCGCCCGAGATCACCGTGCGTCGAGCTGGCGTCGTGCGCCGCGTCGGGATCGAGGGGATCGGCCATCGTCGGGGCGGAGCATCATACCGGTGGCGCGGCCGGCCCTCGACCGCGTTGCACTTTTTCGTGATCGAATCGGGCCGGCCGTCGTTTTCTCGGGCGTGAACCAACGACTCACGGCCGAGACGCCGTGTTCCGGCCGGACGGCGGGGGCGTCGGAGGCGAGACCGCCGACGCCATCGGTGGCTTCCGATGTCGAGCGGTGCAGGACGTCAGTCACCGAATGTGGTGAGTCGCAGCTTCGAGGGCGATCGCACCACCGCTGCGGTATCGTCCTCGCCCATGCCCCCGGCAGATCGGCACGCCGTCGAGTACCAGAATCGGGTCAACCGGGTCATCGACTACGTGCAGCAGCATCGCGCCGAGGATCTGAGCCTCGAGACCCTCGCGCAGGTGGCCGCGTTCTCGCCGTTCCACTTCCATCGGGTGTTCAAGGCGACCACGGGCGAGAACCTCGCCGAGTTCGTGCAGCGCGTGCGGCTCGAGTGGGCCGGCGGCGCCCTGCTCGCGCGGCGCGGAGACGACGTGCTCGCGGTGGCCCTCGACGCTGGCTTCCAGTCGGCGGGGGCGTTCGCGCGGGCGTTCAAGGAGCACTTCGGGATGACGGCCACGCAGTGGCGATCGGGCGGCGCGGCGCAGTGGCGCGCGGATCGGGTCGCGGATCGCAAGATGCGTGAAGCGGTCCGCAAGGCCTGTGAAGCGGCGCAGGAGGGCGCCGCGTATGGTCCGGCCATGGACATCACCGTTCGAACCCTGCCCACGCACCACCTCGCGTACGTCCGCGTGATCGGGCCCTATGGCCCCGGCGGTGGCATCGCCTCGGCCTGGCGACGGCTCATGACGTGGGCGTCGGCGCGCGAGCTCTGGACGCCCGATCGCCTGTGCATCGGCATCGGCCATGACAACCCCGGCATCACGGCGCCGGATCGGTGTCGCTATGACGCCGGCATCGTCGTGCCCGCGGGCCTCGCCGTCGATGCCCAGGTGAACACCGTCGACCTGCCCGGCACGAAGTACTGCATCGCGCCGTTCGACGGGACCGCGGCGGAGGTCGGCGGCTGCTGGGACCGCGTGTTCTCCGAGTGGTTCCCGGGCAGCGGGTACCAGCCCGGCGACGGGCCGTGCATCGAGCTGTACCACGGCGATGCATGGGACGTGGCGACCGGCCGCATCCGCTGCGAGCTCTGCGTGCCGATCCGACCGCTGTGAGGCGTCGGCCACGGAAGCGCTCGGGTCGAGCGAGGCACCCAGGATGACCGACCGGCCGAGCTCGTCGCCGGGCGCACGACGGGCTTGACGCTGACGACGGCCGCGGTCACACTGCCATCGCTGGTTGGGTTCGATGGCTGGAGCACGGGCGAGTTGCGCCCTCGAGGGCGAGATCATGGCGTCGGGGGTGCGTGACGTCCATGCGTCGCGCGCCCGCGATCCGTTGCTGCCAGCGGTGGCCCTGCTCGATCGCCTGCGCGGCCGCGTGCTGCGGGCGTGCATGCCGTGGTCGGGGCGGATCGCGGCCGACCGCGAGGCGCGGGTCGCCGTGGTCGCGACCGCGACGGTGTTGCTGTCGTTCGCGCTGACGGTGGTCTCGCCGTTGCTGCTCCTGGCCCTCGGCCCGATCGTGCTCGGCGTGCCGCACCTGGTCGCGGACGTCCGGTATTGCGTGGTGCGGCCCGGGTGGCACCGCGATCGCGGGATGTGGCTCGCGGCGGCGCCGGTGGTCGCGGTCGGGCTCGGGGCGCCGATCGCCGTGGGGCTCGCGGGGGTCGGCGTCGCGATCGTCACGGCGCGGGCGAGCACGCGGCGTCGCGTCGTCGGCCTGGCGATGCTCGGCGCGCTGGTGGTCCTCGCCGCGGGCGGCGGGCGCTGGTTCGACGTCGCGGTGACCCACCTGCACAACGCCATCGCGGTGGCCCTGTGGCTCGCGTGGCGTCCCCGCCACCGTCGGTGGCACCTCGTGCCGCTCGCGCTGCTGGTGGGTTGCACCGCCTTGCTGATCGCGTGGCCGCGCGTCGACGGGCTCGTCGCGCTCGACCTCGGCGTCCCGGTGCGCAGCCACCTCGCCCAGCTCGCGCCGGGGCTGCCGACCCAGCTCGCGCTGCCGCTCGTCGTCTCCTTCGCCTTCCTGCAATCGGTGCACTACGCCCTGTGGCTGCGCGTCGTCCCCGAGGAGGATCGCGAGCGGCCCACGCCGCGGACGTTCCGCGCGAGCCTGGCCGCGCTCGATCGCGACCTCGGTCGCCTGCTCGTGCGGCTCGCGCTGGTCGCCGCGCTCGCGCTGGCGGTGTGGGCCGCGATCGATCTGTTCGCGGCGCGCCTCGGCTACCTCCGCTTCGCTCGATTCCATGCCGTGCTCGAGCTGTGTGTGCTCGCGCGCCTCCTGGTCGAGCGCCGAACCATGACCTCCCGCCGCGATGGCGGGCCTGACCCTGGAGCACGACGATGATGAACACGATCCCCAACCGCCTCTCTCTCCCCCTCCTCGGCCTCGCGCTCGGGGTCGCCGCGTTCGCGTCGTCGACTGCCCGAGCGGACTCGATCGACTGCTACGCGCCGACGGTGACGATCACGGCGCCCGCCGACGGTGCGATGGTGGTGGAGGGCGAGGATGTCGCCGTCAGTGTCGACGTCGCCGCCGACGGCGCGGATCAGGAGCTGGCGGAGGTCTATGTGCTCGTCGACGGCGAGAAGTCGACCGCGATGGCGATCACCGCGTCGGACACGTACACGCTGCAGGTTCCGCTCGGCGTCGGCGAGCACGAGCTGGTCGGCGCGGCGTTCGACGACTGCGGCGGTGAGGGCAAGTCGGCCCCGATCACGATCACGGTGACCGCGGCGTCGGGCGAGGGCACCGCGGGCGAGGGCGACGACGCCGGCGGCACCGCGGACGGCGGCGGCTCGGCCGACGCGGGCTCCGCCAGCGCGACCCAGGGCGGCACGGCGACGGACGGCGCGTCGTCGGGCGATGACGACGACGACGACAAGGGCGGCTGCGCGGTGGATCGCGTGCCCACGCGATCGTGGGTCGGCATGTCGGCGCTGCTGCTGACGGTGGTCGGCGCGTCGCGCCTGCGCCGTCGCGCGGGCTGAAACGTCGGGTCGTCAGGTCAGCAGCGGGCGGGCGGCGATGAACGCCGCCACGCTCGCGGCGTTGGCCGTCAGCGACCACCACGCGGCCTGTGGCACGCCGTGGCGCCGCAGCCACAGCGCCTCGATCACGACCGCGAACGTCTCGGCGACGAGCGCGTGGAGCCAGAACGGTCGCAGCACCGCGCCCAGGCCCCACGCGATGGGGTGGGTGATCGCGCTGGCTGCGAACGCGATCCACAGTTGCGCGGCGAAGCGCGGCGGCGCTGGGGCACGGCGCTGCGCGAGCAGGTAGATCGGAATCTCGACGAGCTGCGTCGCCGCGAACGCGAGGAGCCAGCGGGCGATCGCGGGGTCGGAGGGCCCGCCGATGATGTCGGCGGCCCCGGCGAGGGTGGCGACGAGATGCACGCGACGAGGGTAGCGCGACTCGGGTGGCGCCTGCACCCCCGCCGATCGCGGACGGCGGTCGAGAACGTCCCGCCGTCCGCTCGGGCGAAGGCCCTACTTCGATGACCAGAGCGAGAGGCCGACGCGGTGCGTCACGCCCTCACCGTCCAGACAGTCGACGTCGGGGATCGTGGTCTTCTCCGCGACGTCCTTCGGTGCGACCGCGACCGCGAGCCCGGCGTAGTTCCGCGACAGATCCACCTTCCCGTTGCGGATGTCGGCGATCGTATGCCGCCCCTCGAGCACGTGCGTGAGCACGAACTGCTCGGCCTCTGCCGCGTCCTTGGGACCTCCACCTCCGAACGCCGCGGAGATCGCCGCATCGCTGGGGACGAGCACCGTGATCTGGTTCTTGGTGGCGATCCAGTCGCGCAATCCGGCGAGCTCGATCAGGTCTCCGAAGCGCCAGCCGCCGACCGTCGTCGTGCCCGACTCGAAGCAGTCCGGCGGTGGCACGGTGGGGTCGGGCTTCGGTGTCAGCGCCGTGCAGCCCTTGTCGTAGAGGCCGTCGGCGTCCGTCACCTGCAGACACAGCTCGCTGCCCTTGGGGAGCGACGCGTAGGCGCCGGGCGGGAGGACGGCACGGACGCCGTGGGCGATGACCGTCTCGACGCCATCGGGCTGACGGACGAGCCACAAGTAGTCGACGATCGACGCGCCGAGCTCGTCGTAGCTGGCCGACCCGTCGAGCAAGAGCGGCTCCATCGCGCCCCCGGTGTCGACCGCCCGCATGGAGGGGATCGGTGCGCCCGAGAAGAACCGCACGAAGACGTCGGCCTCGATGGTGACGTCGAGCGAGGAGCCGTCGTCGAGCATCAGCGTGTCACGCAGCACGCCGGTGAACCGCATGTGGGGATCGGGCGCGCCGCGCCGGAGGTCGAAGTCGCCGCCGGGGCCGTCCTCGGGCGCGGTCAGCGGCTGGACCCACTCGAGGCCCCCTTCTTGCGTGACGCCGTCGACGCTCCCGAAGAACTCCCACGACATCGTGCTGGTCGCAGTGGAGTCACCGAGCAGTCGCCACGAGTGCGGAGGGCTCGGGGCCGGGACGACCTGGGCGCTCGCGATCATGGCGTCGGCGATGCTGAGCGAGAGGCCGTCGAGCGTGTGCCCCTCGAACGTCACCGGGCCATCCACGCGGATCTGGGCGTCATTGATCGACAGCGCGCACGGGGTCGAGCCGTCACACGTGCCGCCCTGGATGGTGACAGCGGTACCGTCGACGGGTTGGATGACCTCGGTGCTGCCCACCCCGGCGATCGACAGCCGCAGCGAGGATAGTTCGGCGACGACGCGGCCGTGCCGGACCGCGTCGGCCGGCACCTCCGGGAAGAAGAACGTGCGCGGGGGATCGTCGAGGGTCGAGCACCAGCCGGCGTCCTCGTGGATGGCTAGGGTCACCGCGTACCCGGTCAGGAATGGAGGTGCGAAGAGTGGGTCGCCGCAGGCCTGCGCGCAGACGGTCTCGGGATCCGTTTCGAACGTGGTGCACGGGGAAATGTCACCGACCGAGGTCACAGGCTCGAAACAGTCGATGCTGGCGCAGGGCATGAACGTCAACCCGTCGTCGCCAGCCTCGAAGGTGGCGGTGGGGAGGAGCTGGTTCCAAACGCATTCGCACGC
>LNFM01000882.1_pt1 | contig 106064 bp, 97 predicted proteins | sample 596031 | NCBI WGS metagenome assembly LNFM01 (sample SAMN04254537, study PRJNA301005) | activated carbon metagenome | isolation source: dual media filters at the Ann Arbor, Michigan drinking water treatment plant | place: USA: Ann Arbor
GCTGAAAAACTCAGCACGATAGAGCTGCAACGTGGCTCAGATTTCAACGTGAACGCGTCTCGAAATGGCCCAGCTTTGGAAATGAATCAACAGGAGCGAACACCACGTTGCAGCCGACCTGGCGCAGCAGTTCGCAGTCGCGGTCCAGCGTGCGCGGATAACGCTCGAAGTCCTCGTGCGGCGCGAACTGCAGGCGGTTGACGAAGATGCTGGCCACCACTGGCCCGCCCTGTTTTTTGGCCAGTCGCACCAAAGCCAGGTGGCCGTCGTGCAGATTGCCCATGGTGGGCACGAAGCTCGCGCCGGGCGTTCCCGCAAGGACCTCGCGCAGCGCGGCGATGGTGTGGATGACGTGCATGCGCTTGTCCGACGGCAGCGTTCAATAGGTGTGCAGCGTGGTGTCTGGAAAGCTGCGCTGCTTGACCGCCTGGACATAGCGTCGCAGCCCATCGCCGATGCTGCCGCCCTCGGCCATGAAGTTGCGCACGAAACGCGGCAGCTTGCCCTGCGTGACGCCCAGCATGTCGTGCAGCACCAGAACCTGGCCGGCAACATCGGCCCCGGCCCCGATGCCGATGACGACCAGTTCCGGGTTCTGCACCTGAACCCGCTGCGCCAGCGCGGCGGGCACGAGTTCCAGCACCAGCATCGCCGCGCCCGCCTCTGCGAACTCGCGGGCGCGGCGTTCCAGCAGTTGGGCAGCGGCGGCGTCGCGGCCCTGCACGCGGTAGCCGCCGAGCGCATTCGCGCTCTGGGGTGTCAGGCCCAGATGCGCACAGACCGGGATCCCACGCGCGACCAGGAAGCGCACGGTCTCCACCGCCCAACCGCCTTCGAGCTTTACCATCTGAGCGCCGGCCTGCAGCAGCACCGCGCTCGAGCGCAGCGCCTGCTCGGGGCCGGCTTCGTAGGTGCCGAAGGGCAGATCGCCGAGCAGCCAGGCGTGGCGGTTGCCGGCGGCGACGCAGCGCAGGTGGTAGGCCACCTCGTCCAGCGTGACGGGCACGGTGCTTGTGCGCCCCTGCACCACCATGCCCAGCGAGTCGCCCACCAGCAGGCAGTCCACGCCGGCGTCGTCGGCCAGGCGTGCGAAGCTGGCGTCGTACGCGGTCAGCATGACGATCTTCTCGCCCTCGGCCAGCATGCGACGCAAGCGGTGCAGTGTGACGGGCTTGCGCTCGGTGTCGGTGGACATGGCGACCGTGGCGGTGGTGCTCATGCGGTGCCCTGCTCGGGGATCCTGGAGCGGATCTCGCGGACGCGGTTGCGTTCGTCCACGAACACCAAATCCGGCTTGTGCTGTGCCAGTGCGGACTCGGCCACCCAGCCGAAGGCCGCGATGATGATCAGGTCGCCCAGCGCCGCGCGACGCGCCGCCGAGCCGTTGAGCGAGATGATGCCGCTGCCGCGCTGCCCGCAGATGGCGTAGGTGATGAAGCGTTCACCGTTGGCGATGTTCCAGATGTGCACCTGCTCGTTCTCGCGCAGATTGGCGGCTTCCAGCAGATCCAGGTCGATGGCGCAGGAACCCTCGTAGTGAAGTTCGCATGCGGTCACCGTCGCGCGGTGGATCTTGGACTTCAGCATCTGGCGGTACATGGCGATGTCTCCAGGTGAAGCAGTCAGCGCGCCGCGATGCCCAGCGCGCCGAGCAGGCGCTGGTCGGCCGCCCAGTCGGGGTTGCCGGTGGTCAGCAGCTTGTCGCCGTAGAAGATGGAGTTGGCACCGGCCAGGAAGCACAACGCCTGCACCGCCTCGCCCATCTGCTGGCGACCCGCCGACAGGCGCACGCGGGCCTTGGGCATGGTGATGCGCGCCACCGCGATGGTGCGAACGAACTCGAAGGGATCGAGCGCCTCGGTGCCGTGCAGCGGCGTGCCTTCCACCTGCACCAGCTGGTTGATGGGCACCGACTGCGGGTAGGGGTCGAGATTGGCGATCTGCGCCACCAGGCCGGCACGCTCGCGGCGCAATTCGCCCATGCCGACGATGCCGCCGCAGCAGACGTTGATACCGGCCTCGCGCACGCTCTGCAGGGTCTGCAAGCGGTCGTCGTAGGTGCGTGTGGAGATGAAGCGCCCGTAGGCCTCGGGCGCGGTGTCGAGGTTGTGGTTGTAGTAGTCCAGGCCGGCCTCCTTCAGCGCATGCGCCTGGGTGTCGGTCAACATGCCCAGCGTGCAGCAGGCCTCCAGACCCTCGGCCTTGACCACGCGCACCAGTTCGGCCACCTTCTCGATGTCGCGGTCCTTGGGCGCTCGCCAGGCCGCGCCCATGCAGAAGCGCGACGCGCCCTGCTCGCGCGCGGCGCGCGCCGCGGCGGCCACCGTGGCCGGGTCCAGCAGCTTGGTGGCCTCGACCCCGGTGTCGTAGTGCACCGACTGCGGGCAATAGCCGCAGTCCTCTTCGCAGCCACCGGTCTTGATCGACAGCAGCGTCGACAGCTGCACTTCGTTGGCATCGAAGTGCTCGCGGTGCACCTGCTGGGCGCGGAAGATCAGGTCGTTGAAGGGCAGCTCGAACAGCGCGGCCACGGCGTCGACCGGCCAGCGCTGCGCTGCTCCGCCGGCCTTCTGGCGCGGGACGGGGCGGAACAGCTCGATCGGCTGGGCAACGGGGCTTGTGAGCTCGGACATGGTGGTACCGCTTCGGTAGGGTGAAATGGGCCGATCAGGCGCCAGGACGGATGTGCGCTGTCGCTTCGTCTTCCACCCGCTGCCAGATCTCGATGGCCATCGGGTTGTTGCTCTCCTCGAGGATGTGGCCGACCAGGCCGATGGCGCGCGCCAGCACCCCGATGCCGCGCACGATCTTCCATGGCAGACCGAGCTCGCAGCAGATGGCACCGATCGCACCGGTGGCGTTGACCGGCAGCATCTTGCCCGACAGGCGCTCGGCCTCGGCGCAGATCAGCTGCTCGAGCTTGATGTAGTCGCCCGAGTAGCCGTTCTCTTTGGCGATCTGGAACAGTCGCGGTGCGCGCGGGTCCACGGGCTTGTGCAGCGGGTGGCCCAGGCCGGGGACGATCTGGCCCCGGGCGCGGAAACCGGCAACGACCTCAACCGCAATCTTCTCCAGGTCGGCGCCTTTCGTGCCGGGCGGCAGCGCCTCGTACAGCATCTTCGCGGTGCCCTCGGTGGAACCCACGAACACCGTGCCTAGGCCGCACAGCCCGGCCGCCACTGCGGCCTGCAGCGATTCGGGGGCGCCAGCGTAGGTCAGCCGCGCAGCCAGTGCGCTGGGCGTGATGCCATGTTCGACCAGCGTCACCGCCACCGCGTTGAACAGCCTCGACTCCGGCGGCGTCGGCATGCGCCCCAGGATCTGCAGAAAGGCCATGTCGCCCAGGTTGATGTGGCCCAGCAGTTCGTCGGGCAGGCTCTTGCCGTGGACCTCGATCCTGTCGTGCGTGCTCCAGGCGATGTCCGAGCGGATGGGTTTAGTCTTTCGGGCCATGAAGGTTTCCTTCGTTGCGTTGTGATTCAGGCAGTGCCACCGGCGCTGCGCAGGATGGCCAGGGCGCGCTCGTGCAGCGGCTTGTCGATCATCTGGCCGTCGACGGCCACGGCAGCCCCGGCGGCGGCGGCAAAGGCCGCGCAGATGCGGCGCGCCCAGGCCACGCGTTCGGCCTCGGGCATGAAGGCGGCCTGCACCGTTGCCACCTGCTTGGGGTGGATGCACAGCTTGGCGCCGAAGCCCTGGCGCCGTGCGCGCAAGGCGTCGTCGCGCAGCCGCACCGCATCGTCAATGGCGGTGCTGACGCCGTCGGCCGGCGCGTCCAGCCCGCCCAGGCGCGAGGCCAGCACCACCTGCGAACGGAAATGCAGCAGTTCGATTTCCGTGCCTTCGGGGTCGCAGTCGATGCCCAGGTCCAGCGCCAGATCGACGCTGCCGAAGGCCAGCCGCACGACGCCCGGCACACGCGCGATGTGGAGCACCTGCTCGACACCGCGCGCCGATTCGATGATCGCCAGCAAGTCCTTGAAGCAGGCCTCGAAAGCGCTGCAGACGGCGTCGATGCCATCGGCCTTGGGCAGCATCACACCCGCCACGCCGGGGTGGCGGCACAGCTCGAGGTCGTCCTCGAACCACGGCGTGCCGGCGGCATTGATGCGCACCACCACCGGCATGGCCTCGTCCAGCGCATTGGCCAGGGCGTCGCGCGCGCCGGCTTTTGCTGCGGGCGCCACCGCGTCCTCGAGGTCGATGATCACCGCGTCGGCGCCCGAGGCGCGCGCCTTGGCGTAGCGTTCGGGCCGGTCGGCGGGAACGAACAGGTAGGCGCGTGGCGACGCGCCTGTAGCCAGGGCTGTGCTCATGCCGGCAGCCAGCGGCCCATGCGGGCAGCGTCAGCCACGCCCCAGGTGCTGGCGATCAGCGCGTCCATCTCGGCCGGCGTCGCCGCGCCACCGTAGGCGGCAAGACGGCGCGCCTTGTCCTCGAGCTCGGGGCGGCTGAGGGTGTTGCCCGGGTCGCCCTTGGGCTCGTCGACCCGCGCCTGCAGCGTGCGCCCGTCGTGCGTGCGGACGATGACCTTGCCGATCCAGCGCTGCGGATAGGCCGTGTCGACCTCGGTGTCGAGCTGCATCGTGACCTTGTCGCGCAAGGCGGCGATGCGGGGTGCAAGGAAATGGCGGTCGAACTCGTCCAGGCCCGCATAGCCATGTTCGGCCACCAGGGCGAGCACCGTGCCCATCGAGAACTTGGCCTGGTGCACCGTGCCGGGCACGACGACGCGGCCGAGCACGTCGATGGCACCCTGGTGCACCTGCGCGGTGACGGCGGCGATGTCGTCGGGCCTCAGCCGGTGCTCGCGCATCAGCAGCAGCAGCGCATCGGCGCTGGGGTGGGTGTGGCGACACGAGGCGTGGTACTTGAACGAGGTCTCGGCCGTCGCCCAGCGGCTGCCCAGCCCGGCGCTCAGGCGTGCAGGGTCGGCGTCGCTGGACATGCCGGCAGCCATGCCCTGCGCGCCTTCGAGGATCTGGCGCGCACCGGTGAAACCGGCCTTTGCCAGGTAGGCCGAGGCCAGCCCGGCCGATGCGGCATGGGCGCAGTGCAGTTGCTTGGAATCGGCGGCATCGCGCAGGAATTCCCACAGCCCGGCCGCCTGCGTGCCGGCGCTGCCGAAGGCGTGCAGCATCTGCGCCGCGTCCAGCCGCAGCAGCCGCCCGGTGGCGGCGGCGGCGGCCAGCGTGCCCGCCGTGGCGGTGGTGTGGAAGATGCGGTAGTGCGAACGGCCGAGGAATTCGCCGACGCGGATGCCGACCTCGTAGCCCGCCACCACCGCGGCCAGGAACTCGCGCCCACTGGCGCCGATGGCCTGCGCCACCGCCAGCGCGGGCGGGAAGACCACCGCCGCAGGGTGGAACACCGAGCCGTTGTGCACGTCGTCCTGCTCGACCACATGCGAGGCCGCGGCGTTGACCATGGCGGCGAAGTGCGGCGAGCTCATGCGCCGCGTGATCAGCACTTCGGCGCCGCCATCGGCCGGCCCCATGCTGGACGCATAGGCCTCGATGGCCTGCACCGCGCGGGCGCTCTTGCCGGCCAGCGTGGAGCCGGTCCAGTCCAGGAACAGGTCTTCGGTGCGCCGCAGCACCGGCGCCGGAATGCTGTCGAACTGCAGGCCGGCGGCGAAGGCGGCCAGCCTGGCGCCGGGCGTGTCGTGCGTGCTCATGAACAGCCCTTCATGCTCAGACCGCGCGCTCGACATGCAGGCGCGCGATGTCGGCCGCGCCGTAGCCCAGTTCGGCCAGGATGGCATCGGTGTGCTGGCCCAGGGCCGGCACTGCGCCCATCGGCGGCGGCTCCTCGCCCGACAGGTGATGCGGCGGGTACAACGCCGGCACCGGCCCGCCCGGCGTGCCGATCTCGGCCCAGCGCTGGCGCGCCTGCAGTTGCGGATGCGTCCACAGGTCGGCCATCTCGTTGAGCTGGGCGTTGGCGATCTGCGCGTCTTCCAGGCGCTCGATCAACTGCGCCGCCGTCAACTTGGCGAGGACGGCGTCGATGATGCCGAACAGCTTGTCCTTCTGCGCCAGGCGGTTGGCGTTGCCCAGGTACTGCTTGGCCAGCGCCGGCTGCAGCAGGACCTTGTCGCAGAAGGCCGTCCACTCGCGGTCGTGCTGCACGCCCAGCACCACCGACTTGCCGTCACCGCAGGTGAAGGGGCCGTAGGGGTAGATGGCGGCGTGCGAGGCACCGGCGCGCACCGGCGGCGGCTGCCCTTCGAAGGTGTAGAAGAGCGGGTAGCCCATCCATTCCGACATCGCCTCGAGCATCGAGATTTCGAGCCGCTGGCCGCGGCCGGTGCGCCCACGCTCCAGCAGCGCGGCCAGCACGCTGCTGTAGGCGTACATGCCGGCGGCGATGTCGGCGATCGACAGCCCGGCCTTGGACGGATGCTCGGGCGTGCCGGTCACCGATACGAAGCCCGATTCGCTCTGGATCAGCAGGTCGTAGGCCTTCTTCTCGGTGTACGGGCCGCCGTCGCCGTAACCCGAGATGTCGCAGACCACGATGCGCGGGTTGATGGGCGCGAGGCTGGCATGGTCCAGGCCCATGCGTGCGGCCGCACCGGGCGCGAGGTTCTGCACCAGCACGTCGGCGCGTTCAACCAGCTTCTGCAGCACCGCCCGCGCTCCGGGGTTCTTCAGGTCCAGCGTCAGGCTTTCCTTGCTGCGGTTGCACCAGACGAAGTGCGAGGCCGAGCCGCGTGCGCGCGTGTCGTAGGCGCGCGCGAAGTCGCCTTCGCCGGGACGCTCGACCTTGATGACGCGTGCACCCAGGTCGGCCAGCTGCCGGGTGCAGAACGGCGCAGCGATGGCGTGTTCCAGCGTTACGACCAGCATGCCTTGCAAGGGAAGCATCGCCATCCTTCAGAACGAACGCGGCAGGCCGAGCACATGCTCGGCCACGTAGGACAAGATCAGGTTGGTCGAGATCGGCGCCACCTGGTACAGCCGCGTCTCGCGGAATTTGCGTTCGATGTCGTATTCGCAGGCAAAACCGAACCCGCCGTGGGTCTGGATCGCCGCATTGGCGGCTTCCCATGAGGCCTTGGCCGCCAGGTACTTGGCCATGTTGGCCTCGGCGCCGCAGGCTTCGTGGGCGTCGAACAGGTCGCAGGCGCGCCAGCGCATCAGGTCGGCGGCTTCCAGCTCGATGTGGCTCTCGGCGATCGGAAACTGCACCGCCTGGTTCTGCCCGATCGGGCGGTCGAACACACGTCGATCACCGGCGTAGGCCGCGCTGCGCTTGACGAACCAGCGCCCGTCGCCGATGCATTCGGCGGCGATCAGCGTGCGCTCGGCGTTCAGGCCGTCGAGGATGTACTTGAAGCCCTTGCCTTCCTCGCCGATCAGGTTCTCGGCCGGGATCTCCAGGTTTTCGAAGAACAGCTCGTTGGTCTCGTGGTTGACCATGTTGCGGATCGGGCGCACGGTCAGCCCCTTGCCTATCGCCTGGTGCAGATCGACGATGAAGATCGACATGCCCTCGGACTTGCGCTTGACCTCGGCCAGCGGCGTGGTGCGCGCAAGCAGGATCATCAGGTCGCTGTGCTGGACGCGCGAGATCCACACCTTCTGGCCGTTGACGACGTAGCGGTCGCCGCTGGCGCTGCGCAGCGCGGTCGTCTTGAGCTTGGTGGTGTCGGTGCCGGCGCTCGGCTCGGTCACGGCCATCGACTGCAGGCGCAGCGCACCGGTGGCGATCTTGGGCAGGTAGCGGCGCTTCTGCTCGTCCGAGCCATGGCGCAGCAAGGTGCCCATGTTGTACATCTGGCCGTGGCAGGCGCCGGCGTTGCCGCCGTTGCGGTTGACCTCTTCCATCACCACCGAGGCTTCGGCCAGGCCGAGGCCGGCGCCGCCGTATTCCTCGGGGATCATCACCGCCAGCCAGCCGGCCTGCGTCAGGGCATCGACGAAGGCCTCGGGGTAGCCGCGCGCGTCGTCGATGCCGCGGAAGTACTCGTCGGGGAAGCGGCTGCACAGCTCGCGCAGGGCCGCTCGCAGTTCAGGGTGGCGTTCGCGGGCTTCGGACATGGGGATGGGCGCAGGGCTGGAGGGACGCGACGATTCTACCGAACATGCGTTAGGTAGTGAAGACGGGCGGCGCCGACAGGGTGTTGTCGGCGGCCGCCGGCGGCCGGCAGGCCTACAGCGCCGACACGAGTTCGGGCACGGCCTGGAACAGGTCAGCCACCAGCCCGTAGTCGGCGACCTGGAAAATCGGCGCTTCGGCGTCCTTGTTGATGGCCACGATGACCTTGCTGTCCTTCATGCCCGCCAGGTGCTGGATGGCGCCGGAGATGCCGACCGCGACATACAACTGCGGCGCCACGATCTTGCCGGTCTGCCCGACCTGGTAGTCGTTGGGGGCATAGCCCGCGTCGACCGCAGCGCGCGAGGCGCCGAGCGCCGCGCCCAGCTTGTCGGCCAGCGGCTCGAGCACGCCGTGGAACTTGTCGGCCGCACCCAGGCCGCGGCCGCCCGAGACGATGACGGATGCGGCCGTCAGCTCGGGGCGCTCCAGCTTGACCACCTCGCGCCCGACCAGCTGCGTCAAGCCCAGGTCGGCCGCCGCGGCGACGCTTTCCACCGCCGCCGAGCCGCCGCTGGCCGCCACCGGGTCGAAGGCCGTGGTGCGGATGCTCAGCACCTTGACCTTGTCCTTGGACTGCACGCGGGCCACGGCGTTGCCGGCATAGAACGGGCGCTGGAAGGTGTCGGGCGACTCGATGGCCGTCACGTCAGACAGCTGCGAGCTGTCGAGCAGCGCGGCCACGCGCGGCAGCACGTTCTTGCCGAAGGCCGTTGCCGGCGTCAGTACGTGCGTGTAAGAGGCGTCGGCGCGCACCTGCTGGACCACCAGCGCGGCCAGGTTTTCGGCTAGCTGTGCGCCGTAGTGGGCGGCGTCGGCCACCAGCACCTTGGCCACGCCGGCCACCGCCGCGGCGGCCTGGCCTGCGGCGGCGCAGCCGCTGCCGGCCACCAGCACGTGCACCGGCTCGCCGATCTTCACGGCGGCGGCGATGGTGTTGAGCGTGGCGGGCTTGATCGCCGCGCCGTCGTGTTCAGCAATGATCAGGGTCGTCATCAGATCACCTTCGCTTCGTCTTTGAGTCGCTTGACGAGATCGGCCACATCGGCCACCTTGATGCCGGCCTTGCGCGCTGCCGGTTCGTCCACGCGCAGCGTGGCGGTGCGCGGCGCCAGATCCAGGCCCAGCTCGGCCGCCTTGATCACCTCGAGCGGCTTCTTCTTGGCCTTCATGATGTTGGGCAGCGTGATGAAGCGCGGCTCGTTCAGGCGCAGGTCGGTCGTGATGACCACCGGCAGCTTCATCTGCAGCGTCTCCAGCCCGCCGTCGATCTCGCGGCTGATGGTCGCTGCGCCGCCCTCGATCTTCACCTTCGAGGCGAAGGTGGCCTGGGCCCAGCCCATCAGCGCGCCGAACATCTGACCGGTCTGCCCGGCGTCGTCGTCGATCGCCTGCTTGCCGAAGATGGCGATCTGAACGCCTTCCTTGGCCGCCACGTGCTGCATCAGCTTGGCCACGGCCAGCGGCTCGAGCACGTCGTTGCTCTCGACCAGGACACCGCGGTCGGCGCCGATGGCCATGGCGCTGCGCAGCGTCTCCTGGCAGCCCACCGGGCCGCAGGACACGGCGATGATCTCGGTGGCGACACCGGCCTCCTTCAACCGCACCGCCTCTTCACAGGCGATCTCGTCGAAGGGGTTCATCGACAGCTTCTGGTTCGCGAGATCGACTCCCGAACCGTCCGACTTCACGCGGGCCTTGACGTTGTAGTCGAGCACCCGTTTCACGGCGACAAGTACTTTCACATTTGCTCCATCAGTTTGACATGCCAATCTATCCAAGCCGCAGCAGGCTGCGGCTTTCGCCAATCCCAGGTCCGGGCCCGACAGCCGCGCATGTTGTCGGTGCTAGCGCTCGTGTTCATGCCAAAGTCCGCAGTCTCTCGCGTGCAATGCCCTCGGGCGCGACCGAGCCCAGGCGTTCGGCCAGGCGCGGAAACAGCAAGTGAAACATGCGCTGCGCCAGCAGTTCCACACCCATGCGACGGTCCGGTCGATACCACTGGCCGGTCCAGTTGAGCGCGCCCAGCACCGTGTGGCGCACAAGGCCGGTGTCGGCCTCCACCAGACCCAGCGCGGCAGCCTCGTCGATCGGCGCCATCCAGAGTTCCTCGTAGGCGTCGCGCGAGGTCAGCACGCGTGCCCGTGCCGGCTCCGACAGGCTGCGCCACTCGTAGAGCATCACGGTCATCGCGTCCAGCTTCGGCCCCAACAGCGCGGTCAGATGGCAACGCACCATCGCCAGCATGCGTTCAGGCAGGCGCGACTCGCCAGCCAAGCCGGTCTGCACGCCGCTCAGGATATCCCGCACGCCCTCTTCCATGACAGTGACCAGCAATTCTTCCTTGGTGGTGAAGTGATAGAAGATCGAGCCCGAGGTCATGCTCAGCGCCTCGGCGATCTGCCGCACCGAGGTGCGCTCGTAGCCGTGCTGGCGAAAGAGCATCGCCGCGGTCTTCAGGATCAGGCCCCTGCGGCTGGTGTCGCCTGCGTCGTTCATGGCCTATACTTTATCAGCTAACAAGCGTTAGGTCGATGCGTCACCGGCGTTGCGTGAACGACGTCAACGACAAGGGAACCGCCGCGATGCTCCCCTGCCCCGTCTTCTCTGACATCGTCGCCCCCTACCTCCTCGCCTACGGCTGTGGAGCGCAGAAGCAGCAATGGCTGCCGAAGGTGGCCAGCGGCGAGGCACGAGCTCGTGGCTCAACGAGCGTTCGATGGCAGCCTTCGACGAAGCGGCCTCCATGGCCGTGGCCGACCCGCAGGTCAAGGGCGTGATCATCACCTCGGCGCGGCCCGAGTTCATCGTCGGCGCCGACCTGAACATGATGCTGGCCATCGAAGATGCGCCCGGCATGATGCGTTTCGTGACCGACCTGCACGCGCTGATGCGCGGCATCGAGACTGGCGGCAAGCCCTTCGTCGCCGCCATCAACGGCACCGCGCTGGGCGGCGGCTACGAACTGGCGCTGGCCTGCCACCGCCGCATCGCCGCCGACAACCCGAAGGCGCTGATCGGCCTGCCCGAAGTCGGCATCGGCCTGTTGCCGGGCGGCGGCGGCACGCAGCGCCTGTCGCGCATGATCGGCGTGCGCAACGCCCTGCCCTTCCTGCTCGAAGGGAAGAAGCTCGCGCCCGCCAAGGCCCTGGCCGCCGGCCTGGTCGACGAGGTGGTGCCCGCCGGCGAGCTGCTGGCGCGTGCCCGCGAATGGCTGCTGAAGGACGGCGCGGCCACCGCCGTGCACCCTGGGACCGCAAGGGCTTCAAGCTGCCCGGCGGCCCGGTGCAGAGCCCGGCCGGCTACGAGACCTTCACCGCCGGCAACGCCATGCTGCGCGAGAAGACCTTCGGCAACTACCCGGCGCCGGCGGCCATCATGAGCTGCGTCTACAACGGCTGCCAGGTCGACATCGACACCGGCTGCAAGGTCGAGATGCGCGAGTTCGTGAAGCTCGCGGTCGGGGCCGAGGCGAAGAACGTGATCCGCTCGCTGTTCTTCGGCATCACCGCGGCCAACAAGCTGTCGGCGCGGCCGCAGGGCGTGGCCACCGCCGCCTGCCGCAAGGTGGGCATCCTGGGCGCCGGCATGATGGGCGCCGGCATCGCCTGCGCGGCGGCCGAAGCCGGGCTGGAGGTGGTGCTGCTCGACACCAGCGCCGAGTTGGCCGCGCGCGGCAAGGCCTACGCCGATGCGCGCTGGGCCAAGCAGGTGCAGCAGGGGCGCATGAGCGAGGCCGCTCAGGGCAAGCTCGCGGCGCGCATCCGCCCGACCAGTGACTTTGCAAGCCTAGACGGCTGCGACATCGTGGTCGAGGCGGTGTTCGAAGACCGCGCGCTGAAGGCCGAGGTCACGCGCAAGGCCGAAGCCATGCTGGCGCCGACTGCGGTGTTCGCCAGCAACACCAGCACGCTGCCGATCACCGGCCTGGCGCAAGCCTCGGCGCGGCCGGCCAACTTCATCGGCCTGCATTTCTTCTCGCCGGCCGAGAAGATGCCGCTGGTCGAGATCATCCGCGGCCAGGCGACCAGCGACGACTGCCTGGCGCGCGCGATGGACTTCGTGAAGGCGCTGCGCAAGACGCCCATCGTCGTCAACGACAGCCGCGGCTTCTACACCAGCCGCGTGTTCTCCACCTACGTCGGCGAGGGCCTGACGCTGCTGGCCGAAGGCGTGAAGCCGGCGCTGATCGACAACGCCGGGCGCATGGCCGGCATGCCGGTGGGCCCGCTGGCGCTGGCCGACGAGGTGTCGCTGGAGCTGATGGCGCGCATCCGCAGGCAGACCGCTGCCGACCTCGGCGCGGCCTATGTTCGCAGCGCCATCGACGAGGTCTGCGAGCGCATGGTCGACCAGCTCGGCCGGCCGGCAAGAAGGGCGGCAAGGGCTTCTACGACTATCCGCAGGGCGGCACCAAACGCCTGTGGCCGGGGCTGGCCAGGATCTGGCGGCCCGCCGCGCAGCAGCCCGACGTGGCCGAGGTCAAGCGCCGGCTGATGTTCATCCAGTCGGTCGAGACCGTGCGCTGCATCGAAGAAGGCGTGGTCACGGCCGCGATCGACGCCGATGTCGGTGCGATTCTCGGCTGGGGCTTCCCGCCCTTCCTGGGCGGGCCGATCGGCCAGATCCACAGTCGCGGCATCGCCGCCTTCGTCGGCGACTGCGAACAACTGGCGGGCCGGCATGGCCCGCGCTTCGCGCCGCCCGAGTTGCTGCGCAGGATGGCACGCGACAACGAGGCCTTCTACCCGCGCTGAACGGCGGCGCGTGCCCGCTGGCCCGGTTCAACCGAGCCAGCGCTTGCGGCGCTTGCAGTGCTTCACGTCGCGGAAGCTCTCCTTTCTCGGAGCCGCCCGACAGGCCGTCAGATAACGCTGTCGCGTTCCACACGAAACGGCATAGAGCCGTGTCACTTGCCCGATTTGGCGAACTCACTGGAAGAAGTCTTGACGGTGGCCCAAACCAGATCGTCGTAGTCGGAAAACCAATCGGTCTGCGGCACCCACTTCGCGCCGTCCCACATCTCGATGCGGGTCTTGCCGCCACCGCCATGGTCCTTCGCCGTGACCGTCAACGGCGGAATCAATCCATTGGCGTTGTAGTTCCTGAGGCTTGTGAAGCCCTTGCGCATTTTCTCGGCCGTCAACGGCCATTTGTCGTTCCTGATCGCCAGGCGGGCAGCTTCGAAAACCGGGGCATAGACTCCCAGCCCGTTGGCGTAGTAGACATCGGAGAGGAGCTTTCGGTCACCCGCACCCCTGCCCTTGTCGTACAGCTCGCGACCGATCTCCTGAACCAGCGCCTGGTCGGTACCGCTTGCCACGATCGTCGATCGCCTGATTCCCTTGGCGGCGCCGGGCCCGATGTTGTTGATGTCGACATCGTTCAAGAAGCTGACCGTGACGATCTTGTCCATCGGGATGCCATTGCGCGTAGCCTCCTTGGCGGCCACCACATTCATCTGCGAGAAGCCCCAGTGCACGATCAGGTCGGGCTGAACGCGCCGAATCTGCGACCAGGCCGATGATTGGTCGCTGCCGGGCGGCGGGTAGGGGAACAACTGGAGATCGAAGCCTTCGCGCTTCTGCAACTCCTGCAGTACCGGGAGCGGTTCAAATGAAAACGGGTGGTCGAGGTGCAGGAACGCGATCTTCTTGCCCTTCAGGCTGCCGCCGGACTGCTTCTTGAAGTGGCTGATGATGTTGGCGGCCTGGCCCCAGTAGGTGGCTCCGAGCGGGAAGACCCATTCGAAGACCTCGCCGTCAACGGCGTCGCCACGGCCTGCGATGGCCTGGATCATGACCTTGCCGTCCTTCATCGCGCGCGGCAGCACGCCTTTCGCTACCGGGGTGGACAGGAAGTCGACCGTGATCGCCTGATCCTTCATGCGCTCATAACACTCGATGCCGCGCTGCGGCTCGTTGCCGTGTTCCACGATGATGATCTCGACAGGGTGGCTTTCGATGCCGCCCTTCGAGTTGATCAGTGCCGCGTAGTCGCGTACCCCCTGCACGTACGGCACCGTGATGAACGGGTAGGACTTCGTCATGTCCATGCACAACGCAAAACGGATCGGATCCGCAGCCAGCGCATGTTGCGACGCCAGCATCAGCATCGCTGTGCCCAGCATCATCTTGAGTCTTGTGGTGATCATTGCATTCCTCTTGGTAAGGGGCGACCTGATTCGTAAGGAAACTAAGCCTAGCTCCTCGAAGGCTGGTCACGGCGGTCACTTCGGCCAACGGGCTACGGAACTACCCGGGTCTGGGGACCCTGTCTCGGCTCTTTGGGGTCGGTCGGATGTGGTCTGGATGCGTAGGCTTAGGCTCCTTTCGAATCAGAAGGGGCGATCAGGTTTGGGGTTCTTGCCGGCCCTCGCCGCACGCACCCGTGGCGCAACGGGCGGGTCGGCAATCGCCATCGGAGCGGGCGTGTCGGCAGGCAATGTGCCGGGGTCGCGCGTCAGGGCCGCAGCCGGGGTCGAGGACAGCGCGCGATCGAGCATCTCGGTGATCGCGACCGCGACCTGCGCGCCGGTCCAGGCCTGGCCGGGGTCGAACCACTTCTGCACCCAGTTCGCCATGCCCATGGCGGCGAAGATCACCAGCTTGGGCGAGCAGGCGACGACGCTGCCGTCGGCGATGCCTTCCTCGACCAGGGCGCGCAGGCCACGCTCGAACTCGTCGCGCTGCTTCACGATCCGGGCGCGGTCCGCGGGGCGCATCGCGCCTTCTTCGAGCAGCACCACCGCCGAGCCGTGGTCGCCGATCAGCCACAGCAGGTAGTGGCGCAGCGCCAGCACCGCCTTTTCGCGCCCGTTGCGCCCGCTGCGCGCACCCAGCGCCAGCCCCTCCAGCGAGACCGTCATCGCCAGTTCGTGGCAGCGGTAGAGCAGTTCGCGCTTGTCCTTGACGTAGTAGTACAGCGCCGCCTTGGTCAGGCCCAGGTTGCGCGCGATCGCGTCCAGCGAGGTGCCGTGGTAGCCGGCACGGCCGAAGGCATGCGCAGCTTCGCGCACCAGCACGTCGAGCTTGATCTGGCGGCGCTGCTCCAGGCCGGGCAGCGCCGACTTCCAGACGCCCGGATCACCTGCCTTGCTTGCCATTCCGACCCCGAACTGCCATCACGCCCCCTGCCTGCTTCACAAAACGCCCTGCCCCGCCCTGCCCCGCCCGGCGCCGGCCGCTGCGGCGCGGCGCGCCTGGTGCGCGCCCGGCAGGCGCCCATTTCTAACAGGCGATCAGGGAATTGTCCATATGGACAAACTGTTAACCGTTCGGTAGATTAGGACCCAAGGCCATTGCCAAGAGCGTCGCGCTGGCATTGCCGTCTTTCACCCCTGAACGGCTCTGCCGAACCCCGGGAGCTGCACCATGTTCATCACCACCGAGCACGACCAGTTGCGCAGCACGGTGCTGCGCTTCGTCGAGGCCGAGATCAACCCGCGCGTCGACGAGTGGGAGGCCGCGGGCATCTACCCGGCGCACGAGGTCTTCAAGAAGCTCGGCGCGCTCGGCCTGCTGGGCATCCACAAGCCCACCGAATTCGGCGGCCAGGGCCTGGACTACAGCTACGAGCTGATGATGGCCGAGGCCCTTGGCCACGCCCACTGCATGGGCGTGCCGCTGTCGATCGGCTGCCAGACCGACATGGCCACGCCGGCGCTGGCGCGCTTCGGCTCCGACGCGCTGCGGCGCGAGTTCCTCGCACCGTCGATCGCCGGCGACTGGGTGGCGGCGATCGGCGTCTCGGAGCCACACGCCGGCAGCGACGTCGCGGCCATCACCACCACGGCGCGGCGCGACGGTGGCGACTACATCGTCAACGGTTCGAAGATGTGGATCACCAACGCCACCCAGGCCGACTGGGTCTGCCTGCTGGTGAACCTGGGCGACGGCCCGGCGCACCGCAACAAGAGCCTGCTGTGCGTGCCACTGGACACGCCCGGCGTGACACGCGGCAAGCGCCTGGACAAGCTGGGCATGCGCAGCTCCGACACGGCGCCGCTGTATTTCGACGAGGTGCGCATCCCGCAGCGCTTTCGCATCGGCGACGAGGGCCGCGGCTTCGAATACCAGATGCAGCAGTTCCAGGAAGAGCGCTTGTGGGCCGGCGCGGCCTCGCTGATGCTGATGGAGCGCACGATCCGCGACTGCGCGGCCTACACCGGCGCGCGCCCGGCCTTCGGCGCACCGCTGCTCGACAACCAGTACCTGCACTTCAGGCTCGCCGAACTGCAGACCGAGATCGAGGCCCTGCGCGCGCTGGTCTACCGCGCGGCCGAGCTCTACATCGGCGGCCAGGACGTGACCACGCTGGCCTCGATGGCCAAGCTCAAGGTCGGGCGCCTGCAGCGCGAGGTAGCCGACAGCTGCCTGCAGTTCTATGGCGGCATGGGCTTCGTCAACGAGACGCCGGTGTCGCGCTTCTACCGCGACGGCCGGCTGTGCTCGATCGGCGGCGGTGCCGACGAGATCATGCTGAAGATCATCAGCAAGAACCTCGGGCTGTACCCGCGCCGCTGAAGGCGGCCGCCGCAGCCCACCGACACCGGAGCACCCGCATGGCCACGACCCGTTTCCGCACCACCCTGTGTGACATGCTGGGCATCGACTTCCCGGTCATGCTCGCGGCGATGGCGCCGGACATTTCAGACCCGAAGCTCGTCGCCGCGGTCTCTGAGGCCGGCGGCATCGGCGTGCTCGCCTGCGCCGACAAGGACCCCGAGGAAATCATCGCGCTCGCCGCGGAGACCCGCAAGCTCACCGGCAAGCCCTTCGGCATGGACATCGGCCTGCCGGCGCGCGTGGAAACCTACGGCCACGACTTCCGCGCCGCCGCTGCCAAGGCCCACTTTCCGCCGCAGCACCTGGCCTTGCGCGAGCGCTTCCTGCAGGAGCGTGGCATCCCCTTCGACGACGACGCCGCGCGCGCCACGCCGGGCATGAGTTCGGTCGCCTCGTTCAAGCTCGGCGAGACCTTCAGCCGCGAACAGGTCAAGGCCATCCTGCAGGCGCGGCCGGCGCTGTTCGTCTCGGCGCTGGGCAACCCGGCATTCATGGTCGCCGAGGCGCACGCGCTCGGCATCAAGGTGATGAGCCTGGTCGGCAAGGTGAAGGACGCGGTCAACGTCGCGCGCGGCGGCATCGACGCCGTCATCTGCACCGGCACCGCCGCCGGCGGCCACAGCGGCGATGTCGACGGCATGGTGCTGGTGCCGCATGTCGTCGAGCGCGTGGCGCCGGTGCCGGTGGTGGCCGGCGGCGGCATCGTCGACGGCCGCGGCCTGGCCGCCGCGCTTGCGCTGGGCGCAATCGGCGTCTGGGTCGGCTCGCGCTTCATCGCCAGCCGCGAATGCAGCGCGCCCGACTGGTACAAGCAGCGCATCGTCGACGCCGGCGACGACGCCACGGTGCGCAGCAAGTGGTACACCGGCAAGACCTGCCGCCACCTGCGCAGCGAGTGGGACACCGCCTGGGACGCCTCGGGCCTGGCGGCGCTGCCGATGCCCGATCAGGCGCTGCTGACCACGCCGATGGCGCTGGGCGCGGCAAGCGTCGGGCGCCACCTTGAATCGGGCATCTTCTGCGGCCAGGGCGTGGCGCGCATAGCCAGCGTGCTGCCGGCGCACGAGATCGTGACGCGAATGATCGACCAGGCGCGGGACATCCTGCAACGCGAGCTGCCCGCGCGCGTCAGCTTCAACTGAACTCCGACCGACGAAAGACCAAGACCATGGAAGTCATCGACACCCCGCAGCGCACCCCCAAGCTCGGCACGCTGGCGCAGGCCGCCGCACTCATCACCGACGGCAGCACGCTGGCATTCGGCGGCATCCACTCGCACAACGGGCCGATGGCGCTGATCCGCGAGATCGTGCGCCGCGGCACCAAGGGCCTGAAGCTGATCGCCAACGTCAGCGCCGGCATGCCGGCCGACCTGCTGGTGGGTGCCGGCTGCGTCGACACGCTGACCGTGTGCTACGTCGGCCTGGAGCACCTGGGCATGGCGCCGCGCTACCGCAAGGCGGTGGAGGAAAAGCGCATCAAGGTCATCGACGGCGACGAGATCTACTACGTGCTGGGCCTGAAGGCCGGCGCGCTGGGCCTGCCCTTCGTGCCCTATCCGCCCGGCCACGAAGCGCGCGACAACCCGAAGCGCGAACCCACCTACCAGCGCACCACCGACCCCTACACCGGGCGCGAGATCATCGTCTCGCCGGCGATCGCGCCCGACGTGGCGATCATCCATGCCGCCAAGTGCGACCCTTTCGGCAACGTCGTGCACCTCGGCTCGGTGGTCGGCGACGCGCTGATCGCCAAGGCCTCGCGCCGCACCATCGTCACGACCGAAGAGATCGTCACGCTGGAGAGCATCCAGGCCGACCCCAAGCGCACCAGCATTCCGGGCCACTACATCGACATGGTGGTCAAGGTGCCGTACGGCTCGCACCCGCTGTCGTGCCATGGCGTCTACAACCACGACGAGCCGGCGCTGATCGCCTACCGCGACGGCGACATCGATGCCTACCTGCGCGACTATGTGTTCGGCCCCGCCGACCACTTCGCGTACCTCGAGAAGTTCGGCATCGAGCGCCTGCTGAACCTGCGTGAATCGATCTGAGGAGCCGCCATGTCGAACATCAAGACAGCACAGGACTATTCGGTCGGCGAACTGATGGCGGTGGCCATCGCGCGCCAGATGAAGGGGCACGACGGCGACTGGGCCGCGGTGGGTGCCTATTCGCAGCTGCCCGCGGCCGGCATCAAGCTCGCGCGCATCCTCTACGCCCCCAACCTGTGGTGGCTGGCCGGCGGCGGCGGCGCCATCAATTCCAGCTCGAAGCTGCAGACCTCGACCTCGGACCACCGCGTGATCCGCGGCGCCGAGTACGTGATGGACATGGAAGACATCGTCGACATCGAGATGTGGCGCCACAACCGCGGCAACGAGCAGATCGTCGCCGTCATCGGCGGCATCCAGATCGACAAGCGCGGCAGCAGCAACATGGTCTGCGTCGGCGACTACGCCGCGCCAAAGGTGCGCGGCGTGGGCACGGTGGGGCTGTGCTTCGGCGTGTCGTTCGGGGTGCTGTACTTCTTCACGATGCACCACAACCGCAAGATCTTCGTCGACGAGGTCGACTTCATCAGCTCGCCCGGCCACACCGCCGACCGCGCCAAGTACGTGCAGTCGCTGTGCATGCCGCCCAAGCGCGTGTTTTCGCCGCTGGGCGTGTTCGACTTCGCGCCCGAGAGCGGCTTCATGCGCATCCACTCGCTGCACCCCGGCGTCACCGTGGCCGACGTGCAGGCGGCAACCGGCTTCGAGGTCGGGGTTCCGGCCACGGTCGCCGAAACCGAAGCGCCGACGGCGCAGGAACTGGCCGTGCTGCGCCAGATCGTCGATCCGGACGGGTTGTTGAAGGAGCTGCGGATCACGCGCTGAGCCCGGCCGGAGCGGGGGCCAGGACGCGCGGCGCGCATGGTCCAGGCTCTGTGACGGCGGCGCGGCTTTCCTGTACCATTGGTCTTTCTAACGGTTGTTAGGTCAACGGTTGTCTGGCCAGTCGGGGGCGGTGACGCTTCGTCCGCTCAAGCGGACTCCAGCCTGCGTTTCGGTCCTTCCATCCGCATCGAACGCACCATCGCGACCCATGCCCGTCCTGCAGACCCAGATCGATTCCGGCTCGGAACTGTTTGCCCGCCACCGGGCGCAGATGCTCGCCCTGATCGAATCGTTCCGCGGTTTCGAGGGCCGCGTGCGCGATACGTCCAACGCGATGGAGTCCCGATTCCGCGCCCGCAAGCAGTTGCTGCCGCGCGAGCGCGTCGCGCGCCTGCTCGACCGCGGCTCGCCCTGGCTGGAGTTGTCCACCCTGGCCGGCTTTCGCATGCACGACGACGACGGCGAGAAGAACGTGCTCGGCGGCGGCATCGTCACCGGCATCGGCATCGTCTCGGGCGTGCGCTGCATGATCTTCGCGTCCGACAGCGCCATCAAGGGCGGCACGATCACGCCGATGGGCATGAGGAAGAGCCTGCGCGCCGAAGCCATCGCGCTGGAGAACAAGCTGCCGGTGGTGCGCCTGGTCGAATCCGGCGGCGCCAACCTGATGCACGTGGGCGAGGTCTTCATCGAGGGCGGCCGCGGCTTCGCCAACCAGGCGCGGCTGTCGGCCGCCGGCATTCCGCAGGTGACGGTGATGCACGGCCACTCCACTGCCGGCGGCGCCTACCTGCCGGGCATGTCGGACTACGTGATCATGGTGCGCGGCCGCGCCAAGGCCTTCCTCGCCGGCCCGCCGCTGCTCAAGGCCGCCACCGGCGAGATCGCGACCGATGAAGAACTGGGCGGCGCCGAGATGCACACCAGCATCTCTGGCGTAGCCGAGTACCTGGCCGAGGACGACGCCGACGGCCTGCGCATCGCGCGCGACGTGCTGGCCCGCCTGCCCTGGAACCACAAGGTGCCGGCCGTGCCGCTGCGCGCTTGGAAGCCGCCGCGCTACGCGGCCGATGACATCGCCGGCCTCGTGCCGCCCGACTACCGCCAGCCCTACGACGTGCGCGAACTGCTGGCGCGAATCATCGACGACTCGGACTTCCTCGACTTCAAGCCCGACTTCGGCGCCGCCACCGTTTGCGGCCACGGTGCCATCGAAGGCCAGCCCTGCGGCTTCATCGGCAACAACGGCCCGATCGATCCGCAGGGGTCGAACAAGGCCACGCAGTTCATGCAGCTGTGCAACCAGTCGGGCACGCCGCTGGTGTACCTGCAGAACACCACCGGCTTCATGGTCGGCAAGGACGTCGAGCAGGTCGGCATGATCAAGCACGGCTCGAAGATGATCCAGGCCGTCACCAACTGCACGGTGCCGCGCATCACGCTGATGATCGGCGCCTCGTTCGGCGCCGGCAACTACGGCATGTGCGGCCGGGCCTACGACCCGCAGTTCGTCTTCGCCTGGCCCAATGCCCGCGTGGCGGTGATGGGCGGCGAGCAGGCGGCCACGGTGATGCGCATCGTCACCGAGGAGAAGATGGCGCGCGCCGGCAAGGCACCCGAGCCGGCCCATCTGGACGCGATGCGCGCCGAGATCCTGAAGCGCTTCGACATGGAGTCGCACTCGCTGTTCGCCACCGCCCGGCTGTGGGACGACGGCATCATCGACCCGCGCGACACGCGCCAGGTGCTGGCGGCTACGCTGGCCATCTGCCGTGAAGGCCGGGCACGCAGCTTGCGGCCCAGCAGCTTCGGCGTGGCGCGGATGTGACCCGGTGATGAGCCGCACGACCATGAGCCGCACCACCTTCAGCACGGTGCTTGTCGCCAACCGCGGCGAGATCGCCTGCCGCGTCATCCGCACCGCGCGCGCCGAAGGCTACCGGACGGTGGCCGTGTACAGCGAGGCCGACGCCGGCGCGCTGCACGTGCAGCAGGCCGACCAGGCGCTGTGCATCGGCCCGCCGCCGGTGCGCGACAGCTACCTCAGCATCGAAGCCGTGCTTTGCGCTGCCGCCGCCAGCGGCGCCGATGCGATCCACCCCGGGTACGGCTTCCTGTCGGAGAACGCCGCGTTTGCGCGTGCGGTGCAGGCCGCCGGCCTGGTGTTCATCGGCCCCGACCCGCACGCCATCGAGCAGATGGGCAACAAGGCCGCTGCCAAGCGCCTGATGTTGGCTGCCGGCGTGCCCTGCGTGCCCGGCTACCAGGGCGCCGACCAGTCCGACAAGACGCTGCTCGCCCAGGCGCGCGAGATCGGCGCGCCGGTCATGGTCAAGGCCGCGGCCGGCGGCGGCGGGCGCGGCATGCGCCTGGTGACCGACTTGGCCGAGCTGCCCGCGGCGCTGGCCACGGCGCGGTCCGAGGCCGCCAACGCCTTCGGCTCGGACGAGCTGATCCTGGAACGCGCGGTGGTCGAACCGCGGCACGTCGAAGTGCAGGTGTTCGCCGACCGGCACGGCAACGTCATCCACCTCGGCGAGCGCGACTGCTCCATCCAGCGCCGGCACCAGAAGGTGTTCGAGGAAGCGCCCTCGCCCGCCGTCGATGCTGCCTTGCGTGCGCGCATGGGCGCGGCGGCGGTGGCGGCGGCCAAGGCGGTGCAGTACGTCGGCGCCGGCACGGTCGAATTCCTGCTCGACCGCGAAGGCCGCTTCTATTTTCTGGAGATGAACACGCGGCTGCAGGTCGAGCACCCGGTCACCGAATGCATCACCGGCCAGGACCTGGTGGCCTGGCAGTTGGCCGTGGCGCGCGGCGAAGCGCTGCCGCTGACGCAGGACCAAGTGCGGCTGCAGGGCCATGCCATCGAGGTGCGCCTGTACGCCGAGGACCCGCAGGCCGACTTCCTGCCGCAAAGCGGCGATGTGGCGCTGTGGCGGCCACCCGCCGGCCCCGGCATCCGCGTCGACCACGGCCTGGCCAGCGGCCAGACCATCAGCCCCTACTACGACCCGATGATCGCCAAGGTCATCGCCCACGGCGCCACGCGCGACGAGGCCCGCCGCCGCCTGCTGGGCGCGTTGCGCGCCACCCGTGTGCTGGGGCTGCCGACCAACCTGGGCTTCCTGACGGCGGCCGCCGAGCATGAAGTGTTCGCCGCCGGCGCCGCCACCACGGCCTTCATCGGCCAGCACTTCGGGCCCGCGCAGTTGCAGGCCAAGGCGCCCGGCACGCGCGTGGTGGCCGTTGCCGCCGCGCTGTGCTTCGACGCCAGCGCCTACCGTGGCGCGCAGGCCGGCTGGCGCTCCAACGGGCCGGCGCGCTGGCCCATGGATCTGGCCGAGGACGAGCGCCGGCATGCCGTACACGTGACCGTGCGCGGGCCGGGGCGCCTGCACGTCGAGCTCGACGGCGGCGTTGCGCACGACATCGAACTCGGGCCTGCCGACGGCGCCGACCGGCCGCTGTCGATCGACGGCGTGCACACCCGCGTCACCGCGGTGGCGGCCGGCGGCAGCCTGCACCTGGCGCTGGACGGCTGCGTCGCCAGCGTCGACGACGTGACCTACGCGCCGCCGCGCGGCAGCGAGCAGGCGGCCGAGTCGACGATCAGCGCGCCGATGAACGGGCGCGTGCTGGCGGTGCTGGTGCAGGCGGGCGATGCCGTCACCAAGGGCCAGCGCCTGGCTGTGCTGGAAGCCATGAAGATGGAGCACCAGCTCGTCGCGCGGCGCGACGGCGTGGTCGAGCGCGTCGCCGTGCGCGCCGGCGACCAGGTGGCCACGCGCGCCGTCATCGCCACCCTGGTCGAAGCCGCCGCGACGTCCTGAACGCCCAACCCGAAACCCACCGTGAACACCAGCGCCAGCAGCAGCCCTTTCTACAGCGCCGAGCACGCGGCCTTCCGCGACGCCATGCGCCGCTTCGTTGCGCGCGAGATCACGCCCAACGTCGAGGCCTGGGAGGCGCAGGCCAGCTTCCCGCTTGAGCTGTACCGCAAGGCCGCCGAAATCGGACTGCTCGGCCTGGGCTTCCCCGAAGCCTGGGGCGGCAACGACGGCGACCTGTTCATGACCATCATCGCGGCACAAGAGCTGGCCCGCTGCGGCGCTGGCGGCGTGCTGGCCAGCCTGTTGTCGCACACCATCGGCTGCCCGCCGATCGTCAACGTCGGGTGCAACGAGATCAAGCGCAAGGTGCTGCCTTCGGTGCTGCGCGGCGAGAAGATCAGCGCGCTGGCGATCACCGAGCCCTCGGGCGGCTCGGACGTGGCCAACCTCAAGACCACGGCGCGGCGCGACGGCGTCCACTTCGTGCTCAACGGCTCAAAGACGTTCATCACCTCGGGCATGCGCGCCGACTTCTACACCGTGGCCGTGCGCACCGGTGGGCCGGGCGCCGGCGGGGTGTCGCTGTTGCTGGTGGACAAGGGCACACCCGGCTTCACCCAGACGCGGTTGGAGAAGATGGGCTGGCTGTGTTCGGACACCGCCACCCTGCACTTCGACGAATGCCGCGTGCCGGTGGACAACCTGGTGGGCAACGAGAACCAGGGCTTCAAGGCCATCATGCTCAACTTCAACCGCGAGCGCATTTTCCTGGCCGCCGGGGCCAACGGCTTTGCCCGTGTCTGCCTGGAGGAGGCCCTGGCCTGGGCGCAGCAGCGCGAGATGTTCGGCGGCCGGCTCATCGACCAGCAGGTCACGCGCCACAAGCTGGCCGACATGGCCATGCGCATCGAGGCCACGCAGGCCCTGCTGGAACTGCTGGCCTGGCGCGTCGAACAGGGCGAGGCGCCCGTCGGCGAGATCTGCCTGCTGAAGAACCAGGCCACCCAGACCATGGCCCACTGCGCCAGCGAGGCGGTGCAGATGCACGGCGGCGCGGGCTTCATCCGCGGCGTCAAGGTCGAGCGCATCTACCGCGAGGTCAAGGTCAACGCCATCGGCGGCGGTGCAGAAGAAGTGATGCGCGACCTGGCAGCGCGGCAATTGGGGTTCCACTGATGAACCAGCCCGACATCGAAGAAGGCGCAACGGCCCGCCTGTGCGCCGCGATGCACGAGGCGCTGCGCAGCGCGCCTGCGGTGTCGCGCGGCGATGCTTTCCCCCGCGCCTGGTGGCAGCACCTGGGCGCACAGGCCATGCTGGGCGTGGGCTTCGACCCCGATGGCGGCGAGCCCCGTGCCGACTGGCCGGCCGTGGCTGCGCTGGCGGGCATCATCGCGCGCGAGACGGCCCACCTGGGGCTGGCCCTGGGCTGGCTGATGAACGAGATGCTCGGCCGCTTCGTCATCGGCCCGCACGTCGGCAATGACGGCCATCGCGCCCTGCTGCGTATGATGGCCCGAGGCCGCAAGATCGTTGCCCTGGCCATCTCCGAGCCGCAGGCCGGCGCCCACCCCAAGCTGCTGCGCTGTGCGGCGCGCCAGCACGACGGCCAATGGTTGCTCGAGGGCGAGAAGTCCTTCGTCAGCAACGGCCCGGCGGCCGATGTCGTCGTCGTGCTGGCGGTCACGGGCGAGGACGCTGGGCGCAAGCGCTTCGACGCCTTCATCGTCGACGCCGACAATCCGGGCCTGGCCCGCCGACCGACCGGGCGTGACGCAGTGCTGCTGCCGCTGGGCCACTGCGGCCTGGTGCTGGACGGCTGCCTTGTCCCCGATGCGCGGCGTCTGGACACCGACGGCAAGGCCTTCGACCTGATTGCCAAACCGCTGCGGACCTTGGAGGACACCCTGCTCGGTAGCGCCATGGCGGGCGCGATGCAGGCCGAACTCGAGGCCCTCGCCCGCTGGCAGCGAGGCACGAGGCCGACGCCCGACACCCTGCGGCGCCTGGGCGCGTTCCGGCTGGAGCTGATGGCGATCGACACCCTGGTTGCGCAGTCGTCGCGACAACTCGCTCGCCAGGGGCCCGGCGAACAGCTTGCCGATCTCAACGCCGGCCTGCGCATCCTGCTGCAGCGCTGGCAGGCTGGTTGCGAAGCCTTCGCTGCCCAGCTCGACGACCACGAAACGCGGCTGCTCGACATCGCCGGCGATCTGCGCATCGTGCTCGGCATTGCGCGCGGAGTCGGTGAAGCACGCCATCTGAAGGCCGGCACCGGCCTGGTCAGTACCAAGGAAAACCATGAAATCCCTGCATGACTCGCATTTCGACACCGTCGACGTGGTGTCGTCCCGCCTCGCGGACGTCGACTACATCTGCACCCGGGAGCTCGCCACCGCGGTCTACCTGGCGTTCAACCTGGAAAAGCCGATCCTGGTCGAAGGCCCGGCCGGCGTCGGCAAGACCGAACTGGCCAAGAGCATGGCCACCATCCTGGATGTGCCGCTGATCCGCCTGCAGTGCTACGAGGGCCTGGACGAATCGAAGGCACTGTACGAATGGAAGTACGGCAAGCAACTGCTCTACACGCAGCTGCTGAAGGACAAGCTGGCCGAGATGATGCAGGGCGCGGTCGGCCTGGCGGCGTCGATCGAGCGCCTGCACAGCCACGACGACCTGTTCTTCTCCGAGCACTTCCTCGAGCCGCGGCCGCTGTACCAGGCGCTGCACCAGGAGCGCGGCTGCGTTCTGCTGATCGACGAGATCGACAAGTCCGACCCCGAGTTCGAGGCCTTCTTGCTGGAAGTGCTGTCGGACTTCCAGGTCTCGGTGCCCGAGATCGGCACCATCGTGGCCAAGGTCAAGCCGCTGGTGTTCCTGACCAGCAACAACACGCGCGAGATGAGCGACGCGCTCAAGCGCCGCTGCCTGCACCTGCACATCCCCTTCCCCGAGGCCAAGGTCGAGCGCACCATCCTCGAGCGCCGCGTACCCGGGCTGTCGCAGACCCTGAACCGCGAGCTGGTGGCCTTCGTGCAGGCGGTGCGCGCCATCGACCTAAAGAAGCAGCCCTCGGTCAGCGAAACCATCGACTGGGCGAAGACCCTGCTGCTGCTCAACGCCGAGCACCTGAGCCTGGATCTGGTGCGCGACACCCTCAACGTGTTCCTCAAGTTCGAGCAGGACATTGCCTCGGCTACCGAGCAGCTCCCGGCGCTGCTGGCGCAGGCGCGCAAGGACGCGGAACTGCCGCTGTCGAGCCATCATGCAAGCCACGCTTGAAGACTTCTTCAAGGCGCTGCGCGGCAGCGACATCGAAGTCAGCCTGAACGCGCAGATCGATGCTGCGCGCGCCACCGCGCTGGTGGGCTGGCGCGAACGCGAGCTGCTGAAGAGCGCCCTCGGCGCGACGCTGGTGAAGACCGTGCCCGACCGGGCCATCTTCGACCGGACCTTCGATCGCTTCTTCCACTTCGATACCTTCGGCACGCGCCCCGCGGGCCAGCCCGGCGCGGCGCCCGCTGCCGTGCCACCGCCCGACGAGCAGCCGCTGTCCAGCGCCGAAGGCAGCGGCCAGGGCAGCGGCGGCCCCGGCGGCTGCCAGGGCAGCGCCGGGCAGGCCCTGTCACAGCTGCTGCTGGCCGGCGACTCGGCCGCGCTGTCGCGCCGCATGCAGCAGGCGGCGCGCGACGTCGGCCTGACCGACATCTGGTTCTTCACGCAGAAGGGCTACTACACGCAGAAGATCCAGCGCGCCATGGGGCTGGACCTGCTCGACCGCGAGATCACCGAGGCGCGCCGGCAGACGCAGGCGCCGCAGCGCGCAGTGGAGCTCGAACGCGCGCGCAAGCACCTGTTCAACGAAGTGCGCAACTTCGTCGAACGCAAGCTGTCGATGTACGGCACGGCGCCGACGCGCGAGCTGCACGACGACTTCCTGCAGACGCAGAAGCTGTCCAACATCGACCGCCGCGACTTCGCGCGCATGCACGAGATCGTGCGCAAGATCGCGCGCCGACTGGCCGAACGCCACGCGCACCGCAAGCGGCGCGAGCAGCGCGGCCAGCTCGACTTCCGCCGCACCATGCGCGCCAATGCGGCCTACGGCGGCGTGATGTTCGAGACCTTCTGGCGCAGCACCAAGATCGAGCGCCCGCGCGTGGTGGCCATCTGCGACGTCAGCGGCTCGGTGCGCCAGTACGCGCGCTTCCTGCTGCTGTTCCTGTACAGCCTGGACGAGCTGGTCTCCGACGTGCAGTCCTTCGCCTTCACCAACCATCTGGTCGACGTCAGCGCCACCTTCGAGGCGCTGCCGGTCGAGCAGGCGGTCGACCGGGTGATGCACGCCGTGGGCGGCTCCGGCACCGACTACGGCCAGGTGCTGGAGGACATCGACGAACAGCTGATGCACCGCATCGACCGCCGCACCACGGTGCTGATCCTGGGCGACGCGCGCAACAACCGCGGCGAGGCGCATGCCGAGATCATGAAGACCTTGTACGGGCGCGCGCGGCGCGTGATCTGGCTCAACCCCGAGCCGGTGTCGTTCTGGGGTCTGGGCGATTCGGAGATGAAACGCTACGCGCCCTACTGCCACATCGCACGCGAATGCAATTCGCTGCGCCACCTCGAGCGCACGCTGGACGAGTTGCTGCGCACCAACAGCGCCAGCGCCTGAAAGAAGGCCAAGACCATGGTCCGCCCCACCCTGCACGTGTACCCGGCGCGCCAGCCCGTCGAGCCCCGACCGGCGGCCACCCTGCTGTGGCTGCGCGCCACCGCCGCCGGCCCCGAGGTGCTGCTGACGCGGCGCTCGCCGACGGCCAGCTTCCTGCCCGGCGTGTTCGTATTCCCTGGCGGCCGCATCGACGACGAAGACGCGTGCGCCCACGACCTCGTGCACGGCGGCGAGGGTGCTGCCCCGGCGCAGCTGACCGCCGCGCTCGCGGCCTTGCGCGAGAGCTTCGAGGAACTGGGCGTGCTGCACGCGCGCCACGCCAACGGTCGGCCCTTGGCTGCGGCCGAGCTGGCCGCCATCCGCCGCGACCAGCCCCTGTACCCGCAGCTGCGCGAGCGCGGCCTCGGCCTGGCCGCCACCGAAGTGCGCACGCTCGCGCGCTGGACCACCGACCGTGACGTGGGCCCGCGCCGCTTCAGCACCGCCTTTCTGATCGCCCGCCTGCCCGAGGGCCAGACCCCCGTGGCCGACGACGCCGAGCAGTTCGAGCCGGTCTGGCTGCGCGCCGAGCTGGCGCTGCAGCGCCACCAGCAAGGCAGCCTGCCGCTGATCTTCCCGACCCTGCGCACGCTGCAGTGGCTGGCCCGCTTCGATCACATCGACGCCGTGCTGCAGGCCTGTGCCAGCGGCCAGCCGCTGTGGGACTCGTGCCCTCGCGGCGCGCTCGTCGGCGGCAAGCCGCAGCGTTTCATGGAATCCGACCTGCCCTTCGGCGAGCTGGAACTGGTCTGCCCCGACGGCCAGCTCGAACACGCACTGGACTGGCAGTGCGAGCGCCCGGTGCAACTGCTGCGCCACCTGTGGCGGCTGACGGCACCCAACGCCGGCGTGATGACCGGCCCCGGCACCAACAGCTACATCGTCGGCAGCGCTGCCGGCGGCTTCGTCGTCATCGACCCCGGCCCGCCCGACCTCGAGCACGTGGCGCGCCTGTTCGAGGCCACCGGGGGAAACATCCGCGCCATCCTGTGCACGCACTCGCACCCCGACCATTCGCCCGGCGCCAAGCCGCTGGCCGAGCTCTGCGCGCAGAACACCGGCCAGCGCCCGCCCATCCTGGGCATGGCGTCGGCAGCCACCGCGCGCGCGCATTCGCTGTTCGTGCCCGACCGTGAACTCGGCGACGGCGAGCGTGTGCATCTGGACGACCCCGAGCACCCGGTGACGCTGCGTGCCATCCACACCCCGGGCCACGCTGCCAACCACCTGTGCCTGGTCGTCGAAGAAGACGGCCTGCTGTTCTCGGGCGACCACGTCCTGAACGGCAGCACCACGATCATCGATCCGCCGGATGGCAGCATGGCGGACTACCTCGATTCCCTGGACGCGCTGAGCGCCGCGTGCGGCAGCGATGCCATCCGCTTCATCCTGCCGGCCCATGGCCACGTGATGGGGGCGGCCGCCGACACCATCGCCAGGCTCAAGGCGCACCGCCTGGCGCGCGAGGCCAAGGTCGTCGCCGCGATGCGCCAGCGGCCCGACGGCGGCCCAGAAGACTGGGTGCCGCTGGCCTACGCCGACACGCCCAAGGGCCTGTGGCCGATGGCCAAGCGCTCGTTGCTGGCCCATGTCGAACGCATCCAGGCGCTGGGCCTGGCTTCCTGAAACGGAGACCCCCGTCGTGAGCGACAACCCGATCCCCCAGCACGTCATCGACGCCTTCTGGCAGCGCTGGGGCAACAACCTCTTCATGCGCGCACAAGGGCTGGAGGTCGACATCGTCGGCGTCGGCGAAGCCGTGGTGCGCCTGCCCCAGGTGATGGCCACGCAGCGCGGCGGCGGCGGCTCCGACGCTGTGCTCAACGGCGGCGTCATCGCCTACATGTTCGACGGCGCGCTGGGCTGCGCGATCGCTTCGTCGCTGCTCGCACGGCCGGAGATGCGCGGCATCGACCCGCAGCGGCTGCGCCAGTCGACCATCAACCTCGACATCAGCTACGTCGATGCCGCCAGTGGTGACCACTTCCAGGCCCGCGGCAAGGTCGTGCGCGCCAGCCGCAACATCGCTTTCGCCGAAGGCGAGCTACTCGACGCGCGGGGTCACACCTGCGCAACGGCCAAGGGCATCTGGCGCATCTTCTGGCCGCGCGACGCAGCACCCGGCCAGCCCTGATAACAAACCGAAGGCACGGAGACGAACCCCATGAAGAAAGACACCCTGCGCATCGGCTGCGCCTCAGGATTCTGGGGCGACACCGAATTCGCCGCGGCGCAACTGGTCGAGCGCGGCGACATCGACGTGCTGGTCTTCGACTACCTGGCCGAGATCACGATGTCGCTGCTGATCCGCGCCAAGGCCAAGGACCCGGCCCAGGGCTATGCGCCCGACTTCGTGGCGACCATGAAGCCGCTGATGAAGCAGATCAAGACGCGCGGCATCCAGGTCATCGCCAATGCCGGTGGCGTCAACCCTTCGGCCTGCCGCGACGCGCTGGTGGCCGCGGCGCAGGCCGAGGGCGTGGACTTGAAGATCGCCGCCGTGCTGGGTGACGACCTGATGCCGCAGGTCGAGGCCATGCGCGCCGCGGGCACGACCGAGATGTTCTCCGGCGCTGCCTTCCCGGCCAAGCTGATGAGCGCCAACGCCTACCTGGGCGCCTTCCCGATCGCCGCGGCGCTGGCCGCCGGCGCCGACATCGTCGTCACCGGCCGCTGCGTCGACAGCGCGGTGACGCTGGCGCCGCTGATCGCCCGCTTCGGCTGGAAAGCCGACGACCTGGACAAACTGGCCCAGGGCAGCCTGGCCGGCCACCTGATCGAGTGCGGCACGCAGGCCACCGGCGGCAACTACACCGACTGGGCCAGCGTTCCGGGCTGGGACGACATGGGCTTCCCCGTCGCCGAGTGCCGCGCCGACGGCAGCTTCGTCATCACCAAGCCGGCCGGCACCGGCGGGCTGGTCTGCCCGTCCACCGTGGGCGAGCAGATGCTCTACGAGATCGGCGACCCGCGCGCCTACATCCTGCCCGATGTGGTGTGCGACTTCACCGCCGTCACGCTGACGCAGGTGGGCCCGGACCGCGTCGAGGTCAAGGGCGCACGCGGCCGAGCGCCCACCGACCAGGCCAAGGCCAGCCTGACCTACGCCGACGGCTTCCGGGCGATGAGCCTGTTCATGATCGGCGGCATCGACGCCGGCGCCAAGGCGCGCCGCACCGGCGCGGCGATGCTGGCGCGCATGCGGCGCCACTACGCCGCGCGCGGCTGGCCCGACTTCACCGAGGCCAGCGTCGAGGCCATCGGCGCCGAGGACACCTACGGCGCGCAGGCCCGCGTGTCGGCGCGCGAGGTGATGCTCAAGGTCGGCGTGCGCCACGCGCTGAAGGACGCGCTCGAGCTGTTCTCGCGCGAGGTCGCGCCGATGGCGCTGATGTCCGCGCCGGCGATCACCGGCTTCACCGGCGGGCGGCCCAAGGTGCAGCCGGTGGTGCGGCTGTTCTCGTGCCTGGTGCCCAAGTCGCAACTGAGCGCGAGCATCGACATGGGCACGCAGCAGGTGGCCGCGCCACAACTGGCCGGCAAGCCGCTGGACCTGGCCACGCTGCCCGCCGTCGGCGGCCCGCTGCCCGAGGCCGAGACCTTCGCGCGCGGCGCGCGCACCGTGCCGCTGGTGCAGCTGGCCTGGGGCCGCAGCGGCGACAAGGGCGACTCGGCCAACATCGGCATCATCGCGCGCAGGCCTGAGTTCCTGCCCTACATCCGCGCCGCCATCACCGAAGAAGCGGTGGCGCGCTGGTTCGCGCACCTGGCCAGCGGCGAGGTCAGGCGCTACGACCTGCCGGGCATGCAGGCACTGAACTTCACCCTGCAGCAGGCCCTGGGCGGCGGCGGCATCGCGTCGGTGCGCATGGACTCGCAGGGCAAGGCCTTCGCGCAGATGCTGCTCGACCATCCGGTGCCCATCCCTGCCGACCTGGCCCTCTGACACCTGCTCCTCCGCGACGACTCGCTTCCTGGCACAGCCAACGAAAGGACCCCTCATGAACTCCGTCACTTCGCCCACCGGCCGCAAGACCGCCTCTTCGCAGATTCAGTCGCGGGTGCGCGACATCCAGGAAGCCACGCGTGGCGTCACCGCGCAATACCCGCGCAGCTACATTCTGCAGTGCATCAAGGAAGACCGCTTCCCCGAAGAACTCTGGCAGGCCCTGGGCAAGTTCGGCCTGCTCGGCCTGTCGATCCCCGAAGAGTACGGTGGCTCGGGCGGCGGCGTGCTCGAGATCACGGCCCTGAACGAGGCCCTGGCGCTGGCCGGCGTACCCACGCTGTTCCTGGTCGTCACCGGTTTGGCCCGCGTGCCCATCGTGCGCAACGGCACGCGCGAACAGATCGCCAGGTACGTGACGCCGACCTGCACCGGCGAGAAGAAGATGTGCTTTGCCATCACCGAGCCCAACGCCGGCACCAACAGCTTCGCGATGACGACCCTGGCCACGCCCAATGCAGGCGGCGGCTGGACGCTGAACGGGCAGAAGGTGTTCATCTCCGGCGCGCGCGACGCCGACACCATGATGGTGGTGGCGCGGACGACGAAGGCCAGCGAGGTCAAGCACCGCACCGACGGCATGTCGCTGTTCGTGCTCGACATGAAGACCCCGGGAATCACGCTCAAGCAGCTCAACATCCAGGTCGAGACGGCCGAGCGCCAGTACATGGTGTTCTTCGACAACGTGCAGCTGCCCGCCGACGCCGTGATCGGCGAGCCCGGCAAGGGCGCCAAGCTGATGTTCGAGGGCCTGAACTCCGAGCGCCTGCTGGCCGCGGGCGCGGCGCTCGGCCTGGGCGACTACGCGCTGGCGAAGGGCGTGGCGTATTCGAAGGACCGCAAGCCCTTCGGCAAACCCATCGGCAGCTACCAGGCGCTGCAGCACCGGATGGCGCTGGCCAAGGCCGAACTCGAAGCCGCGCGGCTGATGACCTACGACGCCGCCGACCGCTTCGACAACGGCGAGGACGCCGGGGCGCACGCCAACATGGCCAAGCTGCTGGCCTCGCGCGCCGCGGTTGCCGCGGTGGAGGCCGCGCTGCAGACCCATGGCGGCTATGGCTTCGACCGCGACTACGACGTCGTTACGCTGTGGCCGATGATCCGCCTGCTGGAGATCGCGCCGATCAACAACGAGATGCTGCTGAACTACATCGGCGAGCACGTCCTGGGGCTGCCGAAGTCTTATTGAGTCCGGCAACGCGCACATGCCAGTTCCGGCCGGACGACGCGCCGCGAAGAGCTTGGAGTCCGCATCGACAGGCGGCCCGGCCGCGTGCCTTGGCATCTTCGAGACCTGCCGTCGGTTCGGAATCTCATTGCGAGCGATTCGCCACTACGAGGCCTTCGGGCTGCTCAGTCCGCGCCGCGTGGGAAGTGCACGCGTGTACGGTGCCGGCGAGTTCCGGGCACTGACGCTGATCCTCCGCTTCAAGGCCATCGGGTTCTCGCTGACCGAGATGCGACGGTACCTCCGCCTCTACGGACTGCCTTCACCCCGTGCCGACTCCGAGTCGGCAGGCACCGTTCTGGAGGGCGAACAGGCCTTGGCCGCCCTGGAGCGTCGGCGCCAGTGCATTGACGCCATGCTGATGGAGTTGCACCTGATTCGCGACGACATTGCGCGAAGGCTGTGCGCACGCGCCGGTACTGCGACCCACAGGCCCTGAAACGACACCCGAAGGACCACGATGCAGCAGCATGAATTTGTCGCGGGCGGGCACCGTCTGAGCGCCTGGAGCTGGGGCCGCGTCGACGGCACTCGCCCGGTCGTCGTCATGCTGCACGGCGGCCTGGATTGCACCAGCACCTGGAAAGACCTGCCGCAGGTGATCGCAGACACGACCCAGCTGCCCGTGCTGTCCTACGACCGTTGGGGCTATGGCGGCTCCGACGCGTTGAGCGACAGCCGTGAGCGCAGCTATCGCCTCGACGAGTCAGGCCCCGTGTTCGGCGACCTGCTGCGCCACTTCGGCATCCCTCGCGCGCTTCTGTTCGGCCACAGCGACGGCGGCGCCATGTCGGTGCTGGCGGCCGCCGCGCACCCGAAGGTGGTTCTTGGAGTCTGCGCCTGCTCGCCCACCATCGCGCTGGATCTGCACATGGTGCGCGGCATGGACGCCGCGCGCCAGGCCTTCGAGCACGGCGGGCTGCGCGAACGCCTGACGCGCCACCACGGCGACAAGACGGATGCCATGTTCTGGGGCTGGCACGGGCCCTGGTCGACCGACGATGCGGTGCAGTGGTCGATGGCCGAACAGATTGCCGCGGTGCGCTGCCCGGTGGCGGCGATTTTCGGCCAGGCCGATGACTACGGTTGGCGCCCGAGTGCCAGTGCCCTGGTCAGCCACGGCACGATGCCGCTGGAGCTTAGTGCGTTGCCCGGGATCGGACATGATCCGCAGCACAAGGCACGTGCTGCGGTTCTGGCTGCACTGCAGCGCGTGCTGGCCGCGGCGAGCTGATTGCGCTGGCCTTCATGGGCCGCGCGGCACATCGCCCGCCAGCGTGATGCGGTGCATCACGCGACGGTGCCCGTGATAGTCGTTGATTGGGTAGTGCTGCACACAGCGGTTGTCCCACAAGGCGAGCGAGCCTGCCTGCCAGCGAAAGCGGCAGGTGAACTCCTCCTTCTTCTGATGCTCGAACAGGAAGTCGAGTAGCGGCGCGCTCTCGGCTTCGGTCATGCCGGCAAATCGCACCGTGTGGCCGGCGTTCATGTACAGCGTGCGCTGGCCGGTCTCGGGGTGCACGCGCACCGCCGGGTGCACGGCCTCGTAGCTGCGCCGCTCGCTGCGGCCACCTTCTGCGATGCGGTCTTCACGGGTGCGCGAGGCGTCGGCCTTGTCGGAAGTGTTCACGCAGCCCAAGGTCGCAAGCAGCCTCTTCATGCCCTCGGACAAGGCCTCGTAGGCCGCCACCTGGCTGGCAAACATGGTGTCTCCGCCCTGCGGCGGCACCTCGCGCGCCAGCAGCAGCGTGGCCATCGGGGGCCGCTCGAGGTAGGCCGTGTCGGTGTGCCAGACACCGCCGAAGTTGACCTTCTCGTGCTCGAGCTTCTTGACTTCGATGATCTTGGGGTAGCCGGCGATGCCGTTGACGAAGGGGTACTCCACCGGTGTGCCGATGGCCTGGGCAAAGGCCATGAACTGGTCCGGCGTCAGTTGCTGGTCGCGCAGGAACACGACGCCGTTCTCCAGCCAGATGCGGCGCACCGCAGCGCGCTGTTCGGCAGGCAGGGGTTCACGCAGATCGATGCCCGAGATCTCGGCGCCGACTGCGCCGGCCAGGCTCATCGCAAAACCTCCATGCGCGCTGCCACTGCGCGAAGAATCGCCCGCTCGAGCTTGCGCGGCTCGATCGGCTTGACAACGAAGTCGTTCATGCCTGCAGCCAAGGCATCGGCCCGCTCGGAGGCAAAGGCCGCAGCCGACAAGCCGATGATCGGCAGCTCGAGCCGGCTGTGCTCCACACGCAGCAACCGCGTTGCCTCCAGCCCCCCCATCACGGGCATCTGCAGGTCCATCAGCACCAGATCGATGGCTCGCCCGTGCGCAGCTTGCTCCCTGACAGCCTGCACCGCCAGCCGGCCGTCTGCCGCCTGGACGACACGCGCGCCGCGCTGCTCAAGCAGGGCCACGCAGATCATCATGTTGACGTCGTTGTCCTCCACTACCAGAACGTTCAGGTCGCCGAGTGCGGCGGTGTCGAGCCCGGCGAAGTCGGATGCCGAAGGCTGGTGCGCAGACGGCGGCAAGGGCAACTCGGCCCAGAAGACACTGCCCTGCCCGGGCACGCTGTCTGCGCCCACGGCACCGCCCATGAGTGCGGCCAGTTCGCGGCAGATGGACAGACCCAAGCCTGTGCCGCCGAAGCGCCGCGTGGTGGAATCGTCGGCTTGGGTGAACGGCATGAACAGCCGTTGATGGGTCACGTTATCAAAGCCTGGTCCGGTGTCGTGTACCGCCAGCCGCACCTTCGACCCGGCAGCACGCTCGATGCGGATCTGCACCGAGCCCGTGGCCGTGAACTTCAGCGCGTTGTTGATGAAGTTGGCCAGGATCTGGCGCACCCGCAGCGGGTCGCCCTCGACCACCTCGGGCACCCCAGGGTCGATGTGGAGGCCGAAGTCGAGTTCGCTCGCGCGTGACAGAACGCTGAACGAGCGGTGCAGCGAGCGCGCCAGGTGGTGCAGGTCCATGGGCGTCACTTCGATGTCGAGCCGCCCCGCCTCGATCTTGGAGAGGTCGAGAATGTCGGAGACGATGGACGACAGGCTCTGGGCGCTGTCGGCCATCAGGTCGAGGTACTCGCGCCGACGCTGCCGGCTGCCCGCGCCCTGCTGCAGCAGGCGCGCCAGACCCAGCAACGCGTTCAGCGGCGTGCGCAGTTCATGGCTCATGTTGGCCAGGAACTGGCTCTTGGCGCGACTGGCCTGTTCGGCGCGGTTGCGGGACTCCTCGAGGCGGCGCGTCAACTGCATGCGCTCGGTGATGTCCTCGCAGATCCACAGCGTCCCGCCGTCGGCGCCGCGCTCGGGCTCCACCGCCTGGGCCAGCAGGCGCAGCGCACGCGTGGTGCCGTCGGGCCGGACCATGTCGGGCAACTCCAGTTCCACCGGCTCACCGCGGGCCAGGCCCGGGCCGATGCGGCGCCCGATGTCCGCGTAGAGCTCGTCGCTGGACCACACCGCGCGGCCGGGCTGCCCGGCCAGGCGGCCCGGCACCCAGCCGAAGATGCGGTCGAAGGCCGGGTTGGTGTGGACGAAAGTGCGGTTGCGGGTCAGCGCCACGCCCACGGGCACCTGCTTGAACATCAGCTCGTGCTCCATCCGCACCGGCCCGATGTCGCGGCGCCGGCAGGTGATGAGCTGTAGGTAGCTGGGCCCGCCGCTGGCATCCAGCACCGTGGCACGGGCCGACGAGCGCAGGCTGCTGCCTTCGCGCGTCCGTACGGCGATCACGTGCTCCGCCACGCCGCCGGCGGCCGCGTCGGTGATGAACTGCTCCATCACGGCGACGTCGGGCCACCAGCCGCCTTGCTGGGGCGTGCTGCCGATCACCTCATGCGGCGCGTAGGCCAGCGTCTCGAAGAACACCCGATTGACCTGGACCAGGCGGCGCGAAGGCAACTCGATCAGTACCGCCGCTTCGTTCAGCAGCGACGTGGTGCTGGCAAACACCCTGACCAGTTCCGGCACCTTGTCGCTCAATGTGGGACCTACCGTTTCGAGACGGCGTTCGGCGAGCGCCGCCTACAGCGCGTCGCGCCCGGCCAGCAACTGGCGGGCGATGGTGCGGCGCTGGATCTCGGCGGTGCCGTCGGGGATGCGCATCACGCGAGCGAAGCGGTAGCCTTCCTCGATGCGCAGTTCGTTGGTCAGGCCCATCGCGCCGTGCACCTGGATGCTGCGGTCCATCACCCGGCCCAGCATCTCGGTGGAGAAGGCCTTGACCATGCTGACCTGCGCGGTGGCCGGCAGACCCTGGTCGATGCGCCAGGCGCAGTTCTGGATCATCGACTTGGCGGCGTAGATGTCCATGGCGCTGTCGGCCAGCATGAACTGCACCGCCTGATGCTCGGCGATCGGCACGCCCGAGGTCTTGCGCACCTTGGCGTATTCGATGGCCTGGTCCAGCGCCCAGCGCGCCAGGCCCAGGCAGGTGGCGGCCATGCCCATGCGCCCGGCGTTCACGCCGTCCATCGCCACCGCCAGGCCGCGGCCGACGGCGCCCAGCCGGTGGTCGTCGCGCACGCGCACGTTGTCCAGCGCCACCACGCCGGTCTCGCCGCCGAGGTGGCCGACGGTGTTGATCAGGCGCGGCACCGAGAAGCCCGGCGTGCGCGTGTCGACGAAGAAACCGGTGACGCCGCCCTTGTGCTGCGCCGCTGCCTCGAGGTCGGTCAGCGCGAACACCATGGCGTGGTCGGCATACGGCGAGTTGGTGATCCACTGCTTGGTGCCATTGAGCACCCAGTGCTCGCCCTCGCGCACGGCGCGGGCTTTCATGGCGAACACGTCGGAGCCGGCATCGGGCTCGCTGAGCGCAAAGCACAGCGTCTTGTCGCCGCTGGTGATGCCGTCGCGGTAGCGCTCGAAGACGCCGGCGTCCAGGTGGCGCAGCACCGGCGACAGGCCGTTGGTGAAGGGCGACGGCAGCACCACGGTCTGGATCAGCGGCCGCCCCGGACCGAAGCGGTGGTTGATGGACTCCTGCACATGGGCCATCACCTGCGCGCCCTGGCCGGCGCCGCCCAGCTTCTCGTCGCCGAACAGGTTGTAGTAACCGAGTTCGGCCGAGCGCATGCGCACCTGGCGGCGCAGCGCCAGCGCCTCGGGCACGTAGCGGCCGTCGGCCTGGAACAGGGTGCGCTCGCTGCCGAGCACGGCCTGGTGGCGGGCCTCCAGCGGCAGCACCTCGCGCTCGATGAAACGCAGCACGGCCTCGGCGATGGCCGTGGTGTCGGGGTCGATGTCGAAGTTCATGCAGGCGCGCCGGGTCAGGCCAGCTTGAACTTGGGCAGCGTGATGTCGTCGGTGACGGCGTCGAAATGCACCGCCACGCGCTGGCCGATGCGCACCGCCTCGACATCGTCGATGACGATGTTGGTCAGCATGCGCGCGCCTTCGTCGAGGTCGATCACGGCCACCACGTAGGGCGCGTCGGCCTTGAAGGCCGGGCCGGCCGGGCGCCGGGCGATGGTGAAGCTGTAGATGCTGCCGGTGCCGCGCGCATCCGACCATTCGAGCGCGTCGGAGTGGCAGTGCGGGCACAGCGCGCGCGGGTAGAAGTGGTGCCGTCCGCAATCGCGGCAGTGCTTGAGGATCAGGCGCTTGTCCTTCAGCGCCGACCAGTAAGGTGCGCTTTCGGGATCGACAACGGGCAGGGGCTTTTCGTACATGGTGGTCGTCGCTGCTCAGCGGGTGGAGAGGATGCAGGTGGCGCCGCTGGACAGCGTGCCGCCGGTGCCGTGGACGAGGGCGGTGACGGCGTCCTTGATCTGCCGCTCGCCGCACTCGCCGCGCAACTGGCGCACGGCCTCGATCAGCAAAAAGATGCCGTACATGCCGGGGTGGGCGTAGGACAGTCCGCCGCCGTTGGTGTTGAGCGGGAACGGTCCGCCCGGCGCCGTGCGTTGGCCGGCGACGAAGGCCCCGCCCTCGCCGCGCTTGCAGAAGCCCAGGGCCTCGAGCGTGAGCAGCACGGTGATGGTGAACGAGTCGTAGAGCTCCACCACGTCGATCGCATCGTGGCCGATGCCGGCCATCGCGAAGGCCTGGCGTCCGGCCACCTCGGCGGCCGTCAGGCGCGCCAGGTCGGGCATCGCGGCGATCGTCCAGTGGGTGTGCGCCTCGCCGTAGCCGCGCACGTGCACGGCCTTGCGGCCCAGCGCCTTGGCGTGCGCCGCGCTGGTCATGACGATGGCGCCGCCGCCGTCGGTGACCAGGCAGGCGTCGAGCAGGTGCAGCGGGTCCGAGATCATCGGGCTCTTCAGCACGTCACCGATCGACAGCGGCCCGCGATTCGTCGCACCCGGGTTCAGCGCCGCCCACTTGCGCGTGGCCACGGCAATCTCGGCCAGATGTTCCGAGGTGGTGCCGAACTCGTGCATGTGGCGCATCGCCGCCAGCGCGTAGCCGCCCACCGGCGTGGGCATGCCCCAGGGCGTTTCGTACTGCATGGTCAGCACGGAAGGCCGCCCGGCCAGGTTGCGGCTGGCCTCGCTGCGCTGCAGGCTGCCGTAGGTGATCAGCGCCACCTCGCAGCGCCCGGCCTCGATGGCCATGGCCGCGTGTGCGACATGGGCCTCGAAAGCCGAGCCGCCGATGTTGGTGCCGTCGACGAAACGCGGCACGATGCCCAGGTACTCGGACAGCGTGACGGTGGCCAGCTGCCCGGGCCCGGGCACCCCCCACATGCCGGCCGTGAGCAGGCCGTCAACCTCACGCATCGGGATGCCGGCGTCGGCCAGCGCATCGCGCGCCGCCAGTGCCTGCAGTTGCAGCACCGACATCGGCGTCAGCACCTTGCCGTCTTTCAACGGGGCGTCGGCGACACCGACGATCACGGCTTCAGGTTTGCCCATCGACCTCGAACTCCTTGAGAATTGCCATTGAACCAAACAACCGTTAGGTCACACGATAGGACGAATATGAAAACGCTTCAAGATCGAATTGCCCTCGTCACCGGCGCCACGGCCTACATCGGCCGCGCCGCGGCGCAGGAACTGGCGCAGCGCGGCGCCCTGGTGGTCGTCAACGGCCGCAACGCCGCCAGCGGCCAGGCCGTGGTCGACGAGATCCACAGCGCCGGTGGCCGCGCCGAATTCGAAGCCGCCGACCTGACGGACCGCGAGGCGGTGCAGGCGATGGTCGGGCGCATCGTGCAGCGCCACGGCCGGCTCGACGTGCTGGTGGCCAGCGGCGCCGGCGCCAGCAGCGACTCTCTGGCCTTCAAATTGTTCATGGAGATGGAAGGCGCCGACTTCGAGACCTACATCCGTTCGCACTGGCTGACCCGCGCGCACGCCATCCAGGCCGCGGCGGCGGCGATGCGCACGCAACGCTACGGCAAGATCGTGGCCATCGGCACCGATGCCGGGCGCGTGGCCACGGTGGGCGAATCCTTCATCGGTGGCGCCACGGGCGGCATGATGCAGATGTGCCGCGTGCTGGCGCGCGAACTCGGGCGCGACGGCATCCGCATCAACGCCGTGGCGATGAGCTACATCTGGGACGCCGAGCCGCGTTGGGGCGGCGGCTCGCCGGCACTGGCCGGTGCGCACGGCCCAGGGATGATCGACAACCTGAGAAAGCGTATGCTGTTTCCGGTGCACTGCGCCGACATCGCGCAGGCCGCAGCGTTTTTCGCCGGCCAGGAGTCGGATGCCATCACCGGCCAGACGCTGAGCGTCAACGGCGGGCTGAGCACACCGGGCTGACATAGCCGTCAGGCTGCGGCATGCGCGGCCTTGATTGCCGCCCGGTCGGCGCCGCCGGCGGCCGTCTTCGGCAGCGCGGCCACGAAGACGACGTCCTTGGGCTTCTTGTAGCGGGCGATGCGCCCGCCGACGAACTCGATCAGCGCCTCGGCCGCCAGCGTCTGGCCGGGCTTGAGCACGCAGACCGCCTTGATCGCCTCGCCCCACTGCGCATCCGGCACCCCGAACACGACCGCCTCGCTCAGCGCCGGGTGTTCGAGCAGTGCGCGCTCGACCTCGGCCGGGTAAACGTTCTCGCCGCCCGGCTTGATCAGTTCCTTGGCCGCCGAGCGGCCGACGTACCAGAGATAGCCGTCGGCGTCGAAGCGGCCCATGTCGCCGGTGTGATGCCAGCCGCCGCGGAAGGTGAAGGCGTTGTCGGCAACGCAGTTCCAGTAGCCGTTGAAGACCATCGGCCCGCGCACCACGATCTCGCCGGCAATGCCTGGTGCGACGGGCCGGTCTTCGTCGTCGACGACGGCCACGGTGTGCTGCTCGACCGGAAGGCCCGCGCTGCCGGGCCGGTCGGCATAGCGCGACGTCGATACCGAGCCCGAGGTCTCTGTCTGGCCATAGGCGACCCAGAAGCTGGCGTGCGGGCAGGCGGCGGCGAAGCGCGCCAGCGTGTCCGGCGCATCGATGCCCGTCATGATGCGCAGGCCCAGGAGCTTGGACCCGGCGGCCGCAGCGGCGTCGAGCACCGCGCCCAGCATGGGCGGGAACGAACCCATGACGCTGCCGCGCTGTTCGTCGATGAGTGCCACGACGGCCTTGGGATCGAATCGCGGCAGCAGCACCGTGGCGCCGGCGGCGACCATCAGGGCCAGCGTCATGCCGATGCCGGCGAGGTGGAACAGGGGCAGCACACCCACCTGCACGTCCGCGGAAGTCAGGTTCCACGCGTGCACCGACTTGGTGGCCGCTGCCAGCAAGCCGCGGTGCGACAGCAGCGCGCCGCGTGGGCGCCCGCCGACGGCGGCGGTGTGCACGATCAGCAGCCCGGCATCGTCGGCGATCGCCGCCGGCGTCGGGGCAGCGCGCTCCAGGTACAGGCTGGCCAGCGCCGACCAGCCCATGCCGGCATCCGCGCCGGGGCCGGTGGTGTACTTGCGCACCCCTGCGAGCTCGGCACCGGCCACCAGCGGCTGCATGTCCGGCGCGACGATCAGCAGCTTGGGCGTGGTGTCCGACAGCACATAGGCCACTTCCTCGGCAGACAGGCGCCAGTTGATCGGCACCACGATGGCACCCAGGCGAGCTGCCGCGCCGATGAGGTCGACATAGGCCTGCCCGTTGTGCGCCAGGATGGCCACGCGATCGCCCGCCGCGAGCCCCGCATCCGCCAAGCCAGCAGCCAAGCTGGCGGCGCGCGCAGCGTACTGCGCATGGGTGATGGCCTGCCCGTCGGCGACAAAGGCTGTGCAATTGCCGTGCAGCAGGGTGTTGCGTTCGATCTGGTCGTGAAGGGTGAAGGATCTTAGGGTCACGGCGCTCGTTCTCCGTTGGCGGCTGACAAAGTGGTGGCTGGCTCGGGCGAACCCGGTGAAGCCGACGTCGACGGTGGCATGACCTCACGCAGGAATTCGATCAGGGTTGCCGTGAAAGCATCGTTGGCGTCGCCTGCCACCATGTGCCCGGCGCCGGCCAGCGCAACGAACCGGGCCTGCGGAAACGTCTGCTGGAACTGCTCTGCACCCTCCGGGCTGATGACGTCGCTGCGCGCGCCGCGCACCAACATCAGCGGGCCTGCATACTGCTCCAGCGCGCGCTCGAAGAACGCCGGGTCGTTGCGGTGGTTGTGGTTCTCGTCGTTCATCAGGCGTTGGTCCCAGTGCCAGGTCCAGCGCCCGGCCTGATTCAGCCGCAGGTTCTTCTGCAAGCCACGCGGGTGGGCCATGACCGGGCGGCCCCGGTAGCTGGCGATGTGGCGCGCAGCATCATCCAGCGTCGCGAAGCCCTCCGGATGCGCGCGCATGAACTCGACGATGCGGTCGACGCCCTTGGACTCGACGCGCGGCGCAATGTCCACCAGGGCCAGGGCAGCGATGGGCGGTGCGTCGCTGCGCGCGCTCATCGCCATGCTGATCATGCCGCCCAGCGAGGCCCCAACCAAGGCGAGCGGCGAGCCCAGCGTGTGGCAGAAGCGGGCCATGTCGAACGACAGGGTCTCGATGCGGTAGTCGCCGCTCGGCGACCAGGCCGACTCGCCATGCCCGGGCAGGTCCAGCGCGACGGTGCGCCAGCCGGCCTGCGCCATGGCCAGCGCCGTGCCGCCCCAGGCATGCCGGGTCTGGCCACCGCCATGCAGCAGCAGGACCGTGGGCGCATCACGCGGCCCGGCGATGTCGGCCACCCATGCGCCGCCGTCGAAGCCGGGGAATTCATGCCGCCTCGATGCAGACGACTCCACTGACGACGTCATTTCGCGCCGTCTGGGCGGACGTCCCGTTCGAAGTCGGCACTGGTCGTGTGCTGCATCCACGTCCTGTAGTTGGGGTACAGGTGTTCGAAGGCCTGCAGCATTTCCTCTCGCGGCACGTCGGCGTAGGCGCCACGGTCGTTGATGTACTCCATGTGCCGCCGGCCCTGGTTGTCGAACTCGTGGAAGATCGAATCGGCGCTGCCGTCGAATTCCAGCGGCTTCACGCCGGCCTTCTGGCACAGGCTCAGGTTGAAGGCCGGTGTGGCCTTGAGCCATCGGCCGTCGATCAGCAACTCGGTGTAGCCGTGGTATGCGAAGACGTCGGTATTCATCATCTCGCGCAGCCGCGGGCTGGTGAGGTGGTTGCGCACGTCGGCAAAGCCCAGGCGCGCCGGCACACCGAGCACGCGCGCCGCCGCGGCCAGCAATGTCGCCTTGGGCACGCAGAAGCCGCGCCCGCTTTCCACCACCTGGCTGGCCTTGAGGCCGACCTCCGACATGTCGAAGTGATACGGGTCGTAGCGGAAGCCGTCGCGCACGGCGTAGTAAAGCTTGACGCCGATGTCACGTGGCGTCATCGCGGCGTCGGCATGGGCGTGCGCGAACGCCTGCACCGCCGGATGGTGGCTGTCGACGAAGCGCCCCGGCGCCAGGTAGGCGGCGATGGGGACGGCGGGTTTGTGTGCAGCGGCAGTCATGTCTGGACCTGATGAAGTTCTTGCGGGTGTTGCTGACGAGCATCGCACTGCTGGTCACCGGCGGCTACCACCCGGGTCCGTGGAAACCCTAGGCGCCGCGCTGCCGTCGCAGGTTAAAGATCGACTATATCATCGAACGTACGTTAGTTAGCTGTAGGATGCCAACTCTGCCATGACTGCCCCCTCTGCATTCACGACCCTCCTGTCGCCGCTGCGGCTCGGTACCCACACCGTGCGCAACCGCACGCTGATGGGCTCGATGCACACCGGCCTCGACGGCCTGGAACGCGGCGTCGAGCGGCTCGCTGCCTTCTACGCCGAGCGCGCACGCGGTGGCGCCGCCTTGATCGTGACCGGCGGCTACGCCATGAACGTGGAGGCCATGCTCGACGACCACGGCCCCCAGCTCATGACGCCGGAACAGGCGCATGCGCTGCGCCCCATCCCGCAGGCCGTGCATGCCGAAGGCGGCAAGATCCTGCTGCAGGTGCTGCATACCGGGCGCTACGGCAAGACGGCGCAACTCGTCGGCGCGTCCAGCATCCCCTCGCCCATCAACCGCCGCGTGCCGCGCACCCTGAGCGCCGCCGAGGTCTGGCAGACGATCGACGACTTCGTGAACTGTGCCGAACTGGCGATGCAAGCCGGTTTCGACGGCGTCGAGGTGATGGCCTCCGAAGGCTATTTCATCAACCAGTTCACCACCACGCGCTGCAACAACCGCAGCGACGAGTTCGGCGGCAGCATGGCCAACCGCCACCGCCTGCCGGTGGAGATCGTGCGCCGCACGCGCCAGCGGCTGGGGCCCGACGCCATGATCATGTACCGCCTGTCGGCGCTCGACCTGGTCGAGGGCGGCGCGCCGGCGCACGAGGTCATCGCGCTGGCGCAGGCCATCGAGGCCGCCGGCGCCGACGTCATCAACACCGGTTTCGGCTGGCACGAGGCCAAGGTCCCGACCATCGCCTACCTGGTGCCGCGCGCCGCCTTTCGTTTTGCCGCGGCACGCATCAAGCGCGCCATCGGCATCCCGCTGATCATCAGCAACCGCATCAACGCCCCGGACGTGGCCGAGGACATCCTGGCCAGCGGCGACGCCGACATGGTGTCGATGGCGCGGCCCTTCCTGGCCGACTCCGACTTCGTGCGCAAGGCGGCGGCCGGTCGCCCGGAGACCATCAACACCTGCATCGCCTGCAACCAGGCCTGCCTGGACTTCATCTTCACCGGCCAGCCCACGTCCTGCCTGGTCAACCCGCGCGCCGGGCGCGAGCTGGAATTCCTGCAGATGCCCTCGCCCAAGGCCAGGCATCGCGTCGCGGTCGTCGGCGCCGGGGCGGCCGGGCTGGCCTGCGCGGTGACCGCAGCGGAGCGCGGCCACGAGGTGACGCTGTACGAGGCCGCGCCGTCCATCGGCGGCCAGCTCAACCTGGCCCGTGCGGTGCCGGGCAAGGAAGAGTTCCACGAGCTGGTGCGCTACTTCGAAGCCCGCGTCGAGCAAGAGGGCGTGCAACTGCGCCTCGGTCAGCGGCCGGCCGCGGCAGAACTGGCGGCGGCGAAGTTCGACCACATCGTGGTCGCCACCGGCGTGCGTCCGCGAACCCCACAGATCGAAGGCCTGGGCCATCCCAAGGTGATCGGCTATGCCGACCTGCTGTCGGGGCGCAAACAGGCGGGCCGTCGCGTGGCCATCATCGGCGCGGGCGGCATCGGCTTCGACGTCGCCGAGTACCTGCTGCACGAGCTGGCGCCTAACGGTGCCGACCACAGTGCCGATCACGGCGCCGCCGAGGGCGTCAGCGCCTTCTTCTCCGAGTGGGGCGTCGACACCGCACCCGCCGCGCCCGGCGGCCTGAAGCCCCCGCAGGCACCCCAGCCGCTGCGCAGCGTCACGCTGCTGCAGCGCAAGCCGGAAAAGCCCGGCCGCACGCTGGGCCTGTCGACCGGTTGGGCGCTGCGCGCCCGGCTCGAACAGCGCGGGCTGCAGACCCTGTCGGGCTGCATCTATGAGCGCATCGACGACGCCGGGCTGCACCTGCGCGTCGGCACCGAGGCCCGCGTGCTGGAGGTCGACACCGTCGTCATCTGCGCCGGGCAGGAGTCCGAGACCACGCTGGCCGACGCCTTGCGCAGCCAGGGCTTGGCACCCCAGGTCATCGGCGGCGCCGAGCTGGCCGCCGAACTCGATGCACTGCGTGCCATCGACCGCGGCACACGCCTGGCCATGACCTTCTAGCCCCAGAGACCACGACCCATGGACTTCAGCGACAACCGCGAACACGAATCCATCCGCGAGGCCATCGGCCGCATCTGCGCCAACTTCGGCGACGACTATTGGCTGCAGCGCGACCGCGAAGGCGGCTTCCCCCACGAGCTGTACAACGCCCTCGCTGCCGGCGGCTGGCTGGGCATCTGCATGCCGACGGAATACGGCGGCAGCGGCATGGGCATAACCGAAGCGACGGTCATGATGACCGCCATCGCGCGCTCTGGCGCCGGGCTGTCGGGGGCTTCCTCGGTGCACATGAACATCTTCGGCCTGCAGCCGGTGGTGGTGTTCGGCAGCGATGAGCAGAAGCGCCGCATGCTGCCGCCGCTGATCGCCGGCAAGGACAAGGCCTGCTTCGCCGTCACCGAACCCAACACCGGCTTGAACACCACCAAGCTCAAGACACGCGCCGAACGCCGGGGCGACCACTACGTGCTGTCGGGGCAGAAGGTCTGGATCTCCACCGCCCAGGTGGCCAGCAAGATGCTGATCCTGGCCCGCACCACCCCGGCCGAGGACTGCCCGAAGCCGACTTTCGGCCTGAGCCTGTTCTACACCGACCTCGACCGCCAGTTCGTCGAGGTGCGCGAGATCGAGAAGATGGGTCGCAAGGCCGTCGACTCCAACCAGCTCTTCATCGACGGGCTGAAGGTGCCGGTCGAAGACCGCATCGGCGAGGAGGGCCGTGGCTTCGAGTACATCCTGCACGGCATGAACCCCGAGCGCATCCTGATCGCCGGCGAGGCTGTCGGCCTGGGCCAGGCGGCGCTGGAGCGGGCTGTCAAGTACGCCAACGAACGCATCGTCTTCGACCGCCCGATCGGCCAGAACCAGGCCATACAGCACCCGCTGGCGCAGTCGTGGATGGAACTCGAGGCGGCCTGGCTGATGGCCATGCGCGGCGCCTGGAAGTACGACCAGAAGCTGAACTGCGCCGCCGACGCCAATGCCGCCAAGTACATGGCGGCCGAGGCCGGTTTCAACGCCTGCCAGCGTGCCATGGCCACGCTGGGCGGCTTCGGCTATGCCAAGGAGTACCAGGTCGAGCGCTACCTGCGCGAAATGCTGATCCCGCGGGTGGCCCCCATCAGCCCGCAGCTGATCCTGTGCTTCATCGCCGAGAAGGTGCTGGGCCTGCCCAAGTCGTATTGATCCCGTACTGATCCCGTATTGACCCGTCCCCGCCGAACAACGCCCGCCATCGCACGCCGCCCCATGTCCGCCGTCATCGCCGATACAGACCGACAGCAGCAGCTTGAAATGCTGCGTTCCAGCGCCCTCGCCTTCACCAGCAAGGAGTCGCCTGCATCGCGCGCGCGAGCCTTGCGCGCCAAGGCGCCGGGTTTCGATCTGCGCTTCTGGAATGCCCTGGCAATTCAGGGCTGGACCGGGCTGCTGGTGCCCGAGTCCGCCGGCGGCTACGGCCAGGGCTTCGCCGAGATGGGCGAGGTCGCAGCCGCTCTGGCAGCGCAGGCCGCACCCGAGCCTGTGACCCCGGTGCTGGTGTTCGCAGGCCGCCTGCTGCAGGGTTGCGCCGGCAGCACGACGGCGCGCGCGCTGCTGGCCGAGACGGCCGAGGGTCGCGCGCTGCCCGCCGTGGCCTGGCAGGAGGATGCCTCCGGCGCCGCCAGCTTCGACCTTCGCGGCCGCCCTGCCGAACCGGCGGCGGTCTGTGTGCGCGAGGGCGACCAGCTCGTGCTGCGCGGCGGCAAGCGCCATGTGCGGCCGGGCGCTTCAGCTACCGGCTACATCGTCACCGCTTCTTCGTCGGAGGGCCTGGCGCTGGTCTGGCTGCCCGCGCAGTGCAACGGGCTGGTCAAGAACGCGGACCGGCTCGCCGATGGCACCTTCGCCGCGCGCCTGCAGTTCGACAATGTCGCCGTACCCGCAGCCCATCTGCTGGCCAAGGGCCAGGCCGCCACCGCCGCGCTCGCCGCGGCCTACGACGAAACGCTGGTGCTGACCGGTGTCGAGCTGGTGTCGGTGGCCAGGCGGATGCTGTCGATCACGCTGGACTACCTGCGCACGCGCAAACAGTTCGGCAAGCTGATCGGCAGCTTCCAGGCCCTGCAGCACCGCGCGGTGGACATGCTGATCCAGCAGGAACTCAGCGCCGCCCTCGTCGGCCATGCGCTGGCCGAACTCGACCGCGGATGCACGGGCAGCGAGCGGGCCTTGCTCGCCGCCCGCGTCAAGTCGCGCTGTTCGGAGGCCGCGCTGACGATCGCCCGCGAATCGGTCCAGCTGCACGGTGCCATCGGCGTCACCGACGACTGCGACCTGGGTCTGTACGTGCAGCGCGCGCTGGTGCTGTCGGCCTGGCTGGGCAACGCCGGCGTGCAACGCCGCCGCTACGCAGCCCTCAGCCGCAACGATGCACGGCAGCCGGGAGCCCCTGAATGAGCAGCACCGACTGGAACAGCCTGGACACCGAGGACTTCCGCGCCACGGTGCGCCGTTTCTTCGAGCACAACTACCCCGAAGCCCTGCGCTACCCCAAGCGTCGCCTGCGCTGGGCCGAGATCCGCGACTGGACGCTCAAGCTTTCGGCCCAGGGGTGGCTGGCACCGAGCTGGCCCGTGCGCTACGGCGGCATGGGTCTGGCGCCCGAGAAGCTGATCGCCTTCATCGAGGAACAAGAGCGTCACGGCGTCGCGCGCGCGCCGGACATGGGCATCTCCATGGTCGGCCCGCTGCTCATCCAGCACGGCAGCGACGAACAACGCGCGCACTACCTGCCGCGCATCCTGTCGTGCGCGGACATCTGGTGCCAGGGCTATTCCGAGCCCAACTCGGGCTCCGACCTGGCGAGCCTGCGCACCGAGGCGGTGGAAGACGGCGACGACTTCGTCGTCAATGGCCAGAAGACCTGGACCACCCTGGCCCAGGACGCCACGCACATCTTCCTGCTCGTGCGCACCGACAAGGCGGCGAAGAAGCAGGAGGGCATCAGCTTCCTGCTGGCCGACATGAAGACGCCGGGCATCACCGTGCGCCCGATCCGCAACATCGCCGGCAACGAGGACTTCTGCGAGGTCTTCCTGGACAACGTGCGCGTCCCGCGCAGCCAGCGCGTCGGCGAGCTGAACAAGGGCTGGACGATTGCCAAGGCGCTGCTCAGCTTCGAACGCATCTTCCTGGGCAGCCCCAAGCAGAGCCAGTACGCGCTGGCCCGGGTGCGCGAGGCGGCCGAACTGCTGGGCTTGTTCGACGATGCGGTGTTCACGGATCGCTACACGCAGCTGGCGCTGGACGTGGCCGATCTGGGCACGCTGTACACGCGTTTCGTCGACCAGGTCAAACGCGGCGAGACGCTGGGCCCCGACGTGTCGATGCTGAAAGTCTTCGCCACCGAGACCTATTCGCGCCTGGCCAACCTGCTGGTCGAGATTGCCGGCGCCAGCGGCGGCATGCCGGGCGACATCGAGGTCGAGGGCGGCTGCATCGATGTGCTGACCACCTTCTACAACGCTCGGCCCGCCACCATCTACGGCGGCAGCAACGAGATCCAGCGCAACATTCTGGCCACCAGCGTGCTGCAGCTGCCGGCCTGACTGGCCTGATCAACAGGCGCATCGTCGCCCACGCTCTTCATTCAACGAGACAGGAGATAGGAAGCCATGAACAAAGGCACCATGCTGGAAGGCAAAGTGGCGGTCGTCACCGGCTCGGGCCGCGGCATCGGCCGCGACATCGCGCTGCAGATGGCGGCGCAGGGCGCCAAGGTCGTCGTCAACGACATCGGCGCCTCGGTCAGCGGCGAAGGCAGCGACGCCAGCCCGGGACAGCAGGTGGTCGACGAGATCAAGGCTGGCGGCGGGCAGGCCGCGCTGAGCACCGACAGCGTCTCAGAGTGGAATTCCGCCAACCGCATCGTTCAGTGCGCGCTGGACAGCTTCGGCCGCATCGACATCGTCGTCAACAACGCCGGGATCCTGCGCGACCGCATGTTCTTCGCCATGTCGGTCGACGAGTGGAAGGCGGTGATCGACGTCCACCTGAACGGGTGCTTCTACGTCTCGCGTGCCGCAGCGCCGCACTTCAAGACGCAGCAGTCGGGTGCCTATGTGCACATGACCTCGACCTCGGGCCTGATCGGCAATCTGGGCCAGGCCAACTACGGCGCTGCCAAGCTCGGCATCGTGGCCCTGTCGCGCTCGATCGCGGGCGACATGAAGCGCTACAACGTGCGCTCCAACTGCATCTCGCCCTTCGCCTGGAGCCGCATGATCGGCTCAATCCCCACCGACACGCCGGACCAACAGGCGCGTGTCGAGAAGCTCAAGAAGCTCGGCACGGAGCAGATCGCCCCGGTGGCCGCCTTCCTGGCCAGTGATGCCGCCGCCGACGTGACGGCGCAGATCTTCGCCGTGCGCGGCAACGAGATCTTCCTGATGAGCCAGCCGCGCCCGGTGCGCGGCATGCACACCTCGGAAGGCTGGACGCCCGAGACCATCGCCGAGCGCGTGCTGCCGGCGATGAAGCCCAACTTCTTCCCGCTCGAGAGCTCGAACATCGTGTTCTCGTGGGATCCGGTCTGACCGAGCATCACCATGGCAATCGACTACGACAAGCTGATGGCATGGCCCTTCGAGGACGTGCGCCATCGCTACACCCAGCGCGACACGATGCTTTACGCCCTGGGCATCGGCCTGGGCGCGGACCCGGTGGACGAGACCGAACTGCGTTTCGTCTATGAGAAGAGCCTGCTCGCGTTGCCGACACTGCCGGTGGTGCTCGGCGGCCCCGGGATGTGGATCCGCAACCCGGCTACCGGCGTCGATGCGGTACGCCTGGTGCATGGCGAACAGAGCGTCGTGTTGCACGCGGTGCCCGCACCCGAGGGCGAGGTGATCGGCCGCACGCGCATCACCGGCATCGTCGACAAGGGCGCCGACAAGGGCGCGCTGATCTACACCGAGCGCGATGTCACCGACGCCGCGACCGGCAAGCTGATCGCCACGCTGGGATCGACCACCTTTTGCCGCGCCAATGGCGGCTTCGGCGGGCCGACGGGTCCGGTCAAGCCAGTGCACCCGATACCCGAAGGCGCGCCCGCGCTGACCGAGGACCGCGCCACGCTGCCCAGCGCCGCACTGATCTACCGCCTCTCGGGCGACTACAACCCGCTGCACGCCGAACCCGCCATCGGCCGCGCCGCCGGTTTCGAGCGCCCGATCCTGCACGGCCTGTGCACCTTCGGCATCGCCGGTTGGGCCATCACCAAGCGCCTGTGCGATGGCGACCCTTCGCGCCTGGCATCGATCGAGACGCGCTTCTCGTCGCCGGTTTACCCCGGCGAGACAATACGCACCGAGATGTGGGCCGATGGCAAAACGGTGTCGTTCCGAGCCCGCGTCGTCGAACGCGATGTCGTCGTGCTCAACAACGGCCGCGCCACGCTGCGCTGAGCCGCAGACGCTCCTTCCTTCTTCTTTCTTTCACCGGACTTCAGCATGAACTACTCCGACTTCCAATTCCTCCAGTTCGACCACAAGCCCAACGGCATCCTGCTCATCACCATCAACCGCCCCGAGGTGATGAACGCCACCAACGCGCGTCTGCACTGGGAGCTGACCAAGGTGTGGGGCGTGGCCAACGACGACGTGAAGACCAAGGTGGTCGTCATCACCGGCGCCGGCGACAAGGCGTTCTCGGCCGGCGGCGACCTGAACTGGGTGACCGACATGGTCGGCAACCCCGCGGCCATCGGCAATGTGATGAACGAGGCCTCCGACATCGTCTACAACGTGATGGCCTGCGAGAAGCCGGTGATCTCGGCGATCAACGGCGTGGCCGTCGGCGCCGGCCTGGCCGTGGCGATGATGGCCGACATCAGCATCATGGCCGAAGAGGCCAAGATCACCGATGGCCACGTCAAGCTCGGCGTGGCCGCCGGTGACCACGCCGCGATCTGCTGGCCGCTGCTGTGCGGCATGGCCAAGGCCAAGTACTACCTGATGACGGCCGAGTTCGTCTCGGGCAAGGAAGCCGAGCGCATCGGCCTCGTGAGCCTGTGCGTGCCTCGCGCGCAGCTGATGGACAAGGCGATGGAGGTGGCCAACAAGCTGGCCTCGGGCAGCCAGCAGGCGATCCGCTTCACCAAGCGCTCGCTCAACGGCTGGATGAACATGGCGCGCCCGATCTTCGAGAGCTCGCTGGCCATGGAGATGCTGTGCTTCTTCGGCGACGACGTGAAGGAAGGCGTATCCGCGGTGCGCGAGAAGCGCGTCGCGAATTTCCCGTCGGCCAAGGTCTGAGCCCACCGCAGCAGCGCATCACGTCACAGGAGTAACGCATGGATTTCGCTCTCACCCAGGAACAACGCATGGTCTACGAGTACGGCGACCGTGTGTCGCAGCGCTTCGACCACAAGTACTGGAAGGCCTACGCCGAGAAGAGCGAACCGCCGGCCGAGCTGTACAAGCAGATCACCGACGACGGCTTCCTCGGCATCATGGTGCCCGAGGCCTACGGCGGTGCCGGCCAGGGCATGACGGAGATGCTGCTGTTCATGGAGGGGCTGGCCAACAACGGCATCCCGCTGCTGAACCTGGTGGTCGGCCCCACCATGACCATGGGTCTGCTGGCCAAGCACGCCAGCGAGACCATGAAGCGCCGCCTGCTGCCGGGCGGATGCGCCGGCGACATCAAGTTCTGCTTCGCCATCACCGAGCCCAACGCCGGTTCGAACTCGATGGAGATCACCACCGCCGCGAAAGCGGACGGCAAGGGCGGCTTCCGCCTCACCGGCCAGAAGGTGTTCATCACCGATGCCAACCGCGCCGACTACGCGATGGTCATCACACGCACCACGCCGCGCTCGGACGTGAAGAAGAAGACCGACGGCTTCACCATCTTCATGGTCGACATGAAGAAGAAGGGCATCAGCATGACGCTGATCCCGGTCGCCTTCCCGGTACCCGAGACGCAGTGGCAGCTGTTCTTCGACGACGTGCCGCTGACCGAGGACGACGTGCTGGGCGAGGTGGACAAGGGCTTCGGCATCCTGTTCGACACGCTCAACCCGGAACGCATCATCCTGTCGGGCATGTGCACCGGCATCGGCCGCTTCGCGCTGAAGAAGGCGGTGGCCTACGCCAACGAGCGCAAGGTGTTCAACAAGACACCGATCGGCGCCTACCAGGGTGTGCAGCATCCGCTGGCGATCGCCCGCAGCGAGATCGAGATGGCCTCGCTGATGGCACTGAAGGCGGCATGGGCCTTCGACCACGGGCAGCCGGCGGGCGAGTTCGCCAACATCGCCAAGTACGCCGGTGCCGAGGCCGGCATTCACGCTGTCGATGCCGCCATCCAGACGCACGGCGGCAATGGCTTCACCAAGGAGTACGGGATATACGACCTGTATGGGCTGGTACGGCTGTTGCGCACCGCGCCGTTGAACCGCGAGATGGTGCTGAACTACATCGCCGAACATGTGATGGGGCTTCCGCGCTCGTACTGAGAACATCGACGCACGGCCGCCATGGTGCCGCCGCGCAGACCCCGAGAAGACTCCACAGGAGATCACCATGTCACTCAGTCGCAGACAGTTCCTTCATGCCCTTCCGGTGGCGGGTTCGACGGCCTTGGCTTGGCGCGGCGCCTCGGCCCAGGACGCCTACCCGAGCAAGCCGCTGCGTTTCGTCATCCCTTTCGCTGCCGGTGGGCCGGCCGACATCATCAGCCGCCTGATCGGCACGCGGCTGCAGGAACAGCTCGGGCAACCGGTGGTGATGGATAACGTGCCGGGTGCGGGCAGCACGCTCGGAGTGGGCCGCTTGGCCAAGATGCCTGCCGACGGCTATGCCATCGGCTTCGCCCATACCGGGTCGCTGGCCATCGGGCCGCAGCTGTACAAGAACGTTGGCTACGACCCATTGCGCGACCTGACGCCGATCGCCCGGCTGTGCAACTACGTGAACCTGCTGGTCGTCAATGCCAACAGCCCCTATCGCACGCTGGCCGACCTGCTGGCTGCGGCGAAGGCGACACCCGGCGCGATGACCTACGGCTCGGCCGGGATCAGTTCGTCCAACCACCTCTCGGGTGAGCTGCTGGCCATGAAGGCCGGCGTGTCGATGACCCACGTCCCCTACCGTGGCAGCGCCCTGGCGATGAACGAACTGCTCGGCGGTGGACTGCAGTTCATGTTCGACGCGCCCAATACGTCGACCCCGTTGCTGCAAGCGGGCAAGCTGCGTGCCTTGGGCACGACGGGCCGCGAACGGCATCCCAAGTTCCCGGATCTGCCGACCGTCGCCGAAGCGGTCCCCGGTTACGAGTTCAGCGGCTGGATGGGCATCATGGCTCCTGCAGGCCTGCCCAAGCCGCTGCAATCGCGACTGACCGCAGAGATCGAGAAGGCGATGGCTGCACCCGGAACGGGCGACCGCCTGGCAGCCCTGGGCCTGGACGTCAGCTTCGGCCAGCCCGACGAGGTCACGCGCATCGTCACGGCCGAACTGGCGCTGTGGGGGCCGCTGATCAAATCACTCGGTTTGCGGCTCGAGTGAGTCTTCTCTCGATGACCTTCGGCGAAGTGCTTGAGCGCTGAACATCTTTCATAGGAGCAGCCATGGTCCACACGTCGAAACTCGCTTTCGCCGCGCTGCTGATCGCACTGGGGTCGCACGCGGCCCGCGCCGACCCAGCTGCCGACTTTCCGAGCAGACCCATCCGCTTCATCGCACCGATCCCCCCGGGCGGCAGCACCGACTTGCTGACCCGCGACATCGCCCGCCGTCTGCAGGAGCGCTGGGGGCAGCCAACGCTGGTGGAGAACAAGCCCGGGGGCGCCGGCAGCATCGGCGCTGCCGTGGTGGCGCGGGCGCCGGCCGACGGCTACACGCTGCTGCTGGTGAACGCGGGCCACGCCATCAACGGCCACGTCTACAGCAAGCTGCCCTACGACCCGGTCAAGGACTTTACGCCGGTAGTCCACGCCACCAGCATCGCGATGGGCCTGTTCGTGAATCCGTCGGTGCCCGCGAAAAACCTGGCCGAGTTCATGGCAGTGGCGCGCAGCAAACCGGGCGGCTTCAGTTTTGCCACGTCAGGCAACGGCGGTGCCGGCCACCTGGGCGGTGAGTCGTTCAAGGCAGCCACCGGCATCGACATGGTGCACGTGCCCTACCGCGGCAGCGCGCCGGCGATCGCCGATGTCGTCGCCGGCCAGGTGCAGGTGTCGTTCGCAGACGTCCCCCTGGCGGCACCGCACGTCAAGTCCGGCGCCCTGAGACCGCTTGCCCTGGCCGCACCACGGCGTTCCACCACCCTGCCCGACGTGCCGACGTTCGCGGAGTCGGGGGTGGCCAACCAGGAGTTGTCGGTCTGGGTCGGCTTTCTCGCTCCAGCGGGAACGCCCAAGGAGATCGTCGACAAGCTGAACCGGGAGATCGTTGCCATCATTCGCGAGCCGTCAATGACGGCGCGGCTGATCGAGCTGGGTTTCGAGGTCGTCGCCAGCAGCCCCGATGCCTTCGCGCAGACCATCAAGACCGACTACGAGCGCTTCGGCGTCATCGTTCGCAACGCCAAGATCAAGGCTGATTGATTCGACCACAAACTGCGCCATGCCCGCCCGCACTGGCCGTCGACCTCGGCGGCGCCCGTACCACGGTGGCGGCGACCGATACCGAAAGGCCGGACATGTCGACTTCCCCTACCCCATCGGTCAGTGGCCCGACCATCGCCGCCAAGCTGGCGACCTTCGTCGCCGATCTGACGCCGCAGCAGATTCCGGCAGCCGTGCTCGAACGGGCCCGCCATCTGATCCTGGATTCGGTCGGCATCGCCCACGCGTCGACCCACTACGACTTCGCTCACCGTTCGTTGTCGGCGATGACCGAGCTGTCGGCCGGTGCCGGCGACACGCCGGTGATCGGGCTGGCGGCGAAGCTGTCGTTTCGCGACGCGATGCTGATGAACGGCATCCTGATCCATGGCCTGGACTACGACGACACGCATGCCGCCGGCGTGATCCACGCCACCGCGAGTACCTTCCCGTGCGCACTGGGCAGCGCCGCGCAGGCTGGGCTGGACGGCGAGGCCCTGCTCACCGCCTACGTCGCCGGCATGGAGGTGGGCACGCGCTTGGCATCGGTTGCGAAAGGCGGCTTCCATCAAGTGGGGTTTCATCCCACCGGGTTGATCGGTGCGTTTTCCTGCGCACTGGTCGCCGGGCGACTGTTCGGCCTGAACGCGCAACAACTGAGCATGGCGCAGGGCATCACCCTGTCGGTGGCCTCGGGCAGCCTGGAGTTCCTGCAGGACGGTGCCTGGACCAAGCGCATGCATCCCGGCTGGGCGGCTGTGGCCGGCCTGACCGCAGCGACCATGGCGCGGCATGGCTTCAAAGGCCCCGACCGTCCCTACGAAGGCCGCTTCGGCGTCTTCAACAGCTACCTCGGCCCGCTGGCCAAGGACTGCGACCTCGGCCTGGCCACCGCCGGCCTGGGCGAGGTCTGGGAACTGGCCAAGGTCACGGTCAAGCCGCTGCCGGCCTGCCACTTCACGCATGCCTGCGCCGACGCGGCGGCGATCCTGCGCGATCGCCACAGCCTGCGCGTGGCCGACATCGCGGCTGTGCGCGCGCTGGTGCCGGCGGAAGTGGTGAAGACCGTGTGCGAGCCGGTCGCAACCAAGAAGCGCCCGCAGAACAGCTACGACGCGCAGTTCAGCATCCCCTACACCGTGGCCACCGCGCTGGCCAAGGGCCGCTTCGGCCTGGCCGAACTCGACGACGCCGCGCTGCGTGATGAGCAGGTGCTGGCGCTGGCCGCCAAGGTCGAGTACGAGGTCGACCCCGATTCGCCCTTCCCGACCTACTACTCGGGCGAAGTGGTCGTGACGCTGAACGACGGGCGCGAACTGCGGCACCGCGAGCACATCAACCGCGGCGCCGCCGAGCGGCCGATCAGCAACGCCGATGTCGAGCGCAAGTTCTTTGAGAACATGCAACTCGTCACCTCCGCCGCCCGCGCCGCGCAGGTGCGTGACCTGGTGCTGGCGATCGACCGCGACAGCGCCGCGGTCGATGTCCAGCGCGGCCTGGCCGCACGCGGCTGAACCCCTTTGATCGAACGCCCGATGACCACCGACCCCGAACAAGAAACCCTGATCCTCGATGCCATCGACCGCTTCCTGAAGACCGAGGTGCGGCCGCACGTCAAGCGCCTGGAGCAGGCCGACGAGTACCCGGCCGAGATCGTCGAGCAGATGAAGACGATGGGCCTGTTCGGCGCCATCATTCCTGCGGAGTACGGCGGCCTGGGCCTGTCCACGGCCACCTACGCCGCCATCGTGGCGCGCATGGCCGCGGTGTGGATGTCGATCTCCGGCATCATCAATTCGCACCTGATCATGGCCTCGGCCGTGATGCGCAGCGGCACCGAGGCGCAGAAGCGCGACCTGCTGCCGCGCTTCGCCAGCGGCGCGCTGCGCGGCGGCATCGGCCTGACCGAGGCCGACGCCGGCACCGATCTGCAGGCCATCCGCACGCGCGCCGTGCGCGACGGCGAGCACTACGTCATCAACGGCAGCAAGACCTGGATCACCAACAGCCTGCACGGCGGCTGCCTGGCGCTGCTGGTCAAGACCGACCCGCAGGCCGAGCCGCGGCACAAGGGCATGAGCCTGTTCATCGCCGAAAAGGGCCCCGGCTTCATCGTCACGCGCAAGCTGAAGAAGCTCGGCTACCGCGGCATCGACACCTGCGAGCTGCAGTTCGACAACTACCGCGTGCCGGCCGACCGGCTGATCGGCGGCGTCGAAGGGCGCGGCCTGCAGCAGGTGCTGTCGGGGCTGGAACTCGGCCGCATCAACGTGGCGGCGCGCGGCCTGGGCGTGGCCACGGCCTCGCTGCACGATGCCGTGGCCTATGCGCAGCAGCGCAAGACCTTCGGCAAGCCGATCTGCGAACACCAGGCCATCCAGCTCAAGCTCGGCGAGATGGGCACCAAGGTCGAGGCCGCGCGGCTGCTGGTCGAGGCCGCGGCGCGCGCCTACGACCGCGGCGAGCGCTGCGACATGGAAGCCGGCATGGCCAAGTACTTCGCGACCGAGGCGGCGATGGACAACGCGCTGGAGTGCATGCGCATCCACGGCGCCTATGGCTATTCGCCCGAGTTCGACGTCGAGCGCTACTACCGCGACGCACCGCTGCTGCTGATCGGCGAAGGCACCAACGAGATGCAGCGCATGATCATCGCGCGCCAGCTCATCCAGCGGCACCCGGCTTGACGCGCCGCAGAACCCGGCATGTCTGAATGGCGCGGGGTGCTGATGCCGGTGGCCGCGATGCTCGCGGCCCAGGCGCTGCTGTCGATGGCCACCGTCACGCTGCCGGTGCTGGCGCCGGCGGCCGCCGTCGAGATCGGCGCGCCCGTGGCCTGGATCGGGCTGTTCGTGGCCATCATCTACGCCAGCAGCATGGCCAGCGGCCTGGCCAGCGGCGCCCTGGTGCGGCGCTGGGGTGCGCTGCGCCTGGCCCAGCTGTGCCTGCTCAGCGCCGGCGCCGGGGTGGCCCTGCTCAGCACCGGGCAGGTGGCTGGCGTGGCCACCGGCGCGGTGCTGATGGGCATGGGCTACGGGCCGCTGAATCCGGCCAGTTCGCACCTGCTGAACCGCGTCTCGCCGCCGCGCCACCTGTCGAAGATCTTCTCGCTCAAGCAGACCGGCGTGCCGCTGGGCGGTGTGCTTGCCGGCGCGCTGTTGCCGCCCCTGGTGCTGTGGGGCGGCTGGCGCGTGGCCGCGCTGTGCGTGGCCGGGGCCTGTGCGCTGCTGGCCGCCGCACTGCAGCCGCTGCGTGCCGGCTTCGACGTCGATCGCCTGCCGGCAACGCGGGTCGGCCTGGACAGCCTGGCGGAGCCCGCCCGCGTGGCGCTGGCCGACCGCGCCAGCCGGCCGCTGGCGCTGAGCTCGTTCTTCTTCGCCGCGCTGCAGCTGTGCCTGGGCACCTACCTCGTCGCCTACCTCACCGCGCAGCAGGGCTACGACCTGGTGCAGGCCGGGCTGACCCTGGCCGTCACCCAGGGCGCCGGCATCGCCGGGCGGCTGCTGTCAGGTGCGCTGGCCGACCGCAGCGGCCGGCCGCGCGTGGTGATGGGCGCGATGGGCTGCACGATGGGCGTCTGCGCGATCGCCTCTGCGTTTGCCGGCCACTGGCCCACGCCGCCGCTGCTGCTGCTGTATGCCGTGTTCGGCGCCAGCGCCATCGGCTGGAACGGCGTGTACCTGGCGGAGGTGGCACGGCGCGCGCCGGTCGGTGCCGTCAGCGCGGCCACCGCGGCGGCGCTGTTCGTGACTTTCGCCGGCGTGCTCGCCGGGCCGCCGGCGTTTTCGTTCATGCTCCAGTCGGGCCTGAGCTATGGCGCGGCCTTCGTGGCCGTGGCCGCGCCGGCCCTGTTGTGCGGCCTGGCCCTGCTGCGCTCGCCGCGCCCTGCGACTGGATGAGCCGGCCAGGTGCCGGGCCGCACCGTTTTTTTTCGCACCCATTCGATCGAAGACTGCACATGGAATCGATGATTTCCTACCCCCGCCCCGATGGGCAATCCGTCAACGCCTACCTGGCCGAACCCGAGAGCGGCAGCGGCCCGGGCGTGGTCGTGATCCAGGAATGGTGGGGACTGAACGATCAGATCCGCGGTGTCGCCGACCGCCTGGCTGCGGCCGGGTATGTCGCGCTGGTGCCCGACCTGTACCGCGGCAAGTCCACGGTCGAGGCCGAAGAGGCGCACCACCTGATGAGCAGCCTGAAGTTCGGCGAAGCTGCCACGCAGGACGTGCGTGGCGCGGTGCAATTCCTGAAGGCGCGCTGCCCGAAGGTGGGTGTCACGGGCTTCTGCATGGGCGGCGTGCTGACCCTGATGGCACTGGCCAACGTCCCCGAGGTCGATGCCGGCGTCGCGTGGTACGGCTTCCCCTCGCCCGAGCACCTCGATGCCGGCAACATCCGTGTGCCGCTGATGGGGCACTGGGCGACGCAGGACGCCGCGTTCGCGATCGCCACCGTCGATGTGCTGGAGGAGAAATTCCGCGCCGCGAAGCTCGACTACACCGGCCACCGCTACCTCGCCCACCACGCCTTCGCCAACGAGACGGCGGTCGGGCGCGGCCGCATCCCCATCACCCAGTACGACGCCGCCTGGGCGCAGATGGCCTGGGACCGCACGCTGCGCTTCTTCGGCCGCCACCTCGGCTGAACCTTCGGATTCTTCGTGCAGCCAACACACTTGCTGAGCGGTGTCGTCGTCGTCGACTTCACCCAGTTTCTCGCCGGCCCATCGGTCAGCCAGGCCATGGCCGAACTGGGGGCCGAGCGTCATCAAGATCGAATCGGCCCCCGGCGGCGACCCGGGCCGCTACCTGCCGCTGCAGCGCGACGGGCGCAGCGGCTACTTCGTGCAGCAGAACACGGCGAAGCAAAGCCTGTGCGTGGACCTGCGGCAGGCCGAAGGCAAGGCGCTGGTGAACCGCTTGCTGCAGCGCGCCGACGTGCTGGTCGAGAACTTCTCGCCCGGCGTGATCGACAAGCTCGGCTTTGGCTGGGACGCGGTGCACGCGCTGAACCCGCGCCTGGTGATGGCCTCGGTGTCGGCATTGGGGCAGGACGGGCCGCTCGCGAAGATGCCGGGCTTCGACTTCACCGGCCAGGCCTATTCGGGCGTGGCCAGCATGGCCGGCGATGCCGACGGCGCGCCGGCGCTGATCGGCGTGGCGGTCGGCGACCTCGGCACCGGGATGAGCGCACTGGCCGCCGTCTGCGCCGCGCTGTACCACCGCGAGCGCGGCGGCCAGGGCACGCGGGTCGAGGTCTCGCTGCTCGACTTCCTGTTTCGCAGCCACGAGGCCAACGTCGAGATGCACACGCTCAGCGGCGGCAGCATCAAGCCGCACCGCAGCGGCTCGCAGTCGACCGCCTACGCGCCGGTGGGCTACTACAAGGCGCGCGACGGCTACGTGAACCTTGTCATCCCGGGCCCGATGTGGCCCAAGCTGTGCGAGGCCATGGGCCAGCCCGGCCTGGCGACCGACCCGCGCTTCAAGACCAACGAGGACCGCGTCGCCCACCTGGCCGAACTGGTGGTGATCATCGAGACCTGGATGGCGGGCTTCGACGACGTCGACGCGGTGGTGACGCACTGCGCGGGCTTTCGCCTGCCGGCCGCGCCGGTGCTGTCGGTCGAGCAGGCCGTCAAGCACCCGCAGTTGGCGGGGCGGGGCACGGTGCGCACCGTGGCCGACCCCATCCTCGGCGAGGTCACCATTGCCGGCCAGCCGATCCGCGCGCATGGCTTTGCCCACCACACCGGCAAGCCGGCGCCGCTGCTGGGCGAGCACAACGCCGTGGTACTGAAGCGCCATCTCGGGCTGGGCGACGCCGACCTGGCGCGGCTGACGCAGGCCGGCGTGCTGGCGCCGGCGCGGGTCTGAAGCGCGGCGGCGCGCAGGTCGTCTCAGCCTCTTCAGCGCGCCGGCGCCGTCTGCCGCGCGCTCGGCCGCTCCAGCAGGCGTGCCGCCCACGCGGCCACGGCCGGCGGCGGCGTGATCTCCATCAGCCCTAGGAACTGCAGGAACGGCGTGTAGCACAGGTCGGCCAGCGAATAGGCATCGGCCACCAGGTAAGAGCGCCCCGCGAGCTGGGTCTCCAGAATCGCCAGGTGAGCCTCGATCTCGGCCTTGGCGAGCGCCATCGCTTCGTTGTTCCAGCGCGCCGGCGGCAGGAAGCGCTTGGGGAAGATGATGATGCCGCTCTGGCGCGCCATCTGCAGGTCGCACAGCTTCATGTGCATGGCCACCAGCGCGCGGCCCTGCGGGTCGGCCGGCACGAGTGCGGGCGCCGGGAAGCACGCCTCAAGGTAGTCGAGGATCGCGGTCGACTCGCAGAGGACGAAGCCGCCATCCACCAGCGTCGGCACCCGCCCGTACGGGTTCAGCGCCCGGTACGCCGGGCTGCGATGCTCGCGCGCGGCCATGTCGACCAGCACCTTTTCGTGCGGAATGTCCTTCTCGATCAAGGCCATGACGACGCGGCGCGCGAAGGTGGAATCGGGGTGGTGGTGGATGGTGATCACGGCATGGCTCCTCGACGGTCACCAGGGATAGAACGGCGGCATGTCCTTCGACGGTGACGACGTGAACTTCGGCTCGCGCCGCTCGCGGAAGGCCGCCACGCCCTCCTGGCCGTCCTTCTGGCTGGTATAGAACACACCCAGCGATTCGAGCTTGTGCACGCGGTCGCGGTCGGCCGTGCCCAGCCCGGTGTAGACCATCTGGCGCGTCAGCGCCGCCGACACCGCCGAGCGCCCGCCCATGAAGCCGCGCGCCATGCGCTCGGCCTCGGCGCGCAGTTCGGCGGCCGGCACCACGGCGCGCAGCAGCCCGCCGCGCAGCGCCTCCTGCGCGTCGAACACATCGGAACGGTAGAACCACTCCAGCGCCTGCGACACGCCGACGATGCGCGGCAGCAGCCAGCTCGAGCAGGCCTCGGGCACGATGCCCACGCGCCCGAAGATGAAGCCGAAGCGCGCCTGGTCCGAGGCCAGCCGGATGTCCATCGACAGCAGCATCGTGGCACCGATGCCGACCGCCGGCCCGTTGACGGCCGCGATCACCGGCTTCCTGCAGCCCATGATGGCCAGCGCGACCCGACCGCCGGAGTCGCGCACGCCGTCGGCAGCGGCTGGCTCCGCGTGGCAGATGTCCATGTCGGCCAGCGTCGGCTCCTTGTCGTGGGCAAAGCCGAAAGGGTTGGCGCCTTCCTTGCCCAGGTCCATGCCGGCGCAGAAGCCCTTGCCCTCGCCGGTGACGATGACGACGCGCACCGCATCGTCGTCGCTGGCGCGGCCGAAGGCGTCGATCAGTTCGTCGGCCATCTGCAGCGTGAAGGCATTCAGCATCTGCGGGCGGTTCAGCGTCAGCCACAGGATGCCGTTGTCGTGGTCGAGGCGGATGGTGTCGTAGTTCATGGTCGGTGCGGGCATGGTGGGATGCAGGCGAGGCGTCGCCGCGGCATGCTAGCAAGCGCGTGGCCGTGAACGGCCGCGCCGTCGCGTCGCAGCATGGCGCCTTGGCGACACGCGCCGCGAGTTCGGCGCGCCGGATCTTGTCGGTCAACGTGAGCGGGAAGTCGCCGACGATCCGCACCTGGCGGGGCACTTTGTAGTCTGCCATCAGGGGCTTGCAATGCGCGACGACGCCGTGCCCTTCCGTCGCAAGTGGCTGCCCTTCGTTGCGCGATGTCGTTGCGCCGCAGCAGCCCGCCGCAGCGCTCTTTGTGCAACGCCCCGGGTTGACAGGCCTACGCTTGTGTCACACCATTAACCAAACGAACGCTTGTTCATTTATTCTCCCAACCGCGCGCCTGCATGTCGCGGCGCGCGCTGGGCCCGCTGGTGCCGTTCGACGCGCGAGTCACGCCACATCATGTCCTCCCGCCCGCTGCGCACTCCCCGCTCCGACAGCCGCCTGCAAGGCCTGCTGGACGTGGCCGCGAGCCTGTTCGCGCAGCGCGGCTATGCCGCGACCTCAATGCGCGACATCGCGCTGGGCGTGAAGATGCTGCCGGGCTCGGTCTACTACCACTTCGCGTCGAAGGAAGAACTGCTGGTCGCCGTCTACGAAGCCGGCGTCGGCGAGCTGGAGGGCGCCGTGCACGCAGCCCTGAAGCCGGACGCCGAACCCTGGGTGCGGCTCGAAGGCGCCTGCCTGGCGCACCTGCAGACCGTGCTCAAGAGCAGCGACTACGCGCAGGTGCTGATCCGGGTGCTGCCCGAGGACGTACCGCCGGTGGCCGAACGCCTGCGCACACTGCGCGCCGGCTACGAGCAGGTGTTCCGCGAGCTGGTGGCCGCCCTGCCCCTGCCCGCAGGCACCGACCGGCACGCGCTTCGATTGATGCTACTTGGCGCGCTCAACTGGGCGCGCTTCTGGTTCGATCCGCAAGGCCGCGAGACCCCGCGCGGCCTGGCACGCAAATTCGTGGGGCTCCTGAGAGAAGCACAACATGCAGCCTGAACGCCCGCCCAAGGTCATCGTCACCAAGATCGGCTTCGACGGCCATGACCGCGGCAGCCGCGTCATCGCCGCCTGCCTGCGCGATGCCGGCATGGAGGTCATCTACACCCCGCCGTGGCAGGAGATCCCCACCGTCGTCAAGCTGGCGATGGAAGAGGACGCCGACGTCATCGGCATCTCGTCACTGGCCACAGACCACCTGATCGTGCCCAGGCTGATGGACGCGCTGCGCGCCGCCGGGCTGGCCGACATCCAGGTCATCGTCGGTGGCATCGTGCCCGCCAAGGACGAGAAGGTGCTGCTGGCGGCCGGCGTCGCCCAGGTCTTCCACCCCGGTGCCGCGCTCGACGACATCGTCACCGCCGTGCGCGCGCTGGCCGCCGCGCGCCACGCCCGCCAGGGAGCCTCCGCATGAACAAGCCCGTCCCGCAAATCGCTGCCGCCGATCTGTCGCTGGCCCAGGCCCGCTGGGAGCAGGAATTCGCCGCCGGAGCCGGGCAAGCCGAGCCGCTGCGCAACCGCTCCGGCGTCGAGATCAAGCCGCTGTACACGCCGCGCGACTGGTCGGGCGCGGCCTATGCCGACAGCCTGGGCTTCCCCGGCGAGTTCCCCTACACCCGCGGCATCTACCCCACGATGTACCGGGGGCGCAGCTGGTCGCAGCGCCAGCTCATCGGCCTGGGGGTGCCCGAGGACTACAACAGCCGCGTCAAGGAGATGCTGGCGCTGGGCGCGTCGGCGCTGTCGCTGATCCCGTGCAACTCGGTCTTCCGCGGCTACGACGCGGACGAGGTGCCGGCCGAGCTGCTGGGCACCTGCGGCACGGTGATCAATCACGTTGGCGACATGGACCGCGCGCTCGACGGCGTGCCCATCGGCGACCTGTCCACGGCCATGAACGACCCCACGCCGTTCACGCTGCTGGCCTTCGAACTGGCGGTGGCCAGGCGACGCGGCGTGCCCTGGACGCGCATCACCGGCACCTCGAACCAGAGCGACTGCATCTCGCACTTCGTCGCCAACCACATGTTCTTCCGCATCGCGCTGCAGGGCGCGCGGCGCATCGTGGTCGACCACATCGCTTTCGCCAACGAGCAGGTGCCGGCCTGGAACCCGCTGTCCATCGTCGGCCAGCACATGCAGCAGGCGGGGGCCACGCCGGCAGAGGCGATGGCCTTCACGCTGTGCTCGGCGATCCAGTACGCCGAAGACTGCATCGCTGCGGGCATGGACCCCGACCGCTTCCTGCCGCGCTTCACCTTCTTCTTCGACATCTCGGTCAGCCTGTTCGAGGAAGTCGCCAAGTTCCGCGCCGGCCGTCGCGTCTGGGCCAAGCTGTGCCGCGAGCGCTTCGGCGCCAAGGACCCGCGCTCGTGGCGCTTCAAGTTCCACGGCCAGACCTCGGGCGTGGACCTGACGCGCCAGCAACCGCTGAACAACATCGCCCGCGTCACCACCCAAGCCATGGCCGGCATCTTCGGCGGCCTGCAGTCGCTGCACACCGATGGCTACGACGAGGTCTTCTCCACCCCCACGACGGAAGCCGCGCGCATCGCCGTGGCGACGCAGAACATCCTGCGCGAGGAAGCCCACCTCACCGACGTCATCGACCCGCTGGGCGGCTCGTATTACGTCGAGTCGTTGACCGACCAGATGCAGCAGAAGATCGAGGCCATCATCGACCTCATCGACGCCGCCGGCGGCATGTACAAGGCGGTCGAACAGGGCCTGGTGCAGAAGATGATCGGCGACTCGGCGCTGGCCTTCCAGAAGCGCGTCGACGCCGGCGCGGAGACCGTGGTCGGTGTCAACAAGTACACCGTCGAGGAAGACGCGGCCGACTACCCCGCGCTCGACTACCCGGACCGCGCCCGCATGGACGCCTACCTGACCCGGCTCAAGGCCTTCAAGGCCGAACGCTCCGCTGCTGCGGTGGACAAGGCGCTCGCTGCGCTGGCCGCGGCCGCGCAGTCGAAGCGGGACAACGTGTTCGCGCAGGTCGTCGCCGCGGCCGAAGCCAGCGCCACGCATGGCGAGATCTGCGCCACGCTGCGCCGTGAAATGGGCTTCGGTCAGCCCTTGACAATCGTTTGATGAACGCCGAAACGAACCCGCTCCAAGCCATCCTGGCAGGCGACCGGCGCGCGGTGGCGCGCGCCATCACGGCGCTGGAAAACGACAGCGACAGCGCGCACACCGTACGCGCCGGGGTGGCCGCGCACGTGGGGCGCGCGCATGTCGTCGGCGTCACCGGGCCGCCGGGGGGCGGCAAGTCCACGCTGGTGTCGGGGCTGATCAGGCAGTTGCGCGCGCGCGGCCACACGGTGGCGGTGGTTGCGGTCGATCCGTCCAGCCCCTTCACCGGCGGCGCCGTGCTCGGCGACCGCATCCGCATGGGCGAGCACCAGCCCGACGAAGGGGTGTTCATCCGCTCGCTGGCGTCGCGCGGCCACCTGGGCGGGCTGGCACGCTCGGCCACCGACGTCGTCGATGTTTTCGATGCCGCCGGCTACCACACGGTGATCGTCGAAACCGTCGGCGCCGGGCAGTCCGAGGTCGAGGTCACGCGCATCGCCGACACACGCCTGGTGGTCTGCCCGCCGGGGCTGGGCGACGACATCCAGGCCATCAAGGCCGGCGTGCTGGAGATCGCCGACGCCTTCGTCGTCAGCAAGGCCGACCTGCCCGACGCGCAGCGGACCGAGAACGAGTTGCTGTCGATGCTGACGCTGCGCCGCGGCCCGGCTGCCAAGCCGCCGGTTCTGCGCACCATCGCGACCACCGGCGAAGGCTTGCGCGAACTGGTCGACTGGCTGGAACAGCGCACGCAGCGCGGCAGCCGCCACGCCGCCACCGAGGACCGCGCCGCGCGCGACCTGGTCGCACGTTCGATCGCCGCCGACGGCTATGGCAGGCATCTGGGGTTCGAACTCGTGGCTGCGGCCCGCGGCACGGCCACCGTGCGCATGCGGGTCGGGCCGCAGCATCTGAACTTCAACGGCCGCTGCCACGGCGGCGCCATCTTCTCGCTGGGCGACATGGCGCTCGGCCTGGCCTGCAATTCGCACGGCACGATCGCCGCGTTGATCGACGGCAACATCAGCATCTCGACCGGCGTCGAGCCTGGCGACTGGCTGGTTGCGCATGCCACCGAGGTGTCGCGCTCGCGCAAGGTCGGCGTGTACCGTGTCGATGTGAGCCGCGCCAGCGACCAGGCGCACATCGCCTGCCTGTCGGGAACGGTCTACGTCACCGGCAAGCCGGTGCCGGTCGCAGCGCCGGGCGAGCGGCCGGGCCTCGCGCCGCTGCTGAACTGATGGCCCGCCCGCCGATCCGCCTGTTCAAGCGTGCGCTGGCCGCAGGCGCGCGCGCCGACGCGTGCATGCCGGCCGCGGCGGCGGCACAGGCCAGTGCGCTGGCCTTGCTGGCACGCAGCGTTGCCATGGGGCACCGTCGCCTGGCCTTGCTGCGGCTGCTGGCCGCGGTGCGTGTGCGTGCGCTCGTCCCGGCGCCCGACTGGGCGTATTGCGGTAAGGTTGCATCGCAGGCGGCGGACGAGGCCCTGCGCGGCCTGTTTGCCGAGGCTGAGCAAACGGTGGTCGGGGGGCACGGCAGCGCCCGAGGCGCCGATGCCGCCCCCACACCCCGCGCCTGAGGCCGCCCACGTCTGCTGCCAAGCCCACACTACCGACTGGAGAACTCGATGAACAGGCCCGAAATCTTTGTCGTCAGCGCAACGCGCACCGCCATTGGCAGCTTTGGCGGAGCGCTGAAGGACGTGCCGCTGTCGCAACTGGCCAGCACTGCAGTGCGCGAGGCCATCGCCCGCTCCGGCACCGACGCCGCAAGCATCGGCCACGTGGTGCTTGGCAACGTCATCCCCACCGAGCCGCGCGACGCCTACCTGGCGCGCGTGGCCGCCATCGACGCCGGCATTCCGAACGAGACGCCGGCGTTCAACGTCAACCGGCTGTGCGGCTCGGGCCTGCAAGCCATCATTTCGGCGGCGCAAACGCTGCTGCTTGGCGACGCCGAGATCGCCATCGGAGGTGGCGCCGAGTCGATGAGCCGCGGGCCCTACCTGCTGCCTGCCGCGCGCTGGGGGGCACGCATGGGCGATGCGCCCATGACCGACTACATGCTCGGCGTGCTGCACGACCCGTTCCATGCCATCCACATGGGCATCACGGCCGAGAACGTTGCGGCGAGTGCCGGCATCACGCGCGACATGCAGGACGCGCTGGCGGTGGCCAGTCAGCAGCGCGCGGCCCGCGCCATCGCCGAAGGCAGGTTCAAGAGCCAGATCGTCGCCGTCACCGTGGCCACGCGCAAGGGCACTGTGGTCTTCGACACTGACGAGCATGTGCGCGGCAATGTGACCCTGGAGCAGTTGGCGGCCATGAAGCCGGCTTTCAAGAAGGACGGTTCGGTGACGGCCGGCAACGCCTCGGGTTTGAACGACGCCGCATCGGCCGTGGTTCTGGCCACCGGCGCCGCCGTCCAGGCGCGCGGGCTCAAGCCGCTGGCTCGGCTGGTGGCCTACGCCCACGCCGGCGTGGACCCCAAGCTGATGGGCCTGGGCCCGGTACCGGCCTCGCGCCTGGCCCTCAAACGCGCCGGCCTCGGCGTCAACGACCTCGACGTGGTCGAGTCCAACGAAGCCTTTGCCGCGCAGGCCTGCGCCGTGACGCGCGCCCTCGAACTCGACCCCGCCAAGGTCAACCCGAACGGCTCGGGCATCTCGCTCGGCCATCCGGTGGGCGCCACGGGCGCGATCATCACCACCAAGGCGCTGTACGAGTTGCAGCGCATCCAGGGGCGCTACGCGCTGGTGACGATGTGCATCGGCGGCGGGCAGGGCATCGCCGCGATCTTCGAGCGCGCCTGACGCGGCCCGCCGAGGCGCTGGCGCCTCGGCAGGCCTTGGCCTACAGGAACTCGGTGCCGCCGTCGACCATCAAGGTCTGCCCGGTCATGAAGTGGCTGTCGGCCGACAGCAGGAAGGCAATGGTGCCGACCAGGTCAGCGGCTTCGAGGTTGCGTTGCAGCGCCTGGCTTCCGGCAATGGCCTTGGTGACCTGCTCGTGCTTGGCGCCGAAGTAGCTCGTCGTTCCCTCGGTCAGCACCAGCGACGGCGCCACTGAATTGACGCGGATCCAGTCGCGCCCCAGTTCGCGCGCCAGGCAGCGCGTGATGCCGATGACCGCCGCCTTGGACACGCCGTAGTCGATGGCATACGCCATGCCGTGCACGGCGGCCAGCGACGAGATGTTGACGATGCTGCCGCCGCCGGCCTTGCGCATCTGCGGCACGGCCGCCTTGCACATCTGCCAGATGCCCTTCACGTTGACGTTCATCACCGCGTCCCACTGCTTCTCCTCGATCTGGTCGAAGCGGGCACCGTTGATGTCGGCGTACAGCGCAGCGTTGTTGACCAGGCCGTCGAGGCGGCCGAACTCGGCCACGGCCGTCTCGGCCGAGGCCAGGCACGACGCCATGTCGGTCACGTCCAGACGCAGCGCCACGGCGCGACCGCCTGCACCGCGGATCGCGGCAACGGTCTCGTCGCACGGCCGCAGGTCGCCACACACCACCGCCGCGCCCTCGGCGGCGAGCCGCTCGGCGAAGCCTCTGCCCAAGCCGCGCGCGGCGCCGGTGACGATGACGACTCGTTCCTTCATTCTCATGCTGTGTCTCCTGTTGGGGTGGTGTCACCGACGGCCTGCGCCACGGTACGCTGAAAGTAGGCCAGCGCGGGCTCGTTGCGCCCGTAGGTGGCATGGGTCTGCGCCCCGGATGCAAAACCGCGCTGCATGCCTTCGCTGGCCGGGAAGTCTTCCGCGCAGACGGTGCGGATGGTCAGATCCATGTTGCGCTGCCAGTGGCGCCGCGCGCTGTCGGAGTCGACCGGATTGGGCACGTGGAAGTCGAGGTACATGGTGCACTCGTCGACCTTGCCCGCCGTCGGGTAGACACGCCAGGACTCGACATGGTCGACCTGCACGACGAAGACCGTGTTGGGGAACAGCACGTAGACGATGGTGTGGTGGGGGATCAGGTCCCACTCGCTTTCGGGCAGGCCGCGCTGGCTCTCCAGGCTGCGCCGCGGCAGCACCTCGCGCAGGTGCAGGCCGAATGGTTTGAACAGACACAGGTTGGGGTGGAAGAGCGGCGCCACCGAGTCGCGATGCAGCACGCTGAAGTGGTAGCTCTCGAGGAAGGTGTCGATGACCAGCTTCCAGTTCATCTGGCGCTGGATCTGGCGCGTCTCGTAGTGGTGGTAGCCGGCCAGGCCGAAGGACGCGAACTCGGCGTCGAGTTCCCCCAGGAAGCCCTGGGCATCGATCTCCAGGCCCTCCGGGCCGACGCTGGGCTGCACCCACAGCATGCCGTGGCGTTCGGCCAGCGGCAGCGGCGCCAGGCCGTAGGCGGCCTTGTCCACACCGGGAAAGTTGCGCTGGTCGGGAATGCCACGCAACTCGCCTTCGAGGCCGTAGGTCCAGCCGTGGTAGGGGCAGACGAAGTTCTTCTGCCGACCGCAGCCTTCGGCCAAGCGTGCACCACGGTGCCGGCAGACATTGTGGAAGGCCCGCGCCCGGCCGTCCTTGCCGCGCACCACCAGGATCGGGATGCCGCTGAGGTCGTCGGTGAAGTGGTCACCCGGCTGCGGGATCTGGTTGGACAGGCCCATCAACAGCGGGTACTTGCGGAACAACAGCGCCGACTCGCGCGCCAGGCGCTTCGGGCAGGTATAGGCCGTCACCGGGTTGAAGCTGACCGCGTCGGCCAGATCGGTGGTGCCGGCGTCGATGTGGGCGAATGCCTGGCGCATCAGCGCCACCTGTTCGTCGTGGTTCATGGCGTTTCCCGATGTACTTGCGGGAGCGAGATGTTAGTTTACCGAACGTACGCTAGGTAGACTACAGATCAAGCGACATATCAATCTACGGTGGGCCCGTCGCATTCCTGCGCCGGCCCGGCAGTTCAGGCGAGTGGCCTGCGCGGCCAATACCGGCAACGGAGGAAACATGCTCAGACGCCAAATCTCGGCGCTCGCGCTGCTTGCGCTGGCCTGCTTGGCCGATGTTCACGCGCAGACCGCGCAGACCTACCCTTCGAAGCCGATTCGTTTCATCGTGCCCTATGCCCCCGGTGGCAGCACGAGCCAGGTGGCGCGGCTGGTGGCGGCCAAGTTGACCGAGAGTTGGGGCCAGCAGGTGCTGGTCGACAACCGGGGCGGGGCCAACACCGTGATCGGCACCGACGCGCTGGCGAAGTCGGCGCCCGACGGCTACACGATCGCGCTGCACACATCGACCCTGGCCACCTTGCAGCACCTGCTGCCAACGCTGCCGTTCGATCCGATCAAGGATTTCGCACCAGTGACCACTCTCGTCACTACTCAACTGGTGCTGGTCCTGCATCCAGCGGTGCCGGCGAACAACCTCAAGGAATTCATCGCCCTGGCCAAGGCCAGGCCCCACGAGCTGAATTTCGCAGCGGTCGGCACTGGCAGCTCGACCCACCTGGCGGGCGAGATGTTCAAGAGTGTGGCCGGCGTAAAGATGCAGCATGTGCCTTACAAGGGGACGGCACCGGCGCTGACCGATCTGATCGGTGGCCAGATCCAGCTCAATTTCGATACGCCCATCACCTCGCTGCCACACATCCGTGCCGGCAAGCTCAAGGCGATCGCTGTGACTGGCAAGACGCGCCTGGCCAGCATGCCGGATGTGCCCACGTTCGCCGAAGCCGGTCTGCCCGAGTACGACTTCCAGTTGTGGTTCGGGGTACTCACGCCGGCCGGGACACCAAAGGACATTGTCAACAAGCTGGCGACCGAGATTGCCAGAATCCTGGCGCTGCCCGATGTGAAGGAGAACTTGACGGCGCAGGGGATCGATCCTCAGATCATGGGACCCGACCAGTTCGGCGCGATGATCAAGAGCGACATCGAACGCTTCGGCAAGGTCATCAAGGCCGCCGGGATCAAGATCGAGTAGACGACGCCCTAAATCTACCTAACACCTGTTCGATTGTTATACTGCGGGACCGGCGCCCGGAGGCGCTCTCACCGGCAAAGGAAGACCATGGATCTCGAACTGAAAGATAAATCCGTCATCGTCACCGGCGGCGGCTCGAACATCGGCCGTGCCATCGTGCTGGCGTTCGCCGGCGAAGGCGCGCACATCACGATCGGCGATGTCGACACCGCGCAGGCCGACAAGACGGCCGAATTCGCCACCAAGCTGGGCGCGGCATCGGTGCAGGTGATCAAGACCGACGTCACCAGCCTCGAGCAGGTGCAGGCCATGTTCAAGGCGGCGACCGACAAACACGGGCGGGTCGACGTGCTGGTCAACAACGTCGGCTGGGACAACCTGATGTTCTTCACCCAGACCACGCCCGACTTCTGGCGCAAGGTGATCGACATCAACTACGTCGGCGTGCTGAACTGCACCAAGACCGCGCTCGACCTGATGGTCAAGCAGAACGGCGGCGCCATCGTCTCGATCAGCTCCGACGCCAGCCGCCAGGGCGAGCCGCGCGAAGCCGTCTACGGCGGCGTGAAGGCAGCGGTCAACAGCTTCATGAAAACGATCGCCAAGGAAAACGGCCGCTACGGGATCCGCTGCAATGTGGTCTGCCCCGGCGTGACCATTCCCGCAACCACCGACGAGGTCGGTGGCAACAGCATGTGGAGCAAGGCCGACAGCATGTTCACGCCCGAACAGTTCGACAAGATCGCCAAGTCGCTGCCGCTGCGCAAGGTCGGCCGGCCGCAGGATATCGCCAACGCCGTCGCCTTCCTGGCGTCGAGCAAGGCCGGCCACGTGACCGGGCAGGTGCTGTCGGTCTCCGGCGGCTACAGCATGATCGGCTGAGGGGCAAACCCATGAGCTACCAGGACATCCTCTACGAGGAGCGCGACCAGATCGCCTACATCTCGATCAACCGGCCCGACGTGATGAACGCGTTCCGCGGCCAGACGGTCGAGGAGATGCTGCACGCCATGATGAAGGCCGGCTGGGACAAGAACATCGCGGCGATCGTGCTCGGCGGCACCGGCGATCGCGCGTTCTGCACCGGCGGCGACCAGTCGGCCCACTCCGGCCAGTACGACGGCCGCGGCACCGCGGGTTTGCCGATCGAGGAACTGCACAGCGCGATCCGCGACGTGCCCAAGCCGGTGATCGCGCGCGTGCAGGGCTACGCCATCGGCGGCGGCAACGTGATCGCGGTGTTGTGCGACATGACGATCGCGTCCGACAAGGCAGTGTTCGGCCAGGTCGGGCCCAAGGTCGGCTCGGTTGACCCCGGCTGGGGCACGGCCTATCTGGCGCAGGTCGTCGGCGAGAAGAAGGCGCGCGAGATCTGGTACATGTGCCGGCGCTACAGCGCACAGGAGGCGCTGGCGATGGGGCTGTGCAACGTGGTCGTGCCGCACGACCAGCTCGACGCCGAGGTAGCCAAGTGGGGCCGCGAGATCGTCGAGAAGAGCCCGACCGCCATCGCCATCGCCAAGCGTTCGTTCAACGCCGCGACCGAAAACATCCGCGGCATCGGCAGCCTCGGCATGCAGGCGCTGAGCCTGTACTACAACACCGCCGAATCCAGGGAAGGCGTGCGTGCCTTCCTGGAAAAGCGCAAGCCGGACTTCCGCAAGTTCGGCGCCGGCAAGGCCTGACGCCAGAGGTGATCGGCGGCGGGGCTCACCTCGCTGTCCGGCAGCGCCCCGGACGGCGGGTTTCCCCGCAAGCGGGCGAGCCTAACTATCGTTAGATTAGCGGCCGCGGAGCAGCTTGGCTGCGCCGCCGATGCCGCCGCAGGGCGGCGCGCCCACCGGACCCGCCGAGCCGCCTCATCCTGATGCTGACCCTGACCAATGTCCAGATCGTCTACGACAACACGATCGAAGCCGTTCGCGAGGCGTCGCTCACGTTGGGCGCTAAGCAGATCGTCGCCCTGCTGGGCGCCAACGGCGCCGGCAAGTCCACGACGCTGAAGGCCATCAGCGGCGTGCTCTACCCCGAAGACGGTGAGGTCAAGGGTGGCCAGATCACCTTCGATGGCCAGCCGCTGACCGGCATGACGCCCGACCGCATCGTGCGCGCCGGCGTCGTCATGGTGCCCGAGGGCCGTCGCCTGTTCGACCAGCTCACGGTCGAGGAGAACCTGCTGATGGGCGGCTACACGCGTTCGGTGGCCGAGTCCAAGCTCGGCCTGGAGCGCGTCTATGCCACGTTCCCGCGCCTGACGCCCAAGCGCACCACGGTTTCAGGCTACCTGTCCGGCGGCGAGCAGCAGATGGTGGCCATCGGCCGCGCGCTGATGTCGGCGCCCAAGCTGCTGATGCTCGACGAACCCACGCTCGGGCTGGCGCCGCAGATCTGCGAGGAGATCTTCGCCATCGTCACCCGGCTGTGCCGGCAGGACGGGGTGAGCATTCTGCTGGTCGAGCAGAACGCGCAGATGGCGCTGTCCATCGCCGACACCGGCTACATCATGGAAAACGGCCGCATCGTCCTTGACGGCCCGGCCGACAAGATGCTGCGCAACGAAGACGTGCGCGAGTTCTACCTCGGCTTCGGCGAGGGCGGTTCGCGCAAGAACATGCGCGACGTGAAGCACTACAAGCGCCGCAAGCGTTGGTTGTCATGACCCACCTGCGCCGGAGCCACTGAAGTGAACGACATCCTCCTGCAGGTCGAAGGCCTGTCCAAGCGCTTCGGCGGCGTCGAAGCCGTGGCCGGCGTCAGCTTCCATGTGCGGCGTGGCGAGATCTATTCGCTGATCGGCCCCAACGGCGCCGGCAAGACCACCACCTTCAACATGATCAGCAGCGTCGTGCGGCCGAGCGGCGGCACGGTGCACTTCGAAGGCCGCGACATCACCGGCACGGCTTCGCACCGCATGTCGGCCATCGGCATCGGCCGCACCTTCCAGAACCTGGCCGTGTTCAAGCATGCGACCGTGGTGCAGAACCTGCTGGTCGGCCGCCACTGCCACATGCGCAGCAATGTCTTCGACGCGGCCTGGTTCTTCGGCCGCGCCCGGCGCGAGGAACTCGAGCATCGGCGCAAGGTGGAGGAGATCATCGACTTCCTCGAAATCGAGGACATCCGCGACATGCCGGTGGGCGCCCTCTCCTACGGCATGCAAAAGCGCGTCGAACTCGGCCGCGCGCTGGCCACCGAGCCCAAGCTGCTGCTGCTCGACGAGATGGTCTCGGGCATGAACACCGAGGAAACCGAGGACATCGCGCGATTCGTGCTCGACATCCGCGACGAACTCGGCATCACCGTGTTGATGGTCGAGCACGACATGGGCATCGTGATGGACATCTCCGACCGCATCTGCGTGCTCAACTTCGGCCGCAAGATCGGCGAAGGCACGCCGGCCGAGATCTCCGCCAACCCGGCGGTGATCGCCGCCTACCTGGGCGGCGCACAGGCGGCAGCATGAGCAATCTCCAGCACACCGCCCTGCACGAAGCCCTGCACAGTGGCAACCATACGTTGCCCAAGCTGCTGCAGCACTGGGCCCGCACCACGCCCGACGCGCTGGCCTTCCGCGAGAAGGACCTGGGCATCTGGAACCGGATGAGCTGGCGCCATTACCACGACACCGCGCGCCGCTTCGCGCTGGGCATGCTGGCGCTGGGTTTCCGCCGCGGCGACCGCCTGGCCATCGCCAGCGAAGACACGCCCGAGTGGATGTTCGCCGACCTGGGCACGCAGGCCATCGGCGGCGTGGTGGTCGGCATCTACCCGACCAACCCCTGGCCCGAGCTGCAGTACATCGTCCACCACTCGAACAGCCGCTTCGTCGTCTGCGGCGACCAGGAGCAGGTCGACAAGGTGCTGGACGCCATCGCCAAGCACGAGGTCGGCCTGCCCGACGTCGCCAAGATCATCGCCGTCGACATGAAGGGCATGCGGCTGTACCCGCGCGAGATGCTGATGTCCTTCGAGGACGTGCTCGAACTCGGCGACCAGTACGCCGCGGCCAACGCGGAACAGGCGCGCGCCTTCGACGACGGCATTGCCGCCACGCAGCCCGACGACACCTGCATGCTCGTCTACACCTCGGGCACCACCGGACCGCCCAAGGGCGCGATGCTGTCGCACCGCAACCTGCTCGTGACCACCGACAAGCTGCGCAGCCATTTCGCGCTCGACCAGCACAACATGCAGGTGCTGTGCTACCTGCCGTTGTGCCACGTGGCCGAACGTGCCTTCTCCACCGTCATGCACATGATGACCGGCGGCGTGGTGAACTACGCCGAGTCGATCGACACCGTCTCGGTCAACCTGCGCGAGATCGCACCCACCGTCTTCCTCGGCGTGCCGCGCATCTGGGAAAAGCTGCAGCAGGGCATCGTGATGCGCATGCAGGACGCCACGCGGCTGCAGCGCTGGGCCTTCGAGCGCTGCTTTGCCGCGGGTAAGGCCCTGTTCGAGCGCGTCGAGCAGCGCGGCGGCCAGCGTAATTGGGGCGACCGGCTGCAGTTCACCCTGCTGTGGTTGCTGATGTTCCGCAACCTGCAGAAGTTCGTCGGCCTGGACCGCATGCGCTGCGGATTCTGCGGCGGCGCCAGTGTCTCGCCCGAGGTGCTGAAGTTCTTCCGCATCCTGGGCCTGCCCGTGTACCAGGTGTACGGCATGACCGAGTCGGGCGGCGTCATCTTCCACCAGCACGGCAAGGCCGAGCGGCTGGGCGCCACCGGCACGCCGATCGAGGGCCTGAACTGGAAGATCGCCGAAGACGGCGAACTGATCGTCAAGCACCCGGCGGTGTTCAAGGGCTACCTGCACGACAACAACGCCACCGCGCTGACGGTGCAGGACGGCTGGCTGCACACCGGCGACGTCGTGGCGCTGGCGCCCAACGGCGAGCTGATGATCGTCGACCGCAAGAAGGCCATCATCATCACCAGCGGCGGCAAGAACATCTCGCCCTCGGAAATCGAGAACGCGCTCAAGGACAGCATCTACGTGCGCGAAGCCATCGTGCTCGGCGACGGCCGCCACTTCCTGTCGGCGCTGGTGCAGATCGACTACGAAACCGTCGGCAAGTGGGCGCAGGAACGCCGCCTGGCCTACACCACCTACCGCAGCCTGTCGCAGTTGTCGGAAGTGCGCGAGCTGGTCGACGCCGAAGTGCGGCGCGTCAACCAGCTGTTCGCGCGCGTCGAGAACATCCGCAAGTTCGTGATCCTCGAGAAGGAACTCGACCACGACGACGGCGAGCTGACGGCCACGCAGAAGGTGCGCCGCAGCATCATCGGCAAGAAGTTCGCCCGCGAGATCGAGCTGATCTACGGTGGAGGCACCGCCTGATGGACTACTTCATCCAGTTGCTCGTCTCGGGCATCGCGGCGGGCCTGGTCTACGGCTTCATCGGCATGGGCTTCGCCATGATCTACCGCGCCACCGGCGTGGTGAACTTCGCCCAGGGCGAGCTGATGATGCTGGTGGCCTACATCGCCTTCACGTTGGCGGGCACCTTCAAGCTCGGCTTCTGGCCGCTGCTGCTGGCGACCGTCGTCGTCTCGGTCGCCCTGGGCCTGCTGGTCGAGGTGCTGCTGATCCGCCCGATGCTGGGCCAGCCGGTGTTCTCGACCGTGATGGTGACGATCGGCCTGGCCGTCATCATCCGTTCGGTGGTGGTGCTGATCTGGGGCGCCGACCCGATGCCGCTGTCCACCGGGCTGTCGACCGAGCCGATCCGGATCGGGCCGGCGGGTGTCTATCCGGCACAGCTCCACGCACTGGGCATCATGGCCGTGGTGGTGGCCGGGCTGTGGGCCTTCTTCCGCTACTCGCGGGTGGGCATCGCGATGCGTGCCACCGCCAATCTGCAGACCGTGGCCTTGCTGATGGGCATCAACGTCAAGCGCATCTTTGCGCTGTCGTGGGCGCTGTCGGCCGGCCTGGCGGCCATCGCCGGGGTTCTGGTGGGCGTCATCTACGACCTCGAGCCGGGCATGTGGCTGGTCGGCCTGCGCAGCTTCCCGGCGGTCATCCTCGGCGGCCTGGACTCGGTGTTCGGTGCGGCGCTGGGCGGCATCCTGATCGGCGTGGTCGAGAACATGTCCGAGGGCTACATCGGCCGCGGCATGAAGGAAATCGCCGGCTTCCTGCTGATCCTGATCGTCCTCATGGTCAGGCCCTACGGTCTGTTCGGAAAACCCGACATCGAGCGAGTCTGATGCGCAGCGGCAACTTCAAGGAAAACTACCGACAGGTCCTGGCGTTGACGGACTCGGTGCCGGTCATCGTCTGGACACTGATGCTCGTCGCCGCCCTCGCACTGGTGCCGATGCTGCTGAGCAAGTACTACATCTCGCTGGTGCTGCTGCTGATGATCACGGCCGTCGGCGTGCTCGGCCTGAACCTGCTTACCGGCAGCACCGGGCTGATCTCGCTCGGGCACTCCGGCTTCCTCGCCGTCGGCGCCTACGCCACCGGCATCGTGGCCGGCAAGCTGGGCTGGCCGATGCCGCTGTGCCTGCTGGCCGGCGGTGTGTGCGCGGCCGCCGCCGGGCTGGTGGTCGGCGTGCCATCGCTGCGCCTGAAGGGCCTGTACCTGGCGATCACGACCATGGCCTTCGCGGTCATCATCAACCACCTGATCCTCAACGGCGGCGGCCTGACAGGCGGCTCCGAGGGACTGTCGGTGCCGCAGCCGAGCCTGTTCGGCACCACGCTCACGGCCGAGCGCGGCTACTACTTCGTGGTCCTGGCCGTGTTGGTGGTGGCGGTGCTGGTGACGCTGAACCTGCTGCGCAGCCGCGTCGGCCGGGCCTTCATGGCGATCCGCGAGCACGACATCGCGGCCCGCGCGATGGGCGTCGACCTGGTGCGCTGGAAGCTGCTGGCGTTCATGGTCAGCGCCTTCTACACCGGCATCGCCGGGGGCCTGCTGGCCTACTACACGCGCTACCTCAACGTCGACAGTTTCAGCCTGCTGATCTCGATCGAAGCGCTGTCGATGCTGATCGTCGGCGGGCTCGGCTCGGTGGCCGGCGCGCTGCTCGGCACGGTCTTCATCTTCGGCCTGAACGAAGGCCTGGGGCTGCTGTTCAGCGCCATCGGTTCGGGCGCGACCACGACCTCCTTCTTCGAGATCAAGGGCATCGTCTACGGACTGGCCATCGTGCTGTTCCTGCGCTTCGAACCCGACGGCCTGATCGGCCGCTGGCGCGACATCAAGCACTACTGGACCCACTGGCCCTTCAGGTTCTGACCCGGCAAGCCGCCGCCCCGCCCCACCCGAGGAGACACAACATGCACCAGCCCCTTCGCTGCATCCGCACCCTGATCGGCGCCGGCCTGCTCGCGGCCACCGCGGCATCGGCCCTGGCCGCCGACCCGGGCGTGTTCGACGACCGCATCGTCATCGGCTCGGTGCTGCCGCAGACCGGCCCGCCCAGCCTCATCGGCAAGGCCGCCGTGATCGCCTTGCGCGTCTGGGAGAAGGACGTCAACGCGCGCGGCGGCATCAACGGCCGCAAGATCGACCTGCGCGTCGAGGAAGACGCCTATGTGCCGCAGCGCTCGGTGCAGGCGGTGAAGAAGCTGATCGACGTCGACAAGGTGTTCGCCTTGCTGGGCACCTCCGGCTCGTCGCATCTGCTGGCGATGATGCCCACCATCGAGGAGAACCAGATCCCGGCGCTGAACTTCGCCGCCGTGGCCGGCGCGCACTTCACGCCGCCGCGCAAGACCGTCTTCAACATCGGCGCCACGTACTGCCAGGAGATCGACGGTGTGATGAAGCACCTGATCACCTCGCGCAAGCTGCAGGGCGCCAAGTTCGCCATCATCTACCAGGACGACGACTACGGCGCCGACGTCAAGTGCGGCTACGACGCGGCGCTCAAGGGGCTGGGCCTGAGCAGTTCCGCCGCGGTGGCCTACAAGCGCGGCGCCAAGGATCTCTCGGCCGAAGTGCTGGCGGTGCAACGCGCCGGTGCGACCTTCGTTCTCACCGGCGGCATCATCACCGAGACCGCGACCATGCTCAAGGAGATCCAGAAAAACGGCATGAACGTCGTGCGTCTGGCGCCGCATCCGTCGCACATTGGCCCGGTGCTCGCCTTGGCGGGCAGCGCCGCCGAAGGTCTGCTGCTGGCCGACTACGTGCCGCCCATCACCGACACCGAGACCCAGGGCATCGGCCGGCTCAACGCGCTGGCCTACAAGTACCTGAGCGCTGACGAGGTGAAGGCGATGAACCGGTACTCGCTGACCGCGATGGTCGCGGCCCAGTTGCTGGAGTCGGCCATCAAGGCATGCGGACGCGAGCTGACCCGTGTTTGCGTGGTGCAGAAGCTGGAACAGACCAAGAACTTCACCAGCGACGGCATCATGGCCCCGCTGACCTTCGGCCCCAACATCCGCCAGAGCGGCACGCGGCCGATCATGCTCAAGGCCGACATCGCCACCGGCAAGTTCGAGCGTGCGTCCGAGTTTCTCGGCGGCAAGTGAACGCAAGCCGCCCACCCGATTTAACCTCCTATCCTTGCGCCCCATGAACATCTCCACGCTGCAAGCAGCCCGCGCCGCAACCGCGACCATCGCTCTCACCCTGGTGCAGGGCGTCGCGCTGGCCGAGCCAGGTGTCACCGACACCCAGATCGTGCTCGGCTCGGTGACGCCGGTCAGCGGCCCGCCCAGCCTGCTGGGCAAGGCACACGTCGCCGCGCTCAAGGTGTGGCAAGAGGACGTCAACGGCCGCGGCGGCATCAACGGGCGCAAGGTCGAGATCCGGCTCGACGACGACGGCTACGTGCCTCAGCGCGCACTGCAGGGTGTCAAGCGTCTGAACGAGTCGGAAAACATCTTCGGCCTGATCGGCACCTCGGGCTCGGCGATGCTGCAGGCCATGCTGCCCTACATCAACGAGCAGAAAATCCCGACCATCAACGCCATGGCCGTTGCCGCCTCGCACTTCAACCCGCCGAACAAGACGGTGTTCATCGTCGGCCCGACCTACTGCCAGGAACTGGGCACGGCCATGATCCACATGGTCAAGACACGCAAGCTGCAGACGGAGAAGTTCGCCCTCGCCTACCAGGACGACGAATTCGGCACCGACGTGCGTTGCGGCTACCTGAAGGCGGTCAAGGCGCTGGGCCTGAAGAGCGTCTCCGAGATCGCTTTCAAGCGCGGCACCAAGGACTTTTCGGCCGAGATGCTGAGCATGAAGCAGGCCGGCGCCACCTTCCTGGCGTCTGGCGGCGTCGTCGCCGAGCACTCGATGCTGATGAAGGAGGCGGCCAAGAACCAGATGCCTCTGACCATCCTGGCGGTGCACTCGGCGCATCTCACACCGGTGCAGGCCTTGGCGGGTGCCGCGGGCGATGGCTACTTTGTCGCCGACTACGTGCCGCCGCTGACCGACCTGGCGGTGCCCGGCATGGCCAAGTTCATGGGGCTGGCGCAAAAGCATCTGTCTGCCGACGAGCTCAAGATGCTGAACCGCTACTCGATCACAGCCTACGTGGGCGCGCTGCTGATGGAAGACGCCATCCGCCGCTGCGGCAAGGCGCTGACGCGGGCCTGCGTGGTGGAGAAGCTCGAAACGACCAAGAACTTCGGCACCGACGGCCTGGCCTCGCCGATCAGCTTCTCGCCCACGGTGCGCCATTCGCCGAGCAGCGTGCTGGTCCTGAAGTCGGATGCCAAGGCCTCCAAGTTCGACCGCGCATCGGAACCGCTGCCGATCGTCGACTGAACGTGGCGGGCACCCAGGCGCCTGCAGCACCGCCGCTGCGACAGTTCGACACCGTCCTCATCGCCAACCGCGGCGAGATCGCCCTGCGCATCCTGCGCACGCTCAGGGCGATGAGCCTGCGCGTGGCAGTCGCCCACCACGCGGTGGACGCCGGCAGCCCGGCCGTGCTGCAAGCCGACGCGGCCATCGAACTGCATGGCAGCACGCCGGTGGCGGCCTACCTGGACATCGCGCAGCTCGTTGCGGCGGCAGCGCGCTTCGGCGCCCAGGCGGTCCACCCCGGCTACGGCTTCCTGTCGGAGAACGCTGCGTTCGCGCGCGCACTCGATGCCGCCGGCGTCGCCTTCATCGGCCCGCGCGCCGACACCATCGAGCTGATGGGCGACAAGGTGCGCGCACGCCGCTTCGTCGCCGAGCGCGGCTTCCCGGTGGCGCCGAGCGCGATCGAGGACGACGACCCGGCAAGCTTCGTCGAGCGCGCCCGCGCGCTGGGCACGCCGCTGCTCATCAAGCCCTCGGCCGGCGGCGGCGGCAAGGGCATGCGCATCGTGCGCGACCTGGCGCTGCTCGAGACCGAGATCGCCGCCGCGCGCCGCGAGGGCGAGCGCTACTTCGGCGATGGCCGCCTGTTCGTCGAACGCTATGTCGAGCGCCCGCGCCACATCGAGGTCCAGGTGCTCGGCGACGCTCACGGCCAGGTGGTCCACATCTGGGAACGCGAGTGCTCGGTGCAGCGGCGCTTCCAGAAGATCATCGAGGAAACGCCCTCGCCGGGCCTCACGCCCGCGCAGCGCCGCGAGATCTGCGAATCGGCGGCCGGCATCGCCCGGGCCTGCGGCTACCTCGGCGCCGGCACGGTCGAGTTCATCTACGGCGCTGGCGGCGAGTTCTATTTCCTGGAGATGAACACAAGGCTGCAGGTCGAACACCCGGTGACTGAAGCCGTGTGCGGCCTGGACCTGGTGCACGAGCAGGTGCGCCTGGCGCGTGGCGAACCGCTGGGCCTGGTGCAGTCCGACATCGCGCAGCATGGCCACGCCATCGAATGCCGGCTGTATGCCGAGGACCCGGCGCACGACTTCCGCCCCGCCACAGGCACCATCCTGAACTGGAAGCCACCCGGCGGCCCGGGCGTGCGCGTCGATGCCGGAGTGCGTGAGGGCGGCGAGGTCACGGCCGCGTTCGACCCGATGATCGCCAAGATCATCTGCCACGGCGCGACGCGCGCGCAGGCCATCGCGCGCTCGGTGCGGGCGCTGCAGGACACCGTGCTGCTCGGTGTCACCACCAATGCAAGCTACCTGACGCGCGTGCTGCAACACCCGGAATTCAGCGCCGGCCAGGCCGACACCGGCATGCTGGCGCGCTGCGCGGGCGAGCTGATCGCGCCGCTGAGCGAAGACGACATCGACCTGCTGCTGGCCGCTGCCGTGCTCTCCGACCGCGAACTGATGCAGCGCGTCCATGCCGTGCCGCCCATGCACGCTGCCATGGGCGCCTGGAGGAACTGAGGCCCCCGATGCAAGCCCGCTACCTGATCGACGGCACCGCCCACGACGTGGTGGCCACCCGCGGCGGCGACGGCAGCGTGCAGCTGCGGCGCGGCCAGCGCAGCCTGCGCATCAGCCGCGAGGCCCTGCCCGACGGCCGCTGGCGCGTCACCGTCGACGGCCGCTCCCGCACCGTGCACCTGGCGGCCGGGGCCGACGCGGTGTTCGTGCATGCCGACGGCCTGGGCGCGGTCCAGGTCGAACGGCAGACGCTGTCTCACGCCACCGGCGGCGCGGCCGGTGGCGCTTCCAACCTGCTCAGCGCTCCCATGCCCGGCGTGGTCATCGCCGTGCATGTGGCCGCGGGTGAACAGGTGCGCGCCGGTCAGGCCCTGATGGTCATCGAGAGCATGAAGCTCGAGACCACGCTCACGTCCCCGCGCGACGCGCGCGTGAAGACCGTGCACCACGCCGCCGGGGCCAGCTTCGCGCTGAAGGCCGCGCTGATCACCCTGGAAGACGCCTGAGACTGCCCGCCGCCGACACCATGAAGCGCATCGAATCCCGCATCGACACCTCGTCCGAGGCCTACAAGCGCAACCATGCCGCCATCAGCGCCATCGTCGACGACTTCCGCGCCCGCCAGGAACGCGCACGCCATCTCTGCCCGCCGCGCGACCTGAAGCGCTTGCGCTCGCAGAACAAGCTACTGCCGCGCGAACGGCTCGACCTGCTGCTCGACCCCGGCACGCCTTTCCTCGAATTCTCGTCACTGGCCGCCTGTGGCCAGTACGACGACGAGGTCCCGGGCGCGAACGTCATCACCGGCCTGGGCGTGGTCAGCGGGCGCGAGGTGCTGATCCACTGCGACAACTCCGGCATCAAGGGCGGCGCCTGGTACACGCTGACGCCGCGCAAGATCACGAGACTGCTCGACATGGCGCTGGAGAACCACCTGCCGGTGCTGCACCTGTGCGACAGCGCCGGCGCCTTCCTCGAAGAGCTGTCGGGCGTCTACATCGAAGGCGGGCGCGTCTTCCGCAACCAGTGCCTGCTGTCCAAGGCCAACGTGCCGCAGATCGCGATGGTGTTCGGCCACTGCACCGCCGGCGGCGCCTATATCCCTGCGCTGTGCGACTACAGCATCATCGTGCGCGGCGCCGGCGGCGTGTTCCTCGGCGGCCCGCCGCTGGTGAAGGCGGCCACCGGCGAGGAGCACACCGCCGACGAGATCGGCGGCGCCGATCTGCACACGCAGATTTCGGGCACGGTGGACTACCCCGCCGACAGCGAGGCGCACGCGATCGAGATCTGCCGCGAGCTCGTCGCCCAACTCAAGCCCGCTACGCGCAGCTTCCTGCCCGAGCGCGAGCCCGAGGCGCCCTACTACGACCCCGGCGAGATGCACGGCATTGTCAGCCCCGACCACAAGGTGCAGTTCGACCACCGCGAGCTGATTGCACGCATGGTCGACGGCAGCCGCTTTCACGAATACCAGCCGGCCTACGGCACTACGCTGGTCTGCGGTTACGCCTACCTCTGGGGCTACCGCATCGGCATCCTGGCCAACAACGGCGTGCTCTTTTCCGACAGCTCGAAGAAGGCGGCGCACTTCATCGCGCTGTGCAACCAGAACCGCACGCCGCTGGTGTTCCTGCAGAACACCACGGGCTACATGATTGGCCGCAGCTACGAGATGGAAGGCATCACCAAGGACGGCGCCAAGATGCTGATGGCGCAGGCCGGCAGCGAGGTGCCCAAGTTCACCGTGATCACCAGCGCCGCATTCGGCGCGGGGTACTACGGCATGTGCGGCCGCGCCTGGGACCCGCGCTTCATCTGGGCCTGGCCCAACATCCACATGGGCGTGATGGGCCCCGAGCAGGCCGCCAACACCCTGGCCGATGTGAAGATCGCCCAGTTGCGGCGCAACGGCCACCCGCTCGACGACGCCGCCATGAAGGTGCTGCGCGACCGCGTCTTTGAGAAGGCCGAGCGCGAGTCCAACGCCTACTTCGCCACCTCGCGCCTGTGGGACGACGGCCTGCTGGCGCCAACCGACACACGCAACGCGCTGGGCATGGCGCTGTCGGCAGCGTCGCACGCGCCGATCGGCGAGCCGCACTACGGCATCTTCCGGCTGTAGCGCGATCCGTCGGTTCAGGCGGCTTGCGGTTCCCGGTCCAGCCTGAACATGGCGACCACCTGATTGAGGCTGTGTGTCTGCTCGCGCAGGCTCTCGGCAGCGGCAGCAGACTGCTCCACGAGCGCCGCATTGCGTTGTACGGCCTCGTCGATCTTCGATGCGGCCTCGCTGGCTTCGTGCACACCACTGGCCTGCTGGTGCGTCGATGCGCTGATCTCGCCGAGCAGCACCGACAGGCGCTGGCTGGACTTGACGATGGCCGACATGGCGCCCTGGGTTTCGTCGGCTACCTGCGCACCCGAAGTGACTGCGCCCACATTGGTGGTGATCAGCGCCTTGATCTCGGCCGCCGCAACGGTGGAACGCTGCGCCAGCGATCGCACCTCCGACGCGACGACCGAGAAGCCGCGCCCCTGCTCGCCGGCGCGTGCGGCCTCGACGCTGGCGTTGAGCGCCAGAATGTTGGTCTGGAAGGCGATGCCGTCGATGACGCCGACGATGTCCGCCATCTTGCGAGACGATGCCGTGATCTCCCCCATCGTCGCCACCATCTTCTGCAGCCGCCGCCCGCCGTCTGCCGCTGCGGCGGTTGCCTGTTCCGCCACGCCGGCTGCCTCGCGCGAAGAGGCGGCGTTCTGGTTGACGCTGGCCGACAGCTCTTGCAGCGTGGACACCGTGTGCTGCAGCGACGCTGCTTGTTGCTCCGTCCGGGTCGACAGATCCTGGTTGCCGGCAGCGATTTCGCCGGAGGCCACCAGGATAGAGCCGGATGACTCCCGGATCGACCCGATGCTGCCGCGCAGGCCGTCGCTCATCCGATCGAGAGAGGCCAGCAAGCGCCCGATCTCATCGGACCGGTGGGCAACCTGGTCGCCTTGGCGCAAGCCATCTCGACTCAGGTCCCCCGCCGCCACACGGTCTGCCAGACGCACGGCTGCCACCAGGGGCACGGTCACCGAACGTGTCACCAGCCAGCCGCAGATCGCCGCCACGATGAGCCCGAAGACGCCGCTCACGGCGATCAAGCGGCCCGCCGTCTTTCCCGAAGCTGCAATGCTCGCGGCCGCCTCCAGAACATGAACGCGTTGTCGCTCGGCGAAGCCCGTCAGCAGCGTCGCTCGCTGAGCCGACGGGGCCTCGATATGCGAGGTCAGTATCTTGACGGCATCCTCTGGCTGAAATGCCAGTGCCAAGGCGATGGCCTTCGCATAGTGCGGTGCCGTCTGCTTGGCGATGAGCTGGACCGTCTCGATGTCGGTGCGGTCCTGTGGGTCGACCGCGGAGGCGGCCAACTGCTGCAGAGTACCCAGGACTTGAGCGTCAAGCGTCTTGATCAACGCCGCCTGCCGCTGCATGGCCTCAGGGTCCGAGAACAGGCCGATGTTTCGAATGGCGACATCGTGCCGCTGGACCTGGCTGAGCAGGTCGGCCGCAGAATTGAACCGCGCCTGCGCTGGACCGAGAGTCTCTTCGATCAGCCGCTGCGACTGCCAGGCGTTGGCGATGCCGATAGCGCACACGGTTGCCAGCAAAGCCGCCACCAGTCCGAATCCGACCGCCAGTCGCTTCGCGACACTCATTCCTGCAATGATCTTCATGCCACAGTCTCCGATGTTGCCGTGCACGTTTAGCGCAACTTACTTGCTGTACGCACCGACCATGAAACCGTAGCCACCATGGACTTCGACAAAGGACGACTTGGCCTCGATCTCCTTGCTGACGGGGTTGACCCAACGGTAGTCCACCCAGCCTGGCTTGTTTGCCGACACGTGACCCATGATGTCCTGCACGAAGGCCTTGCCGTCGGCGTCCTTCAATTGGGCCAGTGACTTGCCGACGAGTTTCTCGTTGGCGCCATGGGCCAACACGTTGCCGCTGGCGTCGAGGACGGCCACATACAGGTCGCGGTCGACGAAGGGCCCCTGCTTGTCGTTGAGCACCGCAAAGGCGTCCTTGCCCTTCTCCTTGAAGAGCGTGGCGGCCTTCTTGGCCATTGCCTTGGCCTCGTCCTTGGTGGCCCGATCGGCAGCGCTCACCGTCAGCGACATCGCGAGCATGGCTGCCAACACCATTTGGCGTCGATTGAGTTGGATCATGGGAATCACTCCTTTGATGGGGTTGCGGTGGGGTTTGGCGCGAATCGACGTCCGATCCGTGCGCCGCTCTGACGCTATCGACCTTGATCGCCACCCCTTGACTCGAGCAGACGGGCAAACTGCCAACAGTTAGGCAAGTTGATCGGCGAGACAACGCTTTCCACCGTCTCCAGCAGATGTGGCTTTACCACTTTGCTTGACCCCCGCAGGGGCCGGCTGGGCGCAGCCCGGCCCTGGGGCGCTCAGTAGATGCCCATGGCCAGACCGGCCCCAATGGCCGCCCCCAAGTCCGCGCAACGTTCCAGATCCAGCGGACCGATGTGTTTCTCACGCAGGATGTCCTCCGGCGTCTGGGCGTGGGTGCAGACGATCAGCGCGTCGGCGACGAGCCGCAGCCGCCAGCCGGTGCAAATGCGTTCGATCTGGCGCGCGGCGTTGCTGCCGTCGCTGCCGGCGCATATCAGGCAGGCGTAGGGCCGGCCGTTGATGCGGTCGAGCACGGGGTAGTAGCTGCGGTCGAAAAAGTCCTTCATCAGGCCGGACATTGCGGCCAGGTTTTCGGGCGTGGCGAAGATCATGCCGTCGGCGGCCAGCACGTCGTCGGGCCCGGCCTGCGCCGCATGCAGCAGGCGCACGTCGATCGCCGGCTCGCGGGCGGCACCGTCAGCGGCGGCGCGCGCCATCTGCAGCGTGCCGCCGGTCATCGTGTGGTAGACGACGAGGAGCGTCTTGCGCGCCGGCGTCACCTGGGCGGCCCCTGCGGGCGCGGTCAACGTGCCGGGCTGTCCGGGCACGCTTGCATGCCGTGAAAGCTGACGAAGTCGGCGAGCGGCGCGCGCTCGGTGATGAAGGCGTTCTCTGGCGCCTGCAGGTCCTCGTGCCCGAGTGCGATGCCGCACAGAAGCATCTCGTTGTCGCCCATCGGCAGGTGCTGGCGCGTCACCTTGTGGAACCAGGCGAAAGCGGCCTGGGCGCAGGTGTGCAGGCCCTGGGCGCGCGCCGCCACCATCACGTTCTGGATGAACATGCCCACGTCCATGAAGCTGCCGGTGTTCAGCCGCCTGTCCAGCGTGACGAGAAGCCCGACCGGGGCGTCGAAGAAGCTGTAGTTGCGCAGCATCTGCCGTTCGCGTGCGGCCTGGTCATCGCGCGCGATGCCCATCGTGGCGTAGAGGCCAAAGCCACAGCGGCGGCGGCGATCGAGGTAGGGTTCGAACCAGCTCGTCGGGTAGTAGGCGTACTCGGGCTGGTAGCGGTCGGGGTCTTCCTGGGCGGCCTTGACGATGTCGGCACACAGGCGGTCGCGCGCCTCGCCCGCCAGCACGTACACGCGCCAGGGCTGCACGTTGTTGCCGCTGGGGGCCCGTGCCGCCACTTCCAGGATGTGGCTCACCACCGCGGCAGGCACCGGCGTGGGCAGGAAACGCCGCACCGACTTGCGGCTGCGGATGGCTTCGTCGACATGCATGGGCGCGGTCTCTCCGGTGGGGCTGTGGGCGTCGGCCGGCCATGCCGGTCGGGCTGCCAGCACTGGACGACGCCCGAGGCTTGGGCTAATCTCGACATATGAATTCTACCAAACGGCCGTTCGATTGGGTGCCCACGCCCGAGATCGTGGCGAACTCCAATCTCACTGCCTTCATCCGCAAGACCGGCGAGGCCGACCTGGCGGCGCTGTCCCGGCGCGCCGACGCCGACCCGGCCTGGCTGATGCAGCAGGTTTTCGAGTTCTGCGACTTCCGCTTCTACACGCCGCCGCAGCAGATGCTCGACACCTCGCGCGGCATCGAATGGGCCCGCTGGTGCGTTGGCGGCACGACCAACGTCGTGCTCAACTGCATCGACCGCCATCGCGATACGCCGGCCTGGGAGCGCCCGTTTCTGGTCTGGGAGGGCGAAGACCGCCGTGCCCAGCGCAGCTTGAGCTACCGCGACTTCGACGCCGAGGTCTGCCGCCTGGCCGGCGCTTTGCAGGCCCTGGGCGTGCAGCGCGGTGACCGCGTCGGCCTGTACATGCCCAACCTGCCCGAGACCTTCATCGCCTTTTTCGCGGCGATGAAGATCGGCGCCGTCGTCATGCCGCTGTTCTCGGGCTTCGGCCCGCAACCCATCGTCTCGCGCCTGAACGACGGCGAGGCCAAGGTCGTACTCACGGTCGACGGCACCTGGCGCCGCGGCACGCCGGGCGCGATGAAGGCGGTGCTCGACGAGGCGCTGCTGTCGGTGCCCAGCGTGCAGCATGTGCTGGTGCTGCGGCACCTGGGTGACGCCCTGCCCGCCTGCCCCATGACAGCAGGGCGCGACCACGACTGGGCCGCCGCCGTGGCGCGCCAGCCGGCCGAGTTGGCCACCGCCGAGATGGCCGCTGACGACCCCGCCGTGCTGCTGTACACCTCGGGCACCACCGGCAAGCCCAAGGGCGCGGTGTGGACCCATGTGAGCTTCCTGGGCTCGATGGTCATGCGCGACATGCACATCTGCGCCGACTTCAAGGCCAGCGACCGCTTCTTCTTCATGAGCGACATGGGCTGGATGGTCGGCGCCATGTGCGCCTGCATCCCGAGCTATTTCGGCGGCAGCCTGCTCGTCGCCGAAGGCACACCCGACTTTCCTGACACGGGCCGCTTCTGGCGCCTGCTGCAGGACCACAAGGTCACCTATCTGGGCGTGGCGCCGACGCTGATCCGCGGCCTCATGCGCTACGGCGACGCCGAGGTCGAGGGCTTCGACCTGTCGTCGCTGCGCGTCACGGTGTCCGGCGGCGAAGCCTGGACGGAAGCGCCCTGGCGCTGGTTCTTCGAGCACATCTGCAAGAACAAGCTGCCCTTCCTGAACATCGTCGGCGGCACTGAAGTCGGCGGCTGCAACTTCACCGGCACCGTGCTGCATCCGCTGCGGCCGGGTTCCTTCGGCATGGGCGGGCTGGGCGTCGGCGCCGACATCGTCGATGACGCCGGCAAGCCGGTCGCGGCCGGCCAGGTCGGTGAACTGGTGCTGCGCAACCCCAACATCGGCTTCACCAAGAGCCTGTGGCGCGACGACGAGCGCTACCTCGACAGCTACTGGCGCACCCTGCCGGGCATCTGGGTGCATGGCGACTTCGCGATGCGCGATGCCGAGGGCCTGATCTACATCCTGGGCCGCAGCGACGACACCATCAAGATCTCGGGCAAGCGCACCGGGCCGTCGGAAATCGAAACCCTGCTCACCGGCACCGGCAAGGTGTCGGAGGCCGCCGTGATCGGCGTGCCCGACGAGCTCAAGGGCTCGGCCATCGTCTGCGTCTGCGTCGCCATGCCCGGCGTGGCGGCGGACGCGGCGTTGGAAAATGAACTGTCAAGCGCGGTGGTGAAGGGCATGGGCACGTCCTACCGTCCGCGCCAGGTGATTTTGGTGAGCGACCTGCCGAAGACGCGCAACATGAAGATCATGCGCCGCGTGGTGCGTGCGGTCTACAAGGGCGAAAGTCCGGGCGACCTGTCGTCGCTGGTCAACCCGGAGGCGGTGGCCGAGTTGCAGGCCAGGCTCGGCGCCTGAACAGCCGACCTCGATGCGCCTGCTCAGGGCACGCCGAGCGCGGACAATGCTTCGACGTAGCCGGAATCGCGTGCCTCGAGGCCGCCCACGCTGGCACCCACGCGACGCAGCAGCCCGTCGCCGAGGCCATACACCAGCCCGTGCACTTCGACACGCTGGCCCCGTTCCCAGGCCCGTCGCACCGTTGTCGTGCGGCACACGTTGCTGACCTGTTCGATCACGTTGAGCTCGCACAGGCGGGAAGCCCGATGGCCAAGGTCGCCAATGTCGTCAAGTCGGTTGGCATGTTTGCGTGCCACGTCCTCCAGGTGCCGCAGCCAGTTCTCGGCCAGGCCCGTGCGGCGCTGCTCGACCACCGCCTGCACCCCACCGCAGCCGTAGTGCCCGACCACGAGCACATGCTCGACTTTCAAGACCTCGACGGCGTATTGCAGCGCGGTCAGGCAATTGAGGTCGGAGTGCACCACCAGGTTGCCGACGTTGCGGTGCACGAAGACCTCGCCCGGTCGCAGTCCCAGGATCTCGTTGGCCGGAACGCGGCTGTCGGAGCAACCAATCCACAGGTAGCGCGGCGCCTGCTGTTGGGCAAGCCGCCAGAAGTAGCTTGGATCCTCCGCCACGCAGCGGGCCGACCAGGCGCGGTTGTTATGGAACAAGGACTCGATGCTGCACATGCGGAGACCTTCGGTCGATGGCTGGAAGGATGAACCTGCGAGCCCGAAGAGGCGAGCTTTCAGGCATCATATCGAACAAACGTTTGGTTGTATCGTCAGTGCAGACCGGCGAGAGCAGCGCCGCAGCGCAGGCAGCGGACCTCCCCCGGCGCGGACTGAAGAGTACGGAGATGAGTCTTGGTCAAAACAGATCCAACCGCGAGGCCCCGGGCGCAGGCCCCCGAACGCCAGTTCGTGATCATCGGCGCCGGCATGTGCGGCCTGTACCAGTTGCACAAGCTGCTGGACATGGGCGCCGACGTCACGGTGCTGGAGCGCGGCGACGACGTCGGTGGCACCTGGTACTGGAACCGCTACCCCGGCTGCCGTTTCGATTCCGAGAGCTACACCTATGGCTACTCATTCTCGAAGGAACTGCTGGCCGAGTGGGACTGGACCGAGCACTTCTCGCCGCAGCCCGAGAACCTGCGCTATGTGAACCACGTGGTCGACAAGTTCGATCTGCGCAAGCACGTCCAGTTCGGCTGCAACCTGAAGCGCGCCGTCTGGGACGACGAGCACCACATCTGGACGCTCGAACTGGCAGAAGGCCGCACGCTGACTTGCCGCTACCTGCTCACCGCCATCGGCCTGCTGTCGGCACCGACGATGCCCCGCTTGACGGGCATGGACAGCTTCCGCGGTCCTTCTTTCCACACGTACCACTGGCCCAGGGAGCCGGTGGAACTGGCCGGCAAACGCGTGGCCGTGATCGGCACCGGGGCCACCGGCGTGCAGTTGATCGGTGCCATCGCCGACAAGGTGGGCCAACTCACCGTCTTCCAACGCCGGCCCAACTGGTGCGCACCGCTGCACAACGCCCCGATCTCTGCGGCAGAGATGGCCTCGATCCGGGCCGACTACGCCGCGATCTTCAAGAAGTGCGACAACACGCCGGGCGGCTTCATCCACGGACCAGACCGGCGCCGTGTGGCCGAGGTGCCGCGCGGGGAGCGGTTGGCCGTCTGGGAGCGGCTCTACGCCACACCCGGCTTTGCCATCTGGCTGGGCAACTTCCGCGACGTGCTGATGGACGAGGCCGCCAACGCCGAGTTCTCGGCCTTCGTGGCAGACAAGATTCGCGAGCGTGTCAAGGACCCGGTGCTGGCCGAGAAGCTGATCCCCAAAGACCACGGCTTCGGCGTGCAGCGCGTGCCGATGGAGACGCGCTACTACGAAGCCTACAACCGCAGCAACGTGCACCTGGTCAGCATCGGCGAGACGCCGATCGAGTGCATCACGCCCACCGGCATCCGCACCAGCGAGCGCGACTACGAGTTCGACCTCATCATCTACGCCACGGGCTTCGACGCCGTCACCGGCGCCTTTGACGAGATCGACTTCGTCGGCACCGATGGCCAGCGCCTGCGCGACTGCTGGCGCGACGGGCCGCTCACCTACCTGGGTCTTCAGGTGGCCGGCTTCCCGAACATGTTCATGCTGGCAGGTCCGCAGAGCGCCTCGCTGTCGACCAATTTTCCCCGGGGCATCGAGACCGTGGTGGACTGGGCGAGCGGGCTGTTCGAGCACGCCGTGCAACACGGCATCCACCGTATCGAGCCGACGCCCGAAGCACAGGCGGAGTGGACCGCGCATGTCAAGGAGATGTACCAGGGCCTGCTGCTGCGCAAGGCCAAGTCCTGGTTCACTGGCTACAACTCCAATGTCGAAGGACACGACAAGATCCGCTACATGATCTACAACGGCGGCGCGCCCCGCTACCGCCAGCGCTTGGCCGAGGTGGCGCAGCAGGGCTACGCAGGCTTTCGGCTCGGCTGATCGACCACAGCACCGGGTCCGATTCGTGCGCGGCGAAGCAGCGCCCGGCTCGAAGTTTTCACTGATTCAGTTGCATCGGGGTCGCGCGGTCGGCATGACTTGCATGCACAACGTGCGTGAATTCTCGTCGCTCAAGCGGCTGCTAGGCAGTGTGACGCTGCCGGATCGCGCCGCGCTCGCCGATCCCGGCACGGACCTGCGCAAACTGCTGGCGCCGCCAATAACTCGGTAGGTGCGCTCACCGCGACAGGTGCACGAGCGCCTGGTCGATGACGGCTACGGATCGCCGGCCAATCCGACCAGCGACGGTGCGCTGGCGCACAAGTTCGACGGCCTGCGCTGGACAACGCCGCCGACACCGGCACACTGGCCGACCTCGTCAAGCCCGCCTGAGCCGCCTGCTGCGCAGAAAGCGAGACACGATGATCAGATTCGACGCGAGCGACGGCGTGGCCGAGATCCTGCTGGACAACCCGCCCGTCAATGCCATCTCCGATGCCTTGATGGACGCGCTGATGGCAGCCCTGTGCGAGGCCGGCAGCGACCCGCGCGTGCGCGCCATCGTGCTGGGCAGCGCCGTGCCGGGCCGCTTCTGCGCCGGGCTCGACCTGCCCCGCTTCAAGGACAGTTCACCCGCCGAAGTGCATGCCAGCGTGGGCCGGCTGTACTCGCAACTGTTCGAACTGCAAGCCGGCCTGCCCAAGCCGACGATCGCGGCCATCGGCGGTGCCGTGCGCGGTGGCGGCATGTCGATCGCCATCACCTGCGACATGCTGGTTGCCGCCGACGATGCCAGCTTCGGCTACCCGGAGATGGAGGTCGGGCTGCTGCCCGCCATCCACTACACCCACCTGCCGCGCATCGTCGGCCGCTACCGCGCCTTCGATCTGCTGTTCACCGGCCGCGTCTTCGATGCCCGAGAGGCCATGGCTTTGGGGCTCGTCAGCCGCACCGCGCCCGCAGCGCAGGTGCTGAATGAAGCCCACCGACTGGCCCAGGTCTTCGCCGGCAAGTCGCCGGCTTTGATGAAACTGGGCAAGGCTGCCTTCACGCGCGCCACCGACAACGGCTACCGCCAGGGAGCGGCCAGCGCGGTCGATCTTTTGTCCACCGTCTTCGGCACCGACGACTGCCGCGAAGGGCTGGACGCATTCGCCGCCAGGCGCAGGCCGGTATGGGGCACCGAGTGACGCGGTGGCGGGCACCGCGAACGTTCGCTCTCAAGCCAGCGCTCGGTATCAGCCGATCGTCTCATTGATCAGCCGCGCCACCAACGCCGGATCTTCCATCGGCAGCATGTGGGTCTTGTCCGGCAGCAGCATGTCGCGCCCGAGTTGGAACTCCTGCGCCAGGCCCGGCCAGGTCGGCGAGCCCAGCGGGTCCCAGGGCAGGATCGCCGGGTCGCCGGGCCGCGCCCGCAGCACGAGCACGGGAATCTGCAACGCGCGGATGCTGGCGAAGATGCCCAGGTTCTGCCGCGCCAACGGGTAGATCTTGCCCTCGAAGGTGGGGTCGCAGGCGAGCTGGAAGCCGCTGCCGCCGCCATCGGCCGGGCGCAGGCCGTGCCGGCAATAGTCCAGCAGGGCCTGGCGCTGGAACACGTTGTACGGGGCACGCACGGCGAAGCGCTCGAACATGGCTTGCGCGGACGCGAAGTGGTTCTTGCGCGCGGCCGCCGGGTGCAGCGTGCCGGGCGGTGGCGGCGGCTGGTGGTAGTCGGCCGGGGCGAAGATCGTCGGGTCGATCAGCACCAGTTGCGAGAAGCGGCCGGGCTGGTAGGCGGCGGCCTGCACCAGCGCATGCGCGCCCATGCTGTGCCCGATGCCCACCGCGCCCCGGAGATCGAGCGCCACCGCCAGCGCGGCCAGGTCGTGCCCGAAGTCGGCCCAGCCATCGAAATCGACCGTCTGGCTGCGGCCGTGGCCGCGTTGCTCGATCGCAAAGACGTGGCGGCCGGGCAGGTGGTGGATGACCTGGTCCCAGACGCGGCCGTGGAAGCCGGTGGCGTGCACCATGCACAGGCTCTGCGCCAGGCCGCGCCGTTCGGGCCGCCACTCGAAGTGGGCGTGGCTGACGCCGTTGGCCAGGCTGTGGCGCAGCCGGGGCTCGGCGGCGTCGCCTGTGGTGGCGGCCGGCACGTTCAGAGCCCGGCTGCCAGGCGGCTGGCCTGGTCGATGGCGCGCTTGGCATCGAGTTCGACCGCCTCGAAGGCGCCGCCGATCAGATGGGCTTTCAGGCCGCTGGCCAGCAGCGCGTCGTAGACGCTGCGCAGCGGCAACTGCCCGGCGCAGACGATGACGCTGTCGGCCTCGAACAGCCGCGGCTCGCCGTTGACGCGCGTGTGCAGGCCGGCGTCGTCGATGCGCACGTACTCGACGCCGCCGACCATCTGCACGCCGCGGCGGGTCAGCGTCATGCGGTGCGTCCAGCCGGTGGTGCGGCCCAGGTTCTTGCCCAGCGCGTCGGCCTTGCGCTGCAGCAGCGTCACCGAGCGCTCGGACTTCTCCACCTGCGGCAGCACGCCGGTGACGCCGCCGCGCGGGTGGTTCTCGAAGTCGATGCCCCATTCGCGCGCGAACACCGCGATGTCGAGCGCGGCCGACGGGCCGACCTGCGACACCAGTGCGGCAACGTCGAAGCCGATGCCGCCGGCGCCAATGATGGCCACGCGCCGGCCGACCGCCTTGCGGCCCAGGATCACGTCGATGTAGGACAGCACCTTGGGGTGCTCGATGCCGGGAATCTCGGGCCGGCGCGGCTCGATGCCGGTGGCCACCACCACCTCGTCGAAGCCCTCGGCGGCCAGCAGTGCGGCGTCGGCGGCGGTGTTCAGGCGCAGCGTGATGCCGAGCTTGTCGATCATGCGGCGGTAGTAACGCAGGGTCTCGTGGAACTCTTCCTTGCCGGGGATGCGGCGGGCCAGGTTGAACTGGCCGCCGATCTCGGCGCCGGCCTCGAACAGCGTCACGCGGTGGCCGCGTTCCGCGGCCACGGTGGCGGCGGCCAGGCCGGCCGGCCCGGCACCGATCACCGCGATGCGCTTGGCCACCGCCACTGGCCGATAGTGCAGCTGCGTCTCGTAGCAGGCGCGCGGGTTGACCAGGCAGGTCACCTGCTGGCGGCCGTCGAAGTAATGGTCCAGGCAGGCCTGGTTGCAGGCGATGCAGGTGTTGATCTCGTCCTCGCGGCCCTGCGCGGCCTTCAGCACGAACTGCGAGTCGGCCAGCATCGGCCGCGCCATCGACACCAGATCGGCGTCGCCGCGCGCCAGCACGGCTTCGGCCACGTCAGGCATGTTGATGCGGTTGCTGGTGATGACGGGCACGCTGACGGCCTGGCGCAGCCGGCCCGTGACCTGCGAGAACGCCGCGCGCGGCACCATCGTGGCGATGGTCGGCACCGGTGCCTCATGCCAGCAGAAATGGGTGCTGATGATGCTGACGCCGGCGGCTTGCAGGGCCTGCGCGAGCGAGGTGATCTCGTCCCAGGCCAGGCCGCCGTCGAGCATGTCCATCGCGGGCACACGGAAGATCACGATGAAGCGCTCGCCCACCGCGGCGCGCACCCGGCGCACCACCTCGACCGCGAAGCGCATGCGGTTTTCCCAGGGCCCGCCCCACTGGTCGGTGCGCAGGTTGGTCTTGCGCACCATGAAGGCACTGAGCAGGTAGCCGGCCGAGCCGATGATCTCCACGCCGTCGTAGCCGGCGGCCTGCGCCAGCGCGGCGCAGTTGGCGAAGTCGGCGAGCTGCTTCTCGATGCCGGCTTCGTCCAGCGCCTTGGGCGTGTAGCGGCCGATGCGCGACTTGATGGCCGATGGCGCGACGCAATCCGGCGTCGGCGCCAGCGCCCCGGTGTGCAAGATCTGCAGGCAGATCTTCACCTCGGGGTCGGCCGCATGCACGGCCTGGGTGATGAGCCGGTGCTGCTGGGCATCGGCCGCGGTGGCCAGCTGGCCGTCCGCGCCGCTCGCGCCGCCCACGTCATTGGGCGAAAAGCCGCCGGTGATGATCATGCCGACGCCGCCGCGCGCGCGCTCTGCAAAGTACTCGGCCATGCGCGGAAAGCCATCGGGCGCTTCTTCCAGCCCGGTGTGCATCGAGCCCATCAGGATGCGGTTCTTCAGCCGCGTGAAGCCGAGGTCGAGCGGGGCGAAGACATGGGGATAGCGGGTGGTGCCGGTCATCGCGAAGCCTGTCGGTGAGGTGAGCGGACTATGCGCCGCCATGGCCCGCGCGCTGCGCGCGCAGCCACGACGAGAGGTAGCCGCGGATGTATTGCGGCGGATGGCTCACCTCGCCGCCCAGCGCGGCGGCGGCGCGCCAGGCCCAGTGCGGGTCGTGCAGCATGCCGCGCGCGATGGCCGCCAGGTCGCACTGGCCCTCGGCGATGACGCGGTTGGCATGCACCGGGTCGAACAGCATGCCCACGCCCATCACCGGCAGGTCGGCGGCCTGGCGCACGGCGGCCGCCAGCGGCAGTTGAAAGCCTTCGCCGAGCGTGATCTTCTGCTTCAGCGAGGTGCCGCCGCTGGAGACGGTGATGAAGTCGCAGCCGCGCGCCTTCAGCCGGCGGGCAAACTCGCAGGCGTCTTCGAGCGTCCAGCCGCCATCGACCCAATCGGTGGCCGAGATGCGCACGCCCAGCGGCCTGTGCTGCGGCCACTCGGCGCGCATCCCGTCGAAGACCTCGAGCGGAAAACGCATCCGGTTCTCGAGGCTGCCGCCGTAGGCGTCGCCGCGGCGGTTGCACAGCGGCGACAGGAAACCATGCAGCAGGTAGCCATGGGCGATGTGGATTTCCACCAGGTCGAAGCCCAGGCGCGCCGCGCGCCGCGTCGATTGGGCGAAGGCCTCGCGCACCGCCGCCATGCCGTCGGCATCGAGCACCGCAGGCTGCGGCCAGCCCTCGTCGAAGGGTAGATCGGACGCGCTCACCGTGCCCCAGGCGTCTTCGCCCGCCGTCAGTGCTTCGCCACGGCCTTCCCAGGGCCGGCGCGCCGAGCCCTTGCGGCCCGAGTGCGAAATCTGGATGCCCAGCCGCGCATGGCCGTGACGGCGAAAGAAATCGACCACGCGCACCAGCGCCGCCTCGTTCTCGTCGGAGTACAGCCCCAGGCAACCGTGGGTGATGCGGCCGCGGCGCTCGACATGCGTGGCCTCCAGGATCACCAGCCCGGCGCCCGACACCGCGTACTGCCCGAGGTGCACCAGATGCCAGTTGGTGGCACAGCCGTCGACCGCGCTGTACTGGCACATCGGTGACACGACGATGCGGTTGGGCAATTCGAGTTCGCGCAGCCGCAGCGGGCTGAGCAGTGCAGGGGTCATCGGTTTGCTCCTTGAGCGTCGAATCGTGCGGTGGTCTTCCAAGCGTGGCACGCCCGAAGACCCCCGTCGCCTCCGCCGTCCTTGCCGTGCTCAGCCGGCCCGACTCCTCAGGCATCGTGGACCGACTCGCCCACCCGTCTCACCACCTGCGAATGCACCAGCTCCTGCGTCAACTGATCGATCCAGTCGCCGATACCCACCGCAGGCGCGAACCGGCGGTGGATGCCCTGGAAGTGCGGCGTGCCGGCGGCCCACTGGACGTAGTCGACGAACAGCATCTGCCGGCATTCCAGCAGCTTGAACTTGAGCAGCACCTTGGCCGCGTGGTGGGCGTGGCGGGCCGGGTTGCGCACGAAGGCCTCCAGGCGGCTGCGGGCCCGGGCCAGCACCGCGGCCTCGAAACGGAACACGGGGCCATGACCAGGGATGACCCAGCGCGGGCCGAGCCGCTCGATCAGGTCGAAGGTGGCTCCGACCTCGTCGAAGGCGTCGCGCTCGTCCAGCTCCGGAAACACGACGCCGAAGCCGTTCTCCCACAGCGCGTCGGCCGAGATCAGGGTGCGCGAGAGGGGCTCGAACAGGATCACCGAATCGGGGTCGTGGCCCGGCGCGGCATGGACCTGCCATGCCCTGTCGGCAAGCTCGATTTCGGTGCCCGGCAGCACCAGGGCGTCGTGGTGGAAGCGCGGGCAGCGCTGGCCGCTGGGCTCATAGCCCAGGGCCACCGGGTCCCACTGCGCCACCTGCTGCGCCAGGCCAGGCGGGATCAGCGTCTGCAGCGCCGGCCAGCGGCCTTGCAGCGCGGCGTTGCCGCCGCAGTGGTCGCTGTGCAGATGGGTGTTGACGAGGCGGTCGAGCGGACGCCCGTGCAGGGCCGCCACCACCAGGGCCAGCGTCTGGTCGGCGTGCGCGCAATAGCCGCTGTCGACCAGGGCCGTGGACTGCGCGCCGAGAAACAGCACGTTGTTGCTGGACAACCAGCCGCGCTCGAGCACCTGCACGCCGGGCGGCAGTTCGGCCTGGTTCATGGATGCGCTCGGCACGTCAGGGCACGGCGCGTCAGCGCCCCTTCCACACCGGCTTGCGCTTCTCGGCAAAGGCGCGCGGGCCTTCCTGCGCGTCCTCGCTGGCGTAGGCGGCGCGGTAGATGTTCTGCGCCAGCGCCATGCCGGCGTCGCAGCCGGCGCTCATCGCCGTCATGATCGATTCCTTGCCGGCCATCACCGACAGCGGCGCGTTGTCGCGGATGCGTTCTGCCAGCGACTGGGCACGGGCGCGCACGGCGTCGGGCGTGTCTTCGAGGTAGTTGATGAAGCCGAGCTGGTGGAAGGTGTCGATGGGGTACAGGTCGCCGGTCAGCACCATCTCCATCAGCAGCGGCTGCGGCAGCATCCACAGCAGCGGAATGGCCCACGGGCTGCCGCGCCCGGCGATGCGCGTTTCGGTGATGCCGACCTGCGTGCCCTTCAGGCCCACGCGCAGGTCGGAGTTCAGGCTCAGCATCATGCCGCCGGCGATCAGGTGCCCGGTCATCGCGGCGATGATCGGCTTGGCGACACGGCGCTGGCGGCCGTGGAAGGGGTCCTTCATCTTGGTCAGGATGTCGACGCCCTCCTCCTTCTTCACACGCGCCGCTTCGCGCAGGTCCAGCCCGGCGCAGAAGGTGCCGCAATCGGCCGAGGTCAGGATGGCCACGCGCACGTTCTTGTCGGCGTCGACCTCGCCCCAGCAGTCATGCAGGCGGTTGGCTGCCGCGGGCGACAGCGCGTTGCGGATTTCGGGGCGGTTGATCTTGACGGTGGCGATGCCGTCGCGCACCTCGTAGATCACGGTGTTTGCGTCGTTCATGGTGATGTCTTTCTGTCGCGAAGTTTGATTCATGTGGTCGGCACGTGCTTGCGGCGCCAGGCCGGCGCCCGCTTCTCGAAGAAGCTCTTCAGGCCTTCGCGCGCTTCTTCGGTCTCCCAGAAATCGGCCAGGCGGTCGACGGTGTAGATGAGGTTGTCCGCGGGGTCGTGGGCGAGGACGAACTGCACCAGCTTCTTGGTCATCTGCACCGCGCCCGGCGCGCAGGCCAGTGCCAGGTCGATCTCGGCATTCACGGCACGGTCGAGTTCGGCCGCGCCGACCACTTCGTGCACCAGGCCGTAACGTTGCGCCTCGGCGGCCGTCATGATCTTGCCGTTGAGGAACACGCGCCGCGCGTAGCTCGGCCCCAGCTTGGCCGCGACATAGGGCGAGATCGTCGCCGGCACCAGGCCCAGGCGGACCTCGCTGAGCGAGATGCGCGCGCTGTCCACCGCCACCACGACGTCGCAGATGGCGATCAGGCCGACGCCGCCGCCGTAGGCCGAGCCGTTGATGCGGCCGATGATGGGGCGGCCGAAGGTGTCCAGGCGCGCCAGGATCTTGGCCAGCGGCACACCGCTGCGGATGCGGCTGGCACGGTCCTGGTCGCCCTGGCTCTGCTGCCAGCGGAAGTCGCCGCCGGCGCAGAAGTTCTCGCCATCGCCGCTCAGCACCACGACGCGCACTGCGGGGTTGGCCTCAATGAGGTCGAGCGCCTGGTCGATCTCGGCGAACATGGTGGGGTTCAGGGCGTTGTGCACGTCGGCACGGGCCAGCGTCAGGCGGGCGACGCCGGCGGCATCGATGTCGAGCCGGATGGTTTCGAAGGTGGTCATTTGATCGGCAGCGTGGGGGTTGCAGGGGTTGGCGGCGGCGCGCGCTTCAGCGGCGCTTGACCTTCCAGGACGGCGAGCGCTTGCCCAGGAAGGCGGCGATGCCTTCGCTGGCGTTCTCGGTCTCCCAGGCGTCGGCCAGCGCTGCCGCGGTGTAGTCCATGCAGTCGCGCGGCGGGCGGCCGATCACGTCGTTGAACAGCTTCTTGGTCGAGGCGATCGAGGCGGCCGGAAGGGCCAGGATCAGCGCCAGTTCTTCTTCCACCGCGCTGTCCAGTTCGTCGGGCTCGACGACGCGGTCGACGAGGCCGATGCGCTCGGCCTGCGCCGCGTCGATGAACTTCGCCGTCAGGCCGTAGCGGCGCGCCCGCGCCAGCCCCAGACGGCGCGCCACATAGGGGCCGATGTTGGCCGGCAGCAGGCCGAGCTTGGCTTCGGTGAGAGAGAAGCGCGCTGCGCTGGAGGCCACGGTCACGTCGCAGATGCAGGTCATGCCGAAGCCGCCGCCGGTGGCCGCACCGTTGATGCGGCCGACCAGCACCTTGGGCAGGGTGTCGAACTCGTAGAACAGCTCGGCCAGCACCCTGGATTCGGCGATGCGTTCGGCGCGGCTCTGCTTGAGCACGCTCTGCATCCAGTTCAGGTCGCCACCGGCGCAGAAGGACTTGCCCTCTCCCGTCAGCACCACCGCGCGCAGCTTGTCGTTGGCGGCGATGACGCGCAGCGCATGGCGCAGTTCCTGCACCAGCTTCATGCTCATCGCGTTCTGGATGTCGGGGCGGGCGAGCGTCAGCCGGGCGACGTGCTCGCCGTCCAGCGTCAGCTTGATCGATTCGTAGTTCAACGCGGTCTCCTCAGTCACGCAGCAGCTTCGACGAGGCCGACGAGCAGGCCGCGTTCGACCATCTGCCCGGCCACGACGCCCAGGCTGCGCAGCACGCCGTCGTGCTCGGCGCAGATCTTCATTTCCATCTTCATCGACTCCATGGTCACCACCACGTCGCCGGCGCGCAGCGTGTCGCCGACGGCGGCGTGGGTCTTGAGGATGGTGCCCATCAGCGGCGTGCGCAGTTCGCCCGATGTGACGTGGGCCGCGGCGGCCTGTGCCAGGTAGTCGATGGCCTCGACAGCGAAGGCCAGGCCCTGCGCCTGCAGGAACAGGTTGCCGTCGCGGCGCGCGATGGCCAGCAACTCGACCGAAGGGCCGATGCTCAGCTGCCAGCCCTCGCCTTCGGCGCGCAGGCCCAGGCGCACGCGCTCCCCGTCCACCTGCACCAGCAGCTGGCCGTCCGGCTGCGGCGCGCCGAAGCGGACCTCGTGCACCCGCTTGCCTTCGCGCAGCAGCAGGCTCGGCACGGCCGACACCGGGTCGTCGCCGGCGTGCATCTGCCAGCCGGTGACGTCGGGTGCTGACCACGCCCCGTAGCCTGCGCCCCGGCGTGCATCGAGCAGCCACCAGGCCGCCGCCGCGGCCAGCCAGCGCAGCGGCGCTGCCTCGGCGCCGGACCGCACAGCGAGAACTTCGTCGACGCTGCGGGTGTGGAAGCTGGCGTCGCGCGTCTGCGGCAGGGCGATCAGCTGCTGCAGGAAGCCGCCGTTGGTGGTCACGCCCAGCACCTGGGTTTCGGCCAGGGCCAGCGACAGGCGGTCGAGCGCGGCATCGCGATCATCGGCGTGGACGATCAGCTTGGCCAGCATCGAGTCGTAGTACGGCGTGACCACCGAGCCGGCGCGCACGCCGGTCTCGACGCGCACCCCGGGGCCCGGGAAGCGCACCGCGACGATCTCGCCGGTGGACGGCAGGAAGTCGTGCTCGGCGTCTTCGGCGCACAGGCGGGCTTCGACGGCATGGCCGCGCAGCCGCACGTCGGCCTGGGTCAGCGCCAGGCCCTCGCCCGCCGCCACACGCAGCATCAGCTCGACGATGTCGATCCCGGTCACCTCCTCCGTCACCGGGTGCTCGACCTGCAGCCGCGGGTTGACCTCCAGGAACCAGTGCCGGTCGCCCGCGACCAGGAACTCCACCGTGCCGACGCCGCGGTAGCGCAGCCGCTGCGCCAGGCGCACGGCGTCGGCCAGCATCTGCTCGCGCAGCCCTGCGGGCAGCGGCGCGGCGGGGGCTTCCTCGATCAGCTTCTGGTGGCGCCGCTGCAGCGTGCACTCGCGCTCGAACAGGTGGATGACGCTGCCCTGCCCGTCGCCGGCGATCTGGACCTCGACGTGGCGGCCACGCTCGACGTAAGGCTCGACGATCAGCGAGGGGTCGCCGAAGGCGCTGCGGGCCTCGCGCATCGCGGTGGCGATGGAGTCGGCCAGCGCAGCGGTCTGCCGCACCACGTGCATGCCCTTGCCGCCGCCGCCGGCCGCCGGCTTGAGCAGCACCGGCAGCGGCAGGGCGCGCGCCCAGGCGGCCACCACCTCGGCATCGGCGCTGGCCTGCTCACCGCCGCCCAGCACCGCCACGCCGGCGGCGCGCGCCTCGGCCTTGGCCGATGCCTTGTTGCCCAGCCTTTCGATGACCTCGGGCGTGGGGCCGATGAACACCAGCCCGGCGGCCTCGACGGCGCGCGCGAATTCCGGGTTCTCGGCCAGAAAGCCGTAGCCGGGGTGGATGGCCTGCGCACCGCAGCGCAGCGCCGCGGCGATGACCGCATCGATGCGCAGGTAGCTCTCGGTGGCGCTGCCGCCGCCCAGGCCGATCGATTCGCCGATCACGGCCGTGTGCAGCGCATCGCGGTCGGCGCTGGAATGCACGCCGGCCACGGCGATGCCCAGGCGCTGGCAGGTGCGGGCGATGCGGCAGGCGATCTCGCCGCGGTTGGCGATCAGGATTTTTTTGAACATCTCAGCGTCCGCTCCAGCGCGGAGGGCGCTTTTCGTTGAAGGCCTTGACACCTTCGAGCCGGTCGTCCGAAGACACAAGCACGTTGTAGGCGGCGATGTCGAGCGCGTAGCCGGTGTGGAAGTCGACCTCGCCGCCGCGCGAGGCGGCGAGCTTGGCGTAGTGCACCGCCATCGGCGCGGCGAGCACGATCTCGCGCGCCTCGGCCACGGCCACGGCCAGCGCCTGGCCGGTCTCGACCAGCGTGGTCACCATGTCCCATTGCGCCGCCTGCTCGGCCGAGAAGCGCCGCGCCGTCAGAAGAAGCTGCTTGGCGCGCCGCGCGCCGACGGCGCGCACCAGGTTCTGGATGCCGCCACCGCCGGGCATGATGCCGCGCCGCACTTCGGGCAGCGAGAACACCGCCGTTCGTGCCGCCACGATCCAGTCGCACATCAGCGCCAGCTCGCACCCGCCGCCGTGGGCATGGCCCTCGACCGCGGCGATCACCGGGCGCGGGAAGTCCTTCACCACCAGCAGCACTTCTTCGGCGAGCTGGTGCTGCTTGCGCCAGGCGGCGTCGGTCATGCCGTTGCGCTGCTTCAGGTCACCGCCGGTGCAGAAGGCGCGGTCGCCGGCGCCGCTGAAGATCAGCACGCGCAGGCTGTCGTCGAAGGCCAGTTCGTGCAGCGCATTGCGCAGGTCGACGAACATCTGCGTGTTCATCGCGTTCATCACGTCGGGCCGGTTCAGCACCAGGCAGCGGATGCCGTCCTCGGGTGCGGTGGCCGGTGCGGGCTGGATCAGCAGGGTTTCGTAGTCCATCGGGCTCTCAATACGAACGCGGCATGCCCAGCAGGTGCTCGGCCACCTGCGCCAGCACCAGGTTGTTGGAGATCGGCGCGGTGCGGAACAGCCGGCTCTCCTTCCACTTGCGCTCGATGTCGTATTCGCAGGCCACGCCGTAGCCGCCGAAAGTGGTCATCGCCGCCTCGGCGGCCTCCCAGGCCGCTTCGCTGGCCAGGTACTTGACCATCGTCGCCTCGCGCCCGCAGGGCAGGCCGGCGTCGAACAGCGTCGCGGCCTTGTTGCGCATCAGTTCGGCGGCCTCGATGTTCATGTGGGCGCGTGCGATCGGAAACTGCACGCCCTGGTTGGCGCCGATCGGGCGGTCGAAGACGACGCGCTCGCTGCCGTAGCGCGCGGCCTTGCCGACGAACCAGTGGCCGTCGC
>LNFM01000430.1_pt1 | contig 106046 bp, 101 predicted proteins | sample 596031 | NCBI WGS metagenome assembly LNFM01 (sample SAMN04254537, study PRJNA301005) | activated carbon metagenome | isolation source: dual media filters at the Ann Arbor, Michigan drinking water treatment plant | place: USA: Ann Arbor
CAGACCTCTCTTCGTAGGGAGGCCGCGACGACTTTTCCCTTAAGGTAGTGCCATGGGGGCATGGCCCGCTCCTACAGAAGCGTAGCCCGATCTCACGGCAGGCTGCGCATCCACGGACCTTGTAGGAGGGGCCCATGGCCCCGAAAGCGGTGGATGGCGTGGAAGCGCTTCACCCGGAACAATCGCTTTCGCGGGCATGGCCCGCTCCTACAAAAGCATGCCCCGCTTCACCGGTTCGCGGCGTATCAACGGGGGGATGTACAAGGGGCTCTCCCCTTGGTGGTCCTCCACGTGGGCCCCCGCAGCGGGCCGGTTGGCCCGAGAGGGGCTCTCCCCTGGTTGGTACGCCGCGCGGCTCGCCGCCGCGGGCCAAATCAACGTCAGTCCTCTTCCGGCCCCTGGATCCAGAACGTCACGGTGTCCGGGTTGGAGCCGATCCAGCGCCGCGCGGCGTCGCGTGGGCTCATCTTCTCGACGTTCACCCAGTAGTCCATCTCGGTGATCGCGCGCACCGAGAGTTCGACGCGCGCGAGGGTGTCCCGCTGCTTCTTGTTGAGCCGATCCCAGAGGGTCTTGCTCGCCACCAGCACGGCGCGGTTCGGCCCGCCGAGCAGTTTCTGGGGTTCGTCCAGCACGCGCATCTTGTGGGCGCGGTTCAGGTACTGCGGCTGCCACAGCGGCATCACGAACCAGTCCTTGGCGGCGATCCGCTCGTCGAAGTTGGCGACCCAGTCCTTCGCCGGGCCGGTCACCAGCTCGTAGCCGGCGCCGGCGAGACCGTAGTGCTCGAAGATCTTCTTCGAGCCGATCATGAGACCGGAGTCGGGCAGCGTCCCGCGGATCGTCTTCACCATCTTCCCGGCCACCGCCGGCTTCGCGAGGTCGGCCACGCTCTTCACTTCCGACACGGGCACGTATGCAGGCACGGCCCAGAACAGTTTCGCGTCGTCGTACAGCGTGGTGATCTGGACGAGGTTCTCCTTGTGCTCGTTCCAGTACACCGCGTGCGCGTCGGGGAGCCAGACCGCCACGAACACGTCGACGCTGCCCTCGCTCAGCATCGGGAAGATCTGGGAGTGGCTGCCGGACTTCAGCGACACACTCCACCCCATGCGCTCGAACATGAACTGCACGAGGTTCGCAGTCACCTCGTAGAACGTCAGGCTCGGGTGCCCGATGGTGACGACATCCGATCGCGCAGGTGCGGCGGTGGTGATCAGGCAGGCGAGCAGCGCGGTGCGCAGCAGGTGGGACAAGGAGCGCATGGTCTCGGAATTCCTCTTCGTCGGGGTGACACGTCTCGGACGCGGTGCCCCTTGGAGTGCGGGGTGGCCGGCCGGTTCTGATCGGGCGGCGGATTATGGCCCAGTTGCCGGCTTTCCCAGGTGCACCGGCAGATGCCGGAAGCCGCGGAACCGGATTCGCGGGTCGCGCTCGGCCGGACCGTCGGGCGCGATCGCCGGGAATCGCGCGAGCAGGCGCCCGATGGCGATGCGGGCTTCCAGCCGCGCCACGTTCATGCCGGCGCAGGCGTGATCGCCATGCCCGAAGGCCAGGTGTCGGTTGGGCTTCCGGCCCACGTCGAGGCGGTCGGGGTCGGGGAACTGCGCGGGGTCGCGGTTCGCGGCGCCGATGGCGAGCGTGACGAACGTCCCTGCGGGGAAGGCGTGACCGCCGATCGCCATCGGCAGCGTGGTCACGCGATTGTTCAGCTGCAGCGGACTCTCGAACCGCAGGAGTTCCTCGACGCCGCTTGCGAGCAGCGCGGGCGACTCCCGCAGCCGCGCCAGTTCGCCGCGATGCCCCAGGAGCGCGTGCATCCCGTTGCCGATGAGGTTGGTCGTGGTCTCGTGGCCCGCGTTCAGCAGGAAGATGCAGTTGTGGAGGAGTTCCGGTTCGGAGAGCCGCTCGCCGGCTACCTCGCCCTGGATGAGCCGCGTGAGCACATCGGCCTCGGGGTCGCCGGGATGCGCGCGCCGGTCGGCCACGAGCGTGCGGAGGTAGTCGACGAACTCGGTGACGGCGACGTTCCCGCGTGTCAGCACGTCGGTCGAGGGGGCCGGTTCCAGGGCGGAGAGGATGGCGAGGGACCACCCGCGCAGCGGGCCCCGCTCGTCGCGCGGCACGTCGAGCAGATTGCCGATGACCTCCACGGGGATCTCCGCCGCGAAGTCCTCGATGAGATCGGCGTGCGGCCAGCGCTCGGCCATCCCGTCCAGCAGACGATCTACGAGTGCGGTGACGCCCGCCTCCATGCGGACGATCGCCCGCTGGTCGAGCGCACCCATCAGCAGCTTCCGCACGCGCGTGTGGCGCGGGGGATCACTGAAGACGAGGCTCGTCGTGTGGTGCTCGAAGAGCGGGCTCTCGCCGAACTTCGGCCGGAACTCCGCGCGCTTGTCCGAGCTGGCGCGGGGATCGCGGTAGAGGGTGGCCACGTCCGCGTAGCGCGTGAGCAGGACGCCGCCATCGGGCATGGCGTGCACGGGTGCGTGGGTCCGGAGCAGCGCGTACCACTGGTACGGGTTGTCGATGAAGCCGCGCGGCGGCGCCGTCAAACGAAAGTCGGCTGCGAGCGCGACCGGGTCGGCGGTGGTGTCGATCGGGTGGTAGTGCGGCATGGCCGTGCTCAGCCTCCGAGTCGTGCGCGCAGCCTGCCGGCGAGCGCGAGGAAATCCGGGAGCCGCGGTGGGGCGAGCGCCCATCCGAGAAGCACGCCGGCGGTGTTCGCGCCGGCGTCGAGCAGCGAGGCTTCGCGATACCCGGTGAAGCTCTGCGCGATCTCGAGTCCGATGCCGAGCGCGATCAGCCAGGCAGCCGTGCGCATGCGGCTGGCCCGTGTCGCCGCAAGCTGGACCCACCACAGCATCATGCCGCCGTAGGCTGCGAAGTGCTGGATCTTGTCGCCCTGCTCGATATCCAGTTCCGGCGGATGCGGCTTCAGCGAGAAATACACGACGATGACTACGCCGATCCAGCCGACGAGGGTCCAGGCGCGTCGCACGTCCATCGCGGCCATCAGGTGAGCGGCTGCATCACGGCCTTCCGGAAGGCCGGGCGCTGCGCGAGGCGGTCGAACCATCGTTCCACGTGCGGGAAGGCCGGCCGCTCGATGGGCAGCGCGAACCAGCGCCACACGCCGCAGCCGAGGGGGATGTCGCCCATGGTGAACTCGTCCCCCGCCACGTACGCGCGATCCGTCAGGTGCGATTCGAGCATGCGCGTCACCTCGATCGTCTGCAGGCGCGAGGCTTCCATCGCCGCGGGATCTCGATCCGCCTCTGGCGTGCGCACGATGTTCCAGAAGACCGGTCGGATCGCAGGCCAGTACACCATGTTCTGCCAGTCCATCCAGCGGTCCGCCTCGGCGCGCACGCGGAGGTCGATGGGCCAGAGGGCGCCCGGCGCGTGCTTCGCGGCGAGGTAGCGCACGATCGCGTTGGACTCCCAGAGCACGAAGCCGTCGTCCTCCACCATCGTGGGCACCAGGCCGTTCGGATTCAGCGTCCGGTACGCCGGCGTGTCGACCACACCGAACGCGCCACCGGCATCGCGGCGCTCGTAGGGCAGCCCGAGTTCCTCCAGGCACCACAGCGGCTTCTGCACGTTGACCGAGTTGTCACGGCCCCAGATGACCAGCATGTTCGATGACTCGCGGAAGATGTTGTCGGGAGCGGCGCTCAGGCGACGCCTTCGTCCAGCACGCGCAGGAGGTCCGGGCCGTAGCGTTCGAGCTTCGCCGCCCCCACGCCGCCGATGCGGGCGAGCGCGTCGAGCGACTGCGGCACGGTGCGGGCGACCTCGGCCAGCGTCGCGTCGTGGAACACGACGTATGCCGGCAGTCCATGGGCCTTCGCGACGGTGCCGCGCCAGGCCTTGAGGGCGGCGAACCGCATCTGCGCCTCGTCGTCGAGCGCCAGCGCCGCAGCCGGAGCCTTCGCCTCGCGCCGGCTGCCGCCGCGCTTCTTCTCCGTCGGGCGCCGCAGCGTGATCGACACTTCGCCGCGCAGCACGGACCGGGCGGATTCCGTCAGTTCCAGCGTGTTGAACTCGCCCTCGGCCCGCACGTGGCCGAGCGCCACGAGCTGCCGGACGACGCCGCGCCACTGGGCCTCGGAGAGATCCGCACCGATCCCGAAGGTGGTGAGGTCGCGATGCCCGAACTGCGTGACCTTGTCGGTGACCTTGCCGCGCAGGACGTCGATCAGATGCACGGCCCCGAATCGCGACGGACCGCCCGGATGCTGCGCGAACCGCCAGATGCACGAGAGCGCCTTGCGGGCAGCCTCGGTGGCGTCCCACGTCTCCGGCGCCACCAGACAGTTGTCGCAGTTCCCGCAAGGCTGTGAGGCTTCGCCGAAATAGTCGAGCAGTCGCACACGCCGGCAGTCGTGCGCCTCCGCCAGCGCGAGGAGGGCATCGAGCTTTCCGCGCTGCACGCGCTTGAAGGCTTCCTCCGCCGGGCTCTCGTCGATCATCCGCCTCTGGTTTACGACGTCCGCGAGGCCGTAGGCCATCCAGGCGTCGGCGGGCTGGCCGTCGCGGCCTGCGCGGCCGGTCTCCTGGTAGTACGCCTCGATGTTCTTCGGCAGGTCGAGATGCGCCACGAAGCGCACGTCGGGCTTGTCGATGCCCATCCCGAACGCGATCGTCGCGACCATCACGAGGCCGTCCTCGCGGAGGAACCGGTCCTGGTGCTCGCGCCGCACGGCTGCGTCGAGGCCGGCGTGGTAGGGGAGGGCGGGGATGCCGGCGGCGGAGAGCGCCGTCGCGGTCTCCTCCACCTTGCTGCGGCTGCCGCAGTACACGATACCGGCGTCGCCCGGGTGCTCGTCGCGCAGGAACCGAAGCATCTGCTCGCGGGCGCCGTCCTTCTCGACGATGGTGTAGCGGATGTTCGGCCGGTCGAAACTGCTGACGAAGAGACGCGCATCCTCCAGCGCGAGCCGCGTGACGATGTCGGCGCGGGTGTGTGCGTCGGCGGTGGCGGTGAGCGCGATGCGCGGCACGCGCGGATAGCGTTCGTGCAGCGCCGAAAGGCCGAGATACTCCTCGCGGAAATCGTGACCCCACTGGCTCACGCAGTGGGCCTCGTCGATGGCGAAGAGCGACAGGTGCCCGCGTTCGTCGAGCGCATCCATCATCGCGAGGAAGCGTGGGGTCAGCACGCGCTCCGGCGCCGCGTAGAGCAGTGTGAGGCGGCCGCTGCGCAGTTCCGCTTCGACGGCCTGCGCCTGCGCGCTGTCGAGCGTGGAGTTGAGGAACGCGGCATTGACGCCGGCCTCTTCCAACGCGCCCACCTGGTCGTGCATGAGCGCGATGAGAGGGCTCACCACGATGGCCACGCCGTGCCCCGCGCGATGCCTGGCGATCGCCGGGATCTGATAGCAGAGGCTCTTGCCGCCGCCGGTCGGCATCAGCACCAGCGCGTCACCGCCTGCGCACACGTGGTCCACCACCTCGGCCTGGTGGCCGCGGAACGCGCCGTAGCCGAAGACTTCGCGGAGGATGTCGCGCGGCGAGGCGGACACGTCGGCGGTTGCCGTGAGGTTCATCGCGGCCCTGCCCGATGCTGCCGGTCAGGCACCACGGAGTTCCGCGAGCGCATCCTCGATGAGGCGCCGCGCGATGCTCAGCCGATGGGGCAGCACCGGCAGCTGCTCCGGCGTGAACCAGTCGGCCGCCTCGATCTCGCCTGCCTGCGGCGTGATGTCGCCCGACACGTAGTCGCAGTGGAAGGCGACCATCAGCGAGTGCGGGAACGGCCAAGGCTGGCTCGAGAAGTAGCGGAGGTTGTTCACGACGACACCGACTTCCTCTTGCACCTCGCGGATCAGGCACTCCTCGAGGCTCTCACCCGGTTCCACGAACCCGGCGAGCGCGCTCATCATGTTCGGAGGGAAGTGCGGCGAGCGCGCGAGCAGGAGTTCGCGCCCGCGGCGCACCAGTGCCATGGCGACCGGCGCGAGGCGCGGATAGTGGGTCTGGCCACAGCTCGGGCAGGCGCGCGAGCGCTCGTGTTCCTTGCGTTCGGTGGGCGTGCCGCAGCGGCCGCAGAATCGGTGCGAGCGGTCCCAGTCGACGATCTGCACGGCGCGGCCGGCGAGGAGAAAGGTCGCGTCGTCGATCACGCCGAAGAGGCTGCGCAGCCCGGCGAAATGGAGATCTTCCGGCGGCTCGGCGTCCTCCGGGCACTCGGCCGAGAAGCAATGCCGGCCGTCCAGCGTGCCGAGATACTGCGTCCGCAGCGGATCCAGGCCCAGCGCCTGCGGATGCGCGACGAAGGGCAGTTCCACGCGCGTGGGATCGCGCCGGATGAGGATGGTGTTGCCGCGGAAGACGAACCACCAAGCTTCACCCTCGATGGGCGCTGAGGGCGTGATGAGGGGGACGAAGCCTGGAGCGGAGAGGAGCATGGCGTCGATCCGGCCTAGCGCTTCTTCGGCATGTAGAGGTCGGTGATGCTGCCCTCGGCGATCTCGGCCGCGAAGAACACCGTTTCGGACAGCGTAGGGTGCGGATGGATGGTGAGGCCGATGTCCTCGGCGTCGGCCCCCATCTCGAGCGCCAGCACCGTCTCGGCGATCAGCTCGCCGGCGTTGGGGCCGACCATCCCGGCCCCGAGCAGGCGGCGGGTGTTCTTCTCGAACAGCAGCTTCGTCACGCCTTCGTCGCGGCCCGTGGCGAGCGCGCGGCCGCTGGCGGCCCAGGGGAACGAGGCCTTCTCGAACTCGATGCCCTGCGCCTTCGCCTGCGTTTCCGTGAGACCCATCCACGCGATCTCGGGGTCGGTGTACGCCACCGACGGAATCGTGCGGGCGTCGAACGCGACCTTGTGCCCGGCGATCACCTCCGCCGCGAGCTTGCCCTCGTGCGTCGCCTTGTGCGCGAGCATCGGTTCGCCGCAGATGTCGCCGATCGCGAAGATGTGCGGCACGTTCGTGCGCTGCTGATTGTCCGCGGGGATGTAGCCGCGCTCGTTCACCGTGACGCCCGCGTTCTCGGCGCCGATGTCGCGGCCGTTCGGGCGGCGACCCACGGCCATCAGCACGCGGTCGTAGACCTGCGGCGCGGGCGCGCCTTCGCCTTCGAACGTCGCCTTCAGGCCCTCGGGTGTGGCTTCGAGCTTTGCCACCTTGGTCTTGAGCAGGATGGCCTCGTAGCGCTTCTCGATGCGCTTGTGCAGCGGCTTCACGAGATCGCGGTCGGCACCGGGGATGAGGCCGTCGGCGAGTTCCACGACGGAGATCTTCGCGCCGAGCGCGTCGTACACGCAGGCCATCTCGAGGCCGATGATGCCGCCGCCGATCACGAGCATGCGCTTCGGGATCTCGGAGAGCTGCAGCGCACCGGTGGAGTCCACGAGCCTCGGGTCGTCGTACGGGAAGCCCGGGATCTTCGCCACGGAGGAGCCCGCGGCGATCACGCAGTTCTCGAACGAGACGGTCGACTTCGTGCCGTCCGCCGCGGTCACTTCGATCATGTGCGGCGAGGCGAAGCGGCCGGTGCCCGTGAGGACGTCGACCTTGCGCTGCTTCGCGAGGCCCGCGAGGCCCTTCGTGAGCCGGCCCACGACGCCGTCCTTCCAACCGCGCAGCGCGTCGAGGTCGACGGCGGGGGCGCCGAACTTCACTCCGAAGTGCGCCATCTCCTCGGCCTCGGAGATCACGCGCGCCGCATGCAGGAGCGCCTTCGACGGGATGCAGCCGACGTTGAGACACACGCCGCCGATGGTGGCGTAGCGCTCGATCATCACGACCTTCTTCCCGAGGTCCGCAGCGCGGAACGCGGCGGTGTAGCCGCCGGGGCCGGAGCCCAGGACGACGACGTCGGCGTGGACGTCACCCTTCGCCGTGGCGGCAGCCGGTGCCGCGGGAGCGGGCGCCGCGGCTGGCGCTGCCGCCGCTGGCGCGGCTGCCACCGGCGCCGGTGCGGCGGGCTTGGCGGCCGGCACGTCGCCGGCGGCGTCCAGCGTGATGAGCAGCACGCCCATCGAGACCTTGTCGCCCACCTTCACCTTCACGTCCTTCACCGTACCTGCTGCGGGCGACGGCACTTCCATCGTGGCCTTGTCGGATTCGAGCGAGACAATCGGATCTTCCTTGGCGAGCGTGTCGCCCACCTTCACGAGCACCTCGATGACGGGGATGTCGTGGAAATCGCCGATGTCGGGAACGGTCACTTCCAGCAGTTGGCTCAACGCGGACTCCTTTGTTCGTGGGCTTCTTCCGACGCACCGGAGGTCGGGTCCGGTGGATGCGGCGGATCGCGATGGCCGACCCCGCGGGGGGTGACCATGGCGGGGTTCATTTCAGCAGGGCGGCGGCGAGCGCTGCGATGCCGACGATCAGCGCGGCGGTGGCGAGCCAGGTCAGTCGGCGCTGCCGCGCGGCGATGGCCGCGAAGCTCTCGGCGATCTGCCGGCCCTGGCTCTCGTGGGCCTTCGCCTGCTGCTCGGAATGGCTGCGCAGGCGCTCAAGGTTGGTCTTCAGCAGCTCGATCTCGAACCGCAGGCGGGCGGCATCGGGAACATCCTCGCCCTCGCCGGACGGCATCGGTTGCGCGGGTTCGTCGTCGCGGGTGCGGTTGCGGAGGTCGCGCACGAAGTCCGGCACGCGCGAGGCGGCCTTCGCGATCTCGCCCCACGGGGCATGTCTCAACCAGGTCCAGGAGGCCATCGTCGTCTCAGCTCCGCACGTGACCGTCGCCGAGGACGACGTACTTCATGGAGGTCAGCCCCTCGAGGCCCACGGGGCCGCGCGCGTGCAGCTTGTCGGTGGAGATGCCGATCTCGGCGCCGAGGCCGTACTCGAAGCCGTCGGCGAAGCGCGTGGAGGCGTTCACCATCACCGAACTCGCATCGACCTCGCGCAGGAAGCGGCGCGCGCGGGTGTAGTCCTCGGTGATGATCGCGTCGGTGTGCAGCGAGCCGTACGCGGCGATGTGATCCATGGCCTGGTCGAGGTCGTCGACGATGCGCACCGCGAGGATCGGCGCGAGGTACTCCGTCGCCCAGTCCTCCTCGGTGGCGACGTGCATCGGCACGACGGCCCGGGCGCGTTCGCAGCCGCGGAGTTCGACGCCCTTGTCGGCGAAGATCTTCGCGAGCGGCGGGAGTACCTGCGCCGCGATGTCGGCGTGCACGAGCAGCGTCTCCATGGTGTTGCAGGTGCCGTAGCGCTGGGTCTTCGCGTTGTCGGCCACGCGGATCGCCTTGACGAGGTCGGCCCGGTCGTCGATGTAGACGTGGCAGATGCCGTCGAGGTGCTTCAGGACGGGGATGCGCGCGTCGGCGCTGATGCGTTCGATGAGGCCCTTGCCGCCGCGCGGGACGATCACGTCGACGTAGTCCTTCATGGTGATGAGTTCGCCGACGGCTGCGCGGTCGGTGGTCTCGAGCACCTGCACGGCGGTGTGCGGCAGCCCGGCGGTGCGGAGCCCTTCGTGGACGCAGGCCGCGATGGCCTGGTTCGCGCGGATCGCCTCGGAGCCGCCGCGCAGGATCGCTGCGTTCCCGCTCTTCAGGCAGAGGATCGCGGCGTCGACCGTCACGTTGGGGCGCGCCTCGTAGATGATGCCGATCACGCCGAGCGGCACGCGCATGCGGCCCACCTGGATGCCGCTCGGCCGATAGCGGAGATCGGTGATCTCGCCGATGGGATCGGTGAGTGCCGCCACCTGACGGGCGCCTTCGGCCATGGCCTGCACGCCCTTGGGGCCCAGGGTGAGGCGGTCGAGCATCGCGGGTTCGAGACCCTTCGCGCGGGCGGCGGCGACATCCTCCGCGTTGGCGGCGATCAGCTTCGCGGCGTCGCGCTCGATGGCCTCCGCGATGGCGAGGAGCGCGGTGTCCTTCGCGCGGGTCTCGGCGCGGGCCATCTCGCGCGAGGCGGCGCGGGCGGCGCGACCGATGCCATGCATGTAGCTCTGGACGTCCATGGAGGCGGGAAGGGTCAGCGGAGGAACGGACCCGGATTCTATCGTGGTTCCACCGTCGGGCGGGCTCGCGCCGTGCGCCTGCCCGCCGCGTTTCAGCTGCCGATCGCGACCGGCAACGGGTGCTCGGGGGCCGCGATGCGCAGGCCGAGGGCACGCAGTTCGTCCCAGGGGTCTCCGGGGGCGACGCCCTTGATGATCCGATCGATCCGGGCCGCGTGGCGCATCGCGTCGCGCAGCCGCGACCCGGTCATCCGGCGCAGCGCCTGGGGCATCGTCTTCTGGCGATCGCCCCAGACGCGCAGTTCGCGGAGGGCCTGCGTCACGGGAACGCCCTGGGCCGTCGCGCTCTGGACCGCGATCATCGTCCGGATCTCCTCGGTCACCGCCCAGAGGATCAGCGGCAGGCCTGCGGCCTCGCCCCGCAGCCCCTCCAGCATCCGCACGAAGCGCGCGGCCTCGCCCTTCAGCAACGCGGGCCCGAGATCGAACACCTCGAAGCGCGACACGTCGAGCACGGCTTCCTGGATCGCGGCGAGTTCGATGCGCCCTGGCGGGAACAGCAGCGCGAGCTTCTGCACCTCCTGGTACGCCGCGAGGAGGTTGCCTTCCACGCGCAGCGCCAGGAACTCGAGGGCTTCGGGATCCGCTTCCTGGCCCTGGGCACTCAGGCGGCCGGCGAGCCATCGGGGCAGCGCCTCGGGCATCACACGTTGCACCTGCACGGCGACGCCGGCCGACTCCAGCGCGGTGAACCAGCGGCTCTCCCGCGTCCGCTTGTCGAGCTTCGGCAGCGAGAAGAGCGTCATCGTGTCCGGAGGCAGGTCGGCCGCGAACTTCGTGATGGCCTCGCTGCCGTCCACGCCCGGCGAGCCGTTCGGGATGCGGATGTCGAGGACGCGCTTCTCGGCGAAGAGCGACATGCTCGCCCCGCTCATCCAGAGCTGCTTCCAGTCGAATCCGGATTCCGCGAAGAGGATCTCGCGATCGGTGTGGCCCCGTGCCCGGGCGCTCGCGCGGATGCGGTCGGCGGCCTCGATGGCGAGCAGCGGTTCGTCCCCGAAGACGGTGTAGACGGGGGCGAGTCCGCGTTCGAGCTGGCGGCCGAGTTGTTCGGAGTCGATCAGCACGGGGTGCGGAGCATGGGGTGGGCGGTATGGGGTGAAAAGCGTGGCGTGAGAAGCGCGGTCAGGCCGCGTTCATCTTCTCGAGCAGCGCGCGCATGCGCGTCGGGTCGTGGCTGCGCAGCATCTTCCGGGCGGAGGCGGCGGCCTCTTCGAGGTCCGTCTTCAGGACCACCTGCTTCACGGAGAGCAGGTTCGCAGGGTGCATCGAGAACTGCCGCAGGCCGAGACCCAGGAGCAGGCGCGTCAGGTGGACGTCGCCGGCCATCTCGCCGCACACCGCGACCGGGGTGCCGGTGCGCGTGGCGCTCTGGATGATCATCCCCACGAGTCCGACGACGGCCGGATGCAGCGGGTCGTAGAGGTGCGCCACGGCCTCGTCGGTGCGGTCGATGGCGAGCGTGTACTGGATCAGGTCGTTCGTGCCGATCGAGACGAAATCGAGCTTCCGCGTGAACATCGGCAGCGACAGCGCGGCGGCCGGCACCTCGATCATCCCGCCCACCGGCACGGTGCGGTCGTAGGCGATGCCGTCGTCGTCGAGGCTGCGCCGCGCGACGTCGATCGCGTGCAGGGTCTGCTCCAGTTCCGGGGCCGACGACAGCATCGGAACGAGCAGCCGCACCCGGCCAAAGGCGGACGCACGGTAGATCGCGCGGAGCTGCCGGTGGAACATCTGCGGCTCGGCGAGGCAGAGGCGGATCGCGCGGAGGCCCAGTGCGGGGTTGGCCGACACGCGCTCCGCACCCATCAGGGCCTTGTCCGCGCCGAGGTCGAAGGTGCGGATGGTCACGGGCAGGCGGCCCATCTCGGTCACGACGCGGCGATAGGCCTCGAACTGCTCGTCCTCGTCGGGGAGATCGCGCCGGTTGAGATAGAGGAACTCCGTCCGGAAGAGGCCGATGCCCGCGGCACCGTTGCTCCGCGCGAGCGCCACGTCGTCGGGCAGCTCGATGTTCGCGTGCAGCTCGATGCGGGTGCCGTCGAGGGCCGCGGCGCGGGTGGTGGTGAGCCGCCGGAGCTTCTGCTGTTCGAGTTCCCACTCGTGCTGGCGGAGCCGGTACTCCTCGAGCACCTTGTCGTCGGGGTCGACGATCATCACCCCGTGGGTGCCGTCCACGATGACCGTGTCGGACTCCCGCACGAGGCGTCGCGCCTGGTGCAACGCGACGATCGACGGGATGCCGAGGCTGCGCGCCACGATGGCCGTGTGCGATGTCGTGCCGCCGAGGTCCGTCACGAAGCTCGCGAAGCGATGCTTCTTGAAGAGGATCACGTCCGCGGGGGACAGGTCGTGCGCGATGAGGATGCTGCCGTCCTGCGGGACCCCGGCGGCGGCAATGCTCGTGGCGTCGCTCACGAGGGCGCGGAGCACGCGCTCCACGACCTGGAGGACGTCGGTCTTGCGCTCGCGCAGGTACGGGTCGTCGATCTTGTCGAACTGCTCGAGCAGGGCCTCCATCTGCTGCTTCAGCGCCCACTCGGCGTTGCAGAGCTGCTCGGCCACCATGCGCTTCGGCGCTTCCGAGAGCATCTCGTCGCCGAGGATCATCAGGTGGACGTTCAGGAACGCCTCGAACTCCGCGGGGGCGTTGTCCGGGATGTTCGCTGCGAGGTCCGACAACTCGCGTCGCACCTTGTTGAGGGCGACGTCGAACCGGACCTGTTCGCCGGCGACCTGGCGCGGCTCGATCTCGGTGTGGGGCACCTCGAGCTGCGTGTGCGAGACGAGGTGGGCACGCCCGATCGCGATGCCGCCGGAGACGCCGATGCCGTGGAGGGTGAAGGACACGTTTTTTGGGTACGGGCTAGAGGCTGGGGGCTGGGGACTTGCAGCCAGGGACGAGGCGCCGAGACGTCATTCCGCCTCCCCGAACTTCTCCGCGATGAGCGCGAGCAGCGCGTCCATGGCGTCGGTTTCGTCGACGCCGTCGGTCTCGATGTCGATCTTCGATCCCTTCGCCGCGGCGAGCATCATCACGCCCATGATGCTCTTCGCGTTCACGCGGCGGCCGTTCCGCGTGAGCCAGACCTCGCACTGGTACTTGCCCGCGAGCTGCGTGAGCTTCGCCGAGGCGCGTGCGTGGAGCCCGAGCTTGTTGATGATGTCCGCTTCATGTCGCTGCATGTTCGATCGCCGGTGGCATTTTGAAGACCCCCTCGACGCCGCCCGACATGGCCTTGGCGACCACGGTGCGGAGCGGCTCGTTGCGGTACGTGAGGGCTCGGACGAGCATCGGCAGGCTCACGCCGGCGATGCCTTCGACCTTGCCCGGTTCCAGCAGGCGCGCGGCGATGTTGCCCGGTGTCGCGCCGTAGACGTCGGTGAGCACGAGCACGCCGTCCCCTTCGTCCAGCAACTTCACCAGCTCACGGCCATGCGCCACGACGGCCGCCGGATCGTCGGCCGTCGTCACCCCGATCTGGCGGATCAGCACGGGCGGGCCACCGAGCACGTGCGCCGCACAGAGCAGCAGGCTGTCGCCCAGGGTGCCGTGCGCGACGATGAGGATTCCTACCATGGAGTCGGGACGCAGTCGTGAAGATCGGGAACGATTCTACGCTGCAAGGGACTGCGCTCAGACAGTCGGTGCGCGGTCGAACTGCGAGAACACGCCGTCGGCCGGTGAGACATCCACCCGCAGCACCATCGCGAGCGGCGGACCCCGATGTACCCAGTTCATCAGCGCGTCGACCGCTTCCGGCGGCCCCTGCACCACAGCCTCGACGCTCCCGTCGTGGCGGTTCCGCACCCAGCCCGTGACGCCGAGCCGGCGCGCCTCGCTGCGCATGGCATCGCGGTAGCCGACGCCCTGTACGCGACCGCGGATCGAGAGGCGCTGCGTCACGATGCCCAACGTGCTGCCTTCCGTCGGTTCGGCCCGTCGCTCTGCGACGTTCACTTCACGCGCATTCCCGGCGCGGCGCCGCTGTCGGCGTCGAGCAGGAACACGCCGCTGCCGTCGGCGCTCGCTGCGAGCACCATGCCCTGCGATTCGCCGAAGCGCATCTTCCGCGGGGCGAGGTTCGCGACCATCACGACGAGACGGCCCTGCAGCTGCGCCGGATCGTAGTGGGCCTTGATGCCGGCGAAGACCTGGCGCTGCTCGGTGCCGATGTCGAGCACGAGCTTCACGAGCTTCTCGGCGCCTTCGACGTGCTCGGCGGTGACGACGCGCGCAATGCGGAGGTCGACCTTCATGAAGTCGTCGATCGAGATGGTGGGCGAGGCGGTTGCTGCCGCCGGTGCCGGCGCGGCGGCGGGTGCTGCGGCGGGCTGGGTGTTCTCGGTCACTGCGTTCTCCTGGGTCTTGGCGTTCCGCTGCGGTGCAGAGGCGTCCGCAACGGGTTTGAGGCTCTCACGATTCGCGGCCACGAGTGCGTCGATCTGCTTCGGGTCCACGCGGGTCATGAGGTGTTCGTAGGGGCGGATCTGATGGCCGGGCGGCAGCAGGGTTCCCGCATCCGCCCAGGTGAGCGGCGGGATGTCGAGGAAGCGCTCGGCGCGCTCGGCCACCACCGGCAGGACGGGCTTGAGGTAGATCGTGAGCAGTCGGAAGGCGTTCAGCACGACCGTGCAGACGTAGTGCAACTGTTCGGGATGCTCGCCGGTCTTCGCGAGCTGCCACGGCTGGTGCTTGTCGACGAACTGGTTCACCTCGTCGGCGAGCGCCATGACCTCGCGGAGCGCCTTGCCGTACTCGCGCGCCTCGTAGTGGGCGGCGATGGCGCCGGCGGCCGACTGCACGCCGGGCAGCTCGGATTCGAATCGCTCCGTGAACCGGCTCGCGAAGAGCTTGCCGCCGAAGCGCTTCTGGATGAAGCCCGCGGCGCGGCTCGCGATGTTCACGTACTTGCCGACGAGGTCGCTGTTCACCCGCGCCACGAAGTCGTCGAGGTTGAGGTCGATGTCCTCCATCGTCGGGCCGAGCTTCGCCGCGTAGTAGTAGCGCAGCCACTCGGGGTCGAGGCCCAGCGTCAGGTAGCTGCCGGCCGTGATGAAGGTGCCGCGGCTCTTCGACATCTTCTCGCCGTTCACGGTGAGGAAGCCGTGGGCGAACACCTTCGTGGGCGTGCGGTAGCCGGCGTACTCGAGCATCGCGGGCCAGAAGAGGGCGTGGAAGTAGAGGATGTCCTTGCCGATGAAGTGCACCATCTCGGTGTCGCCACCGGGTCGGGCGAAGGTGTCGAAGTCGGTGCCGGTCCGCGCGCAGAGGTTGCGGAAGCTGCCGAGGTAGCCGATGGGCGCGTCGAGCCACACGTAGAAGTACTTGCCGGGTGCGCCGGGGATCTCGAAGCCGAAGTAGGGCGCGTCGCGCGAGATGTCCCAGTCGTTCAGCCCCTGGGAGAACCATTCGCGGATCTTGTTGCGGGCTTCGTCCTGCAGATGGTCGCCGCGCTGGGTCCAGTCTTCCAGGAACTGACGGCAGGCGTCGGCCGAGAGGCGGAAGAAGTAGTGGTCGGATGCCTTCCGCACTGGCGGTGCGCCCGACACGACGGAGTACGGGTTCTTCAGATCGGTCGGCGCGTAGGTGGCGCCGCACACCTCGCACGAGTCGCCGTACTGGTCCTTCGCGCCACACTTCGGGCATTCGCCCTTGATGAAGCGGTCGGGCAGGAACATCGACTTCACCGGGTCGTAGAACTGTTCCACCGACCGGATGTCGATCAGCCCGCGTTCCTTCAGCTGCAGGTAGATGTCTTCGGAGAGCGCCCGCGTCTCGTCCGAATGCGTCGAGTGGTAGTTGTCGAAGGCGACGAGGAAGCCGTCGAAGTCGCTCTTGTGCTCGCGCCAGACGCGCTCGATCAATTGCTCGGGTGTGATGCCTTCCTTCTCGGCACGGAGCATGATCGCCGTGCCGTGGGTGTCGTCGGCGCACACGTAATGCACCTCGTGCCCCTGCAGTTTCTGGAAACGCACCCAGATATCCGTCTGGATGTATTCGACGAGGTGACCGAAATGGATGCTGCCGTTGGCGTAGGGCAGCGCTGAGGTGACCAGCAGGCGACGGGGCATGAAACGGTCTCGACGGGAAAGCGGGCGATTGTAGCAAGGCGTGTACAATCCGCGCCCTCGAAAAATCACGACAGATCATAGAGGTAGAACGCATGGCGGCAACCGTCGAAGCGATCCGCGAGAGGCTCTCCAGCCTCATCGATCCGTGGACCGGCCGGGACTACATCTCGGGCAAGGAAGTGCGGAACCTCCGCGTCGAGGGCGATCGCGTCCTGCTGGACCTCGTGCTGGGCTATCCGGCGAAGAGCGTGCTCGCGGAGATGCGGGACCGCGTGGCGAGCGCGATTGCCGAGGTCCCGGGCGTGGCTTCGGTGGAAGTGAATGCCTCGATGAAGATCGTGGCCCACCAGGCCCAGCGGGGTGTGAAGCTGCTGGAAGGTGTGCGCAACGTGATCGCCGTGGCGTCGGGTAAGGGCGGGGTCGGCAAGTCGACCGTGGCCGTGAACCTGGCACTCGCGCTGGCGGCGGAAGGCGCCCGGGTCGGGATCCTCGACGCCGACATCTACGGGCCCTCCCAGCCGCTCATGCTGGGCCTCCAGGGCCAGAAGCCGCAATCACCCGACGGCAAGTCGATCTCGCCCATGGAGAATCACGGGATCCAGGCCATGTCGATCGGGTTCCTGATCGACGCCGAGCAGGCCGTCGCGTGGCGGGGCCCCATGGCCACCGGCGCCCTCGAACAGCTCTTCCGCGACACGCGCTGGAACGACATCGACTATCTGATCGTCGACATGCCCCCGGGCACCGGCGACATCCAGCTGACGCTCGCGCAGAAGGTGCCGGTCACCGGCGCCGTCGTGGTGACGACGCCCCAGGACATCGCCCTGCTGGATGCCCGGAAGGGGCTGAAGATGTTCGAGAAGGTGAACGTGCCCATCCTCGGCATCGTCGAGAACATGAGCACGCACGTATGCTCGAACTGCGGTCATGAAGAGCATGTATTCGGTGCTGGTGGCGGCGAGAGGATGGCGAAGGACTACGGGGTGACGCTGCTGGGGTCGCTGCCGCTCGACATCCGGATCCGCGAGCAGGCCGATGCCGGCAAGCCGACCGTGGTGGCCGACCCGGAGAGCCGCCCGGCGCAGATCTACCGCGACATCGCCCGCCGCGTGGCGGTGAAGGTGGCGGATCTCGCGAAGGATTCCAGCGCGATCTTCCCGAAGATCGTGATCCAGAACACCTGAACGCCGTCGGCATCGGGGCGCCCGGTTGTGCGACGATTCCGCCTTTCCCGTTTTCGATTGCCCGACGCCGTGGAGCCCTGCCCCCGATGAGCATCAAGTCCGACCGCTGGATCCGCCGCATGGCCGCCGAGCACGGCATGATCGAGCCCTTCGAGCCGCGCCAGGTGAAGGAGGTCAACGGCCAGCGGGTTGTGTCGTACGGCACGTCGAGCTACGGCTACGACATCCGGTGCTCCGACGAATTCAAGCTCTTCACGAACCTGAACTCGACGATCGTCGACCCGAAGAACTTCGATCCGAAGTCGTTCGTCGACGTGAAGTCCGACTACTGCATCATCCCGCCGAATTCGTTCGCACTCGCGCGCACGGTCGAGTACTTCCGCATCCCGCGGAACGTGCTCACCGTCTGCCTCGGCAAGTCCACCTATGCGCGCTGCGGGATCATCGTGAACGTCACGCCCTTCGAGCCGGAATGGGAAGGGTATGTGACGCTGGAATTCTCGAACACGACGCCGCTGCCCGCGAAGATCTACGCGAACGAGGGCGTGGCGCAGGTGCTGTTCCTCGAGTCCGACCCCGACGACGTCTGCGAGACCTCCTACCGCGACCGCGGCGGGAAGTACCAGGGTCAGAGCGGCGTCACGCTGCCGAAGATCTGACGCGCTCCGCGTGAACGAACCTCCCCCTTCGCAACGCGGCAGTCTGCCGCGACACCTTCGACCGGCCCTGCCCGGCGTGGCGCATCGCGCCCGTCCTTCCGGCGTTTCCCGCTTCCACGTCTCCGCCATCGCGGAGTCCTCCCGCACAGGAGTGCCCGTCCCATGAAATATCGCTTCCCCGTCGTCGTCATCGACGAGGACTACCGCGCCGAGAACGCCTCCGGACTCGGCATCCGTGCGCTCGCCAAGGCCATCGAGGAAGAGGGTCTGGAGGTGCTGGGCGTCACGAGTTACGGCGACCTCTCGTCCTTCGCGCAGCAGCAGTCCCGCGCCTCGGCGTTCATCCTGTCGATCGACGACGAGGAGCTGTCCTCGCCCGAGGCGGCCGACAAGGCCATCGCGGACCTGCGGAAGTTCGTGAAGGAGATCCGGCTTCGCAACACCGACATCCCGATCTTCCTGCACGGCGAGACGCGGACGTCGCGGCACATCCCGAACGACGTGCTGCGCGAACTGCACGGCTTCATCCACATGTTCGAGGACACCCCCGAGTTCATCGCGCGCTACGTGGTGCGCGAGTCGCGGGCCTATCTCGATTCGCTCGCGCCACCGTTCTTCCGGGCGCTCACGCACTACGCGGCCGACAGTTCGTACTCGTGGCACTGCCCCGGACACTCGGGTGGCGTGGCGTTCCTGAAGAGTCCGGTCGGCCAGATGTTCCACCAGTTCTTCGGCGAGAACCTCCTGCGCGCGGACGTATGCAATGCGGTGGACGAACTGGGGGCGCTGCTCGACCACACGGGGCCCGTGGCGGCGTCCGAGCGCAATGCGGCGCGGATCTTCAATGCCGACCACTTGTTCTTCGTGACGAACGGCACCTCGACGTCGAACAAGATCGTGTGGCACTCGACGGTGGCGCCGGGCGACGTGGTGGTGGTGGACCGGAACTGCCACAAGTCGATCCTGCACGCGATCACCATGACCGGCGCCGTGCCGGTGTTCCTCACGCCCACGCGCAACCACTACGGGATCATCGGGCCGATCCCGCTCGAAGAGTTCCAGATCGAGACCATCCGGAAGAAGATCGAGGCGAACCCGTTCGTGCGCGGCAAGAACAAGAAGCCGCGGATCCTGACCATCACGCAGAGCACCTACGACGGCATCAGCTACAACGTCGAGACGCTGAAGCAGATGCTGGACGGCCACATCGACACGCTGCACTTCGACGAGGCGTGGCTGCCGCACGCGGCGTTCCACGACTTCTACGGCGACTACCACGCGATCGGCTACGAGCGGCCGCGCTGCAAGGAGTCGATGATCTTCTCGACCCAGTCGACCCACAAGCTGCTGGCCGGCCTGTCGCAGGCGTCGCAGATCCTCGTGCAGGACTCCGAGGACCGGAAGCTCGACCGCGACGTCTTCAACGAGGCTTTCCTGATGCACACGTCCACGAGCCCGCAGTACGCGATCATCGCGTCGTGCGACGTGGCCGCGGCGATGATGGAGGCGCCTGGCGGCACGGCGCTCGTGGAGGAGTCGATCCTCGAGGCCATCGATTTCCGTCGCGCGATGCGCAAGGTGGACGCGGAGTTCGGCGCGGACTGGTGGTTCAAGGTCTGGGGCCCGGACTACCTGGCGGAGGAGGGCATCGGCACCCGCGAGGACTGGATGCTGCAGTCCGATGACCGCTGGCACGGTTTCGGGAACATCGCGCCCGGCTTCAACATGCTGGACCCGATCAAGGCGACGGTCATCACCCCCGGACTGGGCGTGGACGGCGACTTCTCAGAACCGGGCATCCCGGCGGCGATCGTGACGAAGTACCTGTCCGAGCACGGGGTCATCGTCGAGAAGACCGGTCTGTACTCCTTCTTCATCATGTTCACCATCGGCATCACGAAGGGCCGGTGGAACACGCTGGTGACCGAGCTGCAGCAGTTCAAGGACGACTACGACGGCAATCAGCCGCTTTGGCGCGTGCTGCCCGAGTTCGTTGCGAAACACCCGCGCTACGAGCGTGTCGGCCTACGCGACCTCTGCACGCAGATCCACGAGATCTACCGGCGCAACGACGTCGCCCGGCTCACCACCGAGATGTACCTGTCGAACATGGAGCCGGCGATGCGCCCGGCCGATGCGTTCGCGCGGATGGCGCATCGGGAGATCGAGCGTGTGCCGGTGGACCAGCTGGAGGGCCGCGTGACGGCCGTGCTGCTGACGCCGTACCCGCCGGGCATCCCGTTGCTCATTCCAGGCGAGCGCTTCAACGCGACGATCGTGCGCTATCTGCAGTTCGCGCGCGAGTTCAACATGGCCTTTCCGGGCTTCGAGACCGAGATCCACGGCCTCGTGGATCAGTCCGAGGACGGCAAGCTCACCTACTACGTGGACTGCGTACCCGCGTAATTCGGGCGGCGGATCAGGCGGTGGTCTCCGCCGTGGCGCGCTGTCTGGCGCTGCGGCTCACGGGCCGCCGCTCGACCGGACGTCGGGTCCAGAGGTCTCTCAGCAGTTCCACGAGGGCCCTAACGACGGGGTCCGCCGCGCGGGAGCGCAGGTGGATGAACTGCAGCCGCGTGGACAGCCGCACATCCCCCCAGAGGCACACCTCCCCGGCGGCCTCCCGGGCGAAGGCGAGATCCTCCCGCATCAGGGCGAGGCCGAGGCCTGCCACGACGAGTGACCCGACGACGAACTCGTCGTCCGCTTCCATCACCCGGGTCGGTGCGATGCCGTGCTCCCGGAAGAGGGCGCTCGCCAGCTGATAGTGCGTGCTCACGTCGGGCGTCATGATCCACGGCTCTGCAGCCATGTCCGCCCAGCGCGCTTTCGCGACGCGGTCACGCCAGGCCGCCGGGGCGACGATGCGATAGGTGATGTCTCTCAGCACGACCGCGTTCACGGACGGATGCGTGAGATCCCCGTAGTAGAAGCTCGCATCCAGCACGCCGTCGCGGACCTTCTCGAACGCGAGCCCGGACACCTCGTGGTGGAACTCGATGACCATGTGAGGGTGCCGTTCGACCGCAGCGCCCATGAGTTCGCCGACGCGGATGAACTCCGGATCGGACACCGTACCCACGCGCAGCACGCCTGCGATCTCGCCGCGGATCGCGAGTGCCTCGTCCTGCAGGGCCTGGGCACCCGCCAGCAGGCGACGCGCCCCCTCGAGAAGGCGCGTGCCGGCGGGCGTGAGCGCCATGCCGCTCGAACGCCGCTCGAAGAGCGCGAGGCCGAGGGTCTGTTCGAGGGCCTTGATCTGACCGCTCAGGGCTGGCTGGCTCAGGTGCAGTCGCTCTGCCGCGCGTGTCAGGTGTCCGAGTTCGGCGACCACCACGAAACTGCGCAACTGATAGAGCTCCAGCACGACCATCTCCAGACACCTTTGACGGGCACGATCCTAGCACGCCATGGTGCGCTGCGGCATCGATCGTGAGGGGCAATAGGAAATTCCGATCGGGGCCATTCGAAGATGTGATTGGCCCCGCGCCGAAAGCGTCCGATAAAGTTGGAAGTGCCCGGTTTTTCGGGAGAAATTCAGCGAACGCGAGGTGTGGACATGAATGCGCAATCCCAGTGGAACAGTCGGCGTGGACTCCTGATGGCCAGTGCAACGCCGGGAAGTGCAGCGGCGTACCAGGCGGGAATCGCCGCTGGCAACGAGAACGTGGTGCAGCGCAATATGGCGACATCTGCCGCGCCGGGTCGCGATCGGCAGGGCGATGGTTTCGCGCTGATGTCGCTCGTCACCGAGCGCATCGCCCAGTTCTTCGACGAACTCGATGCGCTGGCCTGGAGTCGGCAGCAGCGGAGCCGCGAAGCCTGGCTGGCCGGTTCCCAGAATCTGGCGGAACTGGAAACCCGGGTGCGGCAGTTGGACGGCAACCACGGCCTTCCCGGCCGGGCGCTGTGGTGACGACGTTTCGCGATCGACTGCGCAAGCCGGAAGGCCGGGGGCGATCATGAGGGCGCGTGAGCAGTGGCTCGCGCTTGCGGTGCTGCTGGGGTGTCTGGTGTTTCTCGATGTGGCGCCGCCGGAGTTCGCGTTCGACAGCTCCGCGGTCCCGGTGCGGGCACCGGTTGCCGCGGTAGTCGGGCGCTTCTCCAGTCCGTGAAGGCGGCGTTCGCCAGATCATCCTCGGAGGCGACTCCGGGTCAGCGGGTGGCCATCCGCTCGTAGTCGACGAATGCGAAACCCGGGACGCCATCCGCTTCTCCGGGAGCGCGGGTATCGCGTGCCGTTTCCCGCCACACCAGGGTGTCCACGTCCGGGAAGTACGCATCCCCGTCGGGACTGGCGTCCACTTCCGTGACGAACAGGCGATGCGCGAGCGGGAGCGCCGCCCGGTAGATCTCCCCGCCGCCGATCACGAACACCTCGGGCGCATCGCCTGCGGCAGCGATGGCGTCCTCCAGCGATGCCGCGACGATGGCTCCCGGGACCGAATAACCCGCCTGGCGGGAAACGATCACGGAGCGTCTCCCCGGCAGCAGCCGCCCGATCGACTCGTAGGTCTTCCGTCCCATGATCATCACGTGGCCCATCGTGAGGGCCTTGAACCGTTTCAGGTCTTCGGGCAGCCGCCACGGCAGTTGGCCATCCCGACCGATGACGCCATTGCGGCCGACGGCCACGATGAGTGAGATGCTCGGTGCCGGGTTCGTTGCCATCTAGACAGCCACCGGCGCCTTGATCGCCGGATGCGGGTCGTAGCCGGACAATGTGATGTCCTCGTAACTGAAGGCGAAGAGATCCTGCACCGCCGGGTTCAGCGTCAGTGTCGGCAGCGGGCGTGGGCTGCGCGACAGTTGCTCGCGGGCCTGATCCAGATGATTGGTGTAGAGGTGTGTGTCGCCGAACGTGTGGATGAACTCGCCGGGCGCGAGCCCCGTGACCTGCGCGACCATCAACGTGAGCAACGCGTACGACGCGATGTTGAACGGCACGCCCAGGAAGAGATCGGCGCTGCGCTGGTAGAGCTGGCAGGAGAGCCGCCCTTCCGCCACGTAGAACTGGAAGAGCGTGTGGCAGGGCGAGAGCGCCATGCGCGGGAGGTCGGTCGGGTTCCATGCGGTCACGATCAGCCGTCGCGAGTCCGGATTGCGGCGGATGTCGGCCACGACCTGCGCGATCTGGTCGATGGAGCCACCGTCGGCTGCGGGCCACGACCGCCACTGGTGTCCGTAGACCGGCCCCAGCTCGCCATTCTCGTCGGCCCATTCGTCCCAGATGCTGACGCCGTTCTCCTTCAGATAGCGGATGTTCGTCTCGCCCTTCAGGAACCACAGCAGCTCGTGCACGATGGACTTCATGTGCACCTTCTTGGTGGTGACCAGCGGGAACCCCCTGGCGAGGTCGAAGCGCAGCTGGGCGCCGAAGATCGAGAGCGTGCCGGTGCCGGTGCGGTCGGACTTGCGCGTGCCGGTGTCGAGCACGGTGCGCATGAGGTCGAGGTACTGCTGCATGGGGTCTCCGGCGGGCTGGGGTGGTGCGTGAAGCGCGAGCTTGCGGATTCTAGTGGCGACCATGGCGGACCGCCATGTCGCGTGCGCCGGACGGGTCTTCCCGGACCGGCGACGGGGCGGTCGCAGAAGGCGTCAGCGAGAGGGTGCGTGTTAGCATCCCGTCCCCCTTTGGTCGGAGCCGCGCGATGTCGGGCAACACTCTCGGACGCCTCTTCTGCGTCACGTCCTTCGGCGAGAGCCATGGCCCCGCGATCGGATGCGTCGTCGATGGTTGCCCTCCCGGGCTCGCGCTGTCCGAAGCCGACATCCAGCCCGAGCTGGATCGCCGCAAGCCCGGCACCTCGAGGTTCGTCACGCAGCGGAAGGAATCCGACACCGTGGAGATCCTCTCCGGTGTCTTCGAAGGCCGCACCACCGGCACTCCCATCGCGATGCTGATCCGCAACACCGACCAGCGCAGCCAGGACTACGGGAACATCGTCGAGAGTTTCCGTCCAGGCCACGCCGACTACACCTACTGGCAGAAGTACGGCATCCGCGATCATCGCGGCGGTGGCCGTCAGTCCGCGCGCGAAACCGCTGTGCGCGTCGCTGCGGGTGCCGTCGCGAAGAAGTGGCTGCGCGAACGCTTCGGCGTCGAGGTGCGCGGCTACCTGTCGCAACTCGGCCCGATTCCGATCGGTTTCCGCAGTTGGGACGACGTGCACGGGAACCCTTTCTTCAGTGCAGATCCGGACGCCGTCGCCGGGCTCGAGGATTTCATGGACCGCCTGCGCAAGTCGGGCGATTCCGCAGGCGCCAAGGTCACCGTCGTCGCGACGGGTGTTCCGGTGGGCTGGGGCGAGCCGGTGGACGACAAGCTCGACGCCGACATCGCCTACGCGATGATGGGCATCAATGCGGTGAAGGGCGTCGAGATCGGCGCGGGCTTCGCGTCCGTCTCGCAGAAGGGCACCGAGCACGGCGACGAGATGACCACGGAGGGCTTTCTCTCGAACCACGCGGGCGGCATCCTGGGCGGCATCTCGACGGGCCAGGACATCATCGTCCACGTGGCGATCAAGCCGACATCCAGCATCCGTCTCGCGCGCCGGTCGATCGACAAGGCCGGCAACCCGGTGACCGTCGAGACGTTCGGACGTCACGATCCGTGCGTCGGCATCCGCGCGACGCCGATCGCCGAGGCGATGCTTGCGACGGTCCTGATGGACCACGCGCTGCGCCATCGGGCGCAGAACGCCGACGTCTCCGTCGCGACGCCCCGCATCCCGGCCGCGGCACCCGAGGGCGCGCGCGAGCGCCATCCGCTGCAGCCGTCACGCAATTCCACCGACCCGGACCGCGCGTAGGGAGACGCTGAACTGTTCCCGCGGTCGCGGCGGTTTCGGATGCCTCGTCAGTCCCGGCCCCGCGGATGCGCCCGATGAATCCCATCGACCGGCTGCGCGAGATCCATGAGTCCGACTGGAATCCGTGTCCTCCGCTACACGCAGCAGGCGTGCTTTTGTTCGCCGTGATCTGCGCGTACTTCGCCCACACGGCGGATGGTTGGGTGCCGCTGCTGGACGGCGCCAACCTGGCCTTCCACGAGGCCGGGCATCCGCTGGCAGGCCTGTTCCTCGGTGGGTGGGCGGCGGTCTATGGCGGGACCTTCGCCCAGTTGGTGTTCCCCGCAGTGGTTGCGGGGCGTGGCTGGCGGCGGCGCGAGATCGCGGTCTGTGCGCTCGGTGTGGTCTGGCTGTGCGAGAACCTCTGGAACATCGCCCGATACATGGCGGATGCCCGCGCCCAGGTGTTGCCGCTGGTGGGTGGAGGCGATCACGATTGGACCGAGATCCTCACCCGTTGGGGTGTCCTGCACCTGGACGGCTCGCTCGCCGGCCTGGTGCGCCTGATCGGATGGCTCGGCATGCTGGCCGTGCTCGGCTGGATGGCCTGGCGCATGGCCTCGGACCGGTGACTCGCATGAACGCCGCGCGGCGCGGTGCAGGGCGGCGGCCGCTGCAACGGCGGGGGGCGCGGTCGTGACGCACCGCGTGCCTGCCGCCCGGCTCGCCACCTTCTACTTCTGCTACTTCGCGTTCCTCGGCGCCTTCGCGCCGTTCTGGCCCCTCTACCTCAAGTCGGTCGGACTCTCGGCCGCACAGATCGGGACGCTGCTCGCCGTCGTGCCGGTGACGCGGATGTTCGGTCCTGCACTTTGGGGCTGGCTCGCGGACCATCGCGGGCAGCGCATCCCGATCGTCCGGTTCACCGCGACCATGACGCTGCTCGTGTTCGCGGGCACGTTCTTCGGCACGTCGTACGCGTGGCTCTTCGGCGTCATCGCGGTGATGAACCTCTTCTGGTGCGGTTCGCTCCCGCTCGTCGAGGCCACGACCATGGCGCATCTCGGCGACCGGTTCACGCAGTACGGGAAGATCCGCGCGTGGGGTTCCGTCGGCTTCGTCCTGGTGGTGGTCGGCACCGGACAACTGCTCGACTTCGCGGGCGTGCGGTCGCTGCTCTGGCTGATCCTCGGCCTGCTCGCGCTGCATGCGGCGTCTGCGTTCCTCGTGACGGAGGCGCCGCGGCACGTGCATCACGACGATGTCCACGGCGTGTGGGCCGTCGTGCGCCGTCCCGAGGTCCTGGCGCTCTTCGCGGGGTGCTTCCTGATGTCGGTGAGTCACGGGCCGTTCCACACCTTCTACTCCATCTGGCTCGTCGATCACGGGTACAGCAAGGGCGGCGTCGGCGCATTGTGGGCGCTGGGCGTGCTGGCCGAGATCATCGTGTTCTTCACCTGGACACGCCTCTCCGCACGGGTGTCGCCGCGTCCGATGCTGCTGTTCGCGTATGCGACGGCGGCAGTGCGATTCCTCGCGGTCGCGTGGCTGCCCGATTCCCTCGTCGTGGCCGTCATCTGCCAGATCGCGCACGCCGCCACGTTCGGATGCTTCCACGGCGCGGCGGTGGCACTCACGCATCGCTTCTTCCGGGGGCGGCACCAGTCCAAGGGGCAGGCGCTCTACTCGGGCGTCGGCTTCGGGGCCGGCGGGGCGGTGGGCGGCCTGATGAGCGGCTATCTGTGGGATCACGCCGGAGGGGCGTGGACCTTCACGGCCGGTGCCGTGGCCGGGTTGCTCGCCGTCGGCGTCACGGCCCGATGGCTGAAGGTCGGGCGCGACGCGTGACGGTCCCCGTCGTGCTGACGGCCCTCGCCAGCCCTCGGCGCGCACTGTGGAAGGCGGGGGCCCTGTGACATAATCGGCGGCTCTCCTGGAGAGCTATCCATGCAGCCGCAGACGCTATACGACAAGCTCTGGTCGAGTCACGTGGTGAGTGAGGATGCCGATGGCACCGCGCTCCTCTACATCGACCGCCACCTGGTGCACGAAGTCACGAGCCCGCAGGCCTTCGAGGGTCTGAAGCTGGCCGGCCGCAGACCCTGGCGCATCGACAGCGTGGTCGCCACTGCCGACCACAACACGCCGACCCGCGACTGGGACCAGGGCATCCGGGACCCGATCTCCCGGACCCAGGTCGAGACCCTGGACGCGAACATCCGCGAGTACGGGGCCAAGGCCTACTTCCCCTTCCTCGACGCCCGCCAGGGCATCGTCCACGTGATCGGTCCCGAGCAGGGCGCAACTCTGCCCGGCATGACCGTCGTCTGCGGGGACTCCCACACCAGCACCCATGGCGCCTTCGCGGCGCTGGCCTTCGGCATCGGTACCTCCGAGGTGGAGCACGTTCTCGCCACCCAGACGCTCAACATGAAGAAGGCGAAGAGCATGCTGGTGCGGGTCGACGGCTCCCTTCGCGCCGGCGTGACCGCCAAGGACGTCGTCCTCGCCGTGATCGGTCGGATCGGCACCGCGGGTGGCACCGGATGCGCGATCGAATTCGCGGGAAGCGTGATCCGCGGCCTGTCGATGGAAGGCCGGATGACCCTCTGCAACATGGCCATCGAGGCGGGCGCGCGTGCCGGGATGGTGGCCGCGGACGACACGACCATCGAGTACGTGCGCGGACGCAATTTCGCACCGAAGGGCGATCACTGGGATCGTGCGGTGGCCTACTGGCGCACCCTGAAGTCGGACGAGGGCGCGACCTTCGACAAGACGGTGGTGCTGAACGGCGGCGACATCGCGCCGCAGGTCACGTGGGGCACGTCGCCCGAGATGGTGGGCTCCGTGGAGGGCAACGTGCCCGACCCGGCGCGCATCGAGGACCCCGTCAAGCGCGCCTCGCTCGAACGCGCTTTGCACTACATGGGGCTTCAGCCCAACACGCCCATCACTGAGATCCGCATCGACAAGGTATTCATCGGCTCGTGCACGAACTCGCGCATCGAGGACCTGCGGGCGGCGGCCACCGTCGTGAAGGGGCGGCAGGTGGCGGCCGGCGTGAAGCTCGCGATGGTGGTGCCCGGGTCGGGTCTGGTGAAGCGCCAGGCGGAATCGGAAGGTCTGGACCGCGTCTTCCGCGACGCCGGCTTCGAGTGGCGCGAACCGGGCTGCTCTATGTGCCTCGCCATGAACGACGACCGCCTGGAGCCGGGCGAGCGCTGCGCCTCCACGTCGAACCGCAACTTCGAAGGGCGGCAGGGCGCTGGTGGCCGCACGCATCTCGTGAGCCCGGCGATGGCAGCGGCTGCCGCTATCGCCGGCCGCTTCGTCGATGTCCGCAAGATCCTCTGACCGGAGACCCCCATGCGAAACGTGATGCTTCCCTTCGCCATTGCCCTCGTGACTGCTGCTGCGATCACCGGATGCAACACCGTGGAAGGTGTCGGCAAGGACCTCAAGGCCGCCGGCCAGAAGATCGAGGGGGCCGCGTCGAAGAAGGACGACAAGAAGGACGCCGGTGCGGCACCGGAACGTAGCTCGGAGAAGTACTGAACATGGAAAAGTTCACCGTCCTCGACGGGCTCGTGGCACCGCTCGATCGTCCCAACGTCGACACCGACGCGATCATTCCGAAGCAGTTCCTGAAATCGATCAAGCGCAGCGGCTTCGGCCCGAACCTGTTCGACGAGTGGCGCTACCTGGATCACGGCGAGCCGGGCATGGACAACAGCAAGCGGCCGCTCAACCCGAACTTCGTGTTGAACCAACCCAAGTATCGCGGCGCGCAGATCCTGCTCGCGCGCGAGAACTTCGGCTGCGGCTCTTCACGCGAACACGCGCCGTGGGCACTGACGGACTTCGGCTTTCGCGCGATCGTGGCGCCCAGCTACGCCGACATCTTCTTCAACAACAGTTTCAAGAACGGCCTGCTGCCGGTGATCATGCCGGCCGCGGTCGTCGATCGCCTTTTCCTCGAGGCCGAGGCGACGCCCGGCTTCCGCCTGACGATCGATCTGCCGCGGCAGGTGGTGGTGATTCCGGGCGGGCAGGAGTTCCGCTTCGAGGTCGATGCCTTCCGCAAGCACAACATGGTGGAAGGCCTCGACGAGATCGGGCTCACGCTGAAGCAGAGCGACGCCATCCGCGCTTTCGAGGATCGCCATCGCGCCGCGCAGCCCTGGCTGTTCGTCTGACGCGCTCATCCCCCACTCCAGAGTCGACCCCATGAAGATCGCAGTCCTCCCCGGTGACGGTATCGGTCCCGAAATCGTCCGCCAGGCCGTGAAGGTGCTGGAACGCTTGAAGGCCGACGGCCGCGCTGTCGAGATCGAGACGGCACCCATCGGCGGCGCCGGGTACGACGCCGCGGGCGATCCGCTGCCGGAGGCGACCCTCGCGCTCGCGAAGTCGGCCGACGCCGTGCTTCTCGGCGCGGTGGGCGGTCCGAAGTACGACACGCTCGACCGGCCGCTCCGACCCGAGCAGGGCCTGTTGCGGATCCGCCAGGCCCTCGGCCTCTTCACCAACCTGCGCCCCGCGCTGGTCTACGAAGAACTCGCTGACGCATCGAGCCTGCGCCCCGAACTGGTGGCCGGACTCGACATCATGATCCTGCGCGAACTGACCGGTGACATCTACTTCGGCCAACCGCGCGGCCGACGCGCCCTGGTCAACGGCGAGCGCGAGGGCTTCGACACCATGAAGTACTCGGAGTCCGAGATCCGCCGGATTGCACACGCGGGTTTCGCGATTGCCCGGAAGCGCGGAAAGAAGCTGTGTTCCGTCGACAAGGCCAACGTGCTGGACACGAGCATTCTCTGGCGCGAGGTCGTGAACGAGGTGGCAAAGGAATACCCCGACGTCGCGCTGTCGCACATGTACGTCGACAACGCCGCGATGCAACTCGTCCGGGCGCCGAAGCAGTTCGACGTGATCGTCACCGGCAACATGTTCGGGGACATCCTCTCCGACGAGGCGTCGATGCTCACGGGTTCCATCGGGATGCTGCCGTCGGCCTCGCTCGACGCCGCGGGCAAGGGGCTCTACGAACCGATCCATGGTTCAGCCCCCGACATCGCCGGTCGCGACATCGCGAACCCGCTTGCGACGATCCTTTCCGTGGCGATGATGCTCCGTTACACCTTCTCCGACGAAGACGGCGCCGCACGCATCGAAACCGCGGTGCGTCGTGTGCTCCGCGAGGGCGTCCGCACGGCCGACATTGCCAAGCCCGGAGAGGCGGCCGTGGGTACCGAGCGGATGGGTGATGCAGTGGTGGCGGCCATGTCCGCGCACCGCTGACCAACAACGACAGGCGCGGGAGCAGAACGATGGCGACGATGCGTGTGGGGTTCGTGGGCTGGCGCGGCATGGTGGGCTCCGTGCTGATGCAACGGATGGTGTGGGAGAAGGACTTCCGGGCGTTCGATCCGGTGTTCTTCAGCACCTCCAATGTCGGCGGTGCGGGTCCAGAGATCGGCCGCGAACTCCCGCCACTCGGCGACGCAAACGACATCACGCAACTCGCGGCCATGGACGCGATCGTGTCCTGCCAGGGGGGCGACTACACCAACGCGGTACATCCGAAGCTCCGTGCGGCTGGCTGGAAGGGCTACTGGATCGATGCGGCGTCGGCCCTGCGGATGCACGACAGCGCCGTGATCATCCTCGACCCTGTGAACCGCCCCGTCATCGACGGCGCACTCGATCGCGGCGTGAAGGACTACGTGGGCGGCAACTGCACCGTCAGCCTGATGCTGATGGCGCTGACCGGCCTCTTCCGGGCAGGTCTGGTCGAGTGGATGACGGCGATGACCTACCAGGCTGCCTCCGGTGCCGGCGCGCAGAACATGCGCGAGCTCATCGACCAGATGGGTGCTGCCCATGCCGCCGCCCAGGATGTCCTGCGTCACCCGGCGTCCACGATCCTCGAAGTGGATCGGGCCGTGCACCAGGCCATGGGCAATCACGACTTTCCGGTCGAGCACTTCGGCTTCCCCCTCGCAGGCAGCCTGTTGCCCTGGATCGACAAGGATCTCGGCAATGGGCAGAGCCGCGAGGAGTGGAAGGGGATGGCGGAGACCAACAAGATCCTCGGACTCCCGACGGGGCGGATCCCGGTGGACGGTGTCTGTGTCCGGATCGGTGCCATGCGCTGTCACAGCCAGGCGCTCACGATCAAGCTCACCCGGGATGTCCCGATCGACGAGATCCACGGGATGCTCGCCGAGGCGCACGAGTGGGTGAAAGTGGTGCCGAACACGCGCGAGGCTTCTCTCGCTGCTCTCACGCCCGCGGCGGTCTCCGGGCGCCTGGAGGTCCCCGTCGGGCGCCTCCGCAAGCTGCCGATGGGTGGCGACTACCTCACGGCGTTCACGGTCGGAGACCAGCTGCTCTGGGGGGCCGCCGAACCGCTCCGCCGGATGCTCCGTATCCTGGTCGAACGACAGCCCTGAATCGTCGGGCCAGGCCGGTAGCGGGGCACGCACCGGCCTGAAATCCATCCATCTCCCCGTTGCGATTGACGGATTCGGGCGGCTGCGCAGGCCTTCGCGTCCGAGCAGGCCGTCTTTGTGCTCAGCCCATGACGATGGGCTTCAGTCCTGCCGAAATGCGCCGAAAAATGAAGCTGAAGCGGGGTATATGTGAGAGCTGAGATTAGCTTGCAACCCTAACCCCATGATGTTATTTTTCTTCCAAAGTCCTAGAGTCTAAGGGTGGCGCGGTGGGAAAACGTCTGATTCGCGCGGCCGCCGCCGCGCTCGTGCTTTCGGTGGCGTCCCTTGGGGCAGAGGCGGCAGGCCTGGGTCGATTGACCGTGCTGTCGTCCCTGGGACAACCTTTCCGGGGTGAGATCGACCTCGTATCGGTGAAGAAGGAAGAGATCTCCTCGCTCACGGCGCGCATGGCGTCGCCCGACGCTTTCCGTCAGGCAGACCTGCCATTCACGGCCTACGTCTCCAATCTGAAGCTGTCGCTCGAGAAGCGACCGAACGGTGATCCGTACGTCAAGATCACCGCGGCGCAGCCATTGGCCGAACCGTTCATCGACTTTCTCGTGGAACTCGGCTGGACGTCCGGCCGACTCGTCCGCGCCTATACCGCACTGCTCGATCCGCCTGTCATCGGCGACGATCCGTCCGACACCAAGGTCCAGGCCGCGCCGGCGCAAGCCGAGGTCAAGCCGGACATGAGGGCTCCGGCACCTGCTCCCGCGCCCGAGAAATCCGCGGAGCCGATCGTCGAGACGCGGTCCCGTCCGGAAGAACCGGCGATTCAGCCCCTTGCCGAAGCGGCGCCTGCCCCCGCCGCGGAGTCGACCGCCTCTGCAGCGCCCGCATCGAACGGCACCGAGGCATCGGCTGCGGCCGAATACAAGACCAAGCGTGGTGACACCCTCGGCAAGATCGCCAGGGCGAACAAGCCCTCCGATCTGTCCCTCGAGCAGATGCTGGTTCTGCTCTACCGCACCAACCCCGACGCCTTCGACGGCAAGAATATGAACCGCCTGCGGACGGGGCGCGTCTTGCGGATGCCTGATGCTGCCGACTCCGGAAGCATCGCGCCCGATGAGGCGCGCAAGGAGGTGCGGGTCCAGGCCGCCAACTGGAACGCTTACCGAGACAAGCTCGCTGCGATGACTGCAGCAGCACCGGCTGACGATCTGATGCCCGGGCCGAGTGCCTCGGGGAAGATCACCACCACGGTGGACGAAAAGACGCCTGCGACGGCAGAGCCTGCGAAAGAAGTACTGAAGCTCTCCAAGGGTGATGGTTCTGGCATTGCTGCCACCGGGACGTCCGAAAAGGACGGCAAGGCGCAGCAGCGCATCCGCACCCTCGAAGAGGAGGTCGCCGCCAAGGGCAAGGCGGTCTCCGATGCCAACGAACGCATCGGGCAGCTCGAGAAGCAGATCAGGGACATGCAGGCGCTCGTCGAGATGAAGAGCAAGAGCGTGTCGGATCTCAAGGTCCCGCCGCCAGCAGCGGCTCCAGAGGCGCCCGCGCCCATTGCACCGGAACCCGCCGCCAAGGTGGCGCCGACGGGCGAACTGCCGTCGCTTCTGCCGCCGAAGTCCGAGTCGCCCGCGGCGCCTGCGGAACCCGAGGCCGCGACGCCCGTCGCGGAACCTGCCGAGACCGTGATCGCTCCGCCCCAGAAGCCGTTCGTACCACCGCCTCCGCCGCCGCCGCCGAGTCTCGTCGACGAGATCATGGGGGAGCCGCTCTACCTTGCCGGTGGCGCTGCGGTGATCGCCGCACTCGGTGGTCTGGGCTTCATGAGCTGGAAGCGTCGACGCAGCTCTGGCCAAAGTGCCGACGGGGACGATGGCGTAGGTGGCGCCGTGCCCGCAGCCCTCGCGGACAGTGCCACGGATTCCGAAGATGGGCCCCCGCCAGCCACCGCCGATGGCAGCGACCCGCTGGCTGAGGCTGAGGTGTTCCTCATCTATGGGCGGGATGCGCAGGCCGAGGAGCGCCTCCAGGAGGCGATCGTCGCAACACCCACCCGCTATGAACTGCACGCGAAGCTCCTCGAGATCTATGCGAAGCGCGGCGACCCAGTGGCGTTCGAGGATGTCGCCAAGGATCTCCAAATGGGCACCAACGCCGAGGGCGAGCTCTGGGAGAAGGCTGCGAAGATGGGTTACCAGCTCGATCCGGGCAACCCGCGCTACGCCTCCGGGCGTCCGGACGAGGATGACACCGAGCGGACGTTCCCCGGCGCGGAGTCGACGGTCCAGATGTCTGCCTTCGGAACCGGCGAGGTGGGCAGCAACGACCTCGACTTCAATCTCGGATTCGACGAGATGCCTTCAGGCACGTCGTCCACGGATATCGACCTCGGTGAACTCGGCGAGGAACTGTCGAACCAGGCAGCCACCTCCACCGACATCGATCTCAGCGACCTCACCGATAGCGGCTCCGGCGCAAGCGACATCCTGGACCCGAGCAAGACCATCATCACGTCGGCCGACGAGATTCTGCCCACGACTCAGATGGAAGCCTTCGACCCGACCGCATCCCTCGGGGTGCCGGACACCGGCGATCTTCCGACCTTGCCTGGCATTCCAGCCGGGTCCGCTGCAGCTGCCGCCGATGACCTCGGGCTGGATTTCGATCTCGGTGATGCGACTGCCGAGTCAGCCGACGATTCCATCGCCAGCGGCGGGAACGATATCGACGGCATCAGCTTCGATCTCAGCACGTTGCAGCTCGATTCTCCGCCGCTCGAGGGCGAGCCCGAACCGGCGCCTGGCGGATCCGCCCCGGAACTCGACCTCTCGGGTATCAGCCTGGAGCTGGGGGAAAGCGATGCGCCGGCCGAGTCCTCGGGCGTCAGGGACGAGAAGTGGTACGACGTGCAGACCAAGTTCGACCTGGCCAAGGCGTATCAGGAAATGGGTGATCGCGAAGGGGCACGTGAGATCCTCGACGAGGTGATCTCGGAGGGTGATCCCGAGCAACGTGCCGCCGCAGAGGCCCTGATGGGGACGCTCCAATAGGCGAACATCCCACACGTTTCGCTGCCACCACGGCGCCGCCTCGAGCGGCGCCGTGCGTTTCGGGCGCCCCGGAGGTGGTCCGGTGAGAATCGCGCTCGGCATCGAGTACGACGGCAGTGCCTTCCATGGCTGGCAGACCCAGCCGGGAGGGCAGACCGTCCAGGATGCCCTCGAGGCCGCGCTTGCGAAGATTGCCGGTCATCCGGTTTCGACCGTCTGCGCGGGCCGGACGGACACCGGTGTGCATGCGACCGGCCAGGTCGTGCACTTCGATACCGACGCATTGCGCCCTCTCCCGGCCTGGGTCCGCGGCACCAACAGCCAGTTGCCAGCCGGGGTGAGCGTGGTCTGGTCACGGGAAGCGCATCCGGTTTTCCACGCGCGATTCGACGCGCTGTCCCGGACGTATCGATACTGGCTGCTGCCGCGCGCGGCGCGACCCGGATTGCTCCATCGGCGCGTGGGCTGGTGGCATGGCGCACTCGATGCGGATGCCATGCAAGCCGCAGCGCACCGGCTGGTCGGCGAGCACGATTTCAGCGCCTTTCGGGCGGCGGAGTGTCAGGCGCGGACCCCGGTGCGGACCCTGCATCGTTGCGAGGTCGCGCAGATCGGCCCGTACCTGAGGTTCGAGTTCCAGGCGAACGCCTTTCTGCAGCACATGGTCCGCAACATCGTCGGCGCGCTCGTCTATGTCGGCGCCGGTCGGGAGACGCCCGACGGGCTGGCGGGCATCCTCGATGCCGGCGATCGGCGATGCGCACCACCGACGTTCGCACCCGATGGGTTGTATCTCGCCGCAGTGGAGTACCCTCCCGCGGCCGGTCTGCCGACGCAGGATCCGGCGCCCCACTTCCCCTGAACAGGATGTCCCGTGCCCACCCGCATCAAGATCTGCGGCATCACCCGTCCCGAGGACGCCCTGCGCGCGGCCGAGTTGGGGGCGGATGCCATCGGCCTCATCTTCTTCGCAGGGAGTGCCCGTCACGTGACGGCGGCCCGGGCGCTCGAGGTGATTGCAAAGTTGCCGCCCTTCGTCACCACCGTCGGCCTGTTCGTGGATGCGCCCCGGGCCGAGGTCGATGCGGTCCTCTCGACCGTTCCCCTCGATCTGCTGCAGTTCCACGGTGAAGAAACGCCGGCTTATTGCGAAAGCTTCGATCGGCCGTACATCAAGGCGATCGCAGCGGCGCCGGGGGTCGATTTGCTACAATCGGCCCGCTTTCACGCGAAGGCTCGCGCACTGTTGGTAGATGCCTACGTTCCCGGTGTGGCCGGGGGCACTGGCGTCCAAGCCGACTGGTCCGCGATCCCGCAAAACCTTCCGATCCCCGTCGTTCTCGCGGGCGGCTTGCACGCCGGAAACGTGGCCCAGGCGATCCGCGCAGTCCAGCCTTGGGCCGTGGACGTCTCCAGCGGCGTCGAGCAGTCCAGGGGCATCAAGGATCACAACAAGATGGCCGCATTCGTGCGAGGAGTTCGCGATGCAGATGTATGACCTGCCCGACAGCAAGGGACACTTCGGCCCCTACGGTGGCGTGTTCGTCGCCGAGACCCTGATCCACGCCCTGGACGAACTGCGCACGCAGTACGAGGCCTTGCGCAACGATCCGGCCTTCGTAGCCGAGTTCGAACACGAGTTGAAGCACTACGTGGGTCGGCCGAGCCCGGTGTATCACGCCAAACGATTGAGCCAGAAGGCGGGCGGCGCCCAGATCTGGTTGAAGCGCGAAGACCTCAATCACACGGGTGCGCACAAGATCAACAACACGATGGGGCAGGCGCTCGTGGCCCGCCACATGGGCAAGAAGCGGATCATCGCCGAGACCGGGGCCGGGCAGCACGGCGTCGCCTCCGCCACGGTCGCTGCGCGATTCGGCATGGAATGCGTCGTGTACATGGGGTCCGAGGACATCCATCGTCAGGCGCAAAACGTCTACCGCATGAAGCTGCTGGGTGCCTCGGTCGTGCCGGTCGAAAGCGGTTCCCGCACCCTGAAGGACGCCTTGAACGAGGCGATGCGCGACTGGGTGACGAATGTCGAAGGCACCTTCTACATCATCGGAACCGTTGCCGGTCCGCACCCGTATCCGATGATGGTCCGCGACTTCAACTCCGTGGTCGGTCGCGAACTGCTCACGCAGATGCCCGATGTCCTCGGTCGGCAGCCGGATGCGATCCTCGCCTGCGTCGGCGGCGGATCGAATGCGATGGGAGCCTTCTACCCGTACATCCCGCACACCGATGTGCGCCTCATCGGTGTCGAGGCCGGTGGGCTGGGTCTCGCGACCGGCAAGCACGCAGCGACACTGTGCGCCGGGACGCCCGGCGTCCTGCATGGAAACCGCACCTACCTCATGCAGGATGCCAACGGCCAGATCATCGAGACCCACTCCATTTCGGCGGGTCTGGACTATCCGGGCGTCGGCCCCGAGCACGCATGGCTCAAGGACACCGGACGCGCCGAGTACGTCTCGGTGACCGACGACGAAGCTCTCGAGGCATTCCACATGATGTGCCGCCTGGAGGGCATCATCCCCGCGCTCGAATCCAGCCATGCAGTGGCGCACGCCGTGAAGATGGCGCGCGACATGAGCAGCGACAAGGTGCTGCTCGTGAACCTGTCCGGTCGAGGCGACAAGGATATGGCCACGGTCGCGGAGCGTTCCGGCCTGACCCTCTGAAATGCGAATGGCGGGGCCGGCATTCCGCCGCTCCGCCTCGCCACACTGCTGTGCCCCCACAATTCCAAGTTCACGGATCACGGATCTCAGAACCCCCAATGTCACGCATATCCGCCACGTTCGAAAAGCTCCAGGCTGCGGGCCGCAAAGCGCTCATCCCGTTCGTCACTGCCGGTGATCCCGACAATGCCTCGGCCGTTCCGATCATGCATACGCTGGTGGCTGCCGGTGCGAACATCATCGAGCTGGGGGTCCCTTTCTCCGATCCGATGGCCGACGGCCCCACGATCCAGCGTTCGAGCGAGCGTGCCTTGAAGAACGGCACGTCGCTGCGCGACGTTCTGGGCTTCGTCACCGAGTTCCGGACGCGCGACAGCGAAACACCGGTCGTGCTGATGGGCTACGCGAACCCGATCGAGGCGATGGGCTACGATGCGTTCGCGGATGCCGCGGCCGAAGCTGGTGTCGATGGTGTTCTCGTGGTGGACTATCCGCCCGAGGAGAGCGAGCCGCTCACCATGAAGCTGCGCCACCGGGGCATCGATTCCATCTTCCTGCTTTCGCCGACGTCGATGGAGGCGAGGATGGACGGTGTCGCGCGGCTCGCCAGCGGCTATGTCTATTACGTCTCACTGAAGGGCGTGACGGGCGCAGCCAACATCGACCTCACGGAAGTGTCGGAGCGCATTCCGCAGATCCGCAGCCGGGTGAATCTCCCGATCGGTGTCGGGTTCGGCATCCGCGACGGCGCCACCGCCCGTGCGATTGCCGGGGTGTCGGATGCCGTGGTGATCGGGAGCCGGCTGGTGCAGGAGATCGAGTCGTCGCCGCCGGAAGCGTTGCTGGAGAATCTGCATCGCCTGGTGAGCGAGATCCGGCAGGCCATGGATGCCTGACGCCGTCAGCATGCGTATCCGCGGTGGCAGGGCAGTGCGACAGGAGGCCCATCGATGAGCTGGTTGCAGAAGCTGCTTCCCCCGAAGATCAAGCGTAATGCGGGGCCGTCCCGCAAGAACGTCCCGGAAGGTCTATGGAGCAAGTGCGAGGTCTGCGAGACCGTGCTCTATCGCGCCGACCTCGAGAAGAACCTCTGTGTGTGTCCCAAGTGCGGTCACCACATGCGCGTCACCGCCCGCGAGCGGCTCGACTACTTCCTCGATCCCGACGGCCGGTTCGAGATCGGCGCGGAAGTCGTGCCGGTCGACTTCCTAAAGTTCGTCGACAGCAAGCGCTACGTCGAGCGGCTCCAGCAGGCGCAGGCCGAGACCGAGGAGGAAGACGCACTCGTGGCCATGCAAGGCGCGCTGAAGAACATGCCCGTCGTCGCAGTCGCGTTCGAATTCCGCTTCCTGGGGGGGTCGATGGGGTCTGTCGTGGGTGAGCGTTTCGTCCGCGCCGTGCAGACCGCCGTCGAGCAGAAGATGCCTTTCGTCTGTTTCAGCGCAAGCGGCGGTGCACGCATGCAGGAGGGACTCACATCGCTCATGCAGATGGCCAAGACCACGGCGGCGCTGACGCAGCTCTCCAGGCGCGGACAGCCCTTCGTCTCGGTCCTGACCGACCCCACCATGGGTGGCGTGTCGGCCAGCTTCGCGTTTCTTGGGGATGTCGTCATTGCGGAGCCGAACGCGCTCGTGGGCTTTGCCGGACCTCGGGTGATCGAGCAGACGGTGCGGCAGACGCTTCCCGAGGGTTTCCAGCGGTCCGAGTTCCTGCTGGAGCATGGCGCCGTCGACATGATCGTCGACCGCCGCGAACTTCGCGACCGCATCGCCAGCATGCTCGCCGTGCTCGGACACCAACCTTCCCCCCAGTGATGTTCCGCCATCGAACCTGATCGACCGATCCAGGATCGCTGCTCGCCGCAGGCCACTGAAGCATGACGACGGATCCCGTTCAGGATGCGGCGGATCCGCATCCGCAGGACCTCGATGGGTGGTTGCGCCACATCGAGCGCGCACACCCCAGATCCATCGAGATGGGGCTGGATCGCGTGCGGATCGTGCGGGACCGTCTCGGACTCACGCCTGACTTTCCGCTGCTCATCGTGGGCGGGACGAACGGCAAGGGGTCGACCTGCGCGTTCATGGAGGCGATGCTCGTCTGCGCGGGGTATCGCGTGGGTTGCTACACGAGTCCGCACCTGATCCGGTACAACGAGCGCGTGCGCATCGATCGCGCCGAGGTCTCGGACGAGGCACTTTGCGAATCCTTCGCGGAGATCGAGCGGGCGCGAGGCGAGGTCCCGCTCACCTACTTCGAGTTCGGCACGCTGGCGGCGGTCTGGCAGTTCCAGCGCGCGGGCGTAGATGTCGCCGTGCTCGAAGTCGGGCTCGGTGGTCGTCTCGATGCCGTCAACGTCTTCGATGCCGACTGTGCCACCGTCACATCCATCGGCATCGACCATGTCGAGTACCTCGGACCCACACGCGAATCGATCGGATTCGAGAAGGCAGGCATCTTCCGCCACGGACGACCTGCCGTGATCGGTGACCCCGACCCTCCCGCAACACTCCTGGCGCACGCCGAAGCGATCGGGGCGCGTGTCCTGCGGGCAGGCCGGGATTTCCGGGCGGTGGACGAAGAGTCGCAGTGGCGCTACGAGGGCCCCGGCGGACTGCGCGCTGGACTCCCGTGGCCGGCGCTACGCGGGCCTGTCCAACTCGGCAATGCGGCGGTCGCAATCACGGCGCTCGACACCCTGCGGGACCGACTCCCCGTGAGCGGTGGCGCCCTGCGGGAGGGGCTCGCAACGGTGGAACTGCCGGGGCGTTTCCAGGTGCTGCCGGGGCGCCCGCTCGTGATTCTCGATGTCGCCCACAATCCGCATGCAGCCGAGCGTCTGGCCGCAGCACTCGGGCGGATGCCTTGTACCGGCCAGACGCGCGCCGTGTTCGGCATGCTGGGCGACAAGGACATCGCCGGCGTTGCGATACTGTTGAAGCCGCATGTCGACCGTTGGCATCTCGCGCCGCTGCCAGGGCCCCGGGGCGTGGACACGATCCGCCTTGCGGCAGCTCTCGACGAGGCACAGGTTCTCGACGAGGTCCGGCAGCACGTTTCGTTGCGCGAAGCGCTTATTGCAGCGCGGGATGACGCACGGGCCGATGATAGAATCCTGGTCTTCGGATCCTTCCTGACCGTCGCGGCCGCCCTCGAATTTCTGCGCGGCATCGGCGGTTGACAGATGGCTAAGCCTCAGCCGGTCACTGAACAAGAAATTTCTCTTCGCAAGCGCGCGCGCCGACGGCTCGTCGGTGCCATCGCCCTCGTGCTCGTCGTCGCCGTCGTGTTGCCATGGGTCGTCGACGACGACCCGCCGCCCCGGCTGAAGAACGTCGACATCGCAATTCCCGCCGTGGAATCCGTGGATCGCAAGTTCCCGCCTGCGGCGCCGGTCGCGGAAGCGATTCCTGCCCCCGATTCGGAGACCGCGCAGGGCACGGGCGACACGCCGGTCGCTGAACCCGCAGCGAAGCCGGCCGATGGGCCCGCCACGACCTCACCGCAGTCCGCGGCAGTTCCCGCTGATTCCCGTGCCGCCCAATCGGCGGCGCGCTCGGAGCCAGACCCCGAGGCTTCGCCTCCGAAGGCGGTGGCCAAGTCGGAGCCCAGGGCCACCGCGAAGTCCGATCCCAAGCCCGATGTGAGAGCGGACGTCAAACCTGCTGCGCAGGTGCAAAGTGCGCAGGCGCCCGGCGGCAGGGGATTCGTCATGCAGGTCGGTGCGTTCTCGTCCGCCGACAAGGCGAAGCAGTTGCAGCAGCAGCTCAGGGCGGCAGGGTTCCCTGCTTACCTTGAGCCCGTGAAGACTGCATCGGGCGAACGTACGCGGGTCCGCGCCGGACCCTTCGCGACGGTCGAGGCGGCCCAGAAGGCCCGCACCCGGCTGCTCGGTCTGAAGGTGGCGCAGGGCGACCTCAAGGTCGTGCCTCGCGAGAACTGACCCGCGGAGTCCGTCCCGTGACCTGGTTCGACATCGCAGTGTTCGCCGTGCTCGGCATTTCGGTGCTGCTCGGCGTGATGCGGGGCCTGATCAAGGAACTGATGGCCCTCGCGTCCTGGATTCTTGCGTTCTTTCTCGCTCGCCAGTTCGGGCCGACACTGGCCGCTCTGATGCCCGGCAATCTGCAGCCGGCCGAACTGCGGCTCGCTGCCGGTTTCGTGTGCGTGCTGTTCGGTGCGCTGCTGGTATTCTGGGTTGCCGGATTCCTGATGACCGAAGTGATCAAGGCGGCAGGTCTCGCCGGTGCGAATCACTTTCTCGGAGCCGGGTTCGGGCTCCTGAGAGGGGCGGTCATCGTCGTGATAGCGGTGATGGTGGCCGGTCTCACTTCGCTGCCGAAGGAACCGGGCTGGCGGAACGCCTGGTTGTCACCGCCGTTCGAGGCGCTTGCATTGGCCCTTCGGCCGTGGATGCCAGAAGTAGTGAGAAGCAACGTCAGGTATGACTCTGATTGAACGCCAAACTCCGCATCCGCGGCGCGGCGTGAAGTGAAGTGTGGTGCGCCGGAACCTTCCGGCGGCCGGTACGGGAGAAAAGGGCGATGTGCGGGATTCTCGGAGTGGTGGCCATGGGCCCCGTGAACCAGCTTCTGTACGACGGCCTGCTCGTGCTCCAGCACCGCGGCCAGGACGCGGCGGGCATCGTGACGGCGGAGGGCAACGCCTTCCACATGCACAAGGGCAGCGGTCTCGTTCGGGACGTCTTCCGGACGCGCGACATGCGCAACCTCATGGGTACCGTCGGGATCGGTCACTGCCGCTACCCCACGGCCGGTTCCGCGAACAATCCGGCGGAGTCCCAACCCTTCTACGTCAATTCCCCGTTCGGCATCGTGCTCGGCCACAACGGCAATCTGACCAACGCCGAACAACTGAAGCGCGATCTCTTCCGCGAAGACCTCAGGCACGTCAACACCAACTCGGACTCCGAGGTGCTGCTCAACGTTCTGGCCCATGAGCTGCAGGCCAACGCTCGTGGCTTCCAACTCGACCCAGAGACCATCTTCGCCGCGGTGAAAGGTGTCCATCGACGCTGCCGTGGCGCCTACGCCGTCGTGGCGAGCATCGCCGGCGTCGGCATGCTGGCCTTCCGGGATCCTTTCGGCATCCGGCCACTGGTCATCGGTGAGTCGCAGACCGAGAACGGCACCGAGTTCCTCGTGGCCTCCGAGAGCGTTGCGCTCGATGCCCTCGGTTACAAGCTGGTGCGGGACGTCGCGCCCGGCGAGGCGATCCTCGTGGACTTCGAGGGCAAGTTCCACAGCCGTCAGTGCGCCGAGAATCCTTCGCTGAACCCCTGCATCTTCGAGTACGTGTATCTCGCGCGTCCGGACTCCGTGATCGACGGGATCTCGGTCTACGAGACCCGCCTGCGTATGGGGCAGAGCCTTGCCGCCAAGATCCGGCGCGATCATCCGGGGCTGCAGATCGACGTCGTGATCCCGATTCCCGACTCGAGCCGCCCCGCCGCCATGGAACTGGCCCATGAACTCGGCGTCGCCTATCGCGAGGGGTTCATCAAGAACCGCTACATCGGGCGCACCTTCATCATGCCGGGTCACGCGGTGCGGCGGAAATCGGTGCGGCAGAAGCTGAACGCCATCGCGATGGAGTTCAAGGGCAAGAACGTCCTGCTCGTCGACGATTCCATCGTGCGCGGCACCACCAGCCGCGAGATCGTGCAGATGGCGCGCGAGTCGGGCGCGAACCGCGTGTTCTTCGCGTCCGCCTCACCGCCCGTACGCTTCCCGAACGTGTACGGCATCGACATGCCGACCGCCCGCGAACTGATCGCGAACAACCGCACGGACGACGAAATCGCGGCCGAGATCGGTGCGGACTGCCTGATCTACCAGGATCTCGATGCGCTGATCGAGAGCGTTCGGTCGGTGAATCCGTCCGTGAAGAACTTCGAGACCTCGTGCTTCAGCGGGGAGTACGTCACCGGCGACGTGACGCCCGAGTATCTCGCCGGGGTCGAGGCCGAGCGCAACGACGATACGTTGTCGCGCAGGCTGTCGTCCTCGGTCACGCAACTCGACCTGAATCTCGTGGAGGCTGGCTGACCCCGTGACGCGCCGGCGCTGACCGGCTAAACTTTTCGTGTCGTCCGAAGAGGGCGGCGGCGCCGATTTGATCGACAGCTTGCGGGCGCCCAAAAAATACGGCTAAAGCGTGCCGAATGAGAGACCCGTTCGAGCGCGAGCCGATCGGGTCTTTTTCTTTTCGGGGGGCAACCGCCCATGACAGCAGGAAAGCACGACAACGTCACCCAGCAGTACGACATCGAGACGCTTGGTGTTCGCGCCGGGGTGCACCGAACGCCGTTCGGCGAGCACGCCGAGGCACTGTTCCTCACGTCCAGCTTCGTCTTCGAGAATGCCGCCCAGGCGGCTGCCCGGTTCGCTGGCGAGGACGAAGGGTTCGTCTACTCGCGCTACACCAACCCCACCGTGCAGGCCTTCGAGGAGCGGCTCGCCGCCCTGGAAGGCGCGGAATGCGCCGTCGCGACTTCCTCGGGGATGGCCGCCATTCTCGGCTGCGTGATGGGGCTCATGAAGGCCGGTGAGCACATCGTCGTCTCGCGCAGCGTGTTCGGCGCCACGATGCAGCTCTTCAACAACCTGCTCGCGCGCTTCGGCATCGAGACGACCTACGTCTCTCCCACGGATCCCGACGAATGGGCAGCGGCGGTGAGACCGAACACCCGACTCTTCTTCGCCGAGACGCCGTCGAACCCGGTGATGGAAATCGTCGACATCGGCGCGCTGGGCGAGATCGCGCGTCGGTGCGGCGCGAAGCTGGTGGTCGACAACTGCTTCTGCTCACCAGCGATTCAGCGGCCCATCGATCTGGGCGCGGACATCGTCATCCATTCCGCCACGAAGTATCTCGACGGTCAGGGGCGCGTGATGGGCGGCGCAGTGCTGGGCGAGCGCGCGGTCGTGAAGGACCCTCTTACCACCTTCCTGCGCAACGCCGGCGCCACGCTGAGCCCGTTCAACGCGTGGGTCGTCCTGAAGGGTCTCGAGACGCTGAAGATCCGCATGGATGCGCAGTCCGCCACCGCCGCCGCTTTGGCGACGTGGCTGGAGGCGCATCCCTCGGTGCGGCGCGTGCACTATCCCGGGCTGGCTTCGCACCCGCAGCATGCGCTGGCCATGCGTCAGCAGCGCACCGGTGGCGCGATCGTGTCGTTCGAGGTCGAAGGTGGCCGCGAAGCCGCATGGAAGGTGGTCGACGCCACGCGGATGATCTCGATCACCGCCAACCTCGGCGACACCAAGAGCACCATCACGCACCCGGCGAGCACCACGCACGGGCGCCTGAAGCCCGAAGCCAGGGCTGCGTCGGGCATCGGGGAAGGATTGCTGCGGGTGTCGGTCGGACTGGAATCGGTCGGCGACCTGCAGGGCGATCTGGCGCGCGGCCTCAGCTGAGGCCGGGACGGCCCGGTGCCCCGAAGTCGCAGGGTGTCACCGGGAAGACTTCTGTCAGCGGACGGCCAGCAACTCCACTTCGAACACGAGTGTGGCGTTCGGCGGGATCACACCGCCGGCACCGCGGGCGCCATAGCCCAGTTCCGGCGGAATCGTGAGCTTGCGCGTGCCACCGATCCGCATCCCCTGCACGCCCTCGTCCCAGCCGGCGATCACCTGTCGCTGGCCCAGGCCGAACACGAACGGATCGTTGCGGTCCTTGCTGGAATCGAACTTGGTGCCGTTGGTGAGCCAACCGGTGTAGTGCACGGTGACCTGTTGACCGGCGACGGCTTCGGCGCCTTCGCCCACGGTGACGTCGTCGATGACGAGACCGCTCGGAGTGGTGGTGGAGGACATGGACGTCTCACGCGTTGAGGGAGCCGGATTCTAGCCCGATGCAGGGCTTCCGCAGCCGCTCGCGCGGCATGAACCTCAAAGAGGCAGCGGCAGCCGCGAGACGCCGCGGGCATCGATGCGCAACGCTTCCGCGAGATCGGCGCGCCAGTCCGCGATGACCCAGCGTTCGCAGCGATGGCCGTCCACGACGTGCTCGTGCACAGCCGGTCGATGGGTGTGGCCGTGGATGAGTCGCGGATACCCGTTCGCGCGGAGGACGTCCTCCACCGCAGCGGGTGCGACATCCATTATGTCCATCGTCTTCGCCTGCTTCTCGCGCTCGCTGGCGTCCCGGGTTGCGCCGACCTGCTGCCAGCGGACAGCCACCGGCAGCGACAGGAATTGCGCCTGCACCTTCGGATTGCGCACCTGGGCGCGGAACGCCATGTACGCGTGGTCGTCGGTGCACAGAGAGTCCCCATGCATGAGCAGGGTGGGCGTGCCGTGAAGGTCGACGACGGTCGGGTCGTCGATCAGCCTGGCACCTGAGGCGGTGGCGAAATCGCCATCCGCGAGGAAGTCCCGGTTGCCGACCATGAAGTGCACGGCAACGCCCGTGTCGGCCACGGACTTGAGCGCGCCGCACACCTCGCGGTGCAGCGGATCGTCGAGGGTGTCATCACCGATCCAGAAGTCGAAGAGGTCGCCCAGAACATACAACGCCGATGCCGTGGGGGCGATCTCGCGACAGAACCGCACGAAGCGTTGCGTGAGCACAGGCTGCGCGGGCGCGAGATGCAGGTCGCTCACGATGAGCGTGAAGGCGTCGGCTGACACTCGAAAGGAAAGGCGGGAAAACTTGAGTGAAGGTGGGGGAGTGGGCGGCGGGCCACCGGGAGGCTGCCCGCCGCGACCGACTACTCGATGATCTCGGCCGACTTGATGACGACATCCTCGACCGGGACGTCGCTGTGCATCCCGCGGGTGCCCGTCGTGACCTTCCGGATCTTGTCGACGACGTCCTGGCCTTCGACCACATGGGCGAACACGCAGTAGCCGTAACCTTGTGGCGTCGCGCTCTTGAAGTCGAGGAAGCTGTTGTCCACCACGTTGACGAAGAACTGCGCGGAGGCCGAGTGCGGGTCCGGCGTGCGCGCCATCGCCACGGAGTAGGCGACGTTCTTCAGGCCGTTGTCGGCCTCGTTCTTCACGGTGGCGCCAGCAGGCTTCTGCTTCATGCCGGGCTCGAAGCCGCCGCCCTGGATCATGAAGCCGTCGATCACGCGGTGGAAGATCGTGTTCGCGTAGTGACCGCTCTTCGCGTACTCGAGAAAGTTTGCGACGGTGAGCGGCGCCTTCGCGGCGTCGAGTTCGAGCGTGATGTCGCCGAACGATGTGCTGAGCTTGACCTTGTTCATGGGAGTTGCCTCAGTTGTTGACGATGCGCACGTCCTCGATCACGACGGGCGTGATCGGAACATTCTGGAAGGGACCGCGGTCGCCCGTCGGGACCTGGACGATGGCATCCACCACGTCCATGCCCTTCACGACCTTGCCGAACACGGCGTAGCCCCAGCCTCGCGTGTTGGGGGCCGTGTGGTCGAGGAAGCCGTTGTCGGCCACGTTCACGAAGAACTGCGCGGTGGCCGAATGCGGGTTCTGCGTCCGCGCCATGGCGAGCGTGCCGCGAGTGTTCTTCAGACCGTTGTCGGCCTCGTTGCGGACCGGCTCGCGGGTGTCCTTCTGCTGAAACTCCGTCGTGAAGCCGCCACCCTGAGCCATGAAGCCTGGAATCACGCGATGGAAGATCGTGCCCTTGAAAAAGCCGTCCGTCACGTACTGGAGGAAATTCTCGACGGACTTGGGCGCCTTCTCAGGGTAGAGCTCGATCGTCATGGATCCGAGGTTCGTTTTCATCTCGACCATCGGACCAGCGAATGCGGTGCCCGTGGCAACCAGCGCGACGAGCAGAACCGCCGCTATTTTGCGGAAGAACTTCATTGGGGTCTCCAGGAATGTGTGTGGTCGTTGCCCTACAGCCCATCGGGCTGCTCAGCAACGACCGCTCATGATCGCGATGGGTTCAACGGCGCCAAGGCGAATACGACGCTACGGGACAACGCAGCGGCGTGGGTAACGCGACCGCCAATGCTCAGGCGGCACCTTCGTAGACGATCTTCCAGCGGTCGCCGTCGCGCATCCAGTACGTGCGCTTCTTCATCACGTTCGACAGATTGTTGCTGCGGTAATCCTGGGTGAACGTGACCACTGCCAGCGGCTGCTGGCCCGGGTAGAGAAACATGCTGACATCGTCCAGCTTGACCTTCACCCACTCCTTGCCGCCGTTCACGGTGCGCTTCTGGGCAGCCCATTCCGCGAGACCCTGGCTGCCGCTCGAGAACGACGGGGCGTAGTGCGCAATGTAGTTGTCGGTCTTGAGGCTCTCCCAGTCGCGCCGCCAGCGCTCCACGGCCGACTCGAGATCCACGCGGGCGTCGGATAGTTCGCTCCGGCTCACCCATTCGATCTCACCCGCGATGATGACTGGCGTGATGCCGATCTGCAGGTTGGAGGCGATTGTCGTGAGATCAGGATTCGTAAGCACAACGCAGCCGTCGGAGGCGCGTGGTGGCCGGCTGTAGGTGTCCCGCGGGGTGCCGTGCAACCAGATGCCGTGGCCGTCTCGGCCGTTGCGGCGGTCCCACTCGTTCGGGTAGTTGATCGGGTACGCGCCCGATCCGTAGAAGTCCCCCACCTTGTTGCGCGGGAGATTTCCGGTCACGTGGTACACGCCGAGCGGGGTCTTCTTGTCGCCCTCGCGCAGCTTGTCGGTCCCGTTCTTTCCGATGGTGATGTAGTAGTCGGAGACGTAACGAGGGCCGTCGGGGCCGTTCTCAAACAGGTAGAGCGTGGAGCGGGCAGTATCGACCACGACCGCGTGCTTCTGCTCCGGTGCCATCTTGAGCAGGAACCGCGGAACCCTGTCACCGGGGCCTGGCGACAGCACGCGCTGGAGGCGCACCTTGGCTTCGTCCCGCAGGTCCGAAACGCGTTCCGCCGGCGCGTCGGGCGCATTGCCCAGGGCTGCGATGGGCCGCGCCCGCGCCATCAGGAGGTCGCCCTTGATGAGCTGGGCCAGTCGGAAATTGGGATTCGCCTCGAGCAGGCGATCGAGCTGCTCGGTGGCGGCGGCGATGCGGTCCTCGGCGATGTCGCGAAGGATGGCGCCGAGCAGTGCTTCGGGGCCCTGGCCGATGAGGCGTCGCTCCACCGTCCGGGTGGTGTGGCCGGGCTTGCCGCCCATCGCCATCGTGTCGGCGGTGAGGCAGCCGGCGGCGGCGACCACGGCCAGCGCGGCGAGACTGCCGGACCAGAACTGCGCGCGAGGTGTCATCGAACGATGTCTTCCTGCTGGATCAGCCAGCGTCCATTCACGCGCACGAGGTTCATGCGCTTCATCCCGCTGGTCTTGAGCGAATCGGAACGATAGACCTGCCGGAAGGTTACGACGGCCTCTTCCGGCCTGGCAAACGTCACTTTGGGATTCTGCACCTGCACGTTGATCTTCCGTCCCTTGCCGATGCGCTCCCGGCGCGCCTGTTCCCATTCGTTGCGATTCTGCCCGCCGGGAACCTTGAACCAGGGCGCGTAGAAACTGAGGTACCCCTTCGCGTCGCCGGAGGACCACGCCTTTGCCCAAGCCTGCAGCGCCTTGACGACATCCGTCTGCGGGTCGGAGGTGTCCTTCGCTTTCGGTGCAGGAGGCGTATCGGCGACAGCCACGACAGGTTTAGCGGGCGGTGCAGGCGCCGCCACCGGCGGGGTTGGCAGGGGGGGCGCAGCGGTCGGTGTCGCCGACGCGATCGTGGTGTTCGCCAGCGGGGGCACTGCTGAAGATTCGCCGACGGTGCTCTTGACGAGCGCCTGGCCGGTCGACGGTCGCTGCGAGAACAGTTCCCTCACGAGTGCGAGCTTCGCGCGCGCCGCGGCGTTGTTCGAATCGAGTTGCAGCGCCTTGTCGTAGGCCTCGCGCGCCATCTTCGCGTAGATGTCGCCCAGGTTCTCGTGCGCGGTGGCGTAGCTCGGGTGTGTGCGGATGGCCGATTCGAGCGCCTTGCGCGCCTTGTCATCCTGTCCTTGCGCAGCGTAGAGCACGGCGAGGTTGTTGTAGGGCTCGGGCAGCTCGGGAAACTCCTCCGTCAGCGCGGTGAACACCTTGATGGCGTCCGGCTGCCGGCCCAGTTCGGTGAGGATGACCCCCTTCAGGAAGCGCGCGCGGGCGTCCCGTGGCTGACTCTTGAGGAAGGCATCCACCCGATCGAGCGCGCCGGACAGGTTGCCCGCGCCCACGAGGCGTCGGGCTTCCTGGAAATCGTCGGTTGCCGAATGCGCGGAAACCAGCGTGAGTAGGGTGAATGCTAGGCAGGCCAGCGCGCTGCGAAACCGAGTCATCGTGCTATACTTTTTCTCAAGTTGTGTCGTTATCTTGCTGTAATTAGAACCGAATTCTTAGCAACGATGTGCACAACGATGGTACCAACAAGGATGCCTGCTCGACAATTCCGGAACGCGTGGTACCGCAACCGTCTCCCAATGAAATTGCTTCGGGCCGGCCCCCCGTTCCACCAGCACGGCATTGTGCCCGAACCCCTGTCGATGTTCCCGTTCCGATGCTCCGGATTCACAACAGCCTGACCCGCGACAAGCAGGACTTCGTACCCATCCGTCCCGGCGAGGTCCGGATGTACGTCTGCGGGATGACCGTCTACGACTTCTGCCATGTGGGCCACGCCCGGGTCATGGTGGTCTTCGACGTCGTCGTCCGATGGCTGCGCAGCCAGGGGTACCGCGTCACCTACGTCCGCAACATCACGGACATCGACGACAAAATCATCCGACGCGCCGCCGACAACGGCGAGCCCATCGATGCCCTCACCGGCCGGTTCATCAAGGCGATGAACGACGACGCCGCGGCCCTCGGGGTCGTCCCTCCCGACCACGAGCCCCGCGCCACCGATTCCATTCCCGCGATGCTCGATCTCATCGGTCGACTCATCGAGAACGGTCTTGCCTATCGCGCCCCGAACGGCGACGTCTATTACTCGGTCCGCGATTTCCCCGGGTACGGGAAGCTCTCCGGCAAGTCGCTGGAGGATCTCCGCGCCGGCGAGCGCGTCGACGTCGATCCGAACAAGCGCGACGCCCTCGACTTCGTGCTCTGGAAGTCCGCCAAGCCCGACGAGCCCCAATGGGCCTCCCCGTGGGGCCCCGGCCGCCCCGGTTGGCACATCGAGTGTTCCGCCATGAGCGAGACGCTGCTCGGCAGCCATTTCGACATCCACGGCGGCGGGCAGGATCTCCAGTTTCCGCATCACGAGAACGAGATCGCCCAGTCCGAGGGGGCACACCGCCATCCGTTCGTGAACTACTGGATGCACAACGGCTTCGTGCGCGTCGACGACGAGAAGATGTCGAAGTCCCTGGGCAACTTCTTCACGGTGCGCGAGGTGCTGGCGAAATACGACGCCGAGGTGGTGCGCTACTTCATCCTGCGGGCGCACTACCGTAGTCCGCTCAACTATTCCGATCAGCATCTCGACGACGCGCGTGCGGGTCTCACGCGGCTCTATACCGCGCTGAAGAACGTCCCGCCGGTCCCGGTGACGATCGACTGGGATGAACCCACGGCAGCACGCTTCCGCGCTGCCATGAACGACGACTTCAACACGCCGGAAGCGTGCGCCGTGCTCTTCGACCTCGTGGGCGAAGTGAATCGCGATCGCGTTCCAGAGCGCGCCGGACTCCTGAAAGCTCTGGCCGCCTTGCTGGGCCTGCTCGGTCGCGAGCCCGGCACGTTCCTGCAGGCAGCCACCGGCAGCGATTCCCTGGCCGAGGACGAGATCGCGGCCCGTATTGCCGCGCGCGCCGCGGCCAAGAAGTCTCGCGATTTCGCAAACGCAGACCGGATCAGAGACGAACTGCTGTCACTCGGGATTCTTCTCGAGGACACAGCCGCCGGGACCACCTGGCGCCGGAGATAACCCAGCCCGATCGGGAGCTGCCATCGACCAGTTCCGTACCGTCTTCCCGCCGCTCCTGATCGCACTGCAGCGGCACGTCGCACTGATCCAGGATCTGGTGCGCAGCGTCACCACCGGCGTCGCCGCCGAGCAGGTCGACACCTCCTATTGGGACTGGCACCGGACCGCTGCCGACGGACTGGCCCTCGAACTCCGGGATCCCCAGCTGGAGCAGCACTGGGACGAACTCGGACGCGTGCATGGCGAGCTCCTCGTCGTCGCCGAGTCCTGCCTGGAGGCGGTGCGTGCTGGCGACACCGTCCGCGCCCAGGCGTGCCTCGATCAGGTCTTCGGGTTCTCGGGCAGGCTGATCGAGTTCATCGTCGGCGGCACCCTCCAGGAACTCACCATCGCGTTCGCGACGCGCGAGCGCCAGTTGTCCGAACGCTATGAGCGCGAGTTCCTCGAGGCTGCCGAGATCGGCCGGTTCTCCGTGCGATTGCGCGACCTCATCATCACGAAGGCCGACGCGAGCTTCGGCAAGCTCTTCGGTCGACCCCACGAGGCCCTGGTCGGGACGGACATCCGCGAACTGCTCGACCAGGCGGCGGTGGACGAACTCGTGAGCGCAACGGTGCCCGGCGTCACCACGCGCGTGCTGACCCATGGCGCCGATCCCACCGCGCCTTCGCTCGAGATCGTCGCCTATCGCGAAGTCGGCAAGTCGCCCGCGACACTGCACGGGTTCGCGGTGAACGCCACGGCCGCGGTGCAGGACGCCCAGCAGCGCAAGCTCCTGTCCGCGGCGATCGACTGCTCCGACCAGGTCGTGATCATCACGAACGCGAAGCAGGACATCGTGTATGTGAATCCGTCTTTCACGCGCCTCACCGGCTACACACGCGAGGAGGCCGTTGGTCGCAATCCCCGCTTCCTGCAGGGGCCCGAGACCAACCAGGCCACGCGCGTGGCACTGCGCGAGGCCATCGCCGCCGGGCGCCAGACCCACGCCGAGATCCTCAACTACCGGAAGAGTGGCGCGACCTGCTGGGTCGAGCTGTCCATCGTCCCGGTGCAGGACGACCGAGGTACCGTGACGCACTGGGTCGCGGTGTCGCGGGACATCTCCGGACGCAAGGCGCAGGAGCAGGAGATCACACGCCTTGCGATGGAGGATCACCTGACCGGCCTCCTCAATCGCCGTGCGGCCGAAGCGCGCCTCGCCGTCGAGTGGAGTCGTGCGCGTCGCGACAAGAACGCCTTCGCGGTGGCACTCGTCGATGCCGACCGATTCAAGCTGGTGAACGACCAGTACGGGCACCACGTGGGCGACCAGGTGCTGGTGCATCTCGCGAAGACGCTCGAAGGCAATCTGCGCGGCGGCGACTGGATCGCGCGCTGGGGTGGTGAGGAGTTCCTGATGTGCCTGCACGGGCTGGACGCCCGCGGGGCCGTCAACGCGGGTGAGCGTGCTCGCAAGCAGGTGAAGTCGAACCCGGTGCCGGTCGATGTCGGCCGCCTGCCGATCACCGTTTCCATCGGTGTCGCGCTCTACACGAGCGACTCCGAGAGCATCGACCAGCTCGTGGCCCAGGCCGACGCGCTGCTCTACGAGGCGAAGCACAGCGGCCGCGACCGCGTGCTCGTCACCGGCACGGGCACCGGTGCACGCGGCGGCATCATCTGGGAGGGTTCCCAGGTGCAGAGCGCCCTGCAGGAGTCCCGGGTCATCCCGGCGTTCCAATGCATCGTCGATCTGAAGAACGGTGCCGTGGTGGCCGAGGAGGCGCTCGCGCGGATCCGCACCCGCGAGGACGCGATCATCCAGGCGCAGCGCTTCATCCATGCGGCCGAGGCACTCCATCTCGTGAACGCCATCGATCGCGCCGTCACCCGCAGCGCGCTCGAACGCACCGCCGAGGCCGTCGAGCGCACCGAGTCGCTCGACGCCTACTTCATCAATCTCTCCGCGCAGTCGCTGGCCGACCGTGAACTGGTCACCGCCCTGCGCGACCAGGCGCTCGCCTTCCGCATGCTGCGAGGCGGCGTCAATCCGATGGTGATCGAGATCACCGAACGGCAGACGGCCGACATGGCGACGTTGCGCGCGCACCTGGATCCCCTGCTGGAGGCCGGATTCCGGGTCGCGCTCGACGACTTCGGCAGTGGCTACTCCTCGTTCCGCTATCTCGCGGAACTGCCGGTGCACTTCCTGAAGATCGAGGGCTGGATGGTCCAGTCGCTCGTGAGCCAGCGCCGCGTGCGGCAGCTCGTCGAAACGATCGTCGGCACCGCCCGGACGTTCGGCCTGATGACCGTGGCCGAGTGCGTCGAGGACGGCCAGACGGCACAGGTGCTCTGCGACATCGGGGTCGACTGGGCCCAGGGTCACTATTTCGGGCGACCGGTGCTCGCGTCGGGGCGCACGGTCGACTGACTGGGTCGGCGGATCCTTCCGCGTGGAGGGTCGACGCTCAAGGCGGATATGCGGGCCGCCGACAAAGCAACCATGGCGTCCTTCCGCCTGCCGCCCCCCTCCCAGATGCACGCCAACGCCGAACCAGCGGTCACGCCCCCGTCCGTTGCCACTGCTGCAGTGCTCTTCTGCGCGCTCTGGCTGTTCGCCCAGTTCTCGGCGACGGGGCGCGTGCTCGTCCACTGGTTGTCCGGCCCGCTCCTGCCCGGTGCATCGACCACGGCAGCGCCGCTATTCATCGCCGGCGTGACCTGCGCACTCCTGCGCATCGCAGTGCCAGGGCGTGCGACCCTGGGCGCCGGGGGACGCCGCCGCTGGACCCTGGCACTCCTCGCAGCCCTTGTCATCGGCCACGGCATCGTTCTCACAGATCACCTGCGCTGGGCGGGAGAGGCCGGGCTGTCTCCGATCCACCATGGCTGCCGTGGTGGCGGCGCGGACCTCGTCTGCGACGACATGCTGCGCAGCCGCTTCGGCGCCACGATGCTTGCCTCCGCCTGGTCGGACCTCACGCTCGGGACCGTCCCGCCGCTGTCCGGCCTCGGCATCCTGGTCGCGCTTTCCGTGGCCGTGCTCGCCGCCCTGGTCCTGCTGCCGGATGTGCTCCGGCGGTTCGCCCACGCCGCGCCACTGGTGTGGCTCTACGTGTTCCCGGTCGTCCATGCCGTGGTGGCACTGGTCGATGGCGGACCACTTTCCATTCGGCTGCCGTTGAGCTTCGCCGTCCTGCTGATCGTGATCGGAGCCGGTTGCCGCGAACATCTGTTCCGGCGCGTCCGCCGCGGCTGGCCATGGCTCGTCGCCGCGGTTGCCTTCACGGTCGGTGTGCACGGTTGGTGGTCCGAAGCAGGCGGTGCCGCGGCGCTCAATGGTTGCGCGATGCTCGCTGTGGTGTGTGCCGCTCCGCTCGCCTTGGGCTGGCAGCCCGTCCGGGCAGCGCGGCGCCGCATGCGATCCATGGCCGCGGTGCTCACGCTCGGTTGTGCCGGGGTGGTCTACGTGATCGAGACCGCGAACGGCGCCGGAGCCCTGCTTCAGCCCCTGTCCGCAGGCTACCGCTTCACGGTGCTGGACCTCGACCGCGTCGCCGTGGTCCGCACGGAGCCCGTGCCGGTCGGCTGGAGCGCAGTCGACGTCTACCGGACCCAGGGCGACGATCCGCTCGAGCCGCGCCGGGTCTTCCTTTGGCGCGACAACGGTGAACCGCGCGGGACCCTCTCGGTCTCCGTCGTCCTGCCCGCGGGGCGGACGATCCCGACGCCGTCCCGCCTGCCCGTCCACGCGCCGGCCCGCATCCTGGGTTCCCTCCCCGACGCGGATACCCGGAAGGAGGTCCTGTGGATTCGCGGCGAGGATGGCGCGGTGCCGCCGTACTTCCCCGAGCCGGGATCCTTCCTGGCCGGTAACAATGCCGCCGTGCACCTGCATCTCGTGGCTGCGCTGCTGCGCTACAGCGGGCTCTCCGGATTCGCCTTGGCGCCGCTGGCGTCTCCCGACGACACGGGTGGACTGGAACCCGTCGCGCGCCCGATCGAGATCGTCGCGCGCTGATCCCGCCTCACCGGCTGGCCGGCGGGAAGCCGAAGGCGTCCTGCATCACGTGAAAGATCCAGTGCTGTTCCATCACCCCGTGCACGAGCGTGGATCCCGGCCCGGTCGCGTAGATGGCGACGTCCTCCCCGCCATGGGTCTCGGACGGCAGCGGGATCGCAGCCTCCTGGCGGAAATCGGGGCCATGCGTGTCCTCGGTCGACAGGTCGGGGCGCGCGCGTCCGGCCTTCGCGGCGTCGCGCCAGCCCGGCCCGTTCTGATAGCCGAGCGTCGTGAAGGGCAGCCCGAGGAGATCCCGGGAGGGCGCCACGGGCGCGCCGTCCACGTCGGGCACGTCCCGCACGAGACCGAGGATGTCGTTGCCCCGATGCGGATAGCCCGCCATCGTGAAGACGTGGCTGTGGTCTGCCGTGACGATGATGAGCGTCTCGCGCGGATCGGTCATCTCGACGGCGCGCTGCACCGCCCGTGACAGCTCCACGGCATCCGTCAGCGCGCGGCGCGCGTTGCCCCCGTGGTGCCCGTGATCGATGCGCCCGGCTTCCACCTGCAGGTAGTACCCGCGCGGATTGCGCGACACCATGCGGATCGCCTTGTCGGTCATCTCGGTGAGCGAGGGTTCGCCGCCCTTGTCCGACGCACGGTCCAGCTCGTACTGCATGTGGGAGTTCTCGAAGAGCCCGAGCAGGTGCCGTGTCTTCGCCGGGTCGATGGCGTCGAACTCTGCCTTCCGCCAGACGTAGGCAGCACGGCCGGGTCCGCCCCGGGTCGCGATCCATTCGTCGGTGAGCTTCCGGCCGTCGCGCCGCGTCCCCGGTGCGCCGCGCTCCGGATCGCTCGCCGTTTCCGGATAGAAGAACGTCCGACCGCCGCCCAGCACCACGGCGAGACTGGCCCGTACGCTGGCCGGCAGGTCGATGAGCTGCGCGGCGATGTCGGGCAGGGTGCAACTGCCGGGCGCGCGTCCGACCTTCGCTTCGTGCAGGCGGATCTCGCGGTCGGATTCCCAATCGCGCATGGAGGTGTGCGCGTAGTTCGCCGCCGGTGTTGCATGCGTGATACGTGTCGTCGACACGACGCCGGTCGACTTGCCGGCAGCGGCGGCGCGTTCGAGGATCGTCGGCAGCGCCTTCGTCGCGATCACGCGCGCATCGCACTCGGCGCGCGCCGTCGTGTGATCCACCGAGAGCATCCCCTCGCGGGCCTTGTACCCCGTGACCATCGCCGTCATCGTCGGCGCGGAGTCCGAGGTCTGCTGGTCCCACGAATACGTCTTCGCCAGCGCGACGTTCGGGAATCGCTCGAACGACAGCAAATGCTCCTCGCCCGGCCCCCCTGCCTGCTGGCCCGCGAGGATGCGCGCCGCCGTCACTGTCGTGACGCCCATGCCGTCGCCCACGAACAGGATCACGTTCTTCGCACGCGGCGGCAGGGTCGGCCGGGCTTTCGCGTCGCGGAGGAAGCGCTGGCCGCTGTCGTACCAGTCCTGCACGGATTCCGGCCCGCGGACCGCCGGCTCCGCAGCGAGGATGGACGACGGGACGGCGGCCATCGTCGTCACCAGCGACCACACGCCGAGGAGACGCGTCATCCGTCGCACCGTTCCGCTCATCGCAACGCCGACGCCGCTGCAGCCAGCGTCGTGATGCCCGCCCAGTTGCCCGCCTGCACCATGTCCTTCGGGATCATCCACGACCCGCCCACGCAGGCGACATTCGGCAGGGCCAGATAGCTGCCCGCATTCGCGGGGCCGACACCACCGGTCGGACAGAACGCGAGATCGGGGATCACCGAGGCGAGCGAGGACAGGAACTTCGCACCGCCGGCGGCCTCGGCGGGGAAGAACTTCAGATGCCGCAATCCGCGCTCGCGGGCCGCCATCGCTTCCGATACCGTCGCGATGCCGGGCAGCAGCGGCACCGACTGCGCCAGCGCCGCGGTCGCGAGTGCATCGGTGAGGCCCGGCGACACGGCGAAACGCGCACCGGCCTCGGCGGCGGCGTGCAACTGCTCCGCGTGGAGCACGGTGCCCACGCCGACGATCGCCTCCGGCAGCGCTGCACACATGAGCGCGATCGCTTCCAGGGCCACCGGTGTGCGCAGCGTCACTTCGAGCACGGTGAGCCCGCCGGCCACGAGGGCCTGCGCGAGCGGCACGGCATGCGAGAGGTCCTCGATGACGATGACCGGGATCACCGGTCCGCGGCCGAGGGTGGCGGCCAGTGTGTCGTGCCTGACGGTGTCGTTGGTCATCGATGCGCTCACGGGTGCAGAAGATCGAAGAGGGTGGCGCCCGCATCCGCGCGGCTGACGCCGGCGCGGAAGGGCGCGAAGAGTTCGCGGCCCACGCCGAGGCCGTCCTGCCCATCGTGGACCGCCGGTGCACGCGCCGCGAGTTCGTCTGCGTCGACGAGCACGTCGAGCCTGCCCGTCACGCCATCCACGCGGATCCGGTCACCGTCGCGCACGCGGGCGATCGCGCCGCCCTCCGCGGCTTCGGGCGTGACGTGGATCGCTGCGGGCACCTTGCCCGATGCACCGGAAAGTCGGCCGTCCGTCACGAGCGCCACGCGATGACCGCGGTCCTGCAGCACCGCGAGCGGCGGCATCAGCTTGTGCAGTTCGGGCATGCCGTTGGCGCGCGGCCCCTGGAAGCGCACGACCGCGACGACATCGCCGGACAGCTCACCGGCCTTGAACGCTTTTTGCAGCGCGTCCTGCGAATGGAAGACGCGCGCCGGTGCCTCGATGACGTGGCGGTCCGCCGCCACGGCGGACGTCTTGATGACCCCGGTGCCGAGATTGCCGGTCAGCATGCGCAGCCCGCCCGTGGGATGGAACGGATCGTCCACCGGGCGCAGCACGTCGCGGTCGCCGCTCGTTGCCGTGGCATCGCGCCACGTGAGGGTGTTCGATGCATCCAGCCCCGGTTCGACGAGGTAGCCGTCGAGCCCCGTGCCCCACACCGTCTTCACGTCGGCGTGGAGCAGACCCGCCGAGAGCAGTTCGCGGATCATGAAGCCCATGCCACCGGCCGCGTGGAAGTGATTCACGTCGGCCTTCCCGTTCGGATAGATGCGAGTGAGCAGCGGCACCACCTCCGCGAGGTCCGAGAGGTCGTCCCAGGTGATGTGGACGCCCGCCGCCGCGGCCATCGCGATGAGGTGGATGGTGTGGTTCGTCGATCCGCCCGTCGCGTGCAGGCCCACGATGCCGTTCACCACGGCGCGCTCGTCCACCACGTGACCGATCGGTGTGAAGTTCGCCCTACCGGCCGTGAGCGCCACCACGCGCTGCACCGATGCCCGCGTCACGGCGTCGCGCAGCGGCGTGCCTGGGTTCACGAACGTGCCGCCGGGCGGGTGCAGGCCCATCAGCTCCATCAGCATCTGATTGGTGTTGGCGGTGCCGTAGAAGGTGCACGTGCCGGGACCGTGGTACGACTGCGCCTCGGCTTCGAGGAGTTCCGCGCGCCCCACCTTGCCCTCCGCGTACAGCTGGCGGATCCGCGCCTTCTCGTCGTTCGGCAGACCGGAGGTCATGGGCCCGGCGGGGATGAAGATCGACGGCAGGTGGCCGAAACGCAGCGCACCCATCAGCAGACCGGGGACGATCTTGTCGCACACGCCGAGGTAGCACACGGCATCGAACATCTGGTGCGAGAGCGCCACGGCCGTCGCGAGCGCGATCACGTCGCGCGAGAAGAGCGACAGCTCCATGCCCGCCTCGCCCTGCGTGACCCCGTCGCACATCGCCGGGACGCCGCCGGCCACCTGGGCCGTCGCCCCGACCTCCCGGGCCGCGGCGCGGATCACCTCTGGGAAGTGTTCGAACGGCTGGTGCGCCGAGAGCATGTCGTTGTACGCCGTCACGATCGCGACGTTCGGACTGTCGCCCTCGCGCAGCTTCGACTTGTCGTCGGCGGTGCACGCCGCGAAGCCGTGCGCGAGGTTCGCGCAACCCATCTTCGCGCGGCGGGAGCCTTCGCCGGCGGCGCGGTCGATCATCTCCAGATAGGCGGTGCGCGGCCCCCGGCTGCGCTCCACGATGCGGCGGGTCACCTCGGCGACACGGGGATGCACGCTCATGCGGATACCTCCTTCGGACACGACGGCATGCCGCCGCCCGACATCATGGACACCAGAACACGTCGACTGGTGCCCGCGCGAGCACCGAACGCACGGGCAGGTCCGACTCGGGCCCGGGCTGCCGGGCGCGATCCAGCACGGCCCGCTTGCCAGTGCCCTCCAAATGCAGCGCGATCGCGCGAGCGGAGAGCAGCGCGGGCAGCGTGAGTGTGAGACGCGGTTCGACTGCCGCGGCCGCGCGCATGGTTTCCACGCGCCGGGTGCCGGCAGGTGCCAGGCACGCCGCCAGGTTGTCGCCATCGGGGAAGAACGACGCCGTGTGGCCGTCGTCCCCCATGCCGAGCACTGCGACGGTCAGCGGCCACGGCACCGCATCGAGCGCGCACTCCGCGAGATCGCGGTCGACGTGCTCGTCGGGCCCTCCTCGGTACAGCCCGACGAACGTTGCGGTGGCCGCACGGGCGCGCAGCAGGTGGGCACGCACCAGGCGCTCGTTCGATCGTTCGGCGTCCGGCGGGACCCGGCGCTCGTCCACGAGCGTCACGATGACGTGTTCCCAAGGGAGATCGAGACCCGACAGTGCCTCGAAGAAGCGCACCGGCGTGCGTCCGCCAGACACCGCGAGAGACGCCGTGCCGTGTTCAGTGACTGCGGTACGGAGTCTGTCCCCGACGAAGGCGGCGAGCCCGTTCGCGAGTGCAGCGCCGTCGCTGTACTCATGCATCGAGGTGGGCATCGCGATTCCAGCTGGCGTCCTCGTGCCACGTGCGGCCATCGCGTTCGATCAGCGCGACGGAGGCCGACGGGCCCCACGTGCCGGCCGCGTAGGGCTTCGGCTTGTCCTCGGCTTCGCGCCAGGCGTCCATGATCGGGTCGATCCACGACCACGCGGCCTCGACCTCGTCGCGGCGCATGAAGAGCGTCTGGTCGCCGCGCACGACGTCCATCAGCAGCCGTTCGTAGGCGTCCGGATTGCGCACGCCGAAGGCCTCCGCAAAGCTCATGTCGAGCGACACCTGCTTCAGCCGCATGCCGCCCGGGCCGGGGTCCTTGATCATCAGCCACAGCTTCACGCCCTCGTTCGGTTGCAGGCGGATCACGAGGTGGTTCGAATGGATCGGGCCCGCACGGTCCGAGAACGCCGAGTGTGGAATCGGACGGAACGCCACGACGATCTCCGAGAGCCGCTCCGGCAGCCGCTTGCCCGTGCGCAGGTAGAAGGGCACGCCGGCCCAGCGCCAGTTGGCGATCTCGGCCCGCAGGGCCACGAAGGTCTCGGTGCCGCTCGTCCGGCCCAGTTCCTCCGAGTAGCCGGGCACCGTCGCGCCGTTCGCCACGCCCGCCCGGTACTGACCGCGGACCACCGCCGTGTCGAGCAGCCGTCGCTCGATGTGCTTCAGGGCCTTCAGCACCTTCAGCTTCTCGTCGCGGACGGCGTCGGCGGCGAGTTCGCCGGGTGGTTCCATCGCGACGAGGCAGAGGAGCTGCAGCAGGTGGTTCTGCACCATGTCGCGCATCGCGCCTGCGGTGTCGTAGTAGCCCGCACGGCCCTCCACGCCCAGGCTCTCCGACGTCGTGATCTGCACGTGGTCGATGTGCTCGGCGCGCCACAGCGGCTCGAAGAGAGCGTTGGCGAAACGCAGCGCCATGAGGTTCTGCACGGTCTCCTTGCCGAGGTAGTGGTCGATCCGGTAGATCTCGGCCTCCGGGAACACGCAGCCCACGGCGTCGTTCACCGCGCGGGAGGACGCCAGGTTCTTGCCGATCGGCTTCTCCAGCACGACCCGCGATTGCGGTGACGCCATGCCATGGGCGCGCAGCCGTTCGCAGATGGGCCCGAAGAGTTCAGGCGAGGTCGCCAGATAGAAGACCCGGATGCGGTCGGGCGCCTCGCCCAGTTTCGCCGCGAGGTCGTTCCAGCCGGCGTCGGAGGCTGCATCGAGTGCGAGATAGTCGAGCCGGGCGAGGAAGCGCGCTGCGGCGTCGGGGTGATCGGCGGCGTCCTTCGCGATGGCCTTCGCCGCCTGCGCGCGGAACTCGTCCGGTGCCATCGAGGTGCGGGCTGCCCCGAGGATGCGCGCCGCCGCGGGGAGCTGCCCGGCGTTGTCGCGCTGGAACAGCGCCGGCAGCAGCTTGCGACGAGAGAGATCTCCCGTGGCGCCGAAGACGATGAGGTCGAAGGCATCGACCTGGATGATGCGAGCCGTCATGGAGGATCCCGTGGTTCACGCCGCGCCGGGAGCGCGACGTGCGCATCGACGCAGGCGTTGGAAGCGCAGGCATTCGATGGACGGGTCGATTGTAACCACCCGCCCATTCCGCGGGCATGACGTTGCAGGGGCCGTGCCGGGCCCGGCGATCGGAGGATGTCTCAGTACGGACCGGGCCGTGCCGCTGACCCGAGCATCTCGCCGTACACGTCCGTGCGGCGGTCGCGCAGGAGCTGGTTGAACTCGTTCAGGCTGCGGCGACGGCGGGCGTCGGCGAGGTTGAGATCCGCGATCAGCATCTCTTCCCGCTCGGTGCTCGCCGGGCCCGCGATGGGCCAGCCGGCCGAATTCACGATGAGGCTGTTGCCGAGGAAGGGCTGGCCGCGTTCCACGCCCACGCGATCGGCCGCGGCGACGAACATCGAGTTGGTGTGGGCGCCACCCATCGCCAGGATGTTCGCCATCATCGGGAGGTGTGCCGGCTGCTCCGCCATCGGCACCCAGTTCGTCGCGACGCAGAGCAGGTCGGCCCCCTGCAGGGCGGCGAGTCGGAAGGTCTCGGGGAACCAGATGTCGTAGCAGATGGCGACCGCGATGCGGCCGGCGCCCGCATGGAAGACCGGCATGCCGAGGTCGCCGGGCTCGAAGTAGAGCTTCTCCGCGCCCCACAGATGGTTCTTCCGGTAGGTGCCTACGTACCCACGCGGCCCCACCATCACCGCAGCGTTGTAGAGCTTCTCGCCGACGCGCTCGGTGATGCCGGCGACGATGAAGAGCTCGTGCTGCTTCGCGGCCTGCATCCACGCGTGGCACGTGGGGCCGTCGGGCACGGACTCGGCGAGCGAGAAGGCCTCGTCGCGGGTCTCGAACACGTAGCCCGTGTTGCAGAGTTCCGGCAGCACGACGAGGTTCGCGCCGTCCGCCGCGGCCTCGGCGATCATCGCGAGGCTCCGGGCGACGTTGGCCTCCTTGCGGCCGATGTGCGGCTCCATCTGCAGGCAGGCCACGCGCAGGGGGCTTTCGGGGGGCTGTCTCATCGAATCACTCCGGAACGGGTGGAACGGCGGCGGGCAAGGCCACGGGCAGGCGATCCTTCCAATCGTGCCGGCGTTCGTAGGCGTGCGCCACCCTCAGCACCATCGGCTCATCGAAGGGGCGCGCGGCGATCTGCAGGCCGATGGGGAGACCGTCGCGATCGAACCCGCAAGGCACCGAGATCGCCGGCAGCCCGGTCAGGTTGTACGGATAGGTGAAACGCCACGATGCGGCGAGCACGCTCTCCGGCTGCCCCGCGACCTGCACGGTCCACTCGCCCCGCTTCCACGCGGTGATCGGCGTGGTCGGGCCCACGACGACGTCGACCTTCGCGAAGACCTTGCGGAACTCGTCCATCAGGGCCATCCGGTACTGTTCCGCCTTGAGATAGTCCGCGCCCGTCACGAGCCGTCCCATCTCCACGAGCGTGCGCACGTCGGGCGTGAAGTCGGCGACGCGACCGGCGCGCAGCGAGGCATCGTGATACGCGGTCGAACTCGACAGCTCGATCGCGAAGATCGCGCCGAGGCCGAACTCCAGCAGCGGGATGCGGAACTCGACCACCTTCGCACCGGCCTTCGCGAGGTCGTCGATGGCGGCCTCCGTGGCCGCCGCGACGTCGTCCTGCAGACCGTCGAAGAAGTGGTTGCGGCAGACGCCGATCGTCAGGCCCTTCACCGGGCGACCGAGGCTCTTCGCGAAGTCGGGGACGGGCTGGTCCTGGCACGCCGGGTCCGCGGGGTCGTAGCCCGACAGCACCTGCATCATCAACGCGGTGTCCGTCACCGTGCGGGTCAGCGGTCCGGCATGATCGAGCGACCAGCTGTGCGGCACCACGCCGTCACGGCTCACGCGACCGAACGTGCCCTTGAGGCCCACGACGCCGCACGCCGCCGCCGGCATCCGGATCGAGCCACCGGTGTCGGACCCGAGTCCGGCGACGCACAGGCCTGCGGCCACCGCGGCGCCCGAGCCGCCGCTGGATCCCGAGGGCACGCGCGCGAGATCCCACGGATTACGCACCGGCGGCGTCACGTTGCCCCAGGCGAACTCGTGCGTGCGCGTCTTGCCGATGGGCACGGCGCCCGCCGCGCGCAGTCGCGCGACCGCTGCGGCATCGCGCATCGGAAACGCGAGCCCCGGGGCCTGGCTGCCGACGGTCGTCGGCATGTCGGCGGTGAGGTAGTTGTCCTTCACGCCGACGGGAATGCCGTGCAGCGGACCGCGCCAGTGCCCGGCGGCGATCTCGCGCGCCGCGGCCCGCGCGGCGTCGAGTGCCGTCGTCGAGACATGGATGAAGCTGAGCAGCCGGTCATCGGTCTGCGCGATGCGATCGAGGCACGCCTCCGTCAGCGCCACCGGCGAGATCCTTCCGGCGCGGATCGCCGGCGCCAGCTTCTCGATGGGCTGCGACCAGAGATCCTTCACGGCGCGTCCCCCTTCTGCCGGTACGGAGCAGTGGGCTCGAAGACGATCGCCGGGTGCACGTCCGTCAGGTCGAGCGAGCGCAGCGCTTCGAGGTTCGCGAGGATGTCGCGGTAGGCGGCGACGACGGCCGCCTGGCGTTCGGGCGGCAGGTCGAGACCGAGCAGTTCGCGGATGGGGTTGTCGGGTTCCATGGAGTTCCTCAGGGAGCGCTGCCGCCACCACCGGGGCGGTCCGGGGGCGCGAGGCCCAGGGTGCGCACGACGGCCTCGGGTGCGCCGGCACCAGGGTTCGCGCGCGTCGGCATGCCCTGCACGAAGGGGAGCGTCTGCAGCGTGAAGATGCCGAGCACCCGCCGCAGTTCGTGAACGGGCTGCGGATGATCGTCGACGCGCACGTCGACCAGCGGATACGCCTCGACGTGATGCACGGTCAGTGCAGCCGATTGACGACCGCGCCGGTCGCCCCCCGCGGCGTCGCCGGCTTCGAGTGCGCGCATCAGGCGTTCGGCGAGATCGGCGCCCGCGGCGTCCTCGAACGCCGCGGCCATGGCCTCGATCACCGCGGCACCCGTGAGCATGTTGCCCTGGACTGCGAATCCCCGCCCCTCGATGGCGCCCACCCAGTCCGTGCATTCCGTGCCGGACCATGCGGCGCTGCGACCCTGCGCGTCGACGACGCCGATCTGGCGCAGCTCGCGGCCATCGTCGGCAGCCAGCACCGTGCGCAGTGCGTCGGGGCCGCTCGCGCCGCGCGCCATCAGATCGAGCGCGTCGATGGCGAGATACGGGTTCACCCACGACTGCGTGGAGACCGCGCCGACGCCGGCGCGCACGAACGGGCACATCGACCCGACGGCAGGCACGGCGGTCGCGACCGCCGTGCCGAGCATGCCGGTGCGCGGGCAGCGGGCGACGATGGAGAAGGTCATGGTGCCGGCTCCGGGTTCAGACGCTCAACTGGTCGGTGATGCGCGCCGCGACGGTACCGTCAGCCACCGGGCCCGTGTCGACGATCTCGCCCAGCTTCAGCACGGCGTACCGGTCGGCGACGGCGAGCGCGAACTGCACGTTCTGCTCGACGATCAGCATGGCCGCGCCGGTCTCGTCGCGCTCGGCGCGCAGCACGCGGACCATGCGTTCGATCACCGATGGCTGGAGTCCCTCCGTGATCTCGTCGATCAGGATGAGCCGCGGACGCGTCATCAGCGCGCGCGCCACGAGCAGCATCTTCTGCTCGCCACCCGAGAGCGTGCCGGCGCGCTGCTTCAGCCGCTGCGGGATGAATGGGAAGTGCACGCCGATCCGTTCGAGACCACTCGCGAACTGGGTCCGGTCGCGCAAGGCGAGGCGCAGGTTGTCCTCGACGGTGAGGTCCTGGAAGAGCGCCTGTTCCTGCGGCGTGTATGCAAGGCTGCGGCGGGCGAGCAGATGCGGCGCGAGCCCACCGACCGCTTCCCCGAACAGCGACACGGCGCCGCCCTGCAGCGGGAGGAATCCCATCACGGTCTTCAGCAGCGTGCTCTTGCCCATGCCGTTCTTGCCGAGCAGCGCGAAGATCTCGCCCGGCTGGACGGTGAGATGCACGTCGCGTACGACCACGGCCTCCCCGTAGCCGCTGCGCATGCCTGCGACGGCCAGCGCGGCGCTGCCGGCGATGTCGACGCGCGCGTTCACGACGGCGCCCCGTGGGCTGCACCCGAGTAGATGGTGCGCACCAGCTCCGACTCGACGACCTCGGCCACGGTGCCGTCGAGCACGAGACGCCCCTGATGCAGGACGATCACGCGCGAGCTGATCTCTCGGACGAAGTCGAGGTCGTGTTCCACGAGCAGGATGCAGAGGCGGTGCTTCTGCGCGAGGTTGACGAGGATCCCGCCGATCATCGTCCGCTCGGGCTTCGTGAGGCCGGCCGTCGGTTCGTCGAGCAGCAGCACGCTGGGTTCCAGCGCCAGCACCATCGCGAGTTCGAGGGCCTGCTTCATGCCGTGGGAGAGATGGCGCGCCTCGGTGCCGATCTGCAGGTCGAGGCCCGTCGCGCGGATCACCTGCAGCGACGCCTCGGGCAAGGGCAGCGTGCCAGCGCGGGACCAGAGCGACGGCCGCGCCATCCGCGTTCGCGCGATCCGCAGGGCCTCGGCCACCGTCAGCGTCTCGAACACGTTCGCCGTCTGGAACTTGCGCCCGACCCCGAAGCCGACACACGTGTACGGCGGCTTCCGCCCGATGTCGTGGTCGTTGATCCGCACGGTGCCGCCGGAACGCTCGTTGCCGTCGGCGACGCAGCGCATGAGCGTCGTCTTGCCCGCGCCGTTCGGGCCGACGAGGCTGAGGAGTTCGCCGCGGCTCGCCGCGAAGTCGATGCCCTGGAGCACCGCGAGGCTGCCGAAGTGCTTGCGGACGCCTTCGACGGCAAGCGCCTGCTGCCCCGCGCCTTCCAGCCCTGCGTACGGCGCGGCCGCGGACTGTTCGAACGTGACCGGCGCATCCGGCGCAGCGGTTTCGCGCCGCCCGAAGATTCTCCGGGCCGTCCGCGTGACGAGCGGCGTGAGCCCCTGCGGCAGCGCGACGATCACCACCACGAATGCGACGCCGATCACGAGCTTCCAGACGAACGGCAGGTTGCCGCTCAGGTACGACGTGCTGACGTCGAGCACCAGCGTCCCGATGACCGGGCCGATCAGCGTGCCGCGACCGCCGAGCGCCACCCAGATGAGCAGCTCCGTCCCGAAGACGAAGCCGGCGTACTCGGGAGCCACCACCATCTGCACACCGGCGAACGCGTAGCCGGCGATGGCCGCGATGGCCGCGCAGACCACCATGAGGACGATCTTCACACGCGAGACGTTGATCCCCACGTACTCGCAGCGCTGCTCGTTCTCGCGGATCGCGACGAGGATGCGGCCGGCGTCGCTGCGGACGAAGAGCCACGCCGCGGATGTGAGGGCGACGAGGAAGCCTCCCGCGATCCAGAACCACGCTTCGATCGACACATCGAAACTCTCGAACCCCGAGAGCCCGCTGCTCGACCCGGTGAAGTTGCCGCCGGAGAAGAGGATCTGCGTCACCACGATCGGCAGCACGAGCGTGACGACCGATCCGTAGAGCGGCGAGGCGCCGTGATAGAACGCGAGCCAGCCCACGAGCCCCGCCACGAGCATCGCGACGCCGACGCCTGCGACCAGCGCGATGGCCGCGTAGCCCGTGCTGAAGCCCACGTGCGTGAACATCAGGCCTGCAGCGTAGGCACCGATGCCGAAGAAGGCGGACTGCCCGAACGTGAGGATGCCGGTGTAGCCCCAAAGCACGTCGACCGTGAGCGCCACGGCGGCGTAGAGGAACGCGCGGATGAGCCCGTTCACCATGTACATCGGCAGCACGTACGGACCGATCGCGATGACCACCAGCGCGATGGCCGCGAAGATGCCGAGGCGCTTCAGATCGCTGCGCTTGCGCGGTGCGTTCGCCACCGGAGACGGGAGGACGGAAGCGACGGGATCAGCCACGGGAGAACCCCTGCGGACGCAGTCTCAGCACGAAGGCGGCGAGCACGACGATGGTGAGGCCGCCGAGGATCGGATTGCCCCACTGGCTGACGAGCACCTGCGCGCCGCCCAGCACGACGCAAGCGATGGCGAGGCTCACCAGCGAGACGCCCGAGACCATCACGAGCATGAAGGCGTTCACGAGCCATGGCACACCCATGTTCGGATCGACGCTCGACAGCGGCGTGATGAGCGCGCCGGCGAGGCTGGCGAGACCGGCGCCCAGCGAGAAGGTCGCGAACCGCACGAGGCCCGAGTTGATGCCGAGCGCGCGGGCGAGGTTCTCGTTCATGATGACCGCGCGGGTCACGAGCCCGAGGCGCGTGCCTTCGAGCACCGCCGCGAGGGTCAGGCCGAGGGCCACTGCCACCGCGACGAGCAGCAGCCGGTATTCGGAATAGGACGCACCGCCGGGCAGATCGAGCGCGCCCGTCACCGGGCTCTGCACGAACTGCACCTCGCGGCCGAAGGCGAGCGTGATGACCTGGCCGATGATGATGCCGAGGCCCCACGTCGCGAGGATCGCGTCGAGCGGGCGCGAGTAGAGCGGACGCACGACCAGCCGCTCGATGGCCATGCCGCAGACCGCGCCGATCACGAAGGCGAAGGCCGGCGCCCACCACGGATGCAGACCGAGGTGCGTCACCAGCAGGGCCGAATAGCCGCCCACGGTGAGGAAGCCACCGTGCGCGAAATTGATGATCTTCATCACGCCGAACACGAGCAGCAACCCGGCGCATACCGAGTAGAGGATCGCGGCGGTGGTGAGGATGTCGAGGAGGGTGGACAAGGCGTGGAATGGAGCAGTGGATTGGGGATCAGGAATTGCGGGCGGGCGCCGGCGACCGCGGATGTGGAACCGGCCGCCGGTCGCCAGGGGACGCGTCCCGCGATGCTCTGCGATGGCACCCCACCGGCTTCTCCCGGCCCCGAACGCCTATCGACTCACTTCAGCTTCGGACACTGTTCGCCCGGATCGACGTCCTTGAACGTCTCGAGCACTTCGACGCCACCTTCCTTCGTGACCTTGCCCAGATACATCGTGAGCGGCGCGTGGCGCTGCTTGTTCATCTGGATGACGCCGCGCGGGCCTTCGAACGCGACTTCCGCCAGGGCGGCGATCACCTTGTCGGCATCGGTGGAGCCGGCCTTCTCGACGGCCATCTTGTACGCGTACACGCCCTCGTACTGCGGCACCGAGAGGTCGTTGGGCGTCTTCAGGTTCGCGCCGAACTTCTTCTGCATCGCGGCCATGAACGCCTGGTTCTTCGGCGAGGCGATGTTGGTGAAGTACGAGCCCGAGATGTAGATGCCCTCGGCGTCGGCGCCCATGCTCTTCGCGGTGCCTTCGTCCACGGCGAGGTTGCCGTAGGGGATCTTCACGCCGGCCGCACGCAGCTGCTTGGTAAGCGTGACGTTCGGCGCGCCGCCGGCCGTCGACGTGATGAGCGCGTCGGGGTTCGCGGCCTTCAGCTTGCTGATGACCGAGGTCCAGTCGCTGCCGTCCATCGGCAGGTATTCCTCGCCGACCACCTTGCCGCCGATCTTCGTGATGTAGCCGCGCGTGAACTCCAGCATGCCGCGGCCGAATGCGTAGTCGCTGCCCACGAGGAAGTAGGTCTTCGCCTTGTAGTTCTTGGCGAAGTAATCGACGATCGGCGCGACCTGCTGGTCGGGCACCCACGCGTTCACGTAGAGGTACTTGTTGCAGGAGCGCCCTTCGTAGAACGAGGTGTAGATGAAAGGTGTCTTGCCGCGCGTCACGATGGGCAGTCCGGCGTTGCGCGCCGCGCTGGTTTCCATGGAGATCAGCACGTTCACCTTCTTCTGGAAGATGAGCGAGTCGAAGGCCTTCTGCGCGCCGGCGGCGCCGCTGCCGTCGTCAGCCACTTCCAGCACGACCTTCTTCCCGAGGATGCCGCCCTTGGCGTTGATCTCCTCGGCTGCGAGTTCCGCGGACTGGACGACCGACGGTGCGACGACGCTGTTCGCGCCGCTGAGGCCCACGGGGATGCCGATGCGGATGACGTCCTCGGCTTGCGCTGCCGGGAGGGTGAGGGCGGTGGCGAAAGTGGCCAGGGTGGCCCACTGAGCCGCGCGGACGAGGGGTCCGGTCTTCTTCGATTGCATGCTGTATCTCCACGTGTTGACTGCGTTGGCGGGTCATCGCGGCCGGCGGTGCAGCAGTGCCGGCGCGCTTCATCGCATCTCGTCGGGTGGACAGCGCATCGAGCGATCAAGGGGGGCGGAACGTCGGGCCAAAAACAAAAAGCCTCCGTCCCGCCGTGATGGCGCAAGAGCGGAGGCTTCGTAGCCTCGATGTCCGGACGCGGCAGCCCTGCCGCGGTTCCAACTCGATCGCCGCGGATGTTCTGCGGCGACATGCTTCATGTCAAGAAGATCTGCGCACCGGCAGCCGCAGCACCGTGCGGCTTGCATCGCGCACCGGAACTGCCACCGGTTCGGGACGCGGATCGAACACGCGATGCGCGGTGATGATGGAGCGCGCCACGACACCCATCGAGAGCCGCTGCGACGTCGCCTGCTGGCGGATCAGCTGGTACGCGGTGTCTTCCGACGAGCCCTTCACTTCCATCAGGATGCGCGTCGCGCGCTCGATGTCGCGGCGACTCTTCAGTGTCTCTTCCAGCTTCGCCACCTTGCTGAGCAGGCGGCCCTGGTAACCGTGCAACGCGCGCGCCATCACGAGGCTCGACAGGATGCCCGAGGGACGGATCGGTTTCGCGATGACCGCGTGTGCGCCGGAATCGAGGAGGCTCTTCAGCGCGGTCGGATTCTCGAAGTCGACGATCGCGATGAGCGGCGGCCCGCCGTCCGCGATGGCCGCCGGAACGACGTTGGGCCCCGCCGGACAGATGGAGAAGAACACGACGTCGACATCCGTCGGCAGTGACGCGGGCACCGGCCACGCGAGGCGTGTCTGGCAACCGATGCGCTTCAGATGACGCACGAGTTCCTCGATCTCGGTGTCGAGGGGGTGGATCACCAGCACACGCGTGCCGCGCAGTTCGCGGATCGGATCGACGGTCATGACAAGCTCCTGCTCGTGCACTGGATCATGGCGCCGTGGCGCCGGCCTGCACCGAAAACGTTCCCCGACTCTGCAGATCATCGGAGGCGCTGCTGCGTCCTCCCCGTGGGCGCCGACTCACGGAGACCGCAGGGGCTCATCACGTTCCACGTTTCGTGCCACGTGGAGGGTCGATCCGATCGCGGCTTCAACCGCGCGACGTGGCCGCCTCCACGAGATCGTCCACACCGCCGTAGGACACGAGCCACGGATCCGGTTGCACGGGCTGCGCCGCCTCCCAGACGATGTCGAAGGCGTCCTTCCCGTTCCATACACCCACCCGCGGCGTGAGCCATGTGTGATTGTTCTCCGGGTCGATGGTGACCCGTCCGTGCGGAGCTTCCAGTTCGAGGCCGCGGGCGCAGCGGATGATCCGCTGCGTATCCATGCCGCCGGCCAGCGCCAGCGCCGCGGCGAACAGGCGCATCGCCGTGTAGCCCGAGGCGGCGTACTGGCTGATGGGCGTGGTGGCGCCGAAGCGGCGCCGGAACGCATCTGTGAAGGCCTGGTTCGCGGGGGTGTCGATGCTGCTGAAGTAGGGCGCTGCGGTGATGTGACCTGCGCACTCCGGTCGCCCGATCGCGATCAGTTCTGCTTCGGTGACGTTGTGGCTGGCCACCGGGATGTCCGCGGGGTCGATGCCGGCATCGGCGTAGCGCATCAGGAAGCGCCCGATGCCGTCGCCCACCACCGTGCTGAACACGGCATCGGGACGCAGCGCCTTCACGCGATCGACGAGCCGGTCGAAGGCGTCGTCGCGCGCGACCATCGGCAGGTAGATCTCGTCCAGCACCGTGCCGCCCTGACGCTCGACGAGATCGCGCATCACGCGATTGGCCTCGCGCGGATACACGTAGTCGGAGCCGAGCAGCACGAAGCGCCGGGCGCCGCGCCGGAACAGGTGGCGGGCGAGCGGCACGCTGTTCTGGTTGGTGGCGGCACCCGTGTAGATGACGTTCGGGGAGAACTCGAAGCCTTCGTAGAGATCCGGGTACCACAGGAGGCCGTTGCGGCGCTCGATGGCGGGGAGCACCGCCTTCCTGCTGAGCGAGGTGCAGCAGCCCACCATCACGCTCACGGCATCCTCGGTGAGCAGGCGGTCGGCGTAACGCCGGTAGAGCGCGGGGTCCGAGCGGGTGTCGTACTCGACGGCGGCGAGCGGCCTGCCGAGGACGCCGCCCGCGGCGTTGATCTCCTCGATGGCGAGGGTCGCGCCGCGGATGTGCTGCGACGACGGGATCGCCATCGGGCCGGAACGCGAGAAGAGCAGACCGACCGCCCAGGCGTCCTCGCGCTCCACGCTCATCGGGCTGTTCTCGTATCGCTCATGACGGCTGAACATAGCACAGGGTCCGCGCCGCATAATCGGCGCTTCCGATGTCGCAGGGAGTCCCGAACGATGGTTGCAGTGAACCGCCAGTGGTGCATCGCCCGCCGCCCGGAGGGGTGCGCTTCCGCCGACGATTTCGCGTGGCAGGAGACGCCGGTCCCGGGTGTCGCCGAGGGGCAGGCACTCGTGCGCAACCTGTTCCTATCGATCGACCCCACGAACCGCCCGTGGATGTGGGAGAAGGACACCTACCTGCCGGCGCAGAACCTCGGCCAACCCATGCGCGGAGTCTGCATCGGGCGCGTGGAGCAGTCCGCGAATCCGAAGTTTCCCGTCGGGTGCCACGTCTCCGGCCTGTTCGGTTGGCAGGACTACACGCTGATCGACAGCCAGATGCGCGTGAACCGGCTGCCCGACGATCCGTCGATCCCGCTCACGATGCACTTCGGTCTGTTCGGCCACATCGGCATCCCTGCGTACTTCGGTGTGCTCGACATCGGCCGCGCGAAGGCGGGCGACACGCTGGTCGTGTCCGGGGCGGCCGGGGCCGTCGGTTCGCTGGCCGGCCAGATCGGGAAGATCACCGGCTGCCGCGTGATCGGCATCGCGGGCACGGCGGACAAGTGTCGCTGGATCACGGAAACACTCGGGTTCGATGCTGCGATCGATTACCGCACCGAATCGGTGGCGGAGCGCCTCGATGCACTGTGCCCCGACGGCATCGACGTCTACTTCGACAACGTCGGCGGGCCGATGCTGGAGACGGTCCTCGATCGCATGAAGGTGCACGGGCGCATCGCACTGTGCGGCGCCATCTCGCAGTACAACCACGCGGACGTGAGCGACTTCGAACCCGGACCGCGGAACCTTTTCCTCATGGTGACGAAGCGGCTGCGGATGGAGGGCTTTCTGTCGTCCGATTATCTGCCCCGCGCCCGCGAGGCCATCGACGCGCTGGCCGGCTGGTACCGCGAGGGGTGCATCCAGTATCGCCTGCACGTGGTCGACGGATTGGAGCAGGCGCCCACCGCCCTGGGCATGCTGTTCGACGGCACCAACCAGGGGAAGCTGATCGTCCGGATAGCGTGATTTCCGGCGGATTCAGCGGAAGCCCGCGGCTGCCATGTCGGCGCGGTTCGGTGGGTCCGCGCCGGCGCGGCTGCAGGTGATCGAAGCCGCGGCGATGGCGTAACGGAGGGCGTCGTCGAGGTCCGCAGCCGCGAGTCGTCCGAGGGCCTCGCGGCTGAGCAGCCCGCGCCGATGCAGGCGGGCCAGCAGCGCCGCATGGAAACTGTCTCCCGCGCCGACCGTGTCGACCAAGCGTACGGATTGCCCGGGCACCGTCATGGAAGCACCGCCGAAGAACGCGGTTGCACCTGCGGGGCCGAGCGTGACGATCACCAGCGATACGCCTGCTTCGATCCAGCCCTGCGCCAGCGTTGCGGCATTGCAGTCCGGTCCGAACGCCGCCAAGAGGTCCTCGTCGCTCGCCTTCACGATCGTGGCGCGCGACACCAGCGTGGCGAACCGGCGGCGCCACGCGGCGAGATCCCCCACCAGCGCAGGCCGCACGTTCGCGTCGATGCTGATGACGCGCTGCGCGCCATCCCGCGCGGCGAGGGCGGCGAGAGCATCGGCCATCGGTGGCACTGCGATCGGATACGAACCGAGGGCGACGGCCTCGATGCTCGCGGGCAATGTCGCAGGCAGCGCGTCGGGCGCGAGTGCAGTGTCCGCCGTGCGATCCACCTCGAAGGCGTAGCGGGGATGCCCGGCCTCGTCGGTGGAGATCCGAGCGACCGGGGTGGGGCGATCCGTCCGCAACGCGAGCCGCGTGTCGACGCCGGCATCGGTCAAGCGTCGGATCAGCAGGGCGCCGTGGGCATCGGTCGAGATTCCGCCCAGGAAGGCCGCCGGGCAGCCGAGACGTCCGAGGCCGATGGCCACGTTGAACGGCGAGCCGCCGGGGATGGGGCGATCGGGCGCGGCATCGAACACATCGACCAGCGCCTCGCCGCACACCAGCACAGCGGGCGCTGCACCGTCGTCAGGCGGCATCGTCCTCCGCCACGCCGATCGCGAGGCCGAGGCGGTCGAGCACCTGGCCGGCGATGCGGCGGCAGGCGTTGTTGAGCGGCGTGGGCAGGGATTCCGGTATCTCGTCGAGCAGCAGGAGCTTGGAACTGCTCACGGCGGCGACGGGTTCGAGGAGGCGGTGCCGCTGGTCGCCGAGCATGGTGTCCACGAGCCGGTCGGCGGCGTCCCGCTGCCAGGGGTTGGTCGGCCACTGCGACGGCACGGCCAGCGCGTTCGGAAAGCGCTCGAGGTCCTGCAGGACGGTGCGGATGTCCTCGGGGGAATCGCGGAACGGCAGCAGCACGAGGGTTGCCACGGAATGCAGGCGGCGATCCTTCTCGGTGCGCCCGCCACCGCCGTCGACGATGCCGATCCAGCCGTCCAGGCCGTGGAGCTTCTGGACGACGCGATCGAGCAGATCGGGGGTGCGTGCATCCGCGGGGAGATAGCGGCGATGGGTGCGCGAAAGCAATGTGCGCGTGGTGTCGGTGAGCACCACGACAGCCCGATGCCCGCAGAGCCCGAAGCCTTCCCCGAGCATGTGCGACAGGGTCGTCTTGCCGGTGCCGCCCTTGTTGCCGATGACGCTGATGATCTCTGCCATGGATCTCCGTCTCCCATGCCGACGGTATCCGAGCGCGCCGGAGCGCACAACCCTGCGACCCCAGGACATTGAGAAGAAGGCGGGGTGTGCCGATCGGCCGTCGTCGATCGTGCGGGGAAAGAAAAAGGGCGGGGCACTTTCGCGCTCCGCCCTCATCGCGTTCGGCCCGCGACGATCAGGTCCCGAAGAAATCCTTCACCTTGTCCATCCACGACTTCGCCTTCGGATTGTGGTGCGCCCCGTCGCGCTCGTTGATGGACTCCAGCTCCTCCAGCAGTTCCCGCTGGCGCGCCGTGAGGTTCACCGGGGTCTCGACCATCACGTGGCACATGAGATCGCCATGCGTGGATGACCGGACGCCCTTGATGCCCTTGCCGCGCAGCCGGAACACCTTGCCGGTCTGGGTCTCGGCGGGGATGCGGATCTTCGCCGCGCCGTCGAGCGTGGGGATCTCGATCTCGCCGCCCAGGGCGGCCGTGGTGAAGCTGATCGGCATTTCGCAGTGGAGGTCGTTCTGGTCGCGCGTGAAGACGGCGTGCTCGCGGATGTGGATCACCACGTACAGGTCGCCGTTCGGCCCCCCGTTGACGCCGGCCTCGCCCTCGCCGGACAGGCGGATGCGATCCCCTTCGTCGACGCCCGCCGGGATCTTCACCGACAGCGTCTTCTGCTTCTTGGTGCGCCCCGCGCCGCCGCACGTGCCGCAGGGGTCGGTGATGACCTTGCCGCTGCCGTGACACTTCGGGCACGTCTGCTGGATGCTGAAGAAGCCCTGCTGCATCCGCACCTGGCCGTGGCCGGCGCAGGTCGGGCAGGTCTTGGGTTGCGTTCCCGACTTCGCACCGGTGCCGTGGCAGGTTTCGCACTCCTCCATGGTCGGGATGCGGATGCGGGTCTCGGTGCCGCGCGCGGCCTCTTCCAGGGACACTTCGAGGTTGTAGCGGAGGTCCGCGCCGCGGTAGACGCTGTTGCGTCCGCCGCCGCCCCGGCCGCCGCCGCCACCGAAGATCTCGCCGAAGATGTCGCCGAACACGCCCTCGAAGCCACCCATCCCGGCCCCGCCCGCGGCGGCGGCCGAGGGATCGACGCCGGCGTGGCCGTAGGAGTCGTAGGCCGCCCGCTTCTGCGGGTCGGAGAGCATCTCGTAGGCTTCCTTCGCCTCCTTGAACTTCTCCTCGGCGTCCTTGCTGTCCGGGTTGCGGTCCGGGTGGAACTTCATCGCGAGCTTCCGGTACGACTTCTTGATCTCGTCGTCGGAGGCGTCGCGGTTCACACCCAGGATTTCGTAAAAATCACGCTTGGCCATTGATCAGATCTCGCCACGGACATGGGGAGCCCGGCGACGCGATGGCAACGCTGGCCATCGCGGTCCGGGCCCGGGAAACGAAAAGGCGAGGGCGGCCCGATGGGGCGCCCTCGCCGTGCTCGGGAGGGCGGGCAACGCCCGCCGACCGGAGTCCAACTGCTTGCTCGTCGGTTACTTGCGGTCCTTCACTTCCTCGAACTCGGCATCGACCACGTCGCCGTCGTCCGCCTTGCCGCCGGCGCCACCACCGGCCGAGGCCTGCGGGCCGGGGGCACCGCCTTCCTGTTGCGCGCCGGCGTACATCTTTTCGGCCAGCTTGTGCGAGGCCTGCATCAGCGCTTCCGACTTCGCCTCGATGACGTCCTTGTCGTTGCCCTTCAGTGCTTCCTCAGCTTCCTTCAACGCGGCCTCGATCGCCGACTTCTCGGCGGCCTCGACCTTGTCGCCGTGCTCGGTCAGGGTCTTGCGGACCTGGTGCGTCAGGGCGTCGAGCTGGTTGCGGGCATCGACCACCTCGCGCAGCTTGCGGTCGTCCTCGGCGTTCATCTCGGCGTCCTTCACCATCCGCTTGATCTCGTCCTCGGTGAGGCCGGAGCTTGCCTTGATGGTGATCTTGTTCTCCTTGCCGCTCGCCTTGTCGCGGGCGGACACGTGCAGGATGCCGTTGGCGTCGATGTCGAACGTCACCTCGATCTGCGGCATGCCGCGCGGCGCGGCGGGGATGCCCTCGAGGTTGAATTCACCCAGCGACTTGTTGCCCGAGGCCATCTCGCGCTCGCCCTGCAGCACCTTGATGGTCACGGCGGGCTGGTTGTCGTCGGCCGTGGAGAACACCTGGTTCGCCTTGGTCGGGATCGTCGTGTTCTTGTGGATCAGCTTCGTCATCACGCCACCGAGGGTCTCGATACCCAGCGACAGCGGCGTCACGTCGAGCAGCAGGACGTCCTTCACGTCACCCTTCAGCACGCCACCCTGCACCGCCGCGCCGATGGCCACGGCCTCGTCCGGGTTCACGTCCTTACGCGGTTCGCGACCGAAGAACTCCTTCACCTTGTCCTGCACCTTCGGCATGCGGGTCATGCCGCCGACCAGGATCACGTCGTCGATGTCCGAGACCTTCACGCCGGCGTCCTTGATGGCGACGCGGCAGGGCTCGATGGACTTCTCGACGAGGTCCTCCACCAGGCTCTCGAACTTGGCCCGCGTGATCTTCTGCGCGAGGTGCTTCGGACCGCTGGCGTCGGCCGTGATGTAGGGCAGGTTGATCTCGGTCTGCTGCGACGACGACAGTTCGATCTTCGCCTTCTCGGCGGCTTCCCGCAGGCGCTGCAAGGCGAGGACGTCCTTGCCGAGATCGACGCCGGACTCCTTCTTGAACTCGCCGATGATGTATTCGATCAGGCGATGGTCGAAGTCCTCGCCACCGAGGAACGTGTCGCCGTTCGTGGCAAGCACCTCGAACTGCTTCTCGCCTTCGACGTCGGCGATCTCGATGATCGAGATGTCGAACGTGCCGCCGCCGAGGTCGTACACGGCGATCTTGCGATCCTTGCCGCCGGACTTGTCGAGGCCGAACGCGAGGGCCGCGGCCGTGGGTTCGTTGATGATCCGCTTGACGTCGAGACCGGCGATGCGGCCCGCGTCCTTGGTGGCCTGGCGCTGCGAATCATTGAAGTAGGCGGGGACCGTGATGACGGCCTCGGTGACCGGCTCGCCCAGGTAGTCCTCGGCGGTCTTCTTCATCTTCATCAGCACCTGCGCCGACACTTCCGGCGGTGCGATGCTCTTGCCGCGCACGTCGACCCAGACGTCGCCGTTGCTGTTCTCGACGATGCCGTAGGGCATCAGTTCGATGGCCTTCTGCACTTCCCGTTCCTTGAACCGACGACCGATCAGGCGCTTCACCGCCGACAGCGTATTGCGCGGGTTCGTGATGGCCTGGCGCTTCGCCGGTGCGCCGACGAGGATCTCGCCGTCCTCGGCATAGGCCACGATGGACGGGGTGGTGCGGGTGCCTTCAGCGTTTTCGATGACCTTCGGGACGCCGTTCTCCATGATGGCCACACAGGAGTTGGTCGTGCCGAGGTCGATACCGATGATCTTTGCCATGATGCGTCCTTGCGGGAAAGTGATGTCTGACGGCTATATTCGGGTGAGGCGTCTCTGATTCAAGCGTCGGTGCGCGATACGTGCGACATCGATCTCGCCCGGATCAAGCACCCTTCGCGCGGGCCACTGCCACGAGCGCCGGGCGCAGCACGCGTTCGTGCAACAGGTAACCCTTCTGGAACACCTCGACCACCGTGTTGGGCGGCTGCTCCGAGTCGACCATGCTCATGGCCTGGTGGCGGTGCGGGTCGAACTTCTCGCCGACGGGATTCATCTCGCGGATGGCGAACTTCTCGAAGACGGAGGTGAGCTGCCGGAGCGTGATCTCGACGCCGCTCTTCATGCTCTCGAAAGTCGCGTTCTGCACCCCCGCGGCGGCTTCGAGGCTGTCGCGCACCGCCAGCAGTTCCGACGAGAACCCGTCCACCGCAAACTTGTGCGCCTTGGCCACGTCGTCCTGGGCCCGCTTGCGGATGTTCTCGGTCTCGGCCTTCGCGCGAAGCCACGCGTCGTGGTGCTCGAGGGCCTGCAGCTCCGCCTTGCGCAACAGCTCCTCGAGGCTGGGCATCACCTCCGGTGCGGAATCCGCCGCCGTAGCGGTGGCCTCGATGCCTTCTGGGGTGGCGTTATCCTGCTGATCTGTCATGAGTTTTCTGCTCTGTTCAATTTCCGACCCACCGCACGTTGGGGTGGCGGGCGGGATTTCAAGGGCGAGTTCGTCCAACGGCCGACCTCGGATCAGTCGGATGCCTCAAGTCGCACGGGGCGTCGGTCGTAAGCGGGAGATCACGCCTCCGAGTGGTTGCCATGACTGGTTCCTACGACCTCCCCCTCCTCTTCCTGTCCTGGGGGGTCGCCACCCTGGCGTCACTGGCATTTCTGCGGGTGGCCGACGCGCTGCCTCCCATGGCGCCCGCTGCTGTCCGGCCCTGGTGGCTCGCGGGATCCGCCGTCTCCGGTGCCGGATTCTGGGCTGCGTGCGTCGTCGGTCTGCTGGCCTATCGGCTGCCCATCGATGTCGGTTTCGGCCCACTCCTGCTCGTGGCTGCTCTTGTCCCCGTCGGGATCGGTACGGGCGCCGCGCTGAGGCTTCTTTCACGGACTCCCGATTCCGGCCGCGACCTGCCCGCCGCTGCACTGGCGGCGCTCGCCCTCGTGGCGGGGACCGGGACGATGCACTTCATGGCGACGAGCGCCTGGAGGATCGGCCCCTACGTGGGGCAGGACATCCCACTGCGCCTCATCGCCTTGACGATCGCGGCCTGCCTCGTCGCCGTCGTGCTGGCACAGACTGACCGGAGACCCTCTGCCGCCGCCGGTCGGGCGACGGCCCGGGGCCTGGAGTCCTGGACTCGTGATCGCACGGCGCTTCGGCATCCGCTTGGCGCTGCGGCGCTGGGTGCCGTCGTCGTGATGCTCCAGATGGCCGGTGTGGCGGCCGTCCGGGTGCAACCCGAATCCGTTGCCCTGGTGCCTGGGGCCGGGCCTGCCGTTCCATGGATCGCTGCGCTGGTGGCCGCGGTCGCCGCGGCGGGGATCGCATTTCTTCTGCTGCGTCTCGACCTCCGCGCCGCGACAGCCCGGGCCGGAGCGCCACTCAGCCAGGCGGTGGTCTTGCCCGAAGCAGTGCACTCCGTCGCTGAAGTCATCCCTGCCGGTCCAGTTGTCAGCGTTCCGGAGACCACGACCCGCGAGGTCTCGTCCGGCCCCATCGTCGTGTTCCGCACGGATCCGGCATACCCGGACGTCCTCGCCGCGTTCTCCGCGAATGCCGGGCCCCTCTGGGGGTACGGCGAGGAAGCCCTGGGCGCCGCGACGGCGCTGGCCGATGTCTTCCACGAGCACGACTGGAACGCCGACCGCACCGCCCAATGGCGTCGGCGCTTCGGTGCCGGCGCCGTGCGCATCACGGAGGATGTTCGGGTCCGACGGGCCGATGGCGTCTTCCGCTGGCACCAGCTCTCCCTCGCGCCCGATGGCACTGTCGGTGCTGGCGGCGGCTGGGTCGGACACCTGGTCGACGTCGACGAGCGCAAGCACGCCGAACTGCACGCCCATGCGCAGATCCGCCGCCTCGCGGAGCTTGCCGATGGTCACCGCGATGCGTCCCGCGATGCCGCCCTGCTCGAGGACACCCGGGAGATGCTGCATCTCGCCGAGACGCTGCCGGAGGCGCGCGAGATCATCCGTCGCGCCTGCACGAGACTGCTACCGGGTTGGTCGGGCGCCCTGACGCGGGTGGAGGACGAATCGCACGTCTTCCTGACGGCCCGCTGGGGCGATCGTGTCCCGATGGTCGACCGCTTCAGCCCGCGGGACTGCTGGGCGCTCCGGAGCCATCGTGTCCACCGGTTCACTGCGCCGGCCGAGCACGCCCTGTGCACCCACATCAGCCACGATGCGGACGCGCCGCCGCCGCACTTCTGCCTTCCGATCGTCGATCACCGCGAGGCGATGGGTGCCGTGCACTTGTTCGCGCCCCACGACGTCGATGCCGGCGAGGTCGACGTGCTGCGTCCGCGCATCGACGCGTTGGCGCGCATGCTGGGTCAGGCGTTCTCCAATCTGCGGCTCCGGCTCGCCTTGCGCGAGCAGGCCATGCGGGATGCCCTCACCGGCCTCTACCAGCGGCGGTTCCTAGAGGAGGAACTGCCGGCCGAGCTGCAGCGCGCGCACCGGGAACGCCGCGCCGTCTGCGTGGCGATCCTCGATATCGACGGACTGGGGATGTTCAACGAGCGCCACGGGCGCGAGGCCGGGGATGCCGTGCTGGTTGCCGTCGGCCGGATCCTGAACGGGTCGCTCCGCGGCTACGACAGGGCGTGCCGTGTCGGTGGTGAGGAGATCGCGCTGGTGCTGCCCGGATGCGAACTGGAGGATGCCCTGATCCGCCTCGAGGAGATTCGCTGTGCCGTGGAAGCCCTGCGGCTCGAGCACGGCGGGGCGCCGCTGCCGGTGGTGACGATCTCGGTGGGCATCGCCGAGGCCCGCGGCGGCGCTGCGGATGCGATCACGCATCGCGCGACGGAAGCGCTCCAGCGCGCCAAGCAGAACGGCCGGAACCGGATCGAGATCGCCGAGCGGGAAGGACCGGTACTCGCCTGACGGGGTGTCGGTCCGGGCGACTCAGGGCGTCCCGGTCAGCAGCTCCACCGCAGAGCGTCGGATGCCGGCGCGCAGCGCGGGCAGTTCGCCGCGGGTCTTCTCGATCAGGTCGTAGAGGTCCACGCCCAGGAGCAGGTGCACGTCGTTCCGCACGCCGGGAACATCGGAGTGGTGGAGCGTGAGACCCGCCGAGTAGCGCCCGTATCGCAGCAGCCCGCCGTATCCCATCCCCTGACCCGTGCTGGCGGTCACCACCGCCGAGGCGCCCCACCATCGGCTGAATCGGCTGCCCTCGAGGTAGCGGACGAAGCCGATCGGTTCCAGCATCAGGCTGCCTTCGAGGTTCGCGCGCTCACGGCTGCGGGTGTTGATCTCGACGCCGACCGAGGGCCGCATGAAGACGATCTGGGTGTCGAACAAGGGCGCAGCGTCCGAATCACCGAGCCGCTTGCCGTTCAGCCACAGTTCCCAGGGCCACATCGGCAGCCCGTTCCGGATGAGGTCCTCGTGATCGGTGGCGCGCCGCTTCAGCGCGATCCACTGGGCCTGCTTGCCCGGCGCTTCCAGGGCCGCCAGCGCCGTGTTCAGGAACCGCGCGATCGACACCATGTCGTGGTACTTCGCCGCGATGGGCAGCGGGCGGCACGGGATTGTCACCGGGCGCTCGGCGGGATCCCGCTCGAACAGGACGGGGTTGGCCGTGTCGGGGTCGATGCCGATCTCCCACAGAGCCGACCAGCGCGATGTCGGGGCGCGCAGCTGCCTCAGGAACGCCGCAGGGCCCGCAGTCGCGGCTTCCCCCGGTGGGAGCGATCGCTCGAACCGGTTCGCAATGCGGTCGAGCGCCGCCTGCAGTCGATCGGCCGCGATGTCCTCCGCGGCGTCGCTCTCCAGCGCGGAGCGCTCGAACGCTGCCGACGGCGCGAGCGGGACGCCACAGACCTTGCCGGGATCCGCTGCCGCCGCGAGGGTCGGGAGCCCGACGATCAAGGCCGCGGCGACCGCCGCCAGCCAGTGCATGCCTCTCGCGAGTGTTCTCATGGCGCCAGCTCCTTCAGTGCGCGGATCACCGTCAGCAGGTCCTGGAGGGTCCCCGAGCTGGCGACGGCCGAGTCCGCCAGTTGCGTGAGCTTCGTCTGCACCTCCGTCGCGAGTCCGCCGCCGAGGCCCTGCCAGTGGGCGTCCGCCTCCTGCTTCGCCAGCGTGATGTCGTCCGGTGTCACGACATCGGTCATGCGTGTGAGCAGTGGCATGTGCACGAGCGGGTTCGCGAGGTAGTGCGCGAAGCCGTGCGTGTTGCGGCTGCGGATGTGGTCGATCCCGAGCCGCCTGCCGTTCGTGCGCGTGCCGACCTGGAAGCGCTTCACGTTGCACACCGGATCGAAGCGGTTGTTGATGTCGCGGAAGAGCGCGCACTCCAGGAGCCCGTCGTGCTTCGCGGAGAGGTAGTCGCCGTTGACGCGGCTGATGAGCGGGATCACGTTCGAGACGAGGAACAGCGTGTTGAGCGGGAACGGCATCGGGCGATCGGGGTGCGCTTCCGTACCGAGGCGCACTTGCTCGAAATGTGTGCGCTGGTCGTCCGTGAGCGGTCCGCCGTCGAGCAGACCGGGCGCCTTAGCCAGTGCGGGCGATGCGGTGACCTTCGCCTGGTCGCCCAGGAAGTCCGCAGTGGCCAGGGTCCACAGGGCGTCGTGGGCGACGGCCGTGCCCATCGAGTGCGCAACGATTCCGATGCGCGGGAACGTCTCGCCGGGTTCCGCAGCCTTCAAGTGCCGCTTCAGGACCTCGCCCGCAAGGATCGATGCGACGCGCAGCCGCACCGCGCGCGCCACGATGTCGAAACCACCGTAGAGGAGGATGTCGCCGCCGAAGTCGGCGTACAGGTTCTTGTTGCCGCCGACCTCGGCCAGCAGCTGCTGCACCTTCGCGACCCAGGGAAAGGCGCCGGCCGCCGGGCCGAGATCGTCCGCGAGCTTCTCCCACTGGTCGAGCACGAGGTCGAAGAGATCGTCGTAGCGGACCTCGACGATGTCGACGAAGTCCGCGAGCTGCTTGCCGGCGAAGCACGGGTAGCGCTTCATGGCGGCGTCGAGCGCGGCCACGGGGCCATCCGCCTGCGCGGACCATCCCGCGCCGTGCCGGCCGATGCCGTGGACGAAAAATAGGACGTTCTTCATGCGGCGGTCTCCGGCGGGCGTGGGGGACTCGCAGTCCGACCCGCGCCGCCCGATGGCCGACGGGGCATGACTACCCGGGCATCATAGTCGCCGCTGTCGCCATCGCCACCATCCGATCGGCGAGACGTCAGTCCGTCGTCTCGAACACCACGGCGTCCAGGGCGACGCAGCCATCGCCCGCGCTGCCGATCAGCACCGGATTCACGTCCAGGCTCGCAATGCGGCTGCCCGGTGCGGACACCAGCGCGCCGACGGCGGTCACGGCCTTCGCGAAGGCGTCCAGATCCATCGGCGGCTCGCCGCGCACGCCCGTGAAGAGCGGGGCGACGCGGAGACGGGAGAGCGCCGCTTGCACGTCGGCGGCATCGAACGGCGGGAGCAGCAGCTGCGAGTCGGGCAGTGCCTCCACGTACTTGCCGCCGTCGCCGATCACGACCACCGGGCCGAACACCGGGTCCACGTGGGCGCCGACCATCAGTTCACGACGACCCCGGGCCATCGCTGCCACCAGCACGCCGTCGAACGCGAAGCCGCCGTCGCGCAAGGTCTTCTCCATGGCGGTGAAGGCGGCGCGGGTCGCATCGGTGTCCATGAGGCCGAGCCGCACGAGTCCGAGTTCCGACTTGTGGGCGACATCGGCGGAGCAGCCCTTCACCACGACCGGCCCACCGATCGCGGCGAACGCAGCGGCAGCCTCGTCCGCCGTCCGGCAGAGACGATGCGGCACCACGGGCACGCCGGCGTTCGCGAGCCGCGCGAGGCTCTCGGCCTCGTTCAGCATGCGTTGCGGTCCGCCTGCGCGCGTCGCCACAGGGGCCGTGGGCTTCGCGGCGTGGATACGTTCGTGGTGCGCGGTGAACTGGGCGAGGGCCGAGACGGCTTCGGCCTCGGTCTGGAACACGGGAAGGCCGCGCTCGCGGAACGGGGCGGCCACTTCGTCCTGCGTGATGGCGGCGACCACGGGCTTGCCGGTCGCCTGCGCGAAGTCGGCGGTGTCCCGCGCGAACGCTTCCACATCGTAGGCCGCCCCGGCGACGGGGATGCCGATCACGAAGGCGTCGGCGGCCGGATCGCGGGCGATCGCCGGGAGGATCGCGCCGAAGAGTCCGCTGTTGGTCATCAGCGCGGCGGTGATGTCGATCGGGTTGGTCGTCGTCGCGAAGGACGGCAGGATCGCCGCCATCTCGGCGCGCGTCTCGGGCGCGAGGGTCGCGATGGGCATCCCGGCGCGCGTCGCGGCGTCGGCCGCCATCACGCACACGGCGCCCGAGTTGCTGATCGCCACGAGGCGCCGTCCGGCGGGCTTCCATCCCTTGAGATACAGCTCGGTGGCCGCGACGAGTTCGCGGAGATCGCGGGCCCGCCAGATGCCGTTCCGTTCGAGGAAGGCATCGACGACGCGGTCCTCGTTGGCCAGTGCGCCGGTGTGCGACCGCGCGGCCTGCTGTCCGGCCGGCGTACGTCCGGATTTCAGGGCGACGATCGGCAAGCCGCGAGCGTGCGCGATGCGTGCCGCTTCGGCGAGCGGGGCGGGGTCAGGGATGCTCTCCAGGTAGAGCAGCAGGAGTTTCAGGTCGGGATCCTCCGCGACGGCGCCGGCCAGTTCGCCCACGGTAATGTCGCAGTCGTTGCCCGTGGCGTGGGCGTACCGGACGCCGATCCCGCGCCGGCGCAGCATGCAATAGGGCACCACGCTCATCGCGCCGCTCTGGCTCACGACGCCTACCGGGCCGTCCATGGGCGGCACCTCGATGAACATCGACGAGAAGGAGAGCACCGCGCCGTTGCCGAAGTTGGCGAGCCCCTGGGAGTTCGGTCCGACGACCCGCATGCCGGCGGCGCGGGCAACCTCGCGCATGCGAACCTCGCCCGCTATGCCCTCCGGCGACGCTGTCTCGCCGAACCCGGAGGACATGACCACGCACGCCTTCACGCCCGCGGCGGCGAGTTGCGTCACGGCGTCGACGGCGGCGGCCCCCGGCACGGCGACGATCGCAGCTTCCGGCACTTCTGGCAGGGCATCGATGGACGGGAAGGTCGGAAAGCCCTGCGTCTCGCTGCGCTTCGGGTTCACGGCGTACACGCGTCCGCGGTAGCCGAACTTCGACAGGTAGGCGAGCGGGCGTCCGCCGATCTTGTCGGGGTTCTCCGACGCGCCGATGACAACGATCGATTCGGGGGCGAGGCAGGCGCGCAGTTGCGGCGTCATGGTGGGGTGCTCCGTGGGGACGATCGCCGCGGTAAGTGGCCGCGGCGGAACGAACGCGGTGGGTGATCAGCCTTCGAGGACGAAGAGCGGCACGGTGGCCGAACCGAAGGCGTGGAAGGTGGCGCGGACACGGTCGCCGATGCGGGCTTCCGGCACCACGTGGGCCATCAGGCGGAAACCTTCGTCGGCATCCACGAGGGCGATCGCGTAGGGCGCGTACGGGCGCAGGGCCTCGCTCGGCGCGCGCGCGACGAGCGTGACGGCGTGCACGATGCCGAGGCCGGACGCCTGCTTCCGGATGAGCGAGCGCGAGCCGCACGCGGGGCAGAAGTCGCGGCGGAAGTACCACGCGTGATGGCAGTCGCCGCAGTGCTGCAGCGCGATGCCTTCTGTGCCTTCGGTCCAGTCGAGGATGTCCGGATTCATGCTTCCCTCCCGAGCACGAGCGAGACGTGGGACGACAGCACGCCACCGTCGCCGTGGAGCAGGGCGATGCCGGGGGTGCCGCGCTGGCGGGTGCCGGCCCGACCGGTCATCTGCAACTGCGTCTCCACGAGGTGCGCCATGGCGCCACCGACGCCGCAGTGGCCGTACGACAGCAGACCGCCATGCGTGTTGAGCGGCACGCCGTCCGCGTTCGAGAAGTGGCCTTCGGATGCGAGGCGGCCGGCGCCGCCGCGCGGGGCGAGTCCGATCTCCTCCAGCAGGATCGCGAGCGTGATCGTGAAGCTGTCGTAGATGGCAGCGTAGTCGACGTCGCCCAGCTGGATGCCTGCCGCCTGCATCGCCGCGCGGGTGGACGCGGCCGCACCGAACTCGGTGAGGCTGGGCGCGGCGGTGACGTGCTGATGCGTGTGCGCCTGTGCCGTGCCGCGGATGCGTACCGAGAAGTCGTTGGTGCGGTCGCGACTCACGACGAAGGCGGCGCCGCCGTCGGACACCGGGCAGCAGTCGAGCAGCTTGAGCGGCGAGGCGACGGGCTTGGAGGCGAGCACCTGGTCCGCGTCGATCGGGTCGTGGAACTGCGCGCCGGGATGGCACGCAGCGTGCCGACGCATGGTCACCGCCAGTTCCGCGAAGTCGCGCTCGGTGTTGCCGTGCTCGTGCATGTACCGCGAGGCGAGCAGTCCGTAGTAGGCGGGGATCGTCGCACCGAAGGGCACTTCGTACACCGGGTGACCCACCTGGGCAAGCGTCTGGACCGCGGCGTCGCGGGTCTGGCCGGTGAGGCGGTTCTCGCCGGCCACCACCAGGACGTTCTGCGCGAGGCCGCTTTCGACGACGTGGTGGGCGAGCATCGCCATCGCGAATCCGGTCGCGCCGCCCAGCTGGATCGCGTGGGCGTAGGTCGGCACGAGGCCGAAGTGCTCGGCGAAGACCGTGGAAAGCATCAGGTGGGGGAAGGTCGTCGAGTAGCCGGTCAGCAGCCCGTCCACGTCGCGGCGGCCGAGACCGGCGTCGTCGAGGGCCGTGCCGGCCGCCTCGCTCATCAGGTCGAGCGTGCTGCGACCCGGGTGCTTGCCGAAGGGCGTGAGTCCCACGCCTGTGATCCAGGACACCGCGTTCTCCTCTGGGAGTGAGCCGCGAGTCTCACCGGGACGGGGTGCCGCTGTCCACGGACCCGCCGGGGACTGTTCACATCATGGGCAGGGCACCCTCAGGTGCCTGCTACACCTTGCTGGAGCCAGAAGGTGACCGGGCCGTCGTTCACGAGGGCCACCTGCATGTCGGCACCGAAGACCCCGGACGCCACGATCGGGTGGGCGCCCCGCGCGAACGCGAGGGCGTGGTCGAACATGGCCCGGCCGACGTCGGGCGCCGCGGCCCCGGAGAAGCTGGGGCGGGTGCCCTTGCGGGTGTCGGCGGCCAGCGTGAACTGGGGGACGAGGAGGAGGCCGCCGCCGATGTCGCGGACGCTGCGATTCATCTTCCCGGCGTCGTCGGCGAACACGCGGTATCCGAGCAGCCGTTCCACGAGCCGTTCCGCGACGGCGGGCGTGTCCTCCGGCTCGGCGCAGACCAGGACCATCAGCCCCGGGCCGATCCCGCCCACCACCTCACCGCCCACGCGCACACTGGCTTCGCGCACGCGCTGCAGCAATCCGATCATGTCGTTCCCCGTCCGTCGGTCGTCGAGGCGCGGAGTCTACTTGGCGTGGCGGACCCTCGGCCCGTCGACCTGCGCGCTATCCTCCCGAGGAACGGCCCGACGACGATGTGGTCCACGGGTCCCGACACCGACAAAGGAGATACGACGATGGCGATGGAGACCGCGACGCTCGCGGGGGGCTGCTTCTGGTGCGTGGAGGCCGTGCTGGTACGCCTGCGGGGCGTGAAGACAGTGAAGTCCGGCTACATGGGTGGACACACGCCAGCACCTACGTACCGGGATGTCTGCAACGGGGACACGGGGCATGGCGAGGTGGTGCGGGTCGAGTTCGATCCTGCAGTCATCGGATTCCGCGACATCCTCGAGGTGTTCTTCGGCACGCACGACCCGACGACGCCCGACCGGCAGGGCAACGATGTCGGTACGCAGTACCGCTCGGCGATCTTCTTCCACACCGATGCGCAGCGCGTGGAGGCGGAGGACCTCGTGGCGGCGTTGTCGCGCGAGCACGTCTTCGACGCGCCGATCGTCACGGAGATCGTGCCGGCGGAGACCTTCCATCCGGCGGAGGACTATCACGACGACTACTTCGCCCGGAACCCGAACCAGCCCTACTGCCAGTACGTGGTCGCTCCGAAAGTGGCGAAGCTGCGCGCCAAGTTCACTTCCCTGCTGTCGGCTTCGTGACTTCCCAGACACCCACCTGCGCCTGACAGGCGAGGCCGCGGGTGGTGCGACTTCCGGTGCGGACCGTGAACGGTCGGCACGGCAGGCCGTTGGCGACGGCGTCATCCCCGATCGAGATCGACACCTGTCGCTTCCCCTCGGACCAGCGCACGGTGCGCCCGTGGCGCGACAGTTCCAGTGCATGCGCTGCACACGCCCGGTCGGCATCGTCGAGGTCGACTCCCGCAAGAACGGCCACCGGACTCTGCCCCGGTGTCGCCGAGCGCGGATCCGCCAGGGCCTTGCCCACGGCTTCCCTGCTGCAACGGCCGCGAGTGATGCCGAAGTCGTCTGCCCATTCCACCCCCGTGTAGCCCATGAACGGCCCCGAGGTGCGGGCGTGGAGGACCCCCGCGGGAAGGACGGTCATGAGCAGTACGGGAAGCATCGGGAGACAGCGGCGGAAGGCGGCGAAACAGGCGTCCATGCATCTCTCCGGAGTCATGCAGCGATGCGTCGAAGATTAGCACCACCACATCGATCCGGCCGCCTTCGCGGAGGTCTTTGCGATCCGGCGCTTTCATAGAGGGAAAACGGCGTGGAAAGCCCTTGTCATGCGCAGACGAATTGTGCATTCTCGCAGCCGCGCTAGCGCTCCCGTTGCGGGGCCGCTCCCTCGCCGCGTCACCATCGCATTCACACAGATTGGAGGCATAACAATGGCCGTAGCCAAGAAACCCGCTGCCAAGAAGCCCGCCGTGAAGAAGGCGGCTCCAGCCAAGAAGGCTGCCCCGGCAGCCAAGAAGGCCGCTGCTCCGGCGAAGAAGGCAGCTCCGGCAGCCAAGAAGCCCGCTGCTCCGGCAGCCAAGAAAGCCGCTCCGGCAGCCAAGAAGCCCGCTGCGAAGCGCACGCCGAATGCTGCGTTCATGAAGCCCATGACCCCGAGCGCTGTGCTCGCGGCTGTGATCGGCGACAAGGGCATGCCCCGTACGGAAGTGACCAAGAAGATCTGGGAGTACATCAAGAAGAACAATCTCCAGGATGCCAAGAACAAGCGGATGATCAACGCCGACGACAAGCTGAAGGCCGTGTTCGGCGGCAAGAAGCAGGTGTCGATGTTCGAGATGACGAAGCTCGTGAGCGCGCATCTGAGCTGATCGGTGGCACGCTCCACCCGGCCTGCTGGGTGGAGGTGTGAAGAAGGCACCCGGCCTGCTGGGTGGAGGTGTGAAGAAGGCACCCGGCTTGCTGGGGGCTGTACGAAAAAAACCGGAGGCGTTCCGCCCCCGGTTTTTTTTCGTCTGCGTTCCGGCAGTGTCGCCGACGAAACGCCGGCTGGCCCTCCCTGGGCCTGCGCGGCGCTGGCTCAGCGGTGGTAGGACGTCACCCGCTCGACCTCACTCTTGGAGCCCAGGAACACGGCCACGCGCTGGTGCAGTTGCTCAGGCTGGATGTCCAGGATGCGCTGGGTGCCATCGGTGGATGCACCGCCCGCCTGTTCCACGATCATCGACATCGGATTCGCCTCGTACATGAGGCGGAGCTTCCCGGGCTTGTCGGGTTCGCGCGCATCGCGCGGGTACATGAAGATGCCGCCGCGGGTCATGATGCGATGGACGTCCGCCACCATCGAGGCGACCCATCGCATGTTGAAGTCCTTGCCGCGCGGGCCGGTCTTGCCGGCGAGCAGTTCGTCGACGTAGCGCTTCACCGGCGGTTCCCAGTGGCGCATGTTCGACGCGTTGATGGAGAACTCCCGCGTCTCCTCGGGGATGCGCATGTCGCGCTGCGTCAGCACGAAGCTGCCGACCTCGCGATCGAGCGTGAAGCAGCTCACGCCATTGCCAAGGGTCAGCACGAGCAGGGTGGTCGGGCCGTAGACGGCGTATCCGGCGCAGACCTGCTTGGCGCCCGCCTGCAGGAAGTGGTGCTCCTCGACGGCACCGATGTTCTCCGGGCAGTTCAGCACCGAGAAGATCGTCCCGACCGAGACGTTGACATCGATGTTCGACGAGCCGTCGAGCGGGTCGAACAGGAGCAGGTATTCACCCTTCGGATAGCGGTGCGGGATGATGTACGGATGATCCATCTCTTCCGAGGCCATGGCTGCGAGGTGGCCACCCCACTCGTTGGTCTCGAGCAGGATCTCGTTGGAGATCACGTCGAGTTTCTTCTGCACCTCGCCCTGGATGTTCTCGGTGGTCGCCGACCCCAGCATCCCGGTGATGCCGCCCTTGCCGATGGCAATGCTGATCGCCTTGCAGGCGCGGGCGACGACCTCGACGAGCAGCCGCAGATCGCCCTGGATGACGCCCTTGTGGCGTTGTTCCTCGATGAGGAACTGGGTGAGTGTGATTTTTCGCATGGCTTTCAATGGATGAAATGGGTGCGGGACCCCGCGGATTTCCACGGGGAGTCTATCGCGCCGCAGGGCGGCAGAGCCTCTGCCCGCGCTGGAGGCTCGTGGGGATTCACGATGGCGAGGTGCCGGACATCAAAGCGGCGCTGCCAGCGCCGTCAGCTCCGCCTGGAAGCGTGATCGGATTTCGAGAAGATGGGTCGTGGCTGCTGCAATCGCCTCGGGCTCGGGCTCGTGAACCCAGATTCCATGGGGCCGCACCGATTCCACAGCCACGTACAGGAAGCGCGGCCTGCGGCCGATGAGTCGCGTGACCCCGTCGACGTAGTGGGCCGCCTGCAGGTCGTAGCCGAAGCGCCGTCGCGACTTCAAGAAATGGTTCGGGCGAATGTCGGACGCCGTCTTCAACTCCACGATCACGTCGTCGCACAGACAGTCGGGGCGCGCCTTCCAGCGCCCGCCGGCGGCGTCGGTCCAGTAGCAGGAGATCTCGCGTTCGCCGCGCTCCAGCCATTCGCGAAGCGGCAGCCGTTCGTAGCCGAGGACGGCGGCGCGCATGGTGGCGAGCGCTTTGCAGGAGGCGGCCGACAGCCACGTGCGTTGCTCCGACGCCGGCGTGCCGTCGGGAGATGGTGGGAGAGGGGCGTCGCCGGTGACGAAGTCCTCGTCGAATCGCTCCGGCTCGAGCAGCATCGCGTGTAGGGCGTCGCCCAGGGTGGCCTCCTTCGGTACGACCGAGGTCCGCATGGCGAGCTCGGGCGACTGACCCGTCCGGGCGAACCGGCGAAGTGCCGAACTGGAGACGTAGTCTGCGCAGTCGAGGTATGCGGCGAGAGACTCGCGGCGCGTGAAGCATACGGCCTCGGAACTGGCATCTGTTTGCATCCCCGGAGCCTACCACGGGCGCCCCTGCGCGCCGCGTCCGGCGCCCTGTTCGGGTGCGTGCTCCGGACGAGTCCGCCTCACTGCAGTTCGAGCAGGCGGTGTTGCGCCTCGCCGAGGTGCGGGTGGAAGCGCAGCGCGGTCTCGAAGGCGAAGGCTGCGGCCGCGCGGTCGCCCTTCGAGAGCAGGATCTCCGCCACGGCGCAGATGGCGCCGAAGTGCCGCGGCTCCAGTTCGAGGACATGGTGAAGGGCGTCCAGCGACTCGTCGTCGCGTTCCTGCAGGTAGTAGAGCGTCGCCCGCTTGTGCCAGGCCTCGCAGTAGTCGGGCGCGCTCCTCAGCAGGCGTGACAGCCGCGTTTCGGCGATGTCGTGACAGTGTGTGGCGATCTCGGTGGAGGCGCGATCGAGATGGCGGGCGGCGCGATGATGCGGGTGATACATCCAGAGGTCCCAGATGCGGGCTTCCGTGGCCGAGGCGACGTCGACGTCGTCGCAGGCCGCCAGCTGATGGAACAGCGCGTCGAGCGCACCGGGCATCACGGGAGCGGGGCGCCTGCGATGGGCGGACGCCACCAGTTCCAGGGTCGAACTGCAATGCGATTCGGTCATGGCGGACCTCTTCCGGGAGAGTCGGAAAGCTGCGCTTCTTCCAGCAGATTGCAAGCCAGGTCACCCGGTGAGCGATGGCGTGGGCGTTCCCGCACGTTTGGGTTACGCTCACCCGCGGTCGAGATTCCTCCAGAACAATGCGCACATGAAGCGCAGGCAGGTCCCGGCCGCGGCAAGGAGACCGCGATGACCAGATGCGTCCAGGCGTCCGTCCTCGGATTGGCGCTCGCGGCACACGCCGGGTGGGTGGCGGCCGCAGGATCGGGATTGCTGTCCCCCCACATGCCCCAGTTGCTCAGTCTCGAGCAGCAGAAGCGGTTGGAGGTCGGTGGCTACGCCGAGGCGGTCCGCGCACGCATCGTGCGGGATCAGCGATACCCCGGCGAAGCGCTGATCAATGCCTGGGAAGGCACCACCGAGGTGATCCTGGTGATCGGCCCCGACGGTCAGGTGAAGAGTGCCCGAGTCGAGGCATCCAGCGGACACGTGGTCCTGGACGCCGAAGCGGTCACCAAGGCACGTGCGGTCACCGACCTGCCTCCGCCACCACGCTTCTTGCGCGGGCGGGAGTTCAAGGTGGCGGTGCCGATCATCTTCCGTCTGGAGCGCTAGCTCCCCGGGGCGCCGGTCAGCGCCGGCCTGCGAACGTGTCTCCGAAGCGGTTCGCAAACCACCGATCGACGCTCAGTCTTCCGGCGCCCTGGAACACCAGCGGCACGAACATCACCAGATAGATGAGCGGAAGCTTCCACCCGTTGTCGCAGACGTTGTAGCCGTTGCCTGCGTGGACGGCCGCCCAAGCGACGATCGTGAGGATCACGAGGCTCGCGCTGACGAATCGGGTGGCGAGGCCGGCCACCAGCAGGAGCGCCCCGCCGACCTCGAACCAGGTCGCCATCTGCCAGCTGATCTCCGTCGGGAGCACCGAGAACGGGAAGGGGAACTGGTCCGCGATGTCGTTGAACCAGTTGTTGCCCCGCAGCTTCTCGAGACCGGCTTCCCCGAACTCCCAGGCGAGCAACAGCCGCAGCAACAGGCCCGGCAGCCAGCTGCCCACGTTGTCGGCGACCCCCAGTCCACGGAAGAGCCAGGCGAGGGGTGTGGCGAGGGCATTCTGTTGCATGGAGTTTCTCCCGTTCTTGGCGTGTCGGCATGTTGGCGCAGGGTGCGCCGAGCAGATCTACGTCCATGGCCGCGGGAGTGGATTCAGACGACAGGCGAAAAAAAACCCCGGGGTGTCGCCACCGCGGGGTCTCGGGCCGGACGGGCGGGAATCAGCGCGCGCCCTGCGCCTTCCAGCGCTCTGCGTTGATGCGTTCCTGTTCCTTCGAGAAGGACAAGACCCAGAACAGGCAACCGAGCACGACGACCAGAGGCGCGCCGATCAGGATGAGACCAGTCATTTCAGGGAACTCCAAAAAATGTGGTGATGCGTCTGCAAGAGGCCCCGGGGCATTTCTCGCGGATCAACCCATCCGCGTCGAAGACATCCTCGCAGGTAGCGATGCCCAAGAGCCGCGCAGGGAAGCCGTAGGAGGTTAGCACAGGGCAGGCCAGAAATGCCCGCGCGCAACGGCAGGTCAGGCCTCGGGCATCGGTATGGTCCGGAAGTCGGCTGGGAGCACGATCTCGATCAACTCCAGGTCGTCCGAGTGGCCCAGTTCCGTGTGCGGGATGGCAGGTGTCTGATGAACGCAACTCCCCGCCTTCAGCGTCACCTCACCGACCCCTTCGTAGTGAAAGCGTATCCAGCCCTTCAGCACGTACACCATCTGGAACTCGACGTCGTGCCGATGGCGCTCCGGTTGCGCCGGCGTGCCGGGAACCGCCCGGATCACGTGCGCGACGACCTTGCCGCCGGTCGCGGCCCGGATGCCCAGGTCCCGGTACTCGAAGAACGGTCGCAGGCCGTCCTTCCGGAAATCGTCGGGACCGGCATGGCTGACGGAGAACTGCATCGGCGTCGCTGTCATCGCTTCTTCTCCTTGGGGCAGACGGGACCATCCTTCGCGGGGCAAAGCTCGTGGGGTAGGTGGTGTCCGCGATCTCTGCTCAGGGCGCGGATTGTAAGATGGCGCCATGAATCTCATCCTTCTCATCGCGGCCGGGTACCTCGTCGGATCGCTCTCGTTCGCCGTCATCGTCAGCCGTGCCATGGGATTGCCCGATCCGCACTCGTATGGATCGGGCAATCCAGGGGCAACCAACGTCCTGCGCACCGGCAAGAAGCTGGCGGCTGTCCTGACGCTGGTCGGCGATGCCCTCAAGGGATTGGTCGTCGTCCTCGTCGCACGGAGTCTTGCCTCCAAGGCGGGATTCGGCCCGGGCGACATTGCGCTCGGCGGGCTCGCAGCTTTCCTGGGGCATCTGTACCCGGTCTTCTTCGGATTCCGTGGCGGCAAGGGGGTGGCCACGGCGGCTGGCGTGCTCTTCGGGCTCGCTGCGTCGCTCGGGGCGATCGTCCTGGCGGTCTGGATCGCCGTCTTCGCGATCACCCGGGTGTCGTCCCTCGGGGCGCTCGCGGCGGCCATCGCGGCGCCCATCGCGACGGCGGCGCTCATCGGGCACGATCTCGTGATCGGCGCCGTGGTCGTGATGGCCGCTCTGCTGATCTGGCGCCATCGGGAGAACATCCGGCGCCTACGCTCCGGCCAAGAGAAAAGAATCGGAGCGAAGTAGGTACGGACATCAAGCGGCTGGCAGGACGCTCCCGAGATCCCATCGCGGTCTGACGCCGAAGGCGCCGGCGGGCGTTGCAAGGGCGAGGCGCATGGCGCCCGCGAAGGCGATCATCGCGCCGTTGTCAGTGCAGAACGCGAGGTCGGGGTAGTAGACCTGGATGCCTTTCGCCGCGGCGCCGGTCGTGAGGCTGGCCCGCAACTGCACGTTGGCGCCGACCCCCCCAGCGACCACCAGGCGGGTCGCGCCGGTCTGGGCGGCCGCGGCGAGCGACTTGGTCACCAGGACCTCCACGACGGCCGCCTGGAACTCGGCGGCAAGGTCTGCGCGCGAGGCGTCGTCCAGTGGTGCCTGGCGGGATGCCGTGAGCACGGCGGTCTTGAGACCGCTGAAGCTGAAATCGAGGTCCCCGGAGGCGATCTTCGGACGCGGCAGGCGGAAGCGTCCGGGCGTACCCGTGGCGGCCAATCGGGAAAGTGCCGGCCCGCCGGGATAGCCCAGGCCCAGCAGCTTGGCGGTCTTGTCGAACGCTTCTCCCGCGGCGTCATCCACTGTCTCGCCGAGCAGTGTGTAGCGCCCGACCCCTGCCACGTGCATGAGCTGTGTGTGCCCGCCCGATACGAGCAGGGCCACGAATGGGAACTCAGGCGGTGGGTCCGCGAGGAGCGGCGACAGGAGGTGCCCCTCCAGATGGTGGATGCCGATCACGGGCACATCCAGGGCCATGCCCAGCCCGTGGGCGAAGGCGGTGCCGACGAGCAAGGCACCCGCAAGTCCGGGTCCTTCCGTGAAAGCGATGGCATCGATGTCGGTGCGCTTCATCTGGGCGCGGGCCAGTACCTCGACGAGCAGTGGCGTGATGCGCCGGACGTGGTCGCGGGAGGCGAGTTCGGGGACGACGCCACCATAGTCGGTATGCAGGTCGACCTGGGAGTGAAGGGCGTGCGATAGGAGCCCGCGCGATGTGCAGTACAGGGCGAGGCCTGTCTCATCGCACGACGACTCGATGCCGAGGACGATCAATTGGGGAAGTTCCGTGAAAGGGTTCAAACGCTGCGGGAATCCTGTTATCCTCGCCGCCCTCGTTTCGCCCCGCAGAAGAAGAGCCGATTCAGAGCCGTCCCGGGGGGAATCCGAGAGCAGGGATGGATGGGCCACTCGGGATGTGCCAGGACGTACGACGATCAACGCGACGACGATCAACGCGACCAACAAGCACTCCTAGCGGACCGCCCACGGACCCACAGGATTCGAAAGGACTCAGAGGACTACATGCCGACCGTACGCGTCAAGGAAAACGAGCCGTTTGAAGTGGCGCTTCGCCGCTTCAAGCGCACCGTGGAGAAAACCGGCCTGCTCACAGAGCTGCGGGCGCGGGAATTCTATGAAAAGCCCACCGCGGAGCGCAAACGCAAGCTCGCCGCTGCCGTGAAGCGCCATCACAAGCGCCTGCGCAGCCAGCTGCTTCCGCCGAAGCTGTACTGATCGCGCAAAGTTCGGCAGTCCGACGACCCCGCGCGCACCGAAAGGCCGCGGGGTTTTCGCTTTTCTGGAGCAGGCCATGTCAGAGCTGAAGCACCGCGTCACCGAGGACATGAAGAACGCCATGCGAGCGCGGGAGACCGCCCGCCTCTCGGCGATCCGCCTCCTGCTCGCCGCCCTCAAGCAACGCGAGGTGGATGAGCGCAAGGAGCTGTCCGACGCCGATGTCGTCGCCGTCATCGACAAGATGCTCAAGCAGCGGCGCGACTCCATCGGTCAGTACGAGGCGGCGGGTCGACAGGATCTCGCCGATGCCGAGAAGTTCGAAGTGACGGTGCTCGAGGCCTACATGCCCCAGGGTGCGTCGGCCGAGGAGATCGCAGCGACGGTCGCCACCGCGGTGACGCAGTCGGGCGCGTCAGGGCCCCAGGACATGGGGAAGGTGATGGCCATCGTGAAGCCGCTGTTGGCAGGTCGTGCGGACATGGCGGCAGTGTCCCAGTTGGTGAAGGCAAGGCTCACTGGCGGCTAGATCGCCCGTCGGGCACCCCTCGCGCGGAAGTCCGCGCGGGGTGGATTGCCCCCTATAATCGGCCGCAACAGGGCCGTCGCTCGAACGCCAGCGCAGGCGTCGCGCGGACAACCGGGACACACGCTCGCACATGATTCCGCAGTCCTTCATCCAGGATCTGTTGAGCCGGGTCGACATCGTCGATATCGTCGAGTCGGCGGTGCCGCTGAAGCGTGCCGGTGCGAATCTGGCTGCCTGCTGTCCTTTCCACACCGAGAAGTCCCCCTCGTTCACCGTCAGCCCGACCAAGCAGTTCTACCACTGCTTCGGCTGTGGCGCCCACGGCACAGCTATCAGTTTCATGATGGAGTACCACGGGCTGGGATTCATCGAGGCCGTGAAGGAACTCGCCGCCCGCGTCGGTATGGTTGTCCCCGCAGGCGAGACCGACGGCGCGCGACAGGCCAACGCCTCGGCCAACGCCCACATCGTTGATGCCCTGACCCGCGCCTCCCGGTTCTTCAAGGACCAGTTGCGCGTCTCGGAGGCAGCCATCACCTATCTGAAGGGGCGCGGCGTCACGGGCGAGATCGCCGCCCGCTTCGGTCTGGGCTACGCCCCCGATGGCTGGCAGAACCTCGAAGCGACCTTTCCCGAGTACGCCACGGCCGATGTTCTCGTCGAGGCGGGCCTCGTGATCCGTAGCGACGAGGGCCGGCGCTACGACCGATTCCGCGACCGTGTGATGTTCCCCATCGTGAGCACCCGCGGCGAGATCATCGGTTTCGGCGGACGCGTGCTCGGTGCCGGCGAACCGAAGTACCTCAATTCCCCGGAAACCCCGGTCTTCGAGAAGGGGCGCGAACTCTACGGTCTGTTCCAGGCACGTCGTGCGATCCGGGAAGCCGATCGCGTCATCGTCGTCGAGGGCTACATGGATGTCGTGGCCCTCGCACAGCACGGCGTCGCCAATGCGGTTGCGACGCTGGGGACCGCGACGACGCCCTTCCATGTGCAGAAACTGCTGCGTCAGGCCGACCACGTCACGTTCTGCTTCGACGGCGATGCGGCAGGGCGCCGGGCGGCGTGGCGCGCGCTCGAGACCAGTCTCCAGGCCCTGACCGACGGCAAGCACGTCAATTTTCTCTTCCTGCCCGACAAGGAAGACCCGGATTCCTTCATCCGGACCCGGGGGCGCGAAGCCTTCGAAGAGATGGTCGAGCGGGCGGAACCGCTTTCCGCCTTCATGCTTCGCGAACTCAAATCCGGGCTCGATATGGCCACCCCGGAAGATCGGGCCGAGTTCCTGAAGAAAGCCGAGGCCCTGCTCGCTCAGATCACGGCCCGCAATCTCGGGCTGGCGATGCGCGACGCCGTGGCGCGAGCTGCCGGCGTGTCGTCCGCGAGCCTGCCGGAACCTGTGCAGCGTGCCACACAGGCGCAGGCGGGGCCTTCGCGTCGATCCAATACCGCCCGGGCCAGCTTGTTGAACAACCTCCCCGATCGCGCGCTCGAAGCACTTGTCGCCCGACCGGATCTTCACCTACTCGCCGGGCGCGCGGCTGCCGCAGCCGACGGTTCCGGATGTTGGCCGATGGTCGGGGATCTCGCCGGGCGCGTGGCCACTGGTGAACTGTCGCCCTCGCCCCAAGCTCTGGTCCAGTGGTTGGTAGATGGCGGGAACGACGGCCTGGCTCAGCGGGTACAGGAGCAACTGATGAAGCGCGACGACGACTACGCCTACGAGGATGACCTGGCGGCGATCGCGGAACGGCTCGAGAAGCAGCGCAAGTTCAACCAGCAGTTGGCGGCGGCGCGGCAGGTGCAGCGCCCGAGTGATCTTCCTCCCGAGGCCCGTGCCTTGTTCGCGTCCGGCAGTACGCCGGCCGGAACGGCTTAGGCGTCGGGGGAGCGGCAGCCCGGATCAGTTATAATCGCGGGCTTTTTTTCACGAATTCGGAAGTCGGTGATGGCCAAGGAAAAAGAACGAGACCGTAAGGCAGCAATGGCGGCTGCGATGGCAGCTGCCGTGGACGCCAATGCCCAGGGAAACGATGCGGAAGCGCGGCGCACCCGGCTGAAGAACCTCATCGTGCTGGGCAAGGAGCGTGGATTCCTGACCTATGCCGAGGTGAACGATCACCTCCCCGACGACATGCTGGACGCCGAGCAGATCGAAAGCGTCATCAGCATGATCAACGACATGGGAATCCAGGTCTACGACGAGGCGCCCGACGCCGAGACCCTCCTCATGTCGGAGAACACGCCGACCACCACCGACGAGGATGCCGTCGAGGAGGCGGAGGCTGCGGTCTCCACCCTCGATTCCGAGTTCGGCCGGACCACCGACCCCGTGCGGATGTACATGCGCGAGATGGGGTCCGTGGAGCTCCTCACGCGCGAGGGCGAGATCGAGATCGCCAAGCGCATCGAGGACGGCCTGAAGCACATGATCCAGGCGATCTCCGCCTGCCCCACCACCATCGGCGAGATCCTCGAACTGGCCGAGAAGGTCGAGCGCGACGAGCTGCGCGTCGACGAAGTGGTGGACGGCCTCCATGACCCCAACGCTGACGACGCCGTCGCCGAGGAGACCATGCCCGAGGAGGCCATGGAGGAGGAGCTGAACGCGGAGGAGGACGACGACGAGGGCGGTGCCGCCCAGACCGCCAGCCTGCTCCAGCTGAAGGTCGCCGCCATGGAGCGCTTCGAGCACATCCGCGGCCTCAACAAGAAGATGATCACCGCCCTGCAGCGCCAGGGCGTGAAGAGCAAGCCCTACCTGAAGGCGCAGGCCGACATCTCGGCCGAGCTGATGAACATCCGCTTCTCCGCGAAGCAGATCGAAGCCCTGTGCGACAGCGTCCGCAAGATGGTCGAGAGCGTCCGCTCCTACGAGCGTGCCGTGATGGACCTCTGCGTCGACAAGGCAGGCATGCCGCGCCAGTACTTCATCAAGAACTTCCCCGGCAACGAGGAAGATCTCGACTGGGTGCGCCGCGAAGCCACGTCCCGCAAGCCGTACAGCGAAGCGCTCACGCGCCACGCACCGGCGATCCTCGAGCAGCAGCAGCGGTTGATCGACCTGCAGACCCGCGTCGGCATCCCGATCAAGGATCTGAAGGACATCTCCAAGCAGATGTCCACCGGTGAGGCGAAAGCCCGCCGCGCGAAGCGCGAGATGACCGAAGCCAACCTGCGCCTCGTGATCTCCATCGCGAAGAAGTACACGAACCGCGGCTTGCAGTTCCTCGACCTCATCCAGGAAGGCAACATCGGCCTGATGAAGGCCGTCGACAAGTTCGAATACCGTCGCGGCTACAAGTTTTCGACGTACGCGACGTGGTGGATCCGCCAGGCCATCACCCGCTCGATCGCCGACCAGGCGCGCACCATCCGTATCCCGGTGCACATGATCGAGACGATCAACAAGATGAACCGTATCTCGCGGCAGATCCTGCAGGAGACCGGGCTCGAGCCCGATCCGCAGACGCTCGCGGTGAAGATGGAAATGCCCGAGGAGAAGATCCGCAAGATCCTGAAGATCTCCAAGGAACCCATCTCCATGGAGACGCCGATCGGTGACGACGACGACTCCCATCTCGGCGATTTCATCGAAGACCAGACCACGCTCGCACCGGTGGAAGCCGCGGTCTACAGCAGCCTGCAGGACGCCACGAAGGAAGTGCTCGACACCCTGACCCCGCGCGAAGCGAAGGTGCTGCGCATGCGGTTCGGCATCGAGATGAACACCGACCACACGTTGGAAGAAGTGGGCAAGCAGTTCGATGTCACGCGTGAGCGCATCCGACAAATAGAAGCCAAGGCGCTGCGCAAGCTTCGGCATCCGTCCCGTTCGGAACGCCTGCGCAGCTTCCTCGAGGGTTGACCGGCTCGAGGTCGCGTAACAGACACTGGCCGGCTCTCTCCGGCCAGTGTCGTTTCTGTTGTACGTAGGGCCTGTAGCTCAGTCGGTTAGAGCAGAGGACTCATAATCCTTTGGTCCTGGGTTCGAGTCCCAGCGGGCCCACCAATAAAATCAATAATTTATGATTTTGTTTTCGAAGGTGTTCAAGAGAATTCTCAAGAATGGTCCCGATATGGGTCCCGATATGAGCATGGCCCGGACTTTTTTTGCGCCTCCGCCGCGGCGCCGCGTCCGCGCCCGGTCAACCGATGCGTAGCGCTCCCGACCAAGGTTGACGTGGCACTCAGCGGGCCCCAACGCGCGTCTTCGAGTTGCCCCATCACTTGCGCGGCGGATCTTTGCTTCGTGCTAGGCGATGACTCCCGCAAGGCGCGGTTCTCGCATCGCGGCACCGATGATCCGGACCAGATGTAGCTACGCGGCCGACTGCAATTCAGCGACTGCGTTGATGGCCTCGGCCCGTCGTAGACCTTCCAGTTCGTCGAACCGGTGACAGAGCGGCATCGCCATGTTGTCTCTTCACCACCCTGCTATTCCTGCTATTCGTGCTATTCCCGGTCGAGGGTTCCTGGGTCAGCACACGGAGGAATAGCAGGAATAGCAGGAATAGCAGCCCCCGGGGGTAGTGACGCCGATATCACTGACGGCGCTTCACCGACGCACCCTCGACCAGCGCCGGATTCACCACCACGTAGCGCCGCCGCCCGACTTCCTCCATCCGCGCCCGTCCACGTTCGGTTCGCACGCCGCGAATCGACTGGCTCCATTTGGCCGCGAATCAGGCGGCTCCATTACGCCGCGAACGAAATGGCTCTATGTGGGCGCGAATTCACAACATGAAGACACGTTACCGCGGCCTGGCAAAGAACACCGCGCAGCTCACCGTCCTGTTCGCGCTGGCGAACGTGTACCAGGTCAGGCGATTGTTGATGCCCGAGGCACAGGTGCGTCCGTGATCGCCGCAACACCCCGGAATCGGGTGCGAAACGGCGCCCGCGGGTACGCAATGTCGACCCGACGGTGTTCGTTTCCGCCTCATCCACCGCGTTCGATCTCCAGCGTGACCAACTCATGCTCTACGTGCTGCCGAATCGGTGGCTCTGCAGAGCTTCCCTAGCTCGATCCCGTGACCTGGTGCCGGAACGGGTCATCGCCATTTCGGCACCGGTTGGCACGCGGATTCCCGCGTGCCAACCCTGTCGCTTTCTAGATGTCGCGCATTGCTTCCTGCAGCCACAGCAATGCACCGGACGTTTCATGGCGACGCCATATCATGACCTCGAGGCGCAGGTTCTCAGCCTGGGTGCAAAGGAGCGCGCCCAATTGCTGGAACGTCTGATCGCCAGCTTCGAACGTGACACCCAGGTTGGTCGGGCCTGGTTCGCTGAAGCCTTGCAAAGGGAGGCGGACGTCAATGCGTGCGGGTCGCAGATGATCCTGGGCCCTGACGCGCTCGCGCACATCGAGGCAGGAATCGGGTGAGCTACTTTTTTCGTTCATTCCGCACGAGGATCCCGCTTCCCGCGGAGCCCATCATCGCATTACAATGGATCGTCAAGTAAGGAGTTCACATGGCCGAGTCCACGATCACTGCCAAGGGGCAGACCACTGTACCCGCCGATATCCGGGCGCTCATTCATGCGGAGCCTGGAACCAGGCTGGTGTGGTCGGTGACGCCTGACGGGACACTCATCGTGCGCGCCAAGACGAAGTCGATTCTCGACATGGCCGGCATGCTCAAGGCCCCGAAGGGCAAGCGGGTCAGTGTCGACTCGATGAACCCGTGGCGTTGACCGGTTCCAGATGCCAGCTCTCGATACCAATATTCTGGTGCGCTATGTGGTGCAGGACGACAGCGCACAGTTGGCGGCGGCCAAACGTCTGATCACCCGATGCGTCGAGGAGGGGCAGTCGCTCTTCGTGCCGGTGACCGTGATGCTCGAACTGGAGTGGGTGCTGCGGTCAAGCTTCGAGTTCGGAAAGGATGACGTCATCCAGGTGGTTTCGAGCCTGCTGTCGGCGGCTGAGCTTTCGTTCGAATCCGAACGCGCTCTCGAGGTTGCCTTGCATCTGTTCCGGGAGAGTACTGCCGAGTTTGCCGACTGTGTGCATGTGGCCCTGGCCTCGCAGGCCGGAGAGCAGCCGTTGTGGACGTTCGACAAACGGGCTGCCAGGGTTCCAGGCGCTACGCTTCTGACTCGTTGATGGGCGTGGTGCGGGGTTCCGAGGTCCTGATCGATCCGGGCCGAGGCCGGTCGGCGACTGCGCGAATCAGAGGGTACGAATCCAGTACCCCTCACCTGGGGTGCTTCTGGGGGTACACGCGCAACTCCATCGATCTGCGCTCCCAGCAATTCATGAGGTTGCAGCGCAAATGCGCCTCCCCCTCCCACAAGGCCCTGAAGGAATCGGAACTGCCGGAGTTCCTCGAAAAGCTCGATGCCTACGACGGCAACAAGTTGACGCAGCTCGCGATGCGTTTCCTCATGCTGACGTTCGTTCGCACCGGCGAGATGCGCGGTGCCACGTGGAACGAGTTCGATATCGAGAAAGCCGAATGGCGCATCCCCGCCGAGCGGATGAAGATGGGCGCCGAGCACATCGTTCCGCTCTCCCGTCAGGACCTCGACGTGATCGACGAACTGCGGCCCCTTTCGGGCAAGCGTGAGCACCTCTTTCCGAACGAGCACGACCCCAAGAAGTTCATGAGCGAGAACACCGTGCTGTTCGCGCTCTACCGCATGGGCTACCGCGGGAGGGCGACCGGTCACGGCTTCCGCGCCACCGCGAGCACCATCCTCAACGAACACGGATTCCGGCCGGACGTCATCGAGCGGCAACTGGCGCATGCCGAGCGCAACAAGATCCGCGCGGCCTACCATCGCTCCGAATACTTGCCCGACCGACGGAAGATGATGCAGCACTGGGCGGACTTTCTGGATGGACTGGGCGAGGGGCGCGGGGTGGTTCCGTTCCGCCGTGCGGGCTGAGACGTCGAACGACGCGTCTTGCGTGGTCGGCTGCTATTGCTGCTATTCCTGCTGTTCTCGATGTCGTCCCCGGGGGCGGCGCTAGCAGGAATAGCAGGAATAGCAGCCCCCGAGAACAGTGACACCGAGATCACTCACGACGCTTCACCGACCCACCTTCGACCAGCGCCGGATTCACCACCACGTAGCGCCGCCGCCCGACTTCCTCCATCCGCGCCCGGCCGCGTTCCGTGAGCGTCGCAAGCGCCGTCTTCAAATCTCGACTGTCCCGCACGCACGCCGGCCCGAACTGATACACGCGCGTCGTCGGAACGCGGCCGCTACCGGTCCCCCGTACCTCGTTGAGCAACCAGGTGTCGAGCCGAATCGCGGCGGCCAGCGCCGGCGGCGTATCGAGATCGGCGAGCAGACGCCGGGCCTCGTGCAGATGCCATCCCACGATGCGTACCGCACCGTCGATCGCATCGACGCCAACACTTCCGGTCGGACCATGCGCCAGCACGTGGAAGAGCGCCGCCAGACGCGCCACGTTCTCGGCGGCCTTGGCCGCCACGTCGCGTACGGACTGGTAGTCACCGCCGACGCCCAGTCCACTCTCGATTTCGTCGTGCGCGCGAATCCATGCGATACGCGCTGGGGGAGAGAGATCCAGCGTCACTGGGTTGAGCCCACCGGCCGCGTCCGTGGGCAACGGCATATCCAGCAGTGCCGTGATCCGACTGGCGAAGCGATCGACCGCAGGTGTCGATGCCGGCGTGCTCCGGTAGGCGCGAGTGCCTTGCGTGCTGGCCGGCCACGCGATCAGGAATCGCGCGATGAACCCGGTCCCGCGTGGTAGCGCGCCCGCACGTTCGAGGAACCCCCGCAGCGCATCGGGCTGCACCATCAGGCCGAAGGTGAGCCGCCGGTCGCGCAACTGGAACGACGGTTTACTGCGGCGATCGACCGCGATCTCACCGCCGTCCCACAGAACGTTGAGCAACGCGAGGTTTCGCAGGATCGTCTCGTAGCCCATGCCGTGCGCGCCGAAGACGGCACCCGCTTCGGCCGACAGCACCCCGCCGGTCGGCCAGCCCGTACCCAGGCCGTGGGCGAGTGCCTCGGGTGTCGCGTCCGCGTAGAGCAGACGAGGCACCGGGACCGCCACGGGTGCCTCTCGCGCCAGCCCGTCGAGTGCGTCTTCCTCCTCCGCGGTGTCCTGTGCCCGGCGACGCTTGTGCTTGATGGCCTCGAGGATCCTTCTTCGCCTCGAACGCCTCCACGGCTGCCTCCTGGGCGGCGAGCTTCGGCCCCACCACGGTCCTCCGATTGCGCTCCCAGTCACGCAGCGCCGCGCCGAAGATCGTGTCGCACGTGGTTTTCCGCTCGCCGGACTCGGCGACCGCAAGCACGTACAGCGAGACCGGCCCCACGAGCTGGTGGTCCCGTCGCACATTGACCAGGCCCTGACCGGCGAGCGAGAGCGCGGCCAGTGAGGAACAAGCCACCAGCGCTACTGGTGCCTGCACGAAGGACTGAGCTTCCAGCACCGCGTCGCGCAGCAAGGCGGGGAGGGCGTCCACGGGGTAGGGCAGTGGGGTGAGCGCTTCGGTCAGCGGCTCCGGGTCAGGCCAGTCGATGACCGCCGGGCTTTCTTTGGCCGCTGAATCCCGCTCAGCTCCCGGCGGATGCCCCGCCGCCTGCACCGCTGTTAGCACTGCTATCAAGCCAACCTGCCGATGCAGGTCGTTGAAGTCGGTCAGCGGCAGGTTGGCCGGTGGGTCCGCCGCCTGCCCCACGGCTGTTTGCGCCGTAAACAAGCGGGAAGGGCGGTTCAGGTCGACGACGTCACTTCCCTCGCCAGCTCTGGCGGTCCCAAATGCCGGGATGGCCAAGCACCCGCCCACGGCACGAGCGGCCTGACGAGCGTGCGTTACCCCTGGATTGCCCGGCGTGGCGTGGTCATCATCGGCACAAATGACGATGCGCGCTTTCGGATACGCCTCCCGGATCGACCGAGCCACCGGCTCCAGGTTACCCGCATGGAAGGCCACCGCGACCGCGTGGCCGGTGGCCTCCCACACGCTGGCGCCGGTGGCGAAGCCCTCCGCGATGCAGACCGTGTCGCCACCATTCCCGCCGATCCAGTAGCGGAGCCCCCGCACCCGCCCACCCTTGAGGAAGCGCTTCTCGCCACTCGCCCCGATGAACTGCAGGCTGTGCATCACGCCATCGGCATCCTGCACCGGCACCACCAGCGCGCCGCGGTAGACCCGCAGCCCGCAGGCTTGCACCCCCTTGCGCGCGAGGTACGGATGATCCCGCGGTGCCGCCGACGCACGGTGCCAGTAGCGCGAAGCGCGTTGCCGGGCAGCCTGGTGCCGGCGAGCCGCTTCAGCTTGGCACTGCGCCCGCCCGGCCTGCATCCGCGCACGCAGCGCATCGCGATCTCCCGCCCGAAGCGGGGGACCCCCGTCGAAGCGCCACGTCTCCCAGCCCCGCCCATCCCGCCAGTTGGTGAAGCCCCCGGCCGGCAGATCGTCCAGGTGCAGCACGTAGGCAGCGTCACCGCGCCCGTGACGCCCCTCGGCATGACATCGGTGCAGCCCGCCGTCAGCGACGATCGGATCGGGCGGCACGATGCCACGCGCGATGAGCGCGGCACGGAACTGGTCGAGCGCGTCAGCCCTCCCGGCGTGCATGGCGCTTACCCGCAACAACGCCGCGAACCGATGAGCGCTCGCCACACCCATCCCCG